>Ga0187781_10000064_pt1 | contig 65901 bp, 60 predicted proteins | sample 0715_SJ02_MP02_2_FD_132447 | JGI IMG/M metagenome (GOLD analysis project Ga0187781, IMG submission 132447) | Tropical peat soil microbial communities from peatlands in Department of Meta, Colombia - 0715_SJ02_MP02_20_MG | ecosystem: Environmental > Terrestrial > Soil > Wetlands > Peat | place...
TGCGAACAGCGAGGCAAAGAGAAACTCGTTGTAGGAAAGAATCAGGCTGATGAGCCCGGTGGCCACTAAGCCCGGTGCAAGCAGTGGCAGGATTATTACGCGGAACGTAACGAAAAAGCTTGCGCCGTCAATCCACGCCGCCTCATCGAGCGCCGCAGGTATTTTGTTGATGAAGCCGCGCAGCAGCCAATAGGCAACGGGTGCGTTCATAAAACCATACACCAGTATCATACCCGCAAAGGTGTTAAGTAGACCAATAAGCCGCATCAAGAAGAACAGCGGCAGCAACGCCACGATCGGCGGGGCAATATAGCTCGACAACGTCAGCGAGCCGACGAATTCGCCGTGCCGCAGTCGGGTAACCGCGTAGGTCGCCGGTGCCGTGACAATCAGGGTCACGATGGCCGAAGCGAGCGCGATCAGCAACGAGTGGCAAATGTATCCACTGAGATTGATGACTTCGAAGGCCTTCCACCAATTCTCCAAGGTCGGCTTGCTGGTAAAGAAGCGGCCCAGCAGCACCTCGTCGCGGGTCTTAAATGCCAAGGCGACGAGGAATGCGATCGGCAAAAGGAAAAAGCCGCCGTAAAGGCAGATGCCGATCGATGAAATGATTCGGCTTGCGGTCCATCGCCGAGCTACGCGGGCGCAAACCAGCGGGAAGCGCGCTGCTGCCTGCCACAGGCCACGGCGATCGGGCCAGGATCGATCTCCGCCGACGGTGACTGCAGTCGTCACGATGCACGCTCTTCGACGCGACGGTTCAACCAGAGAAATGGCAGGATGAAGATGGAAACGAAGACGGCGAACAACACGGTCTGGGCCGCGGCGGTGCCCACGTCGAAGCTGCGGAGCGCAGTGCGCCAGATTGCGAAACCCGCCATCTCGGTCGAACTGCCGGGCCCTCCGAACGTCAGGATGTAGAGGAGGTCGAACGTCTTGAAAGCCATGATCAAGCGCAGAACAAAGATCGCCAGCAGCAGAGGCGCGGTCAGCGGCAGCAGAATTCGCCAGAAGATCGCGCTGTCGCTGGCGCCGTCGAGCAAAGCGGCCTCTATGATGTCATCCGGCACCTGGCGAAGCGCAGCGTACGCGAGGATCGCGACAAAAGGCGTCCATTGCCAGACGTCAGCGACCATGAGCGACAGCATCGCCCAAGGTTGCGTGCCGAGAAAGGAAACCGGCCTGTCGACCAGTCCCCATTCCAAAAGCTTGCCGTTGATCAGACCGCCGCCGGGTGCCAGCAAAAGCTTCCAGGCGACGCCAACAAGCACGGGCGGCGTCATCAGTGGCAACAGCATGATCGAGCGCACTAGGCGACCGCCACGCTTTAAGGAAGCCAGCAATAACGCAAGCCATGTGCCGAGCCAGAGTTCCAACAGGGCTACCCCAAGGGAGAACAGCGCGGCGCGCAACAGCGAAGGCGCAAAAATCTCGTCACCTCCGATTGTGAGCCAACGATAGTTGCCCCAACCGATCCAGGTTTTGAATGGCTGGCCTAACGTCGACTTTGTGAACGAGAGCGCCAGGACGTAAAGCGACGGATAGACGGCAAAGATCAACAAGCCGGCGAGCAGCGGCAACAGCATAAGCCACGCGGTGCGACGCCGGTCTACGCCGGCGCCGCCGAACGGTACGACACGAAGCGATAGCGCCATTGCGACTAAGCCAGCAAACGCTCCCAGGCGTGCTGTGCTGCTTCCAATCCTGCCTTCGGTTTCGTCTGGCCGGCAAGAATAAGTGCGAGTTGTTCCGTTAGCGCGTCAAGCAGCTTGGGCGCCTGTGGCACCGTAGGCCATACCAAAGCGCTGCCGAACGCCGCCGCCGCGGCTCGCTGAACTTTCGGGGCAAATGACTTGTATTCGGGGGCATTCAGCGTCGAATTCCGGGTTGGATCGATACCGGAATTGTAGGTCGTCAAAAGCTTCAAGCTGGTTTGGGCGGAAGCCGCCCAACGAACGAACTCCCACGCCAATTCCTTCTTGGTCGAGCCCGCGGAAATCGCCCAACCAAAGCCGGCATCAAGCGCCGCGACCGGGGTCTTGTTCTTGCCGCCAACCGGCAATTGGGTGACGTCCCATTTGTCGACGATTTTGGAATTCTTGGGATCTTGCGAGCGGACGCCAAGATCGGTCCAGAATTCGAGGAACGCCACGTTACCCGACAAGAAGGCCGGCAACGCCTGATCGAAAGCGGTCTCTGAAGGCGTCGGCAAAGCATACGGCGCGATGCGCAGCAATTCATCGGCGGCCGCTATCGATTCATCCGACAATAGATCGGGCTGCCCGTCCTTGAGAAATTTGCCGCCGAATCCCGCAAGCCTGTTCGCATAACTGGAAATGATGATGACCGGCACCTTGAAGCCCAGCAGCGCCGTTCCGTAGATGCCGTTGGCCTTTTCATGTTCGGTGATCGTCTTCACCGCCTGATAGTAGGCATCCCATGTCGCTGGCGCCTCGAGACCGTGCCGGTGGAGTATCTCAGTATTGTAGAAAAGGACGTGCGAATCTCCATCATAAGGCAGGCCCCAACGCCGACCATTGACCAACGTATAGGCATCGTAGATTGACTTGATAAAGTCGCCTGGTTCAATCTTTTCCTTGTCCCGCTCAATCCACTCGGTAACGTCCACAACGACCTTGTCGTCGACCAGCGCCCCGATGCTCGTGTACCAGTAGTCGTGCACGTCATAGTGATTGGCGCCCGATTGCACGTCGAGCGTCGCCTGAGCATGGACTTGGTCGTAGGGAATAACCGTGAAATTCAGGGTTACGCCCGCCTGCTCGAGAAACAGTTTCTTTAAAACCTCGCCTGCAATGGCGTGCGGCTGAATGATGGTCAAATTCAGCTCTTGGCCGGCAAAAGAGCGCGACCGCAATAGCGGCGATAAATTCAGCGCTGCGGCGCCCGTAACAGCCGCGGAAGCGGCGAGCAGGCTGCGGCGATTAAGTTGCAAAGCGGAAGTAGCGCTCCTATCGAGTCGATCGGCCATGCTCGTGGTCCTTCTCGGTGCGGAACTGGAATATGCGATGGCGCCGGCGCACAAGCGGTGGTGACCAATCTCCGGGCCTTCTAGACGTCGGCGCCGATGGATATTTCTGGGGAACCTTGATTGTCATCCCGATCAAGCAAAACCGGTTCGCCATAAACCGGTCCGAAAGCAGATTTCATCATCCGATGCAAAGCCGCGAGTTGAGCGGCCTTTGAATTGTCGAAGAGCTGGCCATGGAGACGCTCAAAATCCGGCGTCGCCGCGAAGAACCGGAAGCCCCGCTCATCGCGCATCACAATGCCGCCCCGGATGCTGCCGCCGTCCGACCCGGGTCGAATTTGGATGATGTGGTTATCGAACATGGAACGGCCTAAGATTCACGGCACCGTTGCATTGGCGAACCGCAGCGTCGGAAACCAGCGCCGCGTCTGCATAAGTACGCCATTACTCTATCTTTTCTGTCAATTACATTTGCTCGCACAATAGCGATTTGGAAGAATGTTATTGCAATGCCTGTCAGGGCAGGCAAAGCTTGGCGCAAACGCCGACAAAGATAGTGGACGTCCACTCCGATGACAGAAGTTCCTGGGCTGGCACCTCAGCGACAGGACTAAAGCCGGACGCGAACCGCTCACCTGCGCAAACGGTCATCCGTTGGCTGGCCAGTTCGTCAGCCTTAGCTTTTGCGCATCTTGCGATTTTGGCGGCGGATGTCAGAGGATGCTATTAGAGATTTGACCAGTTCCCTGCCCGCAGCCCAGGGCCCGAACCCTGCTTCGATATTGATATGTCCGGCCGGGCCAATATTGACAAATTCTGCGCCCCAAATGCCCGCAAGATCGGACGCCCGCTCTATCTTGATATAAGGATCGTTGGTGCTTGCCACGACGATGCTGCGGAACGGAAGGTGACGCGCCGGCATCGGCACAAAGCTGCGCATCTTCTCTGACCCATTGTTGCCAGAGTCGATGTCGGCGGGAGCAACGAGCAACGCACCCTTAATCGACAGATCGGGGCATCGCAGCGCCAAATGGGCGACGAGCGGGCAGCCAAGACTGTGCGCGACCAAAATCGCGTGAGGTCTGATCTCGGCCTCAGTTGCGAGCCGCACCAACCATCGCGTCAGCTCCGGCCTTTCCCAATCGTCCTGTTGGACAAGTGTCGCGTTCGGCAGCGAGCGTTGCAGGTATGTCTGCCAATGAGTGTCTCCCGACCCACCGAGTCCCGGAACAATGATGATGGGCGTCATGATCGTCGATACCCGCGTCAGAAGCGCACCGGCGTCGCGAACAATCATCCACGCCCGTTCACGGCAAATTGCGTCCTAGTCAAAACTAACATCCATCGCTATTGTCTATAATATCGCCAGTCTATAAATTGCTGTATGATCGGTGATGATTCCAACGTTTCGGACCTGGGTATCACGCCCCTGCGGTTAGCCGAGATTCTCGCGGCTGCGGAAATGTTGCCGGAGCTCGGGTTTGCAACAGTGGCCGGGTTGCCGATGGTCGCGACTAGGTCACGCGGAGGCGCGGGCGGTAATGGATCCAAGCCCTCAAGGTCGCGCATCCGCTCTTGCAACGTTGCGGACCCGGCTCAAACGATTGTCAGCATCGTTTCTTCAACATTTCTGATATTGTCGATTCGTTTGAAGTGTGGGATTCGGCAACCGCCTTATGGGCGTCCACACGGCCGAGTCCGCGCCTGCCCTGGTACAAGACCTTGCACGTCCCATGTCCGCTAATTTAACGGATGGACCGTCGTAATAGTAGACGCGCCGTCCGTTATTGGATGCGCAGCCGCCAATCTATCAGACCAAAGTGCAGGGCAGCCGGCATCTTTCGTTGCCCAGCATGTCCGCGCTTTGTAAATCCTTGGTCACGACTCGCCCCCAAAGAGCCAACGGAGCCGACAATGACCACCGCCGCCATGACGATGCCGATGAATATGCCGATGATGAGCGGCATGATGCCGATGATGAGCGGGATGATGCCGATGATGAGCGGGATGATGCCGATGATGAGCGGGATGATGCCCATGAGCATGATGGGCGGCGGCATGATGCCGATGATGATGTGCAAAATGACCTGCACCATGACGTCGACCGGCATGAAATGCGAGATGATGCCCATGGACGACGCTTCGAAGGACATGTTCATGGAATGCTGTCAGCGAATGATGGCGATGATGAACATGGGCATGCCGATGATGATGGCATGTGGCGGCATGGGCATGATGTGTCTGATGACCGGAGGCAAGATGGCCAAGTCTTGACTTGCGCCCACGGCACTGTCGAATAGCTAAAGAAAAACGCCGGCGGGATGCCGGCGTTTTTGCGTTCACGCCAGCGCCTGTTCAGCCGACCGCTTCGACGTACGTCATGACGAGATAGAGCACCGCTTCGGCTGAGGTAAGATTGCGGTAGCTGTGGGGAACGTCCGCCTCGAACAAAATGGCATCGCCTTCCGCCAAAATCACCGGCCTTTCGTGAGCCGAAGTGATCTCCACTGTGCCCCTGACCACGATCAGATTTTCTTTCGTGCCCGGTGCGTGAGCGTCGGCATCTTGACGGTGGTTCGGCGCCAGACGCAGTTCGTAAAATTCGACGCGACGTTCACTGTCGAAGGGAAACAGTGCGCGCGATGTGAAGCGGCCATCGCTCGAAGACAAAACCTTTGCTTCATCGCGTCGCAACACTGCAGTGCCGCTTGTGGTCTCGGCCGCCAATAGATTGGCAAACGGAACATCAAGCGCCGTCGCTACTTTCCAAAGCAGGCTGATTGTCGGCGTGCTCTTGCCGGTCTCGATCTGCCCGAGCATAGCGCGGCTGACTCCAGAGAGCTTGGCGAGGCGCTCGAGTGAATGTCCTCGTCGCGTACGCAGCCGCCTGAGGTTTCTTCCCAATATTGACGATAGCTCAGCCGATCCGTCGTCCACCGCGTTGCCGCCGGCACTGGAGCCGCCCGCAATTGCGGGCCGCGCGCTCTCACTCATTCAGATAAGCCTTCACCGCGCGCAACGTTTGCCGAAGTCCAAACTGGCATCCATGCAACGATCGGAATCATGATCGGCATGGCGAACATAAAGGCGCCGTAAGGTGCATCATCCACAGCGGCGTACGGCAGCCTTTGATGGCGGCGCGCGCGATACGCTGCGAAGTCTACTACATTTTCCGCTTGCTGACTCGTGCTCATTATTGGATCCGCGGTCAGGCCTGATGGGTGACCCTGCCGGTAGTTCAATCCTCACCCGGTTCGGCGTTCTGGAACAACCGCGGAGTATCCGTCCGTCGCCCCAGGCTCCGGCATCAGTCGCGCAGCCTCCGCTTCAGCCGCCGACAATGATTGAGCCTTCTACAACGTATTTAGTCTGCCGAATTAGTCAAACTCGCTGACAACAAAACGGTATTCTTGCGCATAACACGCGAACGACATGCGAACTATGCTATCCGAACCAGATCTATAGGTCAGATATTCTGCATCGAATCAGAGAGTTGCGACATGCTGACGGCAAAAGGACGCTCTCAAGGATCTACCTCTCCACCCTTGACTAGCCGAGAAACCCAAAGCATTGCGATACCCGAGGCAGGCAATATTCCAAACGCAATGTTTCAAAATACCCGCGCGCATCACTTTCAGGCGCGCGAGAGTACGAAATCTGCGGCACGCTCGCCCACCATCACGGTAGGCCCGTGCGTGTTTCCGGTGGGTACAGCGGGAAACACGGAGGCGTCGGGTGCTCCTGCGGGACCGTGAATTCCACCGCGACGCTGGCGGCGCCCGATGACTGTCGATCGAGGAACGTGAGATGCTCATCGCTTGGCTTCTGTGATAGACGTGGCGGCGGTGCCGGGTCGCATGAAAGCCTTGCGCGCACGACGCCACGTTGCCCACGGCGCGTACCGCCACGTCAATTCGTAATCGCCCAGGAGACCATCCGGTCGAAAGATCAGAATGACCAGCAGAACGATGGCGAGCGCCACTGCTTGCGACCCCGCCGGCAGCGCTAGACCCACGCCATTGAGATGAACCCCGTCCTCGGCCCGCCGCAGCAATTCGGTGACGAAGCGCACCACCACCACACCGACCACGGCACCGCTCAAGCCGCGCGCACCTCCGACTACCAGCATGGCGAGCGTAACGAAGGTCATGTCAAGCCAAAAGATGTCGACCAACACTATGCCGATTAGTGAACATAGAGCACGCCTCCGAGCCCGACCACGGCAGACGGCGCAATTGCAACATGATTTTCTTCTATAGCAAACTGTTCACCGTACCTAACAATCTACTAATTCTATGTACATAGTCATTGTCAGCGATTTTATTGAACATCATAAAAAGATTTGCTCGCAAGCTAAGCTAGGTGCAGAAACCTTATCGTCGGTCAGGCGATCTATAGATTTTTGCTAGTTGAGAATGCCGATTGCTACCCGCGCGTGCGTCGAGAGCGGCGAGGTGGACCGTCAACGCGCACAAGCCGATGGCCCATCACTGCCGGTAACAATGCGCACGCTTCGGTTTTGATATCGCGAAGCTCACCAGCTTTCATCCATGCCGAGATGCGTGAGCACCTCGTGCCGAAGCTCCGCGAGCCGCGGGTCGCCTCGGTGACGCGGATAGGGCCGATCATTCACAATTTCCGTTTTGATCCGTGCTGGCCGATCGCTAAGAACAATTACGCGTTGCGCCAGGAATAATGATTCCTCGACGTCGTGGGTGACCAGCAGCGCGGTAAATCCTGCGCGTTGCCAAATGGAAAAAAGTTCGGTCTGCATGGCGATACGCGTCAATGAATCGAGCTTGGCCAAAGGCTCATCGAGAATCAGAAGCCGCGGTTCGTTCACCAGTGCCCGCGCCAGAGCGGCCCGCTGCGCCATTCCACCGGACAACTGGTGCGGATAGGCGTCCGCAAACTGGGTAAGCTTGACTAACTGCAATGCGTCCTGAACTCGTTGGCGCTGCCTGCGCAGCAATCCCTGCGCCTGCAGCCCGAGAGCGACGTTCCCGCGTATCGTACGCCACGGATAAAGCGTCGGATCCTGAAAGACGACAACGCGTGACGGATCCGGTCCATCGATCGGTTCGCCGTCGACGAGTAAGCGCCCGGAGCCTGCCGCGTCGAGACCGGCAACTAGTCGCAACAGTGTCGACTTCCCGCATCCGCTCGGTCCCAAGAGCGCGACGAATTCGCCCGGCGCAACGCGAAGATTGATCCGCTCCAGAACCGGCAACGGTTGGCCGTGCAGTTCGAAACGCTGACTGACGTCGCGAATGTCCAATGTCGCACCGCTTGTCGATAGCTCGGCCGAATTCGCTCCGCGCTGGATTGCGAGCGCCCCTACCATCGGACCAAGCCCTTTTGCCACGATAACAAGCGGTCGCGCAGGCGAAACAGAAGCGTGATCAACCCGGAACAGACCAACGCCATGATGAAAAGCGCGGCGTACATATTGGCGTAAGCGGCCCAGCCCTGGGCCCATTGCAAATACCAGCCGAGGCCTGCCTTGACCCCAAGCATCTCCGCAACAACGAGCACCGCGAATGAATTGCCAAGCCCCATAAAAAGGCCGACGAAGACGTGCGGCAAAGCCGCAGGAATGGCAACCTGTGCGACTAGAAACCAGCGGCTCGCGCCCAGTGTACGCGCGACGTCGTAGTAGCCAGTACTGACGCCAGCGACGCCCGACCATGTTAGAACCGCTACGGGGAAGCCCGTCGCCAGCGCGATCAGAAAGGTGCTCGCGCTCAAACTCGAAGGAAAAATGAAGAAGGCAAGCGGCAGCCAAGCCGTTGCCGGCAAGGGCCCCACGACACGAAGGATCGGATGGATCCAATAACCAATAGGCCGCGACCATCCGATTGCCACGCCAACGACAAATCCCACCGCCGCGCCGATCAGATACCCGCCCGCCAAGAGCTTTAGAGAAGCAACAACGCCCTCGAGTAGTCGCTTCCAGTCATCGATCATCACCTCAAGAATGGCTTGAGGTGGCGGGAAAAACGGCATCGGCAAAAGGCCGAGTTTAGCGGTGACCATCTCCCAGGCAGCGATCAGAATGGCGAGTGCCAATAGCCAAGGCACAGTATGGCGTATGCGCTCTGGAACAGTCCATCGCAGACCAGCGACGGCGGTAACGGCCGCGCCAGCTCCGATCGCCGCGAACAAGATTGCGAGATTTTGGGTGTATTCCCAATCGCTGTCAGGCTTGTCGGGCCATAGCGCAGTCAAAAGTGAGACAGCCAGCCAGGCCGCTGCCCCTGCTCCGCCTCCAATCCAAGCGCGACCACCAACACCACGATGGCCGGCAAAGGTCGCAATGCCTGTGTGCGGCGTCTCGCCGAGACTGGAACTGCTCATGACGCTGAGATGCTCCCTTGGCTCAGCACATCCACGTAGAGCCGCTCGGAGAATTTCGCAAAATCGGTACTGCGCTTGATCACGTTCATGAGCTTGAGTTCATCGACATAGATGGCAATCTACTGCTTCAGAGCGCCCCCATCGGATGGTCGTGATGCGCGTGGCTCTTCAGCATCACCGTAGATCACGCTTTAGCATTGTTCACGCGGCGCAAGCTGCCCCATCAAGCCCGCGGCTAGCCCACACCGAGCAGGCCGATCTAACTAGGGATAGCCTTCTTACGATGTCAAACATCTGGAACAAAAAAATAAATTCTTACAAATCGCGCGCTTCGAACGCCGGGCTTGTTCCAATTATACGCTTTCGGCAGCAAACACTTTCTCAGACTCCGCCTACAATCATTTGTCTAGTACGATAATGGACTAATTGTCTGACGAAACAGAAGACCGGGCTGCTATATATCGTCAGTCAGGCGGCGGTCTGCGTAGGCTCCCCAACGCAAGGCTTGCCTTGCTGCTGTTCCGAGTGAAACGACACGAAAGCGCAAGCCCGACACGACAGGAGGTAACGATGTCGCAGATAGTCAGTGAAGTATTGGCGGCCAATGCTAGTTATGTCTCGCAGTTTGGAGACAAGGGGAAGCTTGCTTTGCCGCCCGCGAGGCGCTTCGCCATCCTGACCTGCATGGACGCGCGACTCGACCCTGCGAAATATGCGGGCCTTTCCGAGGGCGATGCCCATGTCATTCGCAACGCCGGCGGTCGCGCAACCGACGATGCGATCCGCTCGCTGGTGATATCGCATAAGCTTTTGGGAACGCTTGAGTGGTTTGTCATTCACCACTCGAATTGTGGAATGGAGCTATTCACCGATGAGACCATTGCCGATTTGCTCGATGACGATATGCGACATCGCTTCTGGTCTGTTTTCCGCCCGCTTAGCTAGCTAGAAGGCAGGATTCTAACCCACTGACGCCGCGTGCTCGGCGCGAAGCTTGTACTTCATGATTTTACCGATCGACGTCTTCGGCAGGTCTGACCGATATTCGATGAAGCTCGGCACCTTGAACTTCGCCAGATAGGTGGCGCACCAGCTCTGCAAATCCGCTGCGGACGCCGTCGCGCCGGGTTTGAGGACGATATACGCCTTGACTGCTTCGTCGCGCAGCGGATCGAAAACACCGATGACCGCCGACTCCGCCACCGCCGGATGCTCGTTGAGAACGCGCTCGACCTCGCCGGCCGCGATGTTCTCGCCGGCGCGCTTAATGACGTCCTTTGAACGGTCGAGAAAGTGCAGATAGCCATCCTCGTCGAACCAGCCATTGTCGCCAGTCGAGAAGTAGCCGTCGCGAAAACACGCCCGCGTCGCCTCCTCGTTCCTGAAATAGCCGGAAAACAGCGGCTCGCCGCGCACCACAATGGCGCCGCTTTCGCCCGCGGGCATATCCTCCCACTGATCGTTGACGATCCGGACCTCGCGGCCGAGGACCGGAAGGCCTATGCAGTGGCGTTTGCTGGCACCGTGAAGGAGCGGGTTGGACGTGCAGATGCCGAGCGTCTCGGACAGGCCGTACCCCTCGATCAACCGCACGTTGAAGCGGGTCTCGAACGCGGTCCATTCCTCCGTCGAGGTTGGCAGCGCGTAGAAGGAAAAGCGCAGGCTGTGCTCGGTATCGTCGTCTCGCGGCGGCTGCGCCAGCATCGTACGCAGAAGCATCGGAACGATGCTCATGAAGGTGCAGCGATGCGCCTTGACTTGCGCCCAGAACCGGCGCGCGCTGAAACTGCGTAAAAGCACGACGGTCCCGCCAACCGTCAGTATGGGAATGGTTCCGACATACTGGCCGTTGACATGGAACAACGGCAGAACGACGCAGCTACGCTCGTTCGCGGTCATGCCGAACAGCATTGCGGTGGCGATGCCCTGCAGCACGCTGCTGCGATGGCTAATGACTGCGCCCTTTGGGCGCGAGGTCGTGCCGGAGGTGTAGATGATCTGCGCCGGCGACTGCGCCCACACGGCCGCCTCCCGATAGGTGCCATCGCCATTTGCTTCGATCTGGGACAAAAGATCGAAGCCCGGCTCGCTTACGTCAGCCCCGGTCAGAACCTTGACGCGCACGCTCGCGCAGGTCCGCTCGACTGCGCGGAACTGAGCCAGGAAGCTCGGCTCGGTGACAAAGCCGGCGCACGCCGCATTGTCGAGCAGGTAGGCCAGCTCATCCGACGAATAGAGCACGTTGATCGGCACCATGATGGCGCCGATTTGATTAATGGCGAACCACGCCACCAGGAACTCCGGGCAGTTCACCAGCATCACGGCGACGGTCTCGCCCTGCGCTACGCCCCGTGCTGAAAGGTGATTGGCGAGACGATTTACGCGCGCGGCGAAAGTCGCGTACGAGAAGCTCGATACAACGCCCTCATCGTCCTCGAACACCAGAAATATCTTGTTGGGGTTCCGCTCGACCTGCAGCCGAAGCAAGCTCGGGACGGTCTGGGTGCCGGCGACGTCCATGCTCAACTCCTCGAAACGTTCATATGCACCGAGACAGCCTTCCGCCCTCAACCGGCAGCGCCGCCCCGGTAATGAAAGTCGATGCATCGGAGCAAAGGAACAGCACGGCTGCAGCGATCTCCTCCAGCGTGCCTAGTCGCTTCATCGGCGTCTTCAACGCCATGCCGGTCATGTCCGCGCCGAACAGCCGCTCGCTCATCGGCGTGCGAAACGAACCGGGACACAGCGCGTTGATGCGAATGCCGCGATCGGCGTAATCCAGCGCGGCCGCTCGGGTGAGCCCGAGCAAGCCGTGCTTCGACGCAGTGTAGGCCGGCATCCCTGCCGCGCCCCCGAGCGAGGCGGTCGACCCGACATTGACGATAGCGCCACCGCCGCGCGGCAACATGGCCGCGATTTCGGACTTCATGCAGAGGAAGGTGCCGTCCAGGTTGACGGCGAGAACGCGCCGCCACTCATCGAATTCATAGTCGCCGACGGGCGCTCGAGCGCCTTCAATGCCCGCATTGTTGACCGCGTAATCAAGGCGACCGAATTCCTTCACCGCGGCGGCGACGACCGACGCGGCACCTTGAGCGCTGGTGACGTCGCATGGCACGGCGACGACAGAACCGCCCGCCGTTTTGATCGTGGAGGCCGTCGTCTCCAGGCCCGACACGTCCCGATCGCAAAGCGCCACGCAATCGCCCCGCGCCGCTAGAGCAACGGCGATGGCACGGCCGAGCCCGCTTGCCGCTCCCGTGACCAAGCTGGTCTTCAATTCGGTCGTTGGCATGTCTTCTATCCGTCCGCTGCCCTCAATGCACCGCCGCGCGCATGATCGCCTGCTCGGTCGCCTGGCGGCGATCCGTCTCTTCGACGATCTTGCCCTGCGGCCCGATCAGGATGCGGTCCGACAGGTTTACGATTTCGGGCACTTTCATCATGGCGAGGCGCTCTTCGCTCGGCGATAGCGCTCGACCATGTAGGCGCCGGCAGCGACGGACCCGCCGTCGACCGGTATGGTGACGCCGGATATGTATCCCGCCTCCGGCGATGCCAGCATCTCGACGACGTGAGCGATCTCGGCGACCTGCCCCAGCCGTCCTAGCGGAATGTGGCGAGAGCGTTCCGCGTACGCCTCCGGCGACCACGCTTCGCGCAGCAGTTCGGTATCAATGGGTCCAGGTGCGATCGCATTCGCCGTGATCCCGTATTCGGCGAGCTCGAGCGCCATTGCGCGCGTTAGCCCGATGCCCCCCGCCTTCGAGGCACCGTATGCACAAAGGTCGATCGGCCCTATCAGACCGGCGACCGACGCGATGGAGATGATGCGCCCGTAGCGCGCACCTGCCATCACCTTCGCTGCCGCCTGGGAGCAATGAAAAATTCCGCTGAGATTGATACGGATGTGGTCTTCCCACAGAGCCGCGCTGGTATCGAGAAAACGCGCGGCCCGGGCAATGCCCGCATTGTTGACCAGGATTTCCACCGTGCCGAACGTCTCTAATGTTCGGGCGATCATGCAATCGATCTGGTGGCGGTTGCCGGTATCCACTTGAACCGGAATGGCCTTGAAGCCATTGGCCGTGAGTTCAGCGGCGACCGACACGGCGCGTTCCGCCAGCAGGTCAGCAACCACAACCCGCGCACCAAGCGCGGCGAGACGGTGAGCCACAGCGCGCCCTATGCCCCGCCCAGCCCCGGTCACGACGGCGGTTTGTTCGGTCAGGACCTGCGCCCCGCTGCTCTTCACCGCTGTCTCCTCGCGAGTTCTTCGTATCGCTCGGCAAACCCCGCAGGCACGACGCATCGGCCTTCGATCACCGCCTCGCCACGCTGGTTGCGACAGACAAATTCAACGGTGACGGTATCCGCCGCAGCAATGCCTTCTGTGTTGCGCTCTTCGATCTGAATAGTGTCGCCCGGCCGCGATGGACCCAGATAGCGCAGGGTCATTTTCGTGCCTTGCGGCAGAACGGCGACACCGAGCCAGCGCATCACTGATTGGAAGATCGGCTCCATCGGGATGCAGCCGTGAGCAATCGTGCCGCCAAAAGGCGTGCGGGCCGCAGCTTCGGGATCGACGTGCAGCGGATTGAAGTCGCCGGAAATCGCCGCATAAGCGTTGATCATTGCTTGCGAGATCACGATATGCGCCGGCGGAAGATATCGGTGCATGGCTGTCTCAGGGAATGATGGCGGTGAACGCCACGGAACAGACCAGCGCGCCGGCCTGATTGCGCGTCACCATCTCGTATTTCAAGAACTTGCGCTCCTTGCGCACGAACTTGTCGACAATGGTGAGGACCGTCACCAGGTCGTCGCCCGCGCGCGCCGGAACCCCATAGACATTCTCGTCGCCCATGCGGATGGCGCCCGGCGGAAAGACGTCCTCTTCCCAACCCAGCCGCAGCCCGTAGGTAAGGCACATGGAGGTCGGGGCCACTGCACCTTGGGGCGCGTCAGCGCGATGTGCGGGATCGTCGTAGCCGAACAGTGCGCAGAAGCGATCAATATCGTTTTGCGTAACGTGGATCCGTCCGCGGCAGACTTCGCGGCCGATCACCGCACCGTCATATGTCGTCAGCGGATTCACCATCAGTGCATCCTCGCCATCATGACAAGCGGGCTTTCGAGCGCGGAGCGCAATTGCGCACGGAACCGACCGGCGACGGCGCCGTCGATCAGGCGGTGATCGAAGGTGAGGCTGATCGTCATCATGGGGCGAATGACGATCTGGCCGTCGCGGACGACCGGCTCGTCGGTAATCGCGCCGATGCCGAGCAAGGCGGATTGCGGCGGGTTGAGGATCGGAGTCTCGAAATCGCCGCCATACGAGCCGAAGTTGGAAAGACTGAACGTCCCGCTATGGAGCTCTTCGCGGCCGAGCCGACCCGCGCGGGCGCGCTGCATAAGATCGCGTCGTTCGACACCGATCTCTGCGATCGATTTCCCGTCGGCGTTGCGGATCACGGGCACGACGAGCCCGTCATCGAGCGCGACCGCAAGGCCGATATTGACCTCACCCCAATTGACGATCTCTTCTCCGACGATCGAGGAGTTCATGGACGGCATCGAAGCCAGAACGTTCGCCGCCGCCTTCAAGACGATGTCCGTATAGGTGATGCGAACGCCGAGCTCTGCTTCCCGACCGATACAGGCTGCGCGCAGGCGCACCGCTTCCGTCATGTCGATGCGGCCGAAACCGGTCATCTGCGCCGACGATTGCAGGCTCGTCATCATTCGCAGGGCGATGGCGCGGCGCATTCCGGCGAGGGGCCGGCGCGCGGCAATCACGCCGGTGGCGCCGCTGGCGTCCGACGGCACATGCCGCGGTACGGCAGGAGCGGCTGCAGTGTCCCTGGACGCCTTCGCTTTTCGCTCCGCGAGCGCCGCCTCGACATCGCGCCGCAGCACGCTGCCGCCGAAGCCTGTGCCGGCAACCATGGCGATGTCGAGCCCCGCGGACGCAGCAATGCGCCGTGCGAGAGGTGAACTGCGCACGCGGCGCGATGCGCGCCCGGCAGATGATTCGAGCGTTGGCCCGACCTGCAAGGCAGCAGTCGGGATATTGTTCACCTCAGCAGGCGTCGGCGCCTTATCGCCTCGCTCGGAAAGAGCCTCCTCGCGCGTCTCGTACAGCGCGCCAATGACGGCACCGACCTGGTGCAGAGTATCCGGCTCGGCAAGCCGGCGCAGGAAACCGGTGTCGTCGGCTTCGATGTCGGTCGTGATCTTGTCGGTCTCGATCGCGTAAAGCAGTTCGCCCTTGCTGACCGCATCGCCGTTCGACTTCGCCCATGAGACGAGCGTACAGTCGGTCATCGTCAGGCCGAGCTTGGGGATCGCGATCGCGTGCGGCATCGTCGACCTCAAGCCATCAGCTCGCGTACCGCCGAGACAATCGAGGCGGCATCCGGGTTCAGATACTCATCGAATTGCTTGCCGAACGGTGCCGGCGTGAAGGGCGGCGTCAGCCTGCGTACCGGTTGGTCGAGATCGAAGAAGGCGCGCTCGGTGATTTCGGCCGAGACCTCGGAACCGAAGCCGAACGGCTTTAGCGAAGAGGTGACAACCAGCGCCCGGCTGGTCTTGCGTACCGACTCGACGATGGTGTCGATATCGAGCGGGCTGATCGTCCGCGGATCGATGACCTCGATCTCGATGCCAACGGCCGAAAGCGTTTCCGCCGCCGCCAGCGCGCGTCTGACCATCAGACCGGTGGCTACGACGGTGACGTCCCGACCAGCGCGTTTGACGTCCGCCTTGCCGATCGGGATAAGCAACTCGTCGTCTTCGATCTCTTCCTTGATCCTGTGCAGTGCGAGATGCTCGATGAAGACCACAGGGTTGTCATCGCGGATCGCAGATTTGAGCAGGCCCTTGGCGTCGCGCGGGGTCGAAGGCATCACCACCTTCAGTCCGGGCACGTGGCCGACCCACGATTCCAACAACTGCGAATGGTGCGGACCGATTCCCATCTCGACACCGGCGCTCGTGCGGATGACCAACGGCATCTTGAACGCGCCGTTGTAGATGTAGTGCATCTTGGCGGCCTGATTGGCGATTTGATCCAGGCACAATCCGAAGAAGTCCATGAACATGATCTCGACGATCGGCCGCTTGCCGGTCATGGCCGCGCCGACGCCCAGTCCGACGATGATCTCCTCGCTGATCGGCGTATCGCGCACGCGCAACGGGCCGAAACTGTCGAGCAGGCCGCGCGAACCGCCGAAGGCGCCACCTGCTCTTGCAACATCCTCGCCGAGCAGAATGACATTTTGGTCGCGCGACATTTCCTCGCGCATGGCGTCGATGACTGCCCAGAGATAAGTCTTGGTTGCCATCGGCGTGCCCTCAGACCGCGTAGACATGTGCAAGCGCCGTCTCGGGCGCGGGTAACGGACTCTTCAGCGCAAGCTCGATCGCCTCGGCGACTTCGGAGGTGGCCCTCGCATCAATCAGGTCGAGCGTTGCGACGTCGGATAACCGACTGTCGACGAGATGCTTGCGAAAGCGCGCCAGAGGACAACGCGCCTTCCACCACTCTTCTTCTTCGCGACTGCGGTATTTCTTCGGGTCGCCCTCGAAGTGACCGCCCCAGCGATAGGTCTTGAGTTCGAGAAGGGTCGGCCCCTCGCCGCGGCGCGCGCGCGCGACAGCTCGCCCCCCGGACTCGCGCACCGCAATCAAGTCGTTGCCGTCGACGGATTCACCGGGCATTCCGTAGCCGGCGGCACGCTTGGCGATATCCAGCTCCGCGCTCATCTCGGCAAAGGGCGTCATCTCGGCATAGAGGTTGTTCTCGCACACCAGGACGAGCGGCAGCTTCCACGTCGCCGCAACGTTCATCGTCTCGCCGAACGAGCCGTTGTTGCTAGCACCCTCGCCAAAGAAGACCACCGCAACGGTGCCGCGCCCGTCGAGCGCCGCGGAGAACGCCGCGCCCGCCGCGTACGGCAATCCGCCGCCGACGATGCCGTTGCCGCCCAGGATGCCTCGCGCCGGGTCGGCAGCGTGCATCTCGCCGCCTCGGCCGCCGCAAATGCCGGTGGCGCGCCCGAACATCTCGGCGATCATCGGCTTGAGGGCCATGCCCTTGGCCAGATAGTGACCACGGCCCCGATGGGTCGAGACGACATAGTCGCGGTCGGTGAGATTGGAGCAGATACCGACCGCGCAGGCTTCCTGCCCGAGATACGAATGGATGTAGCCCGGAAACAGATTCTTCGCGAAGGCCTCGTTAAGCTGCGCCTCGCACTGGCGGATGAGCATCATCCGGGCATAGAGATCGAGCGGTTCAATGGTCATAGGCCGCCGTCAGTATGATTTCGGCAGGCCGCAGCCGACTTGCGCGATGAAGTTCCGGTTCATCTCGTTGGTGAGGGGCGCGAAGATCAGCTGGCGGATGTCGCGATAGTAACGTTGCATGTGGAATTCCATCGTGAAGCCGTAGCCCGCCATGACGCGCATGCCGCGATCGGTGGCCCTGAAGGCCGCCTCCGAGGCGAAATACTTGGCCATCGCTGCGTCGAGCGCGCCATCGTGGCCTTGGTCCTGCATCCAGGCTGCTTTGTAAGTCATCAGTCGCGCGAGCTCGATCTCGGTCAGCGTATCCGCGAGATGATGCTGGATGGCCTGGAACTGCCCAATGGGCCGATCGAAGGCGCGCCGCTCCTTGGCATATCGGCTTGCGTCATCGAACGCGCCCTGCCCCAGTCCTACGCATGTTGCCGCCACGAAGATTCGCTCGTTGTTGAGCGTATCGAGAATGGCGTGCCAGCCGCGGCCCTCCTGGCCGACGATGCATGATTTCGACACGCGTACGTTCTGGTAGGCCACCTCATAGGAGTGCAGGAAGCGCGAACCGAGCTTCTCGATCTTCTTCCATGAAATACCCGGCGTGTCCTTGTGCACCAGAAAGATGGTAAGTCCCCGTGACGGCTTGTCCGGATCGCGCGAGGTGCGTGCGACGACGAAGAGCCACGACGAAATGTTGAGACCGGTCGTGAATACCTTGGTGCCGTTGATGATGTAGTCGTCGCCATCTTCGACGGCGACCGTCTTCATCGCACCGAGAATGTCGGTACCGCCGTCGGGTTCAGTCAGCGACAGCGCAAAATGGCACTCGCCGCTGACGATCTTGGGCAGAAATTCTCGCTTCTGTTCGGCGGTTCCGTGCCGCTCGATGGTGACGGCGCCAAACGAGACATCGAGCCCGTACGCCAGCGCTACCGTGGAGCTGTGGCGAGCCAGCTCTTCAAGCACGATCACCTCCTCGACGACGCCGCCGCCGGAACCGCCGTATTCCTCCGGGATGGACGCGCCCATCAGGCCGATGTCCGCCATTCGGCCGAGCAGCCCTTGTGGAAATTCGTTCTCACGATCCCACACGGCAACCGCATCTTTCGGCATTTCACGCGCGACGAATTTGGCGACCAGAGCCTGCAACTCCTTCTGATCGCCGGTTAGCGCAAAATCCATGGGCCTCCCCGCCGCGCCTTTTGCGACTCCCGGCAGCACCGGTGGCTACCCAACGAAGTCCGCCATATACTGTTCAGTATTTATTTATTCTTATAAGTTTATCGTCGGCGAGTCAACGGTTTCGCGCGCTTCGAGCATGCTGAAAAAGCGGTTGGCAAAACTCAAGGACGAATTGCTCTTGGCGACCGGCGCATGCTATCGGAGGACGGAACTGAGGGAGCAAGCCTCATGGCTCGCGCATCGCGTTCGCTGCTGAAAGATAGTCTCCGGGACGAGATTGCCGACATCAAGCGCGAGAAAATCCTGCAGGAAGCCGCGCAGCTTTTCTACGAGAAGGGTTACCTGCCTTCCACGGTCGATGCCATCGCCGAGCGCTTCGGCGCGACCAAACCCTTCGTCTACTACCAGTTCAGGAACAAGATCGATCTCTTGATCGAAATCTGCGAGCGCGGCACCCGGGAAGCACTGGCGGTGACCGTGAAGGCCGTGGCGGAACCGTTAGACCCCGTCCACAAGCTCGCGCTGTTCGTGCGTGACTTCACGATGGTCGTGCTGGAAACCCACAAATTCGTCGCGATCTACTTCCGTGAGCAACTCAATCTCCCCGACGAAGTCGCCACCCGCATCGGCAATATGCGCAAGCAGATCGACAACCATGTGCGCACGATCTTGACAGAAGGGAAGGCGAAGGGCCTGTTTGCCTTCGAGGACGTGGCCGTCGCCAGCCAAGTGGTGACCGGAACCCCGAGCTACGCCTTTGCCTGGTATCGCGAACCGGCGCGGCTGAGCAAAGAAGAGATTTGCGCCCAGATGATAACGCACGTGCTGCGCGCCGTGGGAGTGCGGGATCTCGGCACCCTAGAGCACGATGGCTCCGGCTTAAATCAGGCCTCGTCATTGCGGGCGCAGCGAAGCAATCCATAGGCTTGGCAAGGTCTTGATTGCTTCGTCGCTATCGCTCCTCGCAATGACGAGGTTAATTCGGCCGAGCATCATTCCGCTCCAAGTCAAAGATAGGCCTCGGCCAACTTCCGATTGTTGCGCAAGTCGAGCAACGATTGCTTATCGCCTTCGAGCACGATGGCGCCCCGACGCATAACGTAGCCATAGTCCGCGATGCGCAACGCCAGCGCCGCAACCTGCTCCGTCAGCACGATCGTCGTCTTCGCCGATCGATTGGACTCGACGATGAAAGCGAACACCTGCTGCACGATCGAGGGCGCGAGCCCGAGCGAAGGCTCGTCCAGCAACAGGTAGTCGGGCGACCGAATTGTGGTGCTCGATATGATGAGCATCTGCTGCTGTCCGCCACTGAGCAGACCAGCCTGGACGGCGCGCTTCTCGCCCAGGATCGGGAAGTGTGAATACACCGCATCGCGCATGACCGCGAGTGGCTGCCGCCGACGGCCAAAGCGCCAGGCAACCTCAAGGTTCTCCTGCACGGTTAGTCCGCGGAAGAGGCGACGGCCCTCGAGCACGCAGCCCAAGCCCAACCGGGCGCGTCGATAAGGCGAAAGATCGGTGAGATCATGCTCGCCCATGAGAACCTGACCTGTACTTGGCGCAAGACCCGCGACCGCTCTGATGATGGATGACTTGCCGGCGCCGTTGGCGCCGAGAATTGCCGTGACCTGCCCGGGTGCGGCTCGAAGCGATATGTCGTGCACGGCCCGCACGGCGCCGTATGAGACACTGAGGTTGCAGACGTCAAGCATCGCCGGGAAGCTTTCCGAGATAGCACTCGGCCACGCGTTCGTCCCGGCGCATGCCTTCCATGTCGCCGCGATAAATCTCCACGCCGCTGTCGAGCACGATAACGGAATCGGCAATGCCGGCGAGAAAGTCCATGTGATGATCGATGATTAGAACCGCAATGCCGCGCGCGCGCAGAGTGTGGATCACTGAAGCAAGGCGTGTAATCTCAAGATCAGAAAGGCCGGCGGCCGGTTCGTCCAGCAGAATCACGTCCGGCTCGACCATCAGGGCGCGCGCCACCTCCACCAGGCGGCGATAGCCGTAGGGAAGCGTCTCGAGCACGCGGTCACGAACATCGGTCAGGCCCACGAAGGCTAATATGGATTCGGCGCGCGACAGCGCAATGCGCTCGTCCTTGGACGTGCGTCCGAGGCCCGTTACCGCCTCGAGCAGGCCGTAGCGATATTTCAGATGAGCCCCGAGCAAGGTGTTTTCTAAGATGGTGAAGTGTCCGATGAGCCGCGGGTCCTGGAACGTACGAACCATTCCGCGCCTGGCGATGGCGTCGCTCGGCAATCCGGCAATGCTCTTGCCTTTGAGCAGGATCTCGCCGGCCGAAGGCGGATAGAGGCCGGCCAGCACGTTGACGGTCGTACTCTTGCCGGAGCCGTTCGGACCGACAAGCGCCGCCACCTTTCCGGTGTACAGATCAAAAGAGAAGTCCGATACCGCCCGGAGCCCGGCAAAATCACGCTGCAAGTTTCGCCACCTGAGCACGAGCTCCCCAGCGGCGCGTTGGCGTATGGCGGGAGTGGAATCGGCCACAACGGCGCGGGAGGCGGCAAGCAAGCGCTGATCGACAACGCGCGGCGGCAGGAACAGCAAGCCCGCGAGGCCGCGCGGCATGACGACGAAAATTCCGACTAGCAGAGCCCCGTAGATGATAAACTTAAAGTCCGCGAAAATCTCGAGCTGCAGCGGCAACCAGGTCAGCGCGACAGCGCCGAGCACCTGGCCAGCCAACGAGCCGAGACCGCCGATCACCGACATTGCGAGAATTTCAATCGATCGCTGCAGTTCAAAGCTCTCCGGGCCGATATAACTGACGAGATGCCCGTAAAGCGCCCCGGCGAGGCCGGCGAGGAAAGCGCTGATCAGATAGGCTTGACGTTTGATCGCGTCGCTCTGGATGCCGATGCTGCGGGCGGCCAGCTCCGACTCGCGCACGGCAAAGTATGCGCGGCCGAAGCGGCTGCGCGTAAAGTGGTCGAGCGCGAACAGAGCGACCCCGCCAACCACGACGAGCAGCCGCAGATAATCCGTTGTCGTGACCAGCAGACCGAAAACCCTAAGGCTGTGCAACTGCGACGAGGGAATACCCGTAATTCCCATGACTCCGCCGGTAATCGGCTCTAAGTCGCGCACAAGCTCTATGAAGATCATTCCGAATGCGAGCGTCATCATCGCGAGATAGAACTCACGAACTCGGCCCGCCGGAAACGACAACAATCCGCCGGCGACCGCCGCGAGCAACGTCGCGCAGATGATCGAAAGCCACGACGGCAGGATTTCCGACTTGACCAGCAACACGGACGCATAGGCCGCGATGCCCATGAAGGCCGCTTGGCCGAGTGAAATCTGCCCGGCCATCCCGGTGAGAACGTTGATGCTGTTGGCGAGCAGAATGTTGATGATCGCAAAGGAGATCATCTGTCGCGTCGCCTCAGGCAGGTAGGGCGCAGCGATCCATAGTGCGATGCAAAGGATCAATCCAACAAGGCGATTGCAGATCGCCTTGCTGAGCGCACCGCGGATCGCGTTCATACTTTCAATACCTCGGGACGGCCGAGCAAGCCCTGCGGCCTCAACGCCAATATCGCCATCAGCAGCGAGAGCGAAACGGCATGGCCGGCCGAAGTGGAGACGAAGCCGGCAACGAGCTGCTCGATCACGCCGACCAGCAGCCCGCCGACCAGCGCACCCCAGTCGTTTCCGAAGCCGCCGACGATGCCCGCCACGAAGCCGGAAATCAGCAGGCTGAATCCAAATGCGGCATCGACTGTGCCGATGAGCTGCGCGGTCAGGATTCCGGCGACTCCGGCAACAACGCCCGACAACGCGAACGAGATCGTTACCACGCGCGTGACCGGAATGCCGAACACCTCGGCCAGTTCGCGATCCTGCGCCACCGCCATCACGACGCGGCCCCAGATCGTATGCCTGAGCGTCAAATCCAGAACAACGATCGTCAACAACGAAAAGCAAATGATGAGGAGATACTGCGCGCCAATACGCAGCCCGAACAATTCCACGAATGTCGTTGAACTTAGAACGACGTCCGGAAAGGCGATAGCTTGTCCGCCGAGATACTTTGCGACCACACCTTGAAGGCAGATACCGAAGCCGAGCGTCGACACGACCCAGCCCATGCTGCCGGCGGCGCGCAGCGCGGGACGCACGCTGATCCGTTCGGCAGCGATCGATGCGACCGCAGCGGCCGCGATACCCAGCCCCGCCGCCAGCCAGATCGCCACGCCCGATCGCGACATGAAGGCGGTGCTCATGGCACAGAGCATGAGCACGGCGCCCTGACCAAAATTGACGGTACGTGTAGTCCAGAAGCTCAGGTTCAAAGTGATGGCGATCAGGGCGTATATTGAACCGACGCTCAGACCCGCGACAATGAGCGTGAAAACAAACTTCACCAGTCCGCTCCAGCGCACGTCGGTCGCAAGAAGAAGTCGCGCACGAGCACGGCTTTCTGCCGGACCCCGACAGGGGGATGTCTCAACTCCTGACGACCTCCAACCCTAACCGGTCGACTTTCTTGACGACGCGCAGCATCGACAGACTTTCCGGGCGAAGGCCGTGATGCCGTTGCGGCGAAAACGAATAGACTGCATTGACGCCGGGGAAGTCGGTCAAGCTCTCGATAGCGGCGATGACCTTCGCTGGCTCCGTCGAATTGGCGCGACGCATGCCCTCGAACAGAACGTTGGCCCCGTCGAATGCCGGGATGACGATCAGCGACATCTGCAGCTGCGGGCGTTCGGAGTCCGGCCCCCAGTAGCGATCGGCTCCATATTTCTTTTTGTATTCATTGACGAACCGAACGACTTCGGGCCGTGGATTGCCTTCAACCAGCACTGAAACCATGGGCGCGATCGTGCCGATGGCCGCCTCTCCGGCGCCTTCCAAATACGGCAGCGAAAGACCACCCGAACTGGTCACGAGCGGCTGGCTCAGTCCGAGACGCACCATGCTGCGGCGGATATTGACGAGATCGGTGCCAAGGCCGACGACGAGGACGGCTTCCACATCTGCCCGCTGAATACGAACCAGTTGCGCGGTGACGTCGGTGGCCCGCTGATTGTAGGACTCGGTCGTGATGTCGACGTCCGGACGGAAAGCCTTGATGACGGCGAGGAGCGTGTCGCGGCCGGCGACGCCGTAAGGGGTGCTTTCGTGCAGGAGCCCGATCTTCTTGTAGGTCTTTGCGACGTAGCGTCCGAGCACATCGGCCTCGACGGGACTCAAAATGCCGAATTGGAACACGTTTGCGCGCGGCGGCTTGTCGAGGCCGGCCGGATAGGTTGCAACCGTCGCCTGAGCCAAAGGATTGACGTAGGGACGACCGTCCGCGGTCACCATGTCAATCACCGCCATGGTCGGGCCGCTGCCTGCCGGGCCGAGGATGGCCACGAGTGATGGGTCATCGAGCAGGCGGCGCATGTTCTGAGCCGCTCGATCGGGCACCATCTGATCGTCGAGCGCCGTGACAATCTCGACGCGCCGGCCGTCGATGCCGCCGTTGGCGTTGCAAAGGTCGATTGCAAGATCGAAGCCGCGCTTGTTGCCCTCGCCAAACTCGTTGTAAGGGCCAGTCAGCGCCGTCGTAAGGCCCAGCTTGATTGTCCCGCCATCCTGAGCCAGCGCCATCGACGCACCACCGCCGAATAGCGTCACGATGCCCTGCACGGCTGTCGCTTTGGCGAATGCGCGGCGGGACATTCTCATCATTCAGGCCTCCCCGTTTTCAGGCAAATGCGATCGCGTGCGATCGGGCTCGATTATTCTGGTGCGTTTTTTTTTATTCTTCAGAGAATACAGAGACTGCTGGCCGAATGGCAAGCCCATTGGCAGTCAAGGCGGTCGATTTCCGCAACGCGACCGCTTTGACAACTCTTGAGAATAATTGGATACCTAACAGTATAAAACATGGGGAGGAAAATCATGTCTCTGGCCCGACATCTCGCCCATTTCGTTGTTGGACTCGGCGCGGGCAACATTCCGGCGACGGCGATTGAACGGCTGCGGGCGTGTCTGCTGAACGGCTACGGCATAGCGTTGGGTGGCCTCGACACACCCTACTATAAAGTGGCCGGGCGGGCCGTGATCGCACTGGACGGCGAGTCGGCAAATGGCGCGACCCTCCTGGGAGATGGTCGACGCACGGGCCTCACCGGCGCCGTGACCGCGAATGCCGCACTTTTCCATGGCCGCGCCCAGGAGGACACCTGCGGCACCGTCCATCTCGGTGCCGTCGTGATACCCATGCTGACCGCCATGGTCGAAGTGAAGCGCTACCCCATGGAGCGCTTCCTGCCGGCACTGCTGGCCGGTTACGAAGTTGCCGGCATTTTCGATCGGGCCTACGGCTCGACCACCGCCCCGATGGGACTGCGAGCCTCCATTCTGTATGGCACGCTCGGTGCCGCTGCCGCCGCCGGACGTCTGATGAATCTCGACGAAGACAGGATGGCCTCGGCATTGGCCAACGCTGCATCGTTCACCGGCGGCACCCTGCAGTCGTTCAACGACGGCACCGACGAGTGGCGCTATCAGGTCGGCATCGCCGCGCAGACGGGCTTGCGCGCGGCAGCTCTCGCCGAAGCCGGCTCGGTGTCCGCGCCCGGGGCATTCGAGGGCAAAGCGGGTTTCGTGCGAGCCTTTGTGCACAAAGAGTGCGATACGGACGGCCTGATCAGCTCGCTCGGTCGGGACTGGGCCGTCGATCGCGTCACCTTCAAGCCGTATCCGGTCTGCGCTTTCAACCAGACGCCTGTCGAGGCCGCTCTTGCGATGCGTAAGAAGCTCGCCGGCGAACGTCCCGCAAAAGTAACCGTGCGCATGAACCGCTACGAGACCAGCTATCCGGGGATGCTCGAGTACGGGCCGTTCAACACCGTCTCCGGCACCTTGATGAGTATTCCGTTCTGCATCGCAGCGACTCTTCTTTATGGCGTACCCGACATGCGCCGCATGACGACTTACAACGACGAGGCGATTGCCAAGATGATCGCAAACATTACCGTCACCACGGATCCCGACGTGCCTAACCTGTCCACGGTGATCGAGGTTGTGACCGAGAAAGGCGCAGCGCTCAGGCATGACCAGCGCATGACGGCCGCCGACTATGCCTACGACAGGCCGGCCGTATCCCAACTCATTCGGCGGATTGGATCGGAGCAGAGGCTTCCGTCGGCGACTTACGATCGGCTCGAGACCTTCATTGATCGGCTGCCAAACGCCGAAGTCGCTGAAGTGATTGGACTGTTCGACACGCGGCTTTGCCAGAGCATCCGGCAAGTCGCATCATGATGCGGCGACCGAATTGGCGGCCGGAGCACGACCGTATCCAGGAGCCGTGTTTCGGCGCCGGATTCCATGGATGCGGAGAATCGCGCCGCCCGGGCACGGCCTTGGGGGCATCGGTTGACGGCGCCGGCCAGGCCTTCTCAAATGATGAACACTCATCAACGTAAGCCAGGAATGCGATCTTGACGAAACTCGCTGGGAAAACGGCGCTCATCACCGGCGCCGGACGGGGCATTGGCCGGGCGCTCGCGATCAAGCTCGCGCACGAGCAAGCCGCGCTGGTGATCAACGACCTCGACGCCGCACCTCTTGCGGAAACGACCGCCGCAATCGAACGGGACGGCGGCAAGGTCGCGACGCTTGCGGGCAGCGTGGCCGACGCCGGCTTCGCCGACAAGTTCGTCAATCTCGCGCTGGAGACATTCGGCGGCCTCGACATCATCGTCAACAACGCCGGCTACACCTGGCCCGCATCCGCTGCGAAAACGACCGACGAGCAAATGACGACAATGTTCGACGTGCACATGATGGCGCCGTTCCGTCTCCTGCGCGCGGCCTATGTACCGATCAGCCGGATGCGCGAGCGCGAGAGCGCCGAAGGGCGCGAGGTGTTCCGAAAGGTCGTCAACATCTCGTCGATGGCCGCGACCGGCGGCGTCGCCGGGCATTTCGCCTATGCGGCCGCAAAGGCCGGCGTGATCGGCATCACGCGCACGCTCAGCAAGGAGTGGGGGCGACTTAAGGTCAATGTCAATTGCATCGCATACGGCATGATCGAAACGCGCCTGAACGCGCTGCGTGAGCCAGACGGGCCAACGGCGACGGTCGAAGGTCACGCCATCGAATTCGGCCAGTCGAGAAAGTTTCGCGAGAGCACGGAAGCCCTGATCCCGCTGGGGCGAAGTGGCACGCCGGAGGAAGCGGCCGACGGTGCCTACCTGTTCTGCATACCCGAATCGAACTACATCAGCGGCCAGGTTCTGGTCGTCGCCGGCGGCCTCGCTATCTGAAGCCCGGAGGATTTGCCTTGGAGAGCCAGCGCCGCGCCGATGTCGACCGCTTCTTCCATGTCAATGTCAATTGCACGAACTTCGAATGGTCGCTTGCCTTCTACCGACTGATCGGGTTCGAAGTCGTCCTCGATTTTGCCGAAGCGCCGGGCTCGCAGCGCAGCTTCGGCGAGGCCGGGCTGGGGCCTGTTCTCGGACTCCCCGACAACTGCGACGGACGCGCCGCCCTCCTCGCGCTGTCCGACGACCGCCGCGCCACGAAGCTTGATCTCATCGAGTGGAAGTCGCCGCTGGTGGCCGCGCGAAAACGTCAAGACCTCTCTCAGCCGGGCATCGCCCGTATCTGCCTCAAGACGACGGACGCCGACGCCGTCCATGCTCGCCTTCGCGCCGCCGGACATAACCCTTACAGTGCGCCGATCCAGGTCTCGTTGGGCGGCTCGCGGATCAAGGTCTTCTGCGTCGAGGATCCGGACGGCGTGGTCATCGAGTTCATGCAGTTCCTTGGCGCGGACCCCAGCGCGCTTTCACATACTTGAAGCCGCGCAGGCGGCGCGGCGAACTGTATGGTCCCCAGCCATAATGAGTGATACTCAATAATTTTCGAAACCCAGGGCGCAAGCCATAGCGATTTCAGGTCAACTTTGAAGCATTCCCGTGCATTGCTCGAGGCGGACGGCTGGGTACCGGTGGCGGCCTCGAATTTCCTAAGCCACGTCGGTCCGGTTTGGACGAAAACGGACGGCGACGTCCGTCTTTTCGGGTTCGTTGTCGAAGCCAAGCACGACAACACGCAGCAGCGCTCGCATGGCGGCATGATCATGACGCTGTGCGACGACGCGATGGGCAACACGGCTCAGGCGGTGCGGCCGGGCGATCGCCTCTTCACCGCGACCTTCGACTGCCAATTCATTTCCGGGGCGAAGGAAGGCGAGTTCGTCGAGGCGCGCTGCGAAGTGATCAAATCCACGCGTTCTTTGGTCTTTGTGCGCTCGATCTGCACGGTGGGAGAGCGTGTCGTGGCCGCCTGTTCCGGCGTGTGGAAAGTCCAATCAAAATGACGATCGACTATGACACGCTCGCCAACTGGACCTTTCCGGAGAAGATCCAGACCTACGGCTGGAAAGACACTGCTCTTTACGCGCTGGCCATCGGGCTCGGTGGTGATCCGATGTCAGAAGCCGAATTGCGATTCGTCTACGAGCCTTGGCTTAAGGCGCTTCCGACCATGGCCGCGGTGCTCGCCGGACAAGGCTTCTGGATCCGCGATCCGGCGACAGGCATTGACTGGGCGAATTCATTGCATGGCGAGGAAGAGATCGTGTTGCACAGGCCGCTGCCGGCGACAGGCACAGTGCGCGGCCGCATGCGTGTCGAAAGCCTGATCGACAAGGGGCCTGGAAAGGGAGCGCTGCTGACGACTTGCAACGACCTTCACGACGCAGACAGCGACGAACTCATCGCGTCTGTCTATGCGACCTCCTTCAATCGCAATGACGGCGGTTTCGGCGGCCCCAAAGGCACACGACCATCGGCGGCGTATCCGACCCCGGACCGATCGCCCGATCACGTCGTCGATCTACCGACGCTGCGCCAGTCCGCGCTGCTCTACCGTCTCAACGGCGATGACAACCCCTTGCACGCGGAGCCGGCGATCGCGATCGGCGCGGGATTCTCGATGCCTATCCTTCACGGTCTCTGCACATTCGGCGTGGCGGGACATGCCTTGCTGAAAGCAGCCTGCGGCTATGAGCCGGCGCGGATGAAGTCGCTCCGTGCGCGGTTCTCGGCGCCGGTCTATCCGGGCGAGACGATCCGAACCGAGATCTGGCGCGAAGCGGACTCCCGTTTCGCCTATCGCTGCCGAGTGTCGGAACGCGACATTGTGGTCATCACAGGCGGGCTGATGCAATTGCGGGAATAGACGAAATCGCGAAAAACAGACCATCGCGGGGGGAGAACGACATGGGGGAAATCATCGTTCAGGGCGTTACGATGGCCGCCATCTACGCCCTCGTGGCCGTGTCTCTCAACATCATCTACCGGCCGACCAATATCTTCAACTTCGCGCAAGGCGACCTGCTCATGGTGGGCGCATTGCTCGCCGCAGTGCTGTCGCGCGGGTACGCCGTGCAGTGGTATGCAGCCGCCGCATTCGCGGTCGGCGCAGTCGCGCTGTTGGCCGTGATCATCGATATCGTCGCGGTCGCGCCGGTCATCGCGCGGCACGGCGAGGGCGCGGGCTGGATCATTTCGACGCTGGCAGCTTCCATCATCATTCACGAGATCGCCGACAAGCTGGCGGGGCCCGATCCTCGCGTCCTCTCCGCACCGCCTCCACTGCAAACGACCCCCACCGACTTCGGCGCATTTTCGGCGAGCTCGTTCCAGCTCGGCCTGGTGGTCTTCGTCTGCGGGCTCGTCGCGGCGACGGAGATGTTCTATCGGACCCGGCCGGGACGGGCAGTGCACGCGATCGCGGAGGACCGCGAAGCGAGCCTGTTGCGGGGGATCAATCCGCGGCGGGTGACCAGGCTGTCCTTTGCGGTCGGCGGAGCAGTAGCCGCGGTTGCGGGCATTCTCGCCGCCCCGATCCTCTTTGCCAGCACTTCGCTCGGATGGCTTCTGCTGCTCAAAGGCTTTCTCATCGTCGCGGTCGGCGGAATCGGCTCCAACGGCGGCGCGATTCTGGCAGCGCTGATCGTCGCGATGATCGAGGCCGTGACGGCTCGGACCCTCACGCCCGGGCTGCAGGAAGCCGCGAGCTTCGCGGTGGTGCTCGCCATCCTTCTGGTGCGGCCGCAGGGCATCTTCGGCTCGGCGGCGGGCCGAGCCGTCTGATGTCTGAACGATCCTCGCGTCTGTTGGGGCCACGGCTTGCGATCGTCGTGGCCGGACTAACGCTTGCAGCGCTGCCGTTGGTCGTTCGCAGCGATTATGTGACGTTCCTGCTGACCCAGGCGGCTGTTCTTTATCTGGTCGCGCTTGGCCTGAACGTACTGACCGGTTATGCCGGCATCACCTCGATCGGACACGGTGCGCTTGTCACCATCGGCGCCTATGCGCTCGGCATCGCGACGGTCGACCACGGCTGGCCATTCTGGGGCGCGATGGCGACGTCCGCAATTGTCGCCGGTCTTTGCGGCCTCGCGCTTGCCCTGCCGGCCTTCCGCCTATCGACGTGGTATTTCGCGCTCATCACGCTCGGCTTCGGCAGCGTCGTATCTGGGCTGATCACGGAGCTTGACTGGCTCACCCACGGTTTTAGCGGCGTTGTCGCCATCCCCAAGCCGTCATTGTTCGGGATGACTCTGCAAGGCCGCGGCCTGTTCTGGCTCGTCGCCGGTACAGGTTTTGCCGCCTTCCTGGTGACGCGCAATCTGATCGCCTCGCGTTTCGGGCGCACGCTCTTGGCAATCAAGGAAAGCCCGCTGACCGCGACCAGCGTCGGCGTACGCATCGGTGCCGTGAAGATCGGTACGTTCATCTATAGCGCCGCGTTGGCCGGTGTGGGCGGCGCATTCTACGCCACGAACCAGGGCGTCATCACCCCGGACGACTTTACGATTCACTTCTCGATTTTCTTCCTCCTGGTGATCGTGCTCGGCGGCCTTGGCAGCCTTCACGGTCCGCTGCTCGGAACGGCTGCGTTCTTTCTCTTGCCCTATCTGATGACGAGCCTGCACGAATGGCGGCTGCTGATCTACGCTGTGGGATTGCTGGTTCTGATGATCGTCTTCCCACAGGGGCTGGCAGGCCTTCTGGCGCTGCTCGCGCGGCGTTTCAACAGGAAGGCCACGCGCATTTGCCTCGCCGCGTCGCGCACCGAAATTCCATCAGTCGAGGGCGCCCGCCTGGTCATGGCAGCGGTCAGCAAGCGCTTCGGCGGGGTCGAGGCTCTCGCGGACGTGTCGCTCACGGTCGAGCCCGGCGCGATCCGCGGCATTGTCGGGCCGAATGGCTCCGGCAAGACAACGCTCCTCAACGTCGTCAGCGGCTACCACAAACCCGACAGCGGCCGCATATGCATCGACTCAACGGCGGTGGAATCGGTTTCGACCGTGACGCTGGCGCGACAGGGCGTACGGCGGACCTTTCAGACGCCGAAACTGATCCCGCATCTTTCGATCATCGAGAACGTCATGTTCGGGGCCTATTCGGTGGAGCAAGCCTCTCTCGTCGCAATCGCCCTAGGTCTTCCCTCCGCCCGGCGTGAAGCGCGCGCCAGGCGAGCCGAAGCGATGCAACTCCTTCGTTTTGTCGGCCTTGCGGCCCATGCGGAAACATCGGTCGGCGAAGCGACCCACGGCCAGCAGCGGCTGGCCGAGATCGCTCGCGCGCTGGTCGGGAGACCGCGCCTGCTGCTGCTGGACGAGCCCGCCGCCGGGCTTTCGCTGACCGAACTCGACGGATTGAAGAGCGTCGTCAGGGCGATCGCGGCTTCAGGCACGACGATCATGATTGTCGAACACCATCTCGAACTGATTGCCGACTTGTGCGCCTTGATCACGGTCGTCGATCGCGGCCGGGTTTTGAAGGCCGGTCCTCCGTCGGCAGTCTTCGCGGATCCCGAGGTGCTCGCGACCTACATGGGCAGGCGCGCGATCGCGCGGCAGAACGACTGATGGCGCTCCTCGAAGTCACCAACCTGTCGGCGGGCTATGGGCGCATACCGGTGCTCGATCGCGTCAGCCTGAGCGTCGACCGCGGCCAGATTGTCGCCGTCGTCGGGGCCAACGGCGCCGGCAAGAGCACGCTTCTAAAAACGATCTCGGGACTGCTTTGTCCGTTGAATGGCGAAGTCAATCTCGCCGGCAAGTCGATCGGCGGCGCCCAACCCCACCACATCGTGGCCGAAGGTCTCCTCCACGTCGCAGAAGGGAGGCGTCTGTTCCGGTCCCAGACAGTGGCCGAGAATCTCGACCTTGCATTGATCGGGGCGGGCCTGACCCGCGCGGATGAACGCAGGCGTCTTGTCGACGTCCACGCCCTCTTTCCTGTCCTCGTCGAGAAAGCGCATCTGCCCGCCGGCGCGCTTTCCGGCGGACAGCAACAGATGCTCGCCATCGGACAGGCACTGATGCGCGCGCCGAAGATTCTCATGCTCGACGAACCATCGCTCGGCCTCGCGCCGATCATCGTCGATGAAGTCTTCGACGTGCTCACGACCTTGCGGGCGCGCGGCGCAGCGATCCTTCTGGTGGAGCAACTCGTCGAACGCGCGCTCGACATCGCCGACCACGCCTACGTGATGGTCTCCGGTCGGATGTCGGGGGATGGGCCGGCGGCATCGCTGCGCGACAGCGATCTGGTGCGCCGCGCCTATAGCGGCGGATAGCGCGTCATTGCGAAATCAGCAAACCGCATCGTCTCACCACGCGTCGATGAACGGACGCTTTTTGCCCGACCGCGGCCGCAGAACCGGCGCGCTCTTGAGCCCATGAATGATCCAGCGCCGCGTCTCGGCGGGGTCGATGACGTCGTCGAGCTCCATGAAGGTCGCGGCGTTCATCGCCTTGCCCTGCTGGTACATGGCAGCGACATATTGCTTGAACGCCGCCTCGCGCGCGGCCGGGTCGGCGATCGCCTCCAGTTCCTTCCTGTAGGCGAGCTTGACGGCCCCTTCGAGACCCATCGGGCCGACCTCGCCGGTCGGCCAGGACACGGAGAATATGGGCACCGAGAAAGAACCCGCCGCCATCGCGATGGCGCCAAGCCCATAGGCCTTGCGCAGCACGACGGCGAACAACGGCACGTCGAGGTTCGCACCGATGACGAACAGCCGCGAGAAATGGCGAACCGTCGCGGTCTTCTCCGACTCCGGACCGACCATGAAGCCTGGCGTATCGCAGAGCGAGAGGATCGGAATGTCGAAGGCGTCGCAAAGCTGCATGAAACGCGCGGCTTTGTCGGCCGCAGGTGCGTCGATGGCGCCGCCGAGGTGCATCGGGTTGTTGGCGATCGCGCCGATCGGGCGACCCTCGACGCGCATGAGCGCGGTGATCACGCCGTGCGCAAATTCGCGCCTGAGTTCCAGCAGCGATCCGCTATCCGCCAGCGTCCGCAACACCGCGCGCACGTCATAGATGCGCAGCCTGTTCTCCGGAACAAGTCGGCGCAGCTCACGCTGGTCCGGGCAACTCCACTCGGACAACGCGCCCTGGAAGAACGAGAGGTAACGCTTCGCCGCCTGCACGGCCTCCGCCTCGTCCTCAACCAGAATGTCAATCACCCCATTAGGCGCCTGCACCGAAACCGGACCGACTTCATCGGCGGTGACCGCGCCGAGCCCGCCAGCCTCGATCATGGCGGGTCCGGCCATCCCGATCGACGAATTCCTTGTCGCGATGACAACGTCGCAGCTCCCGAGCAGCGCGGCATTGCCGGCAAAGCACCGACCCGAATTGACGCCAATGAGCGGGACCTTCCCGCTGAGTCGGCCGAAGTGCCAAAAGGTCCGCATGTCGAGGCCCGCCACGCCGACATAGTCGGTATCGCCGGGCCGCCCTCCTCCGCCTTCCGTGAACATGACGATGGGCGTCTCCAGCCGGTCGGCCAGCTCGAACATGCGGTCCTTCTTTGCATGGGCCTGGAAGCCCTGCGTCCCGGCAAAAACCATGTAGTCATAGGCGAGCACCGCGCAGCGTGTCTTGTTTGTCCCGAACAAACGTCCGTTGATCGTGCCGATGCCGGCGATCATCCCGTCTGCCGGGCTCACCCGCTTGAGCTCGTCCATCGAGCGGCGACCGCGCTGCAGCGCCAGGATCAGCCCGCCATATTCGGTGAAGCTGCCCGGGTCGCAGAGATCCTCCACGTTCGCGCGCGCCGTGCGGCCGCCGCTCGCATGCCGCTTGGCCACGGCCTCCGGTCGCGCGGCGTCGCTGATCTCATGCTTTCGCGCCAGAACCTCGGCGAGGTCCGGTCGGATCGCATCCGGGTCGTAAGCTTCGGTTGCTGTTTCATTCAAGTCCGCCGTATCCGAGGGCTCGATGAAGGCGACAGCGTCACCCAGTCTCAATAGTTCGCCCGGAGCAACCGCGAGCCCGCGCACGACGCCCGGCTGCTCGGCCCGGATCACCAACTCCGACTTCATCGCCTCGATGACCAATAGCTCGCTGCCACGCTCGACGAGGTCGCCCAGGCCGACCGCGACCGCGACGACGATACCCGGCATCGGCGTTGTCACAGTCAGCGTGTCCGGCGGCGCCTCGATCGCCCGCCGCTGTTCGGCCTGGTCGGCGCGGGCCCGCAAGGAGGCGAAGAACGGATCCTCCGCCGGCGACGCCGCGGCGAGCTCGCCAATATGGCTCTCTATGAACGTCGTGTAGACGTTATGGGCCGCCAACTCGGGACGCCGCAGAACATTACGCAGGAAGCCGATATTCGTTCCCAAGCCTTCGATCCGGAACTCCGCGAGCACACGATCGGCGAGCTTCAACGCCGCGTCAAATCCTTCCGGAGAGTGGGCGATGACTTTGGCGAGAAGCGAATCGAAGCTCGCATTCGTTTCATAGCCGCAGTAGCCGAAAGTATCGACACGAACCCCCGGGCCGCTCGGAACGTCGAACGCCGCGAGCCGTCCGGACGACGGCAGGACTTGGCCGTCGGGCAGCATTGTCTCCATGTTGACGCGGAGCTGGATCGCCGATCCGCGCGGCGCTGGCGTGCCCGCCGGATCGAGCCCGATCTGAGAAAGCGTCTCGCCGCCGGCGAGGCGAATCTGGGTTTTCACCAGATCGACGCCGGTCACCGCTTCCGTCACCGTATGCTCGACCTGGAGTCGCGGATTGCATTCGATGAATATGAAAGCGGCATCGTCGCTCTCGCTGGCCTCGACGAGGAACTCGAACGTGCCGAGGCCGAGGTAGCTTGCGCTCAGCGCCATGGCGAGCGCCGCTTCGAGCAGTCCGTCGCGAACCTTCGGCGGAAGTCCCGGAGCCGGCGCGATCTCGATGAGCTTCTGGTGCCGCCGCTGCAGCGTACACTCCCGCTCCCAAAGGTGCGCGACGCCGCCCTTGCCATCACCGACGATCTGCACCTCGACATGGCGCGCACGCGGCATCAGTCGCTCGACGTAGACGGAGCCATCTCCGAACGCGGCCAAGGCTTCGGACCGGCATCGCTCGAGGGCAGCATCGAGTTCCTCGATGCGTGAAACGATTCGCATTCCGCGACCGCCGCCGCCGGCAACCGCCTTGACCAATGCGACGCCACCGGGCTCCAACGTCGCAAAAAAAACGCGCGCCTCTTCGGCTGTCGTCGCCCCAGGCGTGCCTGCCGCGACCGGCACTCCGACCTTGCGTGCCAGCGCCTTGGCCTTAAGCTTGTCGCCGAACAGCTCGAGCAGCTCCGGCGTCGGACCGACGAAGCAAATCCCCGCCTCGCCCAGAGCGCGTGCGAAACCGGGATGCTCCGACAGGAAGCCATAGCCGGGATGCACCGCGTCGCAGCCTGTCTGACGGGCGATCGATACGATCTGCGCGACGTCCAGATAGGCAGGCGCGCCTCGTCCGGCCAGCGCTATGGCCTCGTCGGCTCGCCGGACATGAAGCGAGTGGGCATCCTCGGATGCGTAGATGGCGACGGTCTCTAGGCCAAGCTCGCTTGCCGCGCGCGCAATGCGAATGGCGATTTCGCCGCGGTTGGCGATCAGCAGTCTCTTGAATTTCATGCGACCTTTCTTGCTGCTCGCATCAGGAGCCGAGCTTCTCTCGCTTGATGATGATTCCGGCCTTCTCGCGATCCCATGTGTCGACGGTGACGCCCTCGGCGCGGATGATGTGCTTCTGCACCTTCTGGGTCGGCGTCCTTGGCAGATTGTCCATGATCCGGATGTAGCGCGGGATCATGAAATGGGACATGCGCGGTCTTAAGAACTCGATGAGGTCGGCGGGCTCAACCGAGCGGCCGGGCGCAAAGGACACGGCGACAAGCACCTCATCCTCGGACACGTCGCTCTTTACCGCCACAGCGGCCGCTTCCCGGATCGCCGGGTGCAGACACAGATCGGCCTCGACCTCCATCGAAGAGATGTTCTCGCCGCGCCGCCGGATGGTGTCCTTGATGCGATCAACGAAAAAGAAATTGCCGTCCTTGTCCTGGCGGAAGGCGTCTCCAGTGTGGAACCAGCCGTTGCGCCACGCGCGCGCAGTCGCCTCGGGATCGCCATTGTATCCGCTGTTCATGGCCCAAGGCCGATCGGTCCGCACGATGAGTTCGCCAGTGGTGCCGCGCGGCACTTCGCAATCATTCTCGTCGACGAGACGCGCTTGCACGCCGGGCCTGGGCTTACCGCAGGTGTTCGGCACTTTGGGGTTGGCCTCGGTCACCAACGGGCAGGATATTTCCGTCATGTTAAAGACCGAGTAGGCGGTGCAGCCGTGGCGCTCGCCGAACGCGATCGCCTCATCACTCAGCGGAATCGCGCCGAAGTGCCGAAGGGTAGTATCCTTCTCCTCGCCGGTCTCCTGGCGCTTCATCACGAAGGCGGCCATGACGCCGAGGAGATACAGATAAGTGACGCCGAGACTCTTGATCACCGTCCAGAAACGCTCGGTCTGGAATGATTCCACCATTGCGATCGAGCCACCGCGCGCCAAGGCCACATGGCAGAAGATCGCACCCCCGATGTGGAACATCGGAAGATTGACGAGCATTCGGTCGGTCTCGTCGAGATACCAGAAACCCTCTCCGGTCGACAGCATGTGGACGTAGGACATCATCACGCCCTTCGAAGCGCCGGTCGTGCCCGAGGTGAAGATGATTGTCTGCTCGTCCCAGGGCTCCACCGGGCGGGCCGGCGGGTCAAGTTGCGCCGGATCGCCAGCCAGAGCCTCGCCGCCATGGACGCGGCAGCCCTCCACCGCAACCGGAACGCCGTGCATACAAACAAGCGTCTGGAGATTGGAGCGATCGACGTCGTTCAGACGCGCGGCAAGCGAAGCGTGAACGACACCGACGCGCGCGCCACAATTGCGCACGACGTGTTCGAGCAACCGCCCCCTGTACGCCGTGTTGATCGGCACGAACGTCGCGCCGAGATAGTTGATCGCGAACCAGACCTTCAGGCAGGTGGCGCCGGTCGGCAGCCATACCAACACACGATCGCCCTGCTTGACGCCGAGTTCCTGCAGGCCGCGCGCCACGGGAAGAACCTCGTCGCGCAATCGGCGGTACGTCCAGGTCTCCCCACCGTCGAAGACGGCGTACACGCGGTCGGGACGCTCGTGCGCACGCAGCTCGATGAGATCGCGGACCACGCACTGGTCCGCCGATGGAATGCGGGAATCGTGATGCATTTGCTTCGCTCCAGCGGCGCCGCGGGCAGCTCGGCTCAGGCGCGTTCGCGAAATGCGCCGTGGGCGCGTGCGTCGCGGGCCGAAAGCAGTTTTGCAAGCGCAATGTTGTCGGCGGAGAGACCGGAATGATTGGTCGGCGAAAAGCTTAAGCGTCCGAGCATTCCGTCATAGTTGATCAGGGCATCCAGGCCGGCCTTGAGCGCATCGGAATCGAGCGATTTCCTTTCGTCTGCAACCAGCTTGATGGCGTGCAGAAAATCGTAGAAGGGCGCCATCATGGCGATCGGCTCCCGGCCGGTCATACCGGGTTTCGCGCGGATTTTCTCGAGATAGGCCATTTGTCGCCGACCGATCGGCTCGTTCTCGGTCCATGTCAGGGTCGCATAAGAAGTCGCCACGGCGTTCTCGAACACCTTGTCCGGCGCCATCTCGAAAAGCGTGTCGCTGAGCGCCGAGAGGTGACAGCACAATACCGGCGCCCAATCGAGATCCGCCAAGGCCTTGAAGGTCATGCCGTACGCCGGCAGCAAACTGACCCAGGCGCAGACCGCCTCAGCGCCGGACTTGCGGATATTGTCGATATTGGGGAGCACTGCCGTCGGAGACAGGGGCACGGTCTGCACCGCGGTCGGCGTCAGCCCGCGCTTGGACAGACATTCGATCGTGTTCTTCGCCAGCGCCCCGCCGAAGGCTGTCTGCTCCTGAAGGATACCGATCTTTCTGACGCCGCGCTTCTCCACAAGGTGGCGGACCGTCGCCTCCGCTTGCGCCCTGGTGTTGAGTATGAACTGGTAATGATAGGGATAGCGCGCCGCGTCGCCGAATTCGTCCGAAAGCGCATAGGCTGCGGACACTATCTTGGCCGGCGTCGTAACCGCGAGCGATGCAAGCCCCTGTGAGCTTCCGCCGGGGCCAACCGCGACGTTGATCGTCTGCTCGATCAGGCGTCGCGTGACGGCCGGCTGTGTCGAGGGACTGCCCTCGTCGTCCACCTCGTAGGGTTCGACCTTTCTTCCCAGAATGCCGCCGGCTTCGTTGATCTCATCGAGAGCGACGAGACCTCCGGAGAAGATCGGCGCGTAGGTCGACGCCGCCTTGCCGGTCGTCGCCCTGATCCAACCAATGCGGATCACATCGTTGTCCGCCAGCGCGAGCGGCGCAAAGCCGGTCATCTCTGCGAACGCTGCCCCCGCGCCAGCCAGTCCTTTCAGAAAGGCGCGCCGCTCGACGCTCGCCTTCAAGACTGCAAAGCTTTTCTGTTTCATGACGTCCTCCCACAGGTTCGTTCAATCGCCCGTCCGCGTCAGCGAGCGTTGCGCATCTCCTCGCGCGCGCGATCCCAGCGCTCGTCGTCCCAGGTGAAGAGCGGGCGCGTGGCAAATCCGTTGGTGCCGCTCAGCCAGCGGCCGCCGTCGATCACGACGCACTCGCCCGTGATGTAGCCGGCCCGGTCGGACACCAGGTAGCTGGCAAGATCGGCCAGCTCTGAGTGGTCGCCCAGGCGCCGCGCCGGAATTTCCTCGTGCAGCGGTTGGGCGATTGCGCCCGGCGGATACATCCGGTCCCAGGCGCCGTCGGTGTGGAAGTACCCCGGCGCAATGGCGACGGTGCGGATTCGCTTCGGCCCCCACTCGACGGCAAGCGAACGCATGAGAGCCAAAACCCCGCCCTTGGCCGCAGCAGACGGCGCGGTAAAGGGCTGGCCGGTCCAGGCCGCCGTGGTCACGATGGACAGCACGACCCCCGGATCGCCGGCCTCGATCCACCGCCGACCGGCCGCAAGCGTGCAGTATGCGGTGCCGTGCAGCACGATGTTCGCCACCGCATCGAAAGCGCGGGCCGAAAGCCGCTCGCTCTGCGCGATGAAGTTGCCGGCCGCATTGTTGACGACGGTCGAAAGCGGTCCGTCGGCGAAGATTTCGTCGAAGGCCGCCTCAACGTTGTCCGGATCGCGCACATCCAGCTGTTTGGCCGCGACCTTGCGGCCGGATTTCTTCGCTATCTCCGTTGCAGTCGCCTGCAACACGTCCATACGCCGGCCGCAGATGATCACGTCGGCGCCGAGATCGGAGAAGCGCTCGGCCATGCTTTTGCCGAGCCCGGTGCCGCCACCGGTCACCAGAATGCGCTTGCCCGCGAGGAGACCATCCTTGAACATGAGATCGTCAACGTCGTGAAAGCCGCGGGCGCTCGTCCCGGCCCGATCCATTTATCCATCCGGCCAGAGCGGGATGACTTTTCTTCGAATCGTCATACCTTCTGGCATTTCGTTTGCGCATGATACTTTCGGAAAACTGGCGGCCACTTTTCCGGATCATGCTCTAGCGACCCACGAACGCGGGTGCGCGCCGCTCCCTGAAGGCCGCGACGCCTTCGGCATGGTCCTTGCTCGTGAAGAGAACCGACGCGCAGTCCTTCTCGAAGGCGAGCGCCCGGTCGAGACCTTCGGTGGTGAAGGACTTCATGTATCCGATCGGAAGCGGCGCCGCGTCGGCCACGGCCGCTGCCGCCTCGAGCGCGACCTCGAGAGCCTTGCCCGGCGGAGCCAGGCGGTCGACCAACCCGTCCGCCTTCGCCTGCAGCGCGTCGAAGCGCTCGCCCCAGATCATGATCTGGCGCGCACGCATAATTCCGACGCGGACCGGCAAGGTGTAGATCAGTCCCAGGTCGGGCAGCACGCCCACCTTGTCGAAGCCGTAGACGAAACGAGTGTTCTCGGCGGCGACAACCAGGTCGCACGCGCAGGCGAGCGAAATGCCGGCGCCGACCGCCCAGCCCTCGACCGCGGCGATGATCGGCTTGCCGTAAGACATCATGCGACGCGGCAAGCGCACGACGTACTCGAGGTGCTCACGCCAGCCCGCGACGCCGCGCTCCTGCATGTCGTCGAAGTCGCCGCCCGAGCAAAACGTGCCATTTGCTCCGGTGACGACCACGGCGCGAATCGCGTCGTCGGTTCCCGCTGCGTCGAGCTGACGCAAGATCGCTTCGCACATGGCGCGCGAGATTGCGTTTCTCTTGGTCGGCAGATTCAGCGTGAGCACCAGCGTTCGCGCGTGCCGAGCACCGTCCAGCATTCGATCACCTCGATAGTTCGGGCACAGCCCGGCTCCGCTGCGCGCGCCGGCGTTCCCTTGTCATGCGACCCTCGACGGACGACCTTCCCAGTAGGGTTTGCGCAGCTCCCGCTTCAGAATCTTGCCGGCGCCGGACACCGGCAGAGGCTCGGTGCGAAATTCGATCGAGCGCGGACACTTGTATCCAGCGATATACTTGCGGCAGTGTTCGATGAGTTCGCTCTCGGTCGCCGTGTGCCCGCTGCGCAGGATCACGATGGCGTGCACCGACTCGCCCCATTTTTCGTCGGGGATGCCGATAACGACCGTGGTCCCGACTGCCGGATGGCGCGCGATCGCGTTTTCCACCTCGGTCGAATAAACGTTCTCGCCGCCGGTCACGATCATGTCCTTGATGCGGTCGACCAGGAATATGAAGCCGTCCTCGTCCATGTAGCCGGCATCGCCGGTCTTCACCCATCCATTAACGAGCGCGGCGCTGGTCTCCTCGGGCTTCCGCCAATATCCACTCATGACATGGGGGCCACGGACACAGACTTCGCCGACGGTGCCATACGGCAGTTCTTTGCCGTCGGGACCGTTGATCACAACCTCGGAACAGAGGCCGGCATAGCCCGCCGAGCGCAGACGCTGCGCTCGCTCACCGCTTGTGACATGGTCGCGAGGGCGAAGGCTGGAAATGTAGGGGGCAAGCTCGGTCTGGCCATAGCCTTGCTGAAGATTGACGTGAGGCAGCTTAGTCAGCGTCTCCTCAATCTGTGCCGGCGACATCGGCGCCGCGCCGTAAATGAGCGTCCTGAGAGACGACACGTCGTAGGCTGCGAAATCCGGACAGTCGAGCATCATGCGCACCATGGTCGGGACCAGCTGCGTGTGCGTAACCCTCTCCTCCTGAATCGTCGCCAACAACGTCTGCGGATTGAAGCCGGGCAGAAAGACGTGCCGCCCGCCCGCGATCGTCACGGCAAAAAGCACCGCCGATCCGCCGGAATGGAAAAGGGGCATGGCATGCAGGAATATGGTGCTCGCATCGGACAGATGCGCATAATCGATGCTCAGCGCCACCGAACTCGACCATACCGCCAAGTGAGAAAGCATGACGCCCTTGGCCAACCCGGTCGTGCCGCCGGTGTAACAGATCACAGCCAGCGCCTCGGGCGGCAGTGGCGCCGCCGCAATCGGCTCTTGCTCGGCGATCAAGCTTTCGTAGCGGACCGTGTCCGGCCCCGCGTCGGCGGGATCGCCGATGAAGACGACATGGCGCAGCCCCGGCCACCGCTCGCGCAGACCGGGCAATTGCGGCAAGAATGTCCTATCAATGAAGAGCACGTCGGGCTCGGAGTCCGTCAGCCCGTAGGCCAGTTCCTCAAAGCTCCACCGCGTGTTGAGCGGGACAACGACGCCCCCCATCCACAAGATGGCGAAATAGGTCTCCATGTAGCGCGCGGAGTTGAGCGCAAGAATCGCCACGCGGTCGCCCGGTCTGACGCCGAGCCCCTTAAGTCCCCCGCCGAGCCGCGCGACGCGATCACAGACCTCCGCCGACGTACGGCGCTCCGCGCCGTCGACCGTCGCTATCCGCTTCGCCGCGATTTGCCTCAAGCGCCGCAAAGACTGCGTCAAAAGCATGTGCTTCCTCCCAGAAGCGCTGTGCGACGAGCCCCGGCGCACAGTCGTTCGTTTTGTCCCGCTCCCTTCTAGTGAGGGATGCGCTCGATCAGCCCCGCCATGCCCTGACCGCCCCCGATGCACATGGTGATCACCGCGTAGCGGCCTTCGGTTTCCTTGAGGTGATCAATCGCCGTCATCATCATGCGGAGGCCGGTGGCGCCCGGCGGGTGACCAAGCGAGATTCCGCCGCCATACAGGTTTGTCTTGTTGCGCGGCACGCCGAGCTCGCGTTCGGCGTGGAGATTGACCGCAGCGAAGGCCTCGTTGATCTCGAAGTAATCGACGTCGCCAACACTCATGCCAAACTTGTCGAGCAATTTGCGCGTTGCGGGGACCGGGCCGATACCCATGATGTCAGGCGGGACACCGGCCACTGTCCATCCCACTAACCGCGCGTCGGGCTTCATGCCGAGATCGTCTGCGACCTTCTTGTCGGCGACGATGATCGCCGCCGCTCCGTCGGTCACGCCGCTGGAACTGCCGGGGGTAATGCGCCCCCCTTCCTTGCGGAACACCGCACGCAGCGACGCAAGTTTCTCTGCCGTGATGCCGAAGCGGGGGAACTCGTCCCGCTCGAGAAGACGCTTGCCCTTCCCGTCGGGGACCTCAATCGGCACGACCTGCTTCGCCAGGAAGCCGCTCTCGATCGCCGCCTGCGCCCGCCGCTGGCTCATCAGGCCCCACGCGTCCATCTCTTCGCGCGTGTAGCCGAACCGTTCGGCGACATTCTCGGCGGTCGAACCCATCAGTTCGCCCGAGAAGCCGCAGCGGTAAATCACATCGGCGCCGTCCTCGAGCTGGACGTGGCCCTTTGTGTCACCCCACCGCATGTTGCGCACAACAAAAGGAATGCGGCTGAAATTCTCGCCGCCGGCGGCGACGGCGACGCGCGACTCGCCCGACGCGATGTTCTCCGCCGCAGTCACGATCGCCTGCAACCCGGACGCGCAGGCGCGGTTCACGGTCATCGCGCCGGATTCGATCGGCATGCCGGAATTGATGGCGATGACGCGGCTTACGATCGCCGCCTCGCGATCCACGGGCGACACGTTGCCGAAGACGAGATTGTCTGCATTGTCGGCCTTGATGCCCGCCTTGGCGAAGGACGACTTCACTGCGTGGATTGCGAGCTGCTGAAGCGGCACATCGCGCAGGCTCTTGCCGAAATCCCCAAAGGGCGTGCGAGCGCCTCCCGACAGAACAATTTCCACCATGGCCGCTCTCTCCCGCGCGACGCTTCGATCCTGGCTGCCCGAACAGGTCAGCCGAAGCACGTCCTAGGTAAATGTGTCTTGCTCATTATCTGGAGTCAACCGACCCGAGCGCTTTTTCCGAGTTGGTGCGGCCCCGCATAGGCCAAGACAATTCGCCGTCCCGGGTCATGCGCGCTCAACGGCCCTATCAACTTTATGCACCTCTGAAAATGGGTGCGTAAGGCGTTGGATTGGCGATACGTCGCGACCGGAGGCTATTCACTTGCGAGCACGAATGAGCAGGAATTGGCAGGCGATGGCGCCGCTCGGTATTGGGACTGTTGCGCCCGCCACAGCCTCCATGGCGGCCGTCATTGACGATGATAGCCGCATTGTAATAAGTGTAACTCATTAGCGCCAAGGACCGGAGAAGCGCAATGAGCATCCGTTTCGACGGCCGCGTGGCTATCGTCACCGGCGCGGGGAATGGGTTGGGGCGCGCGCATGCGCGGGCATTGGCAGAGCGCGGAGCCAAGGTCGTCATCAATGATCTCGGCGGCACCGGCCATGGCGAAGGCGCCAGCGCTAGCATAGCGGAGACAGTCGCCGAGGAAATCCGCAGCGCGGGTGGTGAAGCGATCGCCGACGGCGCCGACGTCTCCGAGGCAGGCGAAGTCGAAGCGATGGTGGCCAAGGCGATGAAGCGCTGGGGCCGCGTCGACATCCTCGTCAACAACGCGGGCATCACGCGCGACAAGTCGTTCGCCAAGATGGACATGGCCGACTTCCGCAAGGTGCTGGACGTGCACCTTGTCGGCACGACCCTCTGCACACAGGCGGTGTGGGGCATCATGCGCGAGCAGAAATATGGCCGCATCGTGATGACGTCTTCGACGTCAGGGCTCTACGGCGCCTTCGCGCAAGCCGCCTATGCGGCCGCCAAAGCCGCAATGCTCGGCCTCATGAACGTGCTCCACATCGAAGGGGTCAAGCACGACATCCGGGTGAACCTGCTCGCGCCATGGGCGTCAACGCGCCTCACCGCCGGATTGCTGCCGCAGGACGCGCTCGACCTGATGGGGCCGGAATGCGTGACGCCGGGCCTGCTCTTTTTGGTGAGCGAAAACGCACCGGCGCGAACCATTCTCAGCGCCGGTTCCGGCTGCTTTGCTCGGATTCGGCTGTTGGAATCAGAACCAATCTTCTTTCCACCTCACCAGCGGACGCCGGAAATGATCGCCCGCAGGTTTGACGAGATTTCATCGACTGCTGCGCAGCGCGAAGTGTCCGACACGTTCGATCAGAACAGCTACCTTGTGAAGAAGGCGGCGGCAGAGCTGGGTATTCCGTCGCCGCTCTAGTAGATGTTCCGGACCTGCGTTCCTGCAAGGAGACTGCAATGACTATTCGCTTCGATGGTCGCGTCGCAATCGTTACTGGCGCCGGAAACGGCATCGGCAAGGCGCATGCGTTGGGTCTTGCCTCACGTGGGGCCAAGGTCGTGATCAACGATCTCGGCGGCGCGACAAACGGCAGCGGAGCGTCGTCAGCTGTGGCCGAAGCGGTCGTCGATGAGATTAGACGCGCCGGAGGTGAAGCCATCGCCGACGGCGCCGATGTCTCCAGCCAAGAGCAGGTTGCCGCGATGGTCGAGCGCGCCACATCGAAGTGGGGACGGATCGACATCCTGATCAACAATGCCGGCATCCTCCGCGACCGGACATTCTCGAAGATGGAGATGGACGACTATCGCAAGGTGGTCGATGTCCATCTCACCGGAACCGTGATCTGCACCAAGGCGGTGTGGGAAACGATGCGCGGGCAGAACTACGGCCGGATCCTCTTCACGTCCTCAACGTCCGGCCTCTATGGCAATTTCGGTCAGGCCGCCTACGGCGTTGCCAAGACTGGCATGCTTGGTTTGATGAACGTTCTCCACCTGGAAGGCGCGAAATACGACATCCGGGTCAACATGCTCGCCCCGTCAGCCGTGACGCGGATGACCGAGGAAATCCTGCCGAAGGAAGCCTTGGCCCTCATGAAGCCCGAGTTGATCACCCCCGGCGTCCTCTATCTCGTGAGCGAAAACGGACCGTCGCGCGTCATCCTCGGCGGCGCCGCAGGCAGCTTCGCGCGAATCGTCATCAATGAGACTGACGCCGTGCACTTCCGCGAGGAGGATCTTTCCCCGGAAGCGGTCGAGGCTCATTTCTCACGGATCTGCGACACGGGCATCCTGCACACCATGCAGAACGCCTTCGACCAGAACAGGAACCTTGTCGGCAAGGCCGCCGCCGCCCGCGGATTGCCCATCCCGTTCTGACACTACGACGAGCGCCAGGTGCGGGCTGCGTTAGGCCAGGACTACTTCTTGGCGACGCCAAGGCGGGCCTCGATTTGGGTGAGCCGCTTGTCAATTCGCACGAGCGACTCATCGTGCGCAGCCGGCTCCGGTCGGGCAGCAAGACCGCGATAGATCAGGCGTGTAATGTGGTCGGCGGTCGAATTCAGGTCGAACGTCCCTTCGCCGCGCATGAAGCTCCACGTATGATGGTCGACGCAGCCATAGATCATGTCGCGGATGATTGGAATCGGCACGTCCGCGATGAACTCGCCCGAGCGGACGGCCTGCTCGATGATCTCGACGGTTCGGCGCGTATAGGCCCGATTGAGCTGGAACACTCGCATGCCCCGGTAGTTCGGATCCGCCTTGATTTCATAGGTCACGAGCTTTGCGAGTGCGGGATCGTCCGCAATCGTCTTGAGATGGCGCCAGATGAGGTAGCGCAGCCGGTTCCAGGTTCCGGTCACGCCCTGGAGCTGGACGTCGAAATCCGCAATCGCCTCCTCATAGGCGCGCTCGACCACTTGTACCAGGAGTTGTCTCTTGGTCGAGAAATAGCGGTAGACGGTGCCCTCGACCACGCCCGCCCGCTCGGCAATCTCGGCGGTCGAGGCTTCGTGATAGCCCTTCTCGCGGAAAATCTGCGCCGCCGCGTCGAGCACCTCAGCCTGACGCACTTCCCTGCGAAGGCGACGCCTTCTCTGCCTCTTCTGGCTCACGGTGATTTTCTCAACCACACGGAGCCGCGTCGAGAATAGCGCAACACGCCGCTCGGCAATCGGTCTCCGCTAGCATCTGCATATTAGCATATCAGCTAATCCACGGCATGACACGAAAGCGGACGACCGAACGCCCTTCCTCGACAACGCAACGTGCAGGTCTTCGCAAAGCGCCGCGGCGGCACGGTGAGCGCGCGCGGGAGCAACAAAACTTAAACTTAGCAGTTCGCGGCGGCATTCGTTATCATCGCCATGTTTGCTGCTCGCACTCGAAACCAATACAGGGCTTCCCATTGCTTTGCCACCGGCAGCGGATTTCCCATCCTGAAGGGCGACGCTTGCCGAAATCCTCAGTTCTTCCTAAGGAGCGGACACTCGCTCTCCGCCACGGGACGGTAGGCCTGATCGCCAGGAAGCTTTTCGATGATCTTGTAAAGATCCCAGCCGCCGCTTGATTCCTCCGGCTTCTTCGCCTTGAGCAGGTAGACGTAGGTCGGGATCATGCGTCCGTCCTGCCGCACCTTACCGTCGATCGCAAAGAAGTCCTTGACGGGCATGTTCTTCATTTGCGCCGTGACCGCTCTGCCGTCGTCGGTAGCGGCCGCTTCCGCCGCGCGCAAATAATGGGTGACGGCCGAGTAAGCCACGGCGTGGCTCTGCGTCGGCATGCGCCCGAACTTGGTCATGAAGCGCTCGGCGTAGGCGCGCGTGGCGTCGTCGCGACCCCAGTAGAAGCTTTCCGTGACCAACAGGCCTTGCGCGACCTTCAGGCCGAGCGCATGCGTGTCGGTGATGCTGGTGACCAGACCGATGAGCTTCTGGCCTCCCGCCGCCAGGCCGAACTCGTTGGCTTGCTTGAGAGAGTTCGTGGTGTCATTGCCGGCATTGGCGAAAGCGACGGTATCGGCACCCGATGCCTGCGCCTGGAGCAGAAAAGAGCTGAAATCGGTCGTGCCGAGCGGCGCCTTGACGGATCCGACCACCGTCTGACCGCCCAGGCGCTTGAGCTCGGCTTCGGTGTCGCGCTGCAGCGCTGCACCGAACGAATAGTCGGCGGTGACGAAAAACCATTTCTTGGCGCCGGCGGTCACACCCGCCTTCGCGCCGCCATGCGCGGCCGCATAGGTGTCCAGGCTCCAATGCGTCGCGATGTCGGAGCAGAACTTGCCCGACAGGTCGGAACTTAAGCCGCCGGTGTTGAGAACCGCTATTCCTTTTTCCTTTCCGAGCTCCATAGCGGCGAGCGCAATAGCGCTGCCAGCGCCAGCGATGAGCACGTTGACCTTATAATCGTCGATCCATCGCCGGGCCGTGGTCGATGCGATGTCGGCCTTCAACTGCGTGTCTGCGTTGAGAACCTCGACCGGGCGTCCTTTCACCTTGCCGCCGAAATCCTCGACTGCCCATTTCACCGTCTGCAACAAGCCTTCGCCGACGGTGTCGGAGTATGCGCTGGTCATGTCGTTGAGAATGCCGATCCTCACCGTGTCAGCGGAAAAGGAATCGGCCGCAAGCGCCAAATCCGCGATCGATGCCAAAGCGGCGAGTGCGACGCACACGACCGCACGTACTGCGGATGTTTTCATGACCGATCCTCCCTCTCGCTCGGTCGTTGATCGACCGACTCGGTGTCGCCGACGGTTGCGCCCTGGCCGCCATTTCAGCCTTGACCCGGCGCCTAAAGAGAGTCTCACTCATTTTAGGGTTTGTGAAGCGCGCAATGGCGTATTCCATCAGCTTTGCACATCCTTGAAGCTATGCTAGCTTTCCGGGCCGTCGGCTTGCTGAGCGGATTTTGCCTGGCAATACTGATCAAAGCTCATTAGCAGAGCGAACGATAATGTCCGTCGCAGGGGGAAAAATGCCGCGAAGCCTGAGCGCAATAGCCGATATGGCAGGGTATCAGGATCGATTTGAGCCCGAAGGTGATTCCGCCACCGTGAAGTCGGCGAAGCGCGTGCTGCAGATACTCGAACTGTTCAAAGAGACCCGCCGCCCGCTGTCGACGACGGATATCGCCACCCTCTTCAACTATCCGATCTCGAGCACCGCGGCGCTGCTGAAGAGTCTCGCCACGCTCGGCTACCTGCACTTCGACAAGGTCACCCGAACCTATCAGGCCAGCCTGCGTGTCGGACTTCTCGGCGGCTGGAGCTACAGCGGCAGCTTCGCGCCCGACATACTCAATCGCGTGACCGAGCGGCTTGCCGGACAGTCCGGTCGCACCGTCGTTCTCGCCTTACGGAATGAAATCCATATCCAATACATTCGGGTGGTCGCATCGGAAGCTCAGGTGCGCTACTGCCTTCCGGTCGGAAGCCGCCAGCGGCTGGTCGATACCGCAATGGGGCGCGCACTACTGTCACTCGACCAGGACGCCGCGATCGATCGTCTGGTCCATCGCGCCAATGCGGATCGGAGCGAAAGTCAACCACGCGTCGATCCGGCTCTGCTGCGAGCGGAGATTCGTCGGATTCGCAGGACCGGATATGTTCATTCCCGCGACGACTTCTTCAACGGCGTCGGCGGTGTGGCAGCCGCTGTTCCTACTGCCTCCAATGAACCGCCGCTGGTGCTGGGCCTGTGCGGGCCCGCCGAGGACATTGAGCGTGATCGCCAGATGCTGATTGGACTCGTTCTATCGGCCGCGCGCGAAATCAGAACGAACGTCGAGAGCGGTGCGGGCGAGTCTGGCGATGAACTTGGTCGTCGTGCAACGCGGCCCGGCGTTGTCCCGGCCGCGCGGTCTGCGTCGCGCGCTTTCAGTCAAGCAGGCGCGCATATGCGGCGAGGAAGTAGTCGGAGTTGCCGTATTGGGTCTCGATCACCCGCGCTCGACGGTAGAAGTGCGAGATAGGCATCTCATCGGTCATGCCCATTCCGCCATGCAGATGGAGCCCATCGCCGGCCACCTTCGCGGCGACCGAACCGGCGAGGATTTTCAGCCCCAGCGCCGCGCGGCGGCGTTCGGTCCGGTCTGCGTGCTGGGTCGACATCGCGTTCAGGATTGACGACTTGAGCTGCTCGACCTCGACGAACATGTCCGCGATGCGGTGCTGCACGACCTGGAAATCGGTCAGGGCCCGGCCGAACTGCTTGCGCACCGCCACATAGTCCATCGTGTGATCAAGCGCGCCTTCCGCCACGCCTGCGGCCTCGGCGCCGAGCGCGATCGCCAGCCAGTAGAAACCTTCATCCAGCGCCCGTTGCGTCTGCTCGCCTTCGGCGATGAGCTCGACGGCAGCGCCGTCAAATTCGAGATCGGTAGCCGAGCCGTTGTCGATCGTCTTGTAGTCGCGCCGTGCGAAACCGGACGCGTCCGGATCGAGAACGAATAGCGCCTGGCTCGATGACGTCACGGCGCTCACGAGGACGGCCTCGGCTTCGGCGAAATCGTGCACCAGATGCTTTCGACCTGTGATCCGGAAGGAAGCCGGCCCGCCGGTCGCGAGCACGGTCGGCGTGTCGAAAAAGCCCCGCGCCGCCGGCTCCAAATGAGCGAAGGCGACCTTCGCTTCACACGTTGCGATCCGCTCGAGCAGTTCGCGGGCACGACCGCCTGCCACAGAACGCAGCATCGCCGCGCACACCGCCGTCGACAAGAACGGCCCGACATAGAGCGCGCGGCCCATTTCTTCCATGAGGATGGCGAGTTCGACCACCGAGCCGCCGAGCCCACCGGCGTCCTCGGGCAGCACGGCGCCCGGCCAACCCAGTGCCGCTATCCGGGCCCAGAGATCGCCTGCACCGTCGCGAAGATAGGCGCGACGCTTCTCGAACGCATATTCCTCGCGCAGGAAGCGCCGCGCGCTCTCGCGCAGCATCGCTTGCTGTTCGTTCGGCCGCAGGTCCAACTCTATCTCCTGGAAAGCTGCTTGTAGATGATGCCGCGCTGCACCTCCGATGTTCCCGCGTAGATCGTGCCTGCCCGACGATAAAGATACTGCGCCATGAGGCCCGGCGCCTCCTCGGGCGCCCAAAACGGCAAGTTGCCCGGCGGACCGCCGCCCTCCGTATCCGGATAGAACGGGATGATGCCTGGACCCATGGCCGAGATCGCGAGATCCAAAATCTCGTGCTGGATCGAAGAGCCTTTCAGCTTGAGCGCCGAGGCGGAAGCGCTCGGATCGGGCACCTCGCCCGACAGCATGCGCAGGACCGCCCATTCGAGCGCCTTGAGGTCGATCTCGACGCGCGATGCGCGGCGGCGGAATGCTTCATCGTCCAGGAGCGGGCGACCGTTCGCCATCGCCTCGCGCGCAATGCTCATCATGCGCCGGAAATCGCGCTTGGAGCGATGCACAAAGGAGTTGGCCGTGCGCTCGTTGTCGAGCAGGAACTTGGCGTAGGTCCAGCCCCGGCCGGGCTGCCCGACGAGGTCCGTCCTGGGCACCCTGACATTATCGATGAAGACCTCATTGACGGTATGACCGGAATCGATCGTGGCGATCGGCCTGACTGTGACGCCCCGGTCGCGCATATCGAGGAGCAGGAAGGAGATGCCGTCCTGCCGCCGTTCTGTCTTCTCGGTCCGGGCGAGACAGAACATCATGTCCGCGAAATGCGCTTCGGTCGTCCAGATCTTGCGGCCGTTGACGATGAAACCGTCGGCGTCGGCCTTGGCCTCGGTCTGAAGGGAGGCAAGATCGGACCCCGCTCCCGGCTCAGAGAAGCCTTGGCACCAGAACGTTTCTCCGGAAAGTATCTTCGGCAGATACTTCTCTCTTTGCTCGTTCGAACCGAACGTGTAGATCACCGGCCCGACAAGCTTCAGCCCGAAGGGACTGGGCAATGGCGCGTCCGCCAACGCGCATTCGTCCTCAAAGATAAATTGCTGGATCGCAGACCAACCGGGGCCTCCCCATTCACGAGGCCAGTTTGGCGCCGACCAGCCTTGCTGATGCAAGATCGCCTGCCAGCGCTTGAGATCATCCTTGGGCGCGTGATAGCCGCGCGCATGGCGGCGGGCGATGTCCTTGGGCAGCCGTTCGCACAGGAACGCGCGCACCTCTTCGCGAAATCCGCGCGTCGCGTCGGAGAGCGAGAAATCCATTGACGATCGCTGCTCGATGAATGGCGTATTCGGTAAACGAATTCACTGGGATCTTGCGGAACTGTCCAGAGTTTTCGGCCGGTTTCGAGTAGTTTCCGGATACGTGGAAACCGCCCCCGAGCTCCGGATACCTGCTCGGCGCAAAGCCGATAATCGATAATTAAACTTCGCGAAAGATCTGCCCCAAGCGCATCACTTGGCGCGCTGACTAGCCGGGGCTTGGTGCGTCCGACAACGTGAGCGGTAGGCCGAAAACGTCGAATAAGCGCGGCGCGCCAGGCTTCACGAACGGCGTCAGCCTAGCGATCAAATCGCCCTCCAGCGCGAGCACGTGAATGGAGTGCGCGGTCCATGGCGCGCCGCTGCTGGCGCGTGAATAGGCAGCGAAAGCCGGCTGGTGGGTGTGGGGCATACGCAGGCACGGACCATTGCAGCGGGAGTGGTCGAACGAAGTCAGTTCTGCGATCATCGACTTCCTACGCAGCCTGCCGAGTTGATCGGCAACCGAGGAATCCGATCTATGACGCTCATTCTTCCACCGACCTCCGTTATCCGCGTTTCCCGCGCCGATTTCGATCCCGCTCGCTTTGCCGAGGTAGACCGCATGACTCGCGATACCGGGACCTACCTGATCCCAGCGATCAATCGTCTTTCCGGGTCTTGCCGCGTATTTCGTGGGCGCATCGCCGACGGGTTCGATGGTGCATGTAAGCATGTGGGAGAGTGATGCCCATGCTCAGCAGATGGGCAGCCTCAAGGAAATGGTCGTGAACGCTCGCCAGGACGCGGAAGCAGTTGGCGTCGGATTCACGCCGATCGTGAATTATCCAGTCGCCTGGCATATTTGAACGGCGTTCAGGCGACGAAAAGAGGCGAGGTCGCCTTCTGGCCGATTGTGTTGCAAAAGTCGTTTTGCAGGGATGATCAAAAATTCTAAAGGCCGTAGGCCCGGCTTTCGTGTAAGGATGTGAGGGACTTCATCCCCTTACGTTAAGCTCACAGGCGACTTCGACAGCGCGATTGCGTTTATACGAATCGGCGATTGCTTCTCGTTTCGTGTTTTCGCGAAAAATTCGTGATCCTGCAACTTTCGACTTTTGCAACACAATCGGCACAAAGCTGACTCCAGGCGATGTCCGCAATTGGTCCGCTTCTAAGAGACCTGAACGGACGTCAGAACATTTTTGCGGACCTTCGTTAGTGGCCCTTAGCGGACGCCCTTGCCCATTAGGCTCCGTGGTAGAAAGAAGCGTAGTTTTATGCCGGTTGATGCTCGACCCGATTTTTGAAGTGCGCTGATGGGAGTCTCGCGCGGCATTTGCGCGCCGAGTCAAACGACGAAGGCTCTTGGAGATTAGCTGATTGTTTGGCCCTCAAAGGGGCTATGCCCGAGACGCCCACTGCGTCCGACCTCGGGGAACTTCCTTAGCCTCGGTAGCGTAGCGCATTCACCACCAACGCAAAAGCGGCCGACGGCTCACGGCGGCTAGGGTAGTAGAGGTGATATCCTGAAAAAGGCGGACACCAATCCTCCAGCACTCGGACTAAACGCCCGCTCACTAGATACTCCTGGACATGATCCTCCATAACGAAGCCGAGCCCAAATCCAGCGACCGCCGCTTGGACAATCATATTCACGTTGTTGAAGATCAGCTGCCCGTCGACACGGACTCTCACTTGGCGCCCATCTTTTTCAAGGTCCCACGCGTAGAGGCCGCCACCACTCAAGAAGCGCAGATTGATGCACTGATGTTCAGCAAGATCGTGCGGCGTACGCGGAAGCGGCCGCTTTTCGAAATAGGCAGGCGAACCCACCACGACCATGCGCAGGTCCGGCCCGATGCGTACGGCGATCATATCTTTGGCAAGCGCCTCGCCAAGGCGCACCCCGGCGTCGAACCGCTCGGTCACGATGTCGGTCAGGCTCGAATCGATACTCAGCTCGACATGTAGGTCCGGATAGTTGGGCAGCAGCCTCTCGAGAGCAGGCCACAGGACCTTGTAAGCCGCATGCTCCGACGTTGTGATCCGGACCGTACCAGCGGGTTTCTCCCGCAGTTCGCCGAGTGCCGCGAGCTGAGCACCGATGCTGTCCAGCGCCGGCCTCAGGGTCCCGAGCAGCCGCTCGCCGGCTTCCGTCGGTGCGACGCTCCTGGTGGTTCGGGTCAGCAGGCGGACCCCGAGCTTCGACTCCAAACGCCGGATTGTGTGGCTAAGCGAAGACTGTGACGTAGCGAGCCTCGCCGCCGCGCGGGTGAAGCTCTGCTCCTCAGCCACCGTCAGGAAAGCATTGAGGTCGACAAGCTCCTCGCGCCGCATTCATGAACTCCAGATATGACTTCATGCGATTTATAGCAGATTATCTTCATAATGCATGCCGCTTAGACTGCTGGAGAGCATTGGGATTTGCCTACGGACCCGACTTTGAACGACGGAAATGGACTTCAAGTACAGCGGCTCACGGTCCTCCAAAAGAAGGCCCACGTGAATACTTCGCTGGCACTGTCCGGATTGATGTGCCGTTCGGCGGGAGCGGGGTAGTCAGGAACCAAGCCCCCGCCCAGAAGGCCTTTGGCGACATCGCTCCCGCGCTCGCCGAGTTCAACCTCCAGGTCGTGAGCTGCATTCGGAGAGCTTAGCCCAATCGAAAAGGAGAACCTCTAATGTTGGGAACTATTCTCTACGGACCCGGTGACGTGCGTTGCGAGGAAGTCGCCGAGCCGAAGATACTCCATCCGACCGACGCCATCATCCGGTTGTCGGCGACCTGCATTTGCGGGTCCGACCTATGGCCCTATCGCGGCCTGAACGATATCAGTTCACCGATGGCAATGGGGCATGAATACTGCGGCATCGTCGAAGAGGTAGGCAGTGCGGTGACTACTGTCCGGCCGGGCCAGTTCGTTGTCGGGTCGTTCTGTATCTCCGACAACACCTGTCCGCATTGCCGCTTTGGCTTTCAGTCGTCGTGCCAGCAGCGCGAGTTCATGACCGGAGCACAGGCGCCGCTGGCGCGGGTCCCGCTCGCCGACGGCACGCTAGTCGCGACAGCGGAGCGACCTGCGGACGACTTGATCCCTAGCCTGCTTGCGACTTCGGATGTTCTTGGCACTGGCTGGTACGCAGCCGACGCGGCACGTGTGCAGCCAGGCTCGACGGTGGTCGTGGTGGGCGACGGCGCAGTCGGACTGATGGGGGTGCTTGCCGCAAAGCAGATGGGCGCAGGGAGGATCATTGCGATGAGCCGCCACAAGACCCGGCAGGACCTCGCCCAGGAATTCGGCGCGACCGTCATCGTCTCCGAACGCGGCGATGCTGGCGTGACCCGGATTAAGGAGCTGACCAACGGCATCGGCGCAGATTCCGTTCTTGAGTGCGTGGGCACGAAGGAATCAATGGTGCAGGCCATCCAATGCACACGTCCCGGTGCGATGATCGGCTATGTGGGCGTGCCGCATGGCGTCGAACTCGATGGAGAATGGCTGTTTTTCTCGCAGACTGGCATGCTCGGCGGCCCGGCTCCGGTGCGTCGCTTCCTGCCGCATCTGATGGACCTGGTGCTCAAGCGCAAGATCAATCCCGGCAAGGTGTTCGACCTCGAACTTCCGCTTGCCGATGTCGCCGAAGGCTACCGCGCGATGGACGAGCGGCGCGCGATCAAGACTCTGCTGCGCGTCTAACCGGCGGGCTGCGAAAATCGGCAGGGAGGTGACGCGGTCCCAGCTGCTTGGACTACGCGGACCAGCGTGACCACCGATTTTTCCGCGCAGACGGCCCCCTGACTTTTGCGTGCCCGGGAGTGAGACGATGAGACCGACTGTAATCTGCCACATGATGGCATCATTGGATGGAAGTCTCCATCCCAGCCGCTTCACCACGAGTCCGGACGGCAGCCGAGCCGAATGGTCAAAAATCTACGAGCGGATCCATGAGGCCCTTAAAGGTGACGCATGGATCGTTGGCCGGGTGACGATGGCCGAGATGACCAAGGCCGGCCCGCACGCACCGGCGCAGCCCGAGACAGTCGATCGGCCGCTGCATCTCGCCATTCGCAATGCCGACAGCTATGCCGTCGCAATCGACCCATCGGGCAAGCTTCATTTCAACGGCGACAATATCGGCGGCGACCATGTCGTCGTGCTGCTTGGCCGCGATGTGCCGGACAGCCATCTGGCCGAGCTTGCGGCCGACGGCATCTCCTACATCGTCGCTGAAGCGGCGGAGATGGACCTTGTTGCGATGCTGGATGTGCTCGGCAAGGAACTCGGCATCCGCCGTCTGCTGCTGGAGGGCGGCGCCACGATCAACGGCTCTTTCCTTGCCGCCGGCCTGGTCGACGAACTAAGCCTCCTCGTCGCGCCTGCCCTTGATGGCCGGGTTGGGAATCAGAGCTTCGTCGAATTCGGCGAAAGCGGCTTAGCTGACAAGGTGCAGCTATCGCTAAAGAGCTGCGAAACGCTCCCCCACGGGCTGGTCCATCTGCGCTATACCGTCACGCCTCGCTGATTGCCGATGTTGTCGCGCTTCTTGACGGTCTCCAAGAAGTCACGCGGCACTTGAGACACTTGGCCAAAGACACGTCCGCGAAGTCCTGCTTTTCAAATCAGCCCAGCGTGCAGCTCGGTCAAGCTCGGCGAGTTGGTTCAAGCAATCAGTCCGCTCCACAAGCAAGGACCGAATTTCACGCTCGTGTCTCGGGTCCTTCACTCGCCGGGCGGGAAGTCCGTTGAAGCTGCAAGCTCGGTCTGCGCTTCAAAGTCGGTGATCCGTTTGCGGAGCGTCGCCAAAGTGCTTTGCAGCGCCTGCGAGCCGAGAACCATGCGCAGCGGCGCCGGCTCAATTTCGACGCTCTCGATGATGCGCGCCGCCATTCGGGCCGGATCGCCGGGCGCCAGGCCATTCTTAGGATCGAGCATTTGTAGGAAGGCGTGTGCCGGCGTTCCATCGTAGATCGGCATGAGCTTCGCGACTTGTGCGCTGCCGTATCGAAATTCCGTGCGCGCCCCGCCAGGTTCGACGATCGTCATGCCAATGCCGAACCGTGCAACCTCCTGTGCAACGGATTCCACGAAGCCTTCGATGCCCCATTTTGTGGCGTGATACATCGAGTTTCCTGGGAACGCGACCTGTCCGCCGTAAGAAGAGATCTGGATCACGCGTCCGCCGCCCTGAGCGCGCAGATGCGGAAGGACTGCGCGGATTAGCTGTATCGACCCGACCAAGTTGGTCGCTATAATTTGACTGATCTGGTCATTGGAGAGTTCCTCGGCAGCGCCGAACAAGCCGTAGCCGGCGTTGCTGATAATCACGTCGATACGTCCGAGCCGCGTGAACGAGCGATCGACGACACTGCGGATCGCTGCCGTGTCCGTGACATCGAGCACTTCCACGTGAAACGTCTCGGGATAAAGATCGGCGAGATCGGTGCCCTTCCCGATGTCGCGCACCGTGCCGACGACGCTATCGCCGCGTTCAAGGAGTTGACGTGCCAGCTCGCGGCCGAAACCGCTGCTCACGCCAGTAATCAGCCACGTTCGTTTTGCCATCGTGAGGCATCTTTCGTGACACTTCGATTGTAAGCGCTCGCCCGCCGCCCGTTAAAGAGCGATCATTTCAGGAGGCGGAAGGTTGATGAGCGAGCACTGCATTTAAATCTTGGCGCGTGGTCGCCGAAGCAGTTGGCCGACAGGAATCGCTGGATGCGGCATGTGTTATATTTTTCCCCAATTCACCGAACTAACAGGTTGTGCGCATTCCAGCCCAAAAAATAACTTCTCGAACCGCGTCTCCTCCAACTGAAGTCTCCATAGCCGGGAAACAGAATTCTTAGCGCAGAGACCAGGCGACCGAAACGGCCGTGAAGATTCAAGGATGCTGCGGCCGAGACAAAATCTCGCTAAGCGACCCCGCCAATCCGGGGCTATTCGCAGAGAACTGGGAAATCTCCGTTAGCAAGGAAATACTTGGTGGAGACGAGACGGCTCTAACTGCGTGCCAAGCACGCAGTCATCTCGAACCCGGCTCTCCAGCAAATAACGGAGACCGTTTAGTCTAGCCAGTGACTGAGTGCCCGCCGCCGACGATAGACAGAAACGGCAACTCAACTTGCCGTGGGTACCCAACCATAGCCTTCGACCGCCCAGACTAGGCCGTCTGAGCACTGACAAATTCGTTCGCCAATGCGGAAACCGTCTCCGGAAAGCGAAGGCTTGCTGTCGTGCCGCCGGGGGACGAGGTGACGACCAGCTCGCCGCCATGGGCGGCCATGATTTCCTGGACGATTGCAAGTCCGAGCCCGGCGCCGTCCTTGGCAGTGTTTCCGGTCTGAAACGGCTCGATCAGCCTCAGTCCGGAGTCCGCGGCGATTCCGGCGCCGTCATCGCTGATGGAGACGCGGCCGTGACTTACTGTCGCCACAACGTGCCGCGCGCCGCGCGCGTGAATCAAGGCATTGCCGACCAGGTTGGCGAGCGCACTGCGAATCGCGGCCTCGGCGCCTTGGACGACAGCACTGCCTTCAGCTTCGAGTGATAGTTCGATGCCGGCATCGAGCGCCGTCGGGCTGAAATCCGCGAGCACGTCCCGCGTCACGGCGGTGAGGTCGAAGGGCTGTTTTTTGATCGCATGATTCTGCAGACGGGCCAGGTCCAGCATGGCCGAGACCAGCGAGGTGAGACGACGCACGTCGCGGACAAGTTCGCCCTTCAACTCGGGTTCGCTCACATCCTCGATCTTGGCCCGCAATACCGTCAACGGCGTCCGTAACTGATGGGCCGCATTGCCGAGAAAGCGGCGTTGCATGCGAATGTAGGCGTCGATCTCGTCGAGGGCCCGGTTCAGGGCCTGGGCTAGCGGCTTCAGTTCCACCGGGACTTCATCGAGCGCAATCGACCCTTGCGGCGCGGTCGGGTCAATTGCGAGCGCGAGCTTGGTCACGCGCGCGATGCTGCGCGACACGAAGCGCGTGGACAGGAGCACGCCGACAGCGACCGTTGCGGCGAAGGCCAGGGCAGCCAGAGAGATAGGTTGAAGATTGCGAGAGATGAATGATCGTGCAAGCTGCCCCAGCGGGACCTGCGCGGCTCCAACCATGATGGCCAATCTGGAAGGACCTCTTTGTACGACGGCAAGGCAGAAAGTGCTTTTCTGATCCAGGGTATTGAGCACCGAATGACCGATCGGCCCGCTATACGGAAGCGCGAGGGGCAGCGCTGGCCTGCGCTCGCTGCCGAATTCACTTGTGAAATTTCCATTGGAAACGACGTACCAAAGGCTCGGGTTGTTCGATTTCAGCTCATCGAGGCGGCCACTGGAACGGATCGTCGGTGCGCGGCCGGGGTCAATCACGATAGCATCCTCGAGAATAGCGGCAGCCGCCTCGCAGATAGCGTACTCACCTTCGCGCTTATGGGAGAGCCAGACCAGGGTGCCGACCATAACGACAAAGATCGCCGCTGCAGCCATGCTAAGCGAGACCGTGAGCGTCCTGGTGATCGACGTCATCTGCTCGATATCAGCCTGAGAATGTAGCCGATGCCTCGCATGCTGCGAATTTCAACATTGCCGCCAAGCTCGAACAATTTCTTGCGCAGCCGGGAGAGCTGCGCTTCGAGCGTATTGGACTCGATCTCATCGTCGAATCCATAGAGCGCCTCGATCAGGGCATCGCGCGCGATCACGCGATCGCGCCGCATCAGCAACGCCTCAAGGATTAGGGCTTCGCGGCGCCGAAGCTGGACCTTGTGGCCGGCTACGGTAGCTTCTTTGCTGCCGACCTCCAGCTCGACATTGCCGAAAGACAGCACCGGCGGCATGAACTGCCGGGGCCGCCGCAATACCGCGCGCACTCTGGCGATCAGTTCCTGCGGCTCAAAGGGCTTGCTCAAATAGTCGTCCGCTCCGCCGTTCAGGCCGTCAATCACGTCTTCCTTGGCATCCTTTGCAGTCAGCATGATGATAGCCGGCCGGTCCGGCAATTGGCTGAGCGACGCGACGATATCGAGTGCGTCGCCGTCGGGCAGCATGCGGTCGACGATCGCCAGATCGTACTTGAAATTGTGCAGGGCCTGACGCGCGTCCGCCACGGATCCCACGATGTCGACGATCCCGCACACCTCGCCAAGCAGACGGCCGAGATAGCTGCCGATCTGCGGTTCGTCTTCGATCACCAGGGAACGCAACGGCCCTTCCTTGCGATTTCTCCAGTCGCCGGATCATGCGACTTGCCGCGTGATCTTACACGTTCGGTCCGGCCCATATCGCCCAGCCCTGGTGCGGTCCCAATTACGGCAATCCGCGCTGCGATGGCAAGCTTCGAAGGGCGCAGACCTCGTGCGAGGGCGTCCAGACTGGTTCGCTTCCCTGAGGCAATCTTCGGGCAATGTTCGCGGGTGAGCTAGGCGCACGTCACCACGCGAGCCGACTGACCCTACCAAGGGAGGGTCGGTCGGGGGCCATTATGAGTCCTGGCACCCAAGTTTTCATCTGCTCTGCGCGCATCGCCCTGCGCCGAGTCGTTTTGGCTGCTTCGCTTGCCGCGTTTGGCGCCATTGTGCGCTCAGCTGCGGCATCTGGCCAAACGGCGTTCACGTTGCCGGCTCCGCCTTTTCAGTTGCCTTTCCTGCCATCGCCATTGGGCAATTGGACCCTCACGATCGGTGTAGGCGGTGAGTACGGGCCGGATTTCGAGGGCGCCAACCGCAACGAGCTGAGCCCGGTCCCGATTTTTTCCGTCCATCGAGCCGGCGCTGTTGAGCAATTCCGCGGCCCGCGCGACGGGGCGAGCATCTCGCTGATCGACTTCGGCGATTTGCAGGCCGGACTTGCCGGCAAGTTCATATCGCCGAGGACGGCCAGCAGTTCTTCCGAACTGAGCGGCCTCGGCGACGTTAATGCCGCGTTCGAGGTCGGTGGGTTCATCCAATATTTTCCTGTCGACTGGTTCCGTCTGCGCAATGAGACGCGACAGGGATTCGGCGGGCATCATGGCGTCGTCTCCGATTTCTCTGCCGATTTCATCGTGCCGGTCGCCCGCGGCTTTACCGTTTCGGCCGGCCCGCGCTTCACCTGGGAAAGCTCCAACGCGGTCTCGCCCTATTTCGGCATCGATGCCGCGCAGGCCGCTGCAAGCGGACTGTCGGTGTTCGACGCCAAGGGCGGTCCGCACGCGGCCGGCGCCGGCGCGCAGGTGACGTACCGGATCGACCCGCATTGGGAGGTTCATTCCTATGTCGAATATGAGCGTCTGCTCGGCGATGCGGCCAACAGCCCGCTTGTGACCGTGCGCGGTTCGGCCAACCAGACGACGGTCGGCGTCGGCGCCTCCTATTCCTTCGACTTCAAGATCCGATAGCAAGCACCATGCGCCACGACGGTCGATACGCAAGCTTTGCCACCATTATTCTCCTTGCCGTCTGCGCAGGCGCTTGCGCGATGTTCGAGACCAGTGAGACAAAACTGCGCGCGGTCAGGTACGTCGGCATCATCTCGGCGGTTGGTGACCGGATGATGGTCGCGAAAGGCGGATTGACCGGCCTCGACAATGCCAGCCGCAGCTTCCCGATCGATTCCTGGGGACTCGATGACCTGATCGTCCAGCGCGCGACCGCGACGCTCAACGGCCGATTCCAGGTGCAGCCAGTCACCTACAACCGCGCGGCGTTCGCGGCGGTCAAAGATTCTGTGATGACGCCCGTCAATCTCGTTCGGGGCGATCCGTTCGCGAAGCTGCTGCGGACGGAGGTATCTCCACGAGGGCTGGACGCGTACATCGTCATTACCAAGGCCAAGGCCAACATCGGCGGCGCAAGCGGAAAGATCGAAGGTGTCGGTCTCATCACCTACGCGACGGTGGTGGAGTCATACAGCCGGATCTTCACGCTCTACGAGATCAGAGTGATCGACGGCAGGACGTTCGACGTCATCGAAAAGATGGCGGCCGCGCCATTGGACGATACGGCCCAGGTCAGGCTCCCCGGTCCCAGCCGGCCTACCGACGGAAGTGTCTCGATCAACACCGGCGACGGGAGGGACGAAAGCCTGCGGCGAGCCGTCATCGATCTTATCGTGCGCAGCCTGCCGACGACTCTGAACGACATGCATCTCGCACCCGTTCGGTGATCGAAGCGACCGCGCAAGGAGAATGCTTGTCGGCGTCCAGTGGAGTGTTCGCCAAGGGATGCGATCGCGTACAATTTGAGGACGCGATGATGAAGAAAGCATGCTCCTTGTCGTATCGGTTCCTGTTCGCGCGAGTGCGGTGGTGGTGCTTGAGGGCGCTTCGTGCACTTGGGGTCGGCACGGTTTGCCTTCTCCTTGCCCTGGACGTCGCGCAGGGAGAGGCGGGCACCGTCGTGGGGCGCATCGACTCCCTGCGGCTCGTGGGCGGGCAATACCAGCTTTCAGGGTGGGCGTGCCAGCAGGGCGTTCACGAGTCCATCGATATCCAGATCTTCGTCGATCATTCCGCGTTCGTCCGCCCCCCGGGGACCTTCGTCCTCAAGGGCATCGCCGACCTGCCCAACGAGCCGGCGGTGGACCGCATGTGCGGCGATCGGGGCGGCCGGCATCGCTTTGCGATCGACATTCCGAACCAGATCCTTGACGCCTACCGGGGCAGACCGCTTTTCGCCCATGGGATTCGCAAGCAGGGGACGGTGACGAACGCAGTGCTGGCATCGGCGGGGACCGTGCTTTTCCCCGCTCCGCCGCCGCCGTCGCGCACCGTTCCCGAGACATTTCCGCCGCTCGCCGGCAAATATGCAAGCGGCGCGCAACATCCGCGTGTTTTTATAACGCAAGCCGATCTGAGCGATGTCGCGGCGCGGATCAATCGGCCGGGATCCTTCTCAGCGCGGCGTTTCGCGCGCCTTGTCGAGCGTGTCGAGGCCGACCTTGCCGCCAACATCGATTGGGACGCGACCTATTCCGGCTGCGACATCGACATCTACCTGCATGGCTTTTCCATTGAGCCGCGCGGCGGCTATGCCAGCGAGACTCGCCCCGAGGAGCAACTCGACACGGCAATGGGAGTGCGTCCAGGTGCCCAGGCCCCCGCCGGGGCGGCGGTGGTCGCCTCGCGGCTCGCCCTCTACGCCGCGCTGGCAAAAGCCGGTGCCGCCATGCCGCCCGGCGCACCCGCACCTGATCAGGTGGTCGCCTTGGCCAAGCGCATCCTACTGGCCTGGACGGCCCATGGCTTCAGGGATGGGGCCGGAAAGATCCGGCAGGCCGAGACACAATTCTGCGATGGCAGCGGGCGGCAGGTTCCGCCCCAGACATTGCAGATCGCCCGCGGGATCGTCTATTCCGTGCAGGCGCAGGACCTGCTGCAAGGCCTGCATGGTTTGAATCCAGACGAAGTCTCCGTGCTGAACTCATTTCACGGCGCCATGTACGATTGGATCCGGAGCAGCAGCAACGCCGAGTTCGATCGCGGCATGCGCTGGAAATATCCCGACGAAACCTACAACAACCAGTTCGCTAATCATCTGCTGGCATTGCTGGCGCTGGCCAGGCTGTTCGATGACCGGCAACGCTTCACGGCGGCACTCTATGGAACGGATCCTTCGCTTCCCGTCCGCCTTCCCTGGCTCAAATTGTTCAATTACGTGATCTATGGTGTCGGGGATGCGCCCCTGCTTCGGGTAACCCCCAATTCCAGCGACGATCCTCTGAAAAGCAGCCCCGCCTATTCGACAACGGTGGTCGCTCCCGGGGAAATCAACGACCGCTATCGCAACCTGACGCCGTTGCAGGGCATGGGGTATCCGGTGTTCACGCTCGAGCACCTGTTCGCTATGGCAGAAATCATGCGGAACACCGGATATGATTCTTATGGCTACCGGGGATTCCGCGACCAGTCGATCGAGATGGCCGCGCAATACTACGCCTGCTACGCAAAGTCGCCAGGTTTCTACAAGGTGGTCTCGGCCGAGAACGCCGCCGCCTGTCCTGACCATCAGCAATATGTCGGCAAGGTGGTGAACGACGTGGAAACCGTCGTTCTGCTGGGCGCCTATCGTTTTCCCGGCGACGCCGCGATCACCGGGCTGGAGGCAACAGCGCGGGACGAGGCAGCGAAAGGGTCCATTGACGCCATCCGCTTCGGCAAATGGCGGGATTAGGAGATGTCATGCTTTGCGTTTCGCGCCGTTTGACACGGAGGCTCGGGGCGATGGTCGCCGGCGCGCTCCTCTGCCTAGCCATGACGCACGACGCATCAGCCGAACCAGCGGGGCACATCGTCGGCCATATCGACGGCATCAGTCGTGATGGCGATCATTTCTTCATTTCCGGTTGGGCATGCCAGCAGGGGCGAAGCGATTCCATCATGGTGCATGTGTTCGACGGAGCGAAGAACACGCTGATTGCCTATAAATGGGCGAACCTCCCGAACGAACCTGGGGTGGCCAATGCCTGCCAGGATCGCGGCGCGGGCATGCACCGCTTCATGGTCGTGCTGCCCTATGACTACGGTCCGGCGAGCCCGATCGACGTGCACGGCATCCGCGTGGTGGACGGCGTCCCTAATGATTCGATCGCCGGCTCCAACCAACCGCTGGCGACGATTCCGATGCCAGCTATCCATCATCCGCCGCATCCGCCGCTCGCTGGAACGTATCGCAGTGTGGCTGGGCATCCGCGCGTCTTTATGACGGCGTCCGAGCTTCAGGACATGGTTGCGCGCATCAACCGTCCCGGCAGCTACTCGGAGCAGCGTTTCGCCGGACTGGCGGGAAAGATCAAGCAAGATCTCGCCAGCGGAATCGATTGGGACATCGCCTATGCCGGGTGCAACGGCCATATCTATCAATACACATTCTCCTACGAACCGCAGGACGGCCAAGAGGCCGACATGCGGGCCGCGCTGAATGTTGCGGCGAACGTCCGATATCCTAACGGAGCGGCGATCGTCGCCTCCAGGCTGGCGCTCTATGCGACGCTGGTGAGGAGGGGAGCCCATCCACCGCCCGGCGCCCCCAGCGGCGACGACGCGGCCGTGCTGGCCAAGCGCATCCTGCAGGCCTGGGCCGAGCGTGGATTTCCTAGGAACGGACAGGGCAACATCGTTCCCCTGCTCTCGCGGCAGTGCGCTGAGGCCAGCGGCGAGATCACCGGCCACCCCATACCGAGCAACAAGACGCGGGACACCGGCAGCCTGGTTTTGGGGCGGGGCGTGCTCTATTCGGTGCAGGCTCAGGACCTGTTGCAGGCCATCGGCGCGCTGAGTCTGGAGCAGGAGCGCGAGCTCGACGCGTTTCATGCCGCCATGTATGACCTGCTGCGCCAATCCTATAATCAGTGGTTCGGCGGATTGCCGGCCGAATATTGGCCGAACCCCATCTGCGCGCGTTACGACAACAAGCAGGCCAACGACATGGCCAGCCTTCTAGCGACCGCCCGCATCCTTGACGACGAGAAGAGATTCAACGCCGCCTTGTTGGGTGGCGACCGTGCCTATCCGGTCCTGCTGCCGTGGACCGATCTGTTCGGCTATTTGATCTATGGCGAGGGGGAGATTCCCCGGCTCTCCTGCAGCGGGAATACCTATCCGGACAGCCTGACCAGCCTGCAACACGGGGTCGACTATGCCGCGCCGACGGTCGCCCCGGGCGAGATCGCCGATCGGAACCGCAATCATTTCTCGGGCCAGGGCATCGGCTATCCCATGTTCACCCTGGAACGGCTGTTCGATGCGGCGGAGACCATGCGCATCGCCGGCTTCGACGCCTACGGCTACCGCGGCCTTCATCGGCAATCGATCGAGATGGCAGCAGACTACTACGCCTGCTACGCAAGATCGGCGGGTTTCTACAAGGTGGTTTCGCCGGAAAACTCACACTCCTGCCCGGACGCCGAGCAGTATTACGGCAAGCTGGTCAACGGCGTCGATCCCAACATGCTCATCGCCGCCTACCGTTTCCCCAACGATCAGGCCGTAGGCGCCGTGCTGTCGGCGGCAAAGGTGGCGGCCTCCACCGGCGGCTTCTCCACCGACGCCATCCTATTCGGGAAGTGGCCGAATTGATCCAGCTTACGCAGTCGCGGTTCATCGAACGGCTGTCCATTTGCGCGACATCGATGGCACGACGGCGGGACTTTGCGGAGCACTGACGCAATCCCACGGAGGACATATCGACAGCATCAGCCAGGGCAGGGATCGCTTCTTCCTTTCGGGAGGAGGATAGCGCCGACGAAAGTTGCGGTCAGGCCCTTTCCACTGCCTGCCGTCCAAACGATCGCCATGGCTGCCGCGGCGAGTCCCTCCATGTCGGGAGACGATTAAGGTTCCCACGCCATAAAAATCCAAACCAGAAAATACCTCGCTGTATCCACGGCGAAACCGCTTCCCAAGCTGCCGAGCGCGAATGCTCCGATCAGCGCCGTCAATGCTGCGGCACCAGAAA
>Ga0187781_10000065_pt1 | contig 65643 bp, 56 predicted proteins | sample 0715_SJ02_MP02_2_FD_132447 | JGI IMG/M metagenome (GOLD analysis project Ga0187781, IMG submission 132447) | Tropical peat soil microbial communities from peatlands in Department of Meta, Colombia - 0715_SJ02_MP02_20_MG | ecosystem: Environmental > Terrestrial > Soil > Wetlands > Peat | place...
GCCGGAGAATGCCGAGCTGTTGGGCGATGCCGAAAATGACGAAGGCAAATTCCCCGCATTGCGACAGCAGCAATCCCACGCGGGTCGCCACCGGCGCGCCGAGGCGGAAAAGGCGCGCGAGCACCCAGAGGATCACCGGCTTGCCGAGGAGCAGCGCCGCCGAGAGGCTCAGCACCTCGGGCCATTGGCGCAGCACCAGCGGCGTGTCGATCGCCATGCCGACGGTGATGAAAAAGAGACCGAGCAACAGGCCGCGGAACGGCAGGATGTCGGCCTCGACCTGATGGCGATACTCGGTCTCGGCCAGCAGCAGCCCGGCGAGGAAGGCGCCCAGCGCCATCGACATGCCTGCCTCTGCCGTCGCCCAGCCGAGGCCGAGAACGACCAGGAGGTTGGTCGCAGCGAAGGTCTCGCGGATGCGCGTCGTGGCGCTCAGGCGGAAAAGCGGCCGCACGACCAGCCAGCCCAGCAGCAAGATCACCACGATGGCGGTGACGCCCTTGGCGAGGGCGAGGCCCAGCGCGGCCGCGATGCCGCTCTGCGCGCCCGGCGCGAGCAGCGGCAGCAGCGCCAGCAGCGGCACCACGGCGAGGTCCTGGAACAGCAGAACGGCGAGGGCGACGCGGCCGACGCGGCTCGCCAGCTCGCCGCGCTCGGCGAGAAGCTGCAAGGCTGCGGCGGTCGAGGAAAAGGCGAGCGCGCCGCCGATGACGAGAGCGGCGCGAGGTTGCATGCCAAGCGCTACTCCGGCCAGCCCGATCGCTCCGCCGGTGATGATCACCTGCGCCAGGCCCAGCCCGAACATGTAGCGCCACATCGCCTGCAGCCGCGGCAGCGGCATGTCGAGGCCGATGGTGAAGAGCAGGAAGACGACGCCGAATTCGGAAAGCCGCTCCGCCTCGGCGGTGTTCTCGACGAAAGCGAAGCCGAAGGGACCGACGACGAGACCGGCGGCGAGATAGCCCAGCACCGGGCTCGCCTTGAGGCGCTGGGCCAGCGGTACGGCGACGATCGCCGCCAGCAGCAGGATCAGGACGGCGTGAAGCGGTACGTCGGCGGCGTGCACGCGATATTGTACCACGCGATCGACGTTCAGCGACAGGTCGCCGCGTCAGCGCAGCCGACGCATAAGACTTGGACCAGGGGGCACTGAAATGATAAATGCAAGTGCCTGGGTTCTAGGACCACGGAGCGCCATATGCCTGAAGGAATTGCTGATTGGTGGAGATGGCTCGCTTATGCTGTCTTAGTGGCGACGGTAGCGTTTTTGTCCGCGCGCATCGGCGATTGGCGACGGCGACGCGCTGAGGTTCGCAAGCTGGGTCCGTCGTTTGCCGCGCAGGCAGAGCGCGCTCGCACGGAGCCTTCTCATGCAGAGCGGACGGCCCCGATCGTTGTGCAGGATAAAGTGAACCACCTGCCCAGCCTTAGGCTGCCGATGATCGGCCTTGCCGGAGGTACGCTGATAATGATTGGCGCTGGGCCTTTACCGCAAATAGATGCCCGTTGGTCTATGTTGACGGTGGTTCAGATGGGAGCGGGCTTTCTGGCAATTAGCTGCGCCAGCCGCATCGGCGCGATCGTTGATCGTTGGTTGAAGGGGCTTCGACAGGAAATTGCGCTGATTCCCTATGGCGGTAAGGCCAATGTCATGCGTGATCTGACGCAATGAGCAGGCTTTGGCTTTTTGGCGTGGTACTTTTCGATCTCGCGCCAAGCATGGATCAGGGAGTTATCTCACTGCGGCGGGCTCCGGTCCTTGAAGATAGGACAAAATTGTCCTAAGTTGCGGCGCGATGAAAGGCGGCGAGCTCCTTCGGAAGGTCCAGGCGGTTGGCAAAGCGCGTGGCGTCAATGTGGTGTTCGATCAGCGGCACCGGAAAGGAAGCCACGGCACGCTCTTCTATGGTGCGCGCAAGACCATCCTGAAGGACCGGAAAAAGGAGATCGGGCCAGGGCTGTTGCATAAGATGCTTGGCGATCTCGGCCTCACGCTGCGGGATCTGCAATACAAAGGATAAATGTCGTGCTCAATCGGTTTGAATTTCCCTGTGAGATCAAGCGCGACAGCGGTGGCTTCTATCTCGCGATCTTCCCCGATCTGCCCGAGGCGGCGACCGACGGCAAGACGCTTGAGGAAGCGATCGCGGAGGCGGTCGATTGCCTGGGCGAAGCCTTGGCGAGCCGCCTGGTCGATGGTGAGCCGATCCCTCGGCCGAGACGGCCGAAGCGGGGCCAATGGGTATTGGCACCGGAATCGACATTGGCGCTCAAGATCGGCCTCAATCAAGCGCTTGAAGAGCGCGGCAAGACCGCCGCCGATCTGGCGCGGCTTCTCGATTGCGACCACAAGGAGGCACGTCGGCTGCTCGACCCGAAAGCGCCCAGCAAAGCGCCGCGGCTCACCGAAGCGCTCGCGGCGCTCGGCTACGGCGTCGAGCTTGGGATCTACGACCAGAGCAAGCGCGAACGGGTACTCTCCTCGCCTCTGGCAAGGCGCGCTATAGCGTTGCGACGCGGCAGGGCGGCGTAGCTGAAGAAATCGGCTTAGCGGCTGGGCCTCCGCCGGCGCAGCGGCGGTCCATCAGACAACGTGATCCGGCACCAGCTTGCAAGGGTGGTCGGGATCGCCGGTCTCGACCTGGATGGTCGAGTGGTCGATGGCGAAGCGCCGATGAAGCTCTTGCGCGAGATGCGCCAGCATCGCATCGCCGGGATGGCCCGCCGGCATGACGAGATGGCAGGTGAGCGCGGTCTCGGTCGTGCTCATCGGCCAGATATGCAGATCATGCACCGCCACGACGCCGGCGACCTGGCCGAGATGTTCGCGCACGCCCCCGAGGTCGATGCCCGGCGGCACGCCGTGCAGCGCCAGGTTTACGGCGTCGCGCAGCAGCCGCCAGGTGCCGATGACGATGACCACGGCGACGATCAGGCTTGCCACGGGGTCAAGCCACAGCCAACCCGTCAGCAGGATCGCTGCCCCGGTGAACGCAACGGCGAGCGACACGCCGGCATCGGCCGCCAAGTGCAGAAAAGCCGCATGGATGTTGAGATCGCCGCCGCGGCCGCGCAGGAAGAGCAGGGCGGTGACGCCGTTGACGACGATGCCCGCCGCCGCGATCGCCATCACCAGCCGGCTCGCCACCGGCTCGGGCGCCGCCAGGCGGTTCAGCGCCTCGACGATGATGCCGCCCACGGCGATCAGCAGCACGATGGCGTTGAACAGCGCCGCCAGGATCGAGGAGCTGCGCAGCCCGTAAGTGAAGCGATGCGACGGCCGGCGGCGCGCCAGCACGCTGGCCGTCCAAGCAATGGCAAGCCCGAGCGCGTCGCCGAGATTGTGGCCGGCATCGGCGAGCAGCGCCACGGAATTGCCGATCACGCCGTAAACCGTCTCGGCCGCGACGAAAGCGAGAGTGAGCGCCAAGGCCAGCGCGAAAGCGAAGCCGAAGCCGGCAGCGCCGCCATGGCCGCGATGATGGCCGTGGCCATGGTCATGAGCGTGGCCATGGCCATGCTCAGGCTCGCGCTCCTGCCGCTCTGCGATCGACTGTACCATGCCGCGCGTTGTCCTTGCCTCTCACCATTGCCGCCGCAGCCGCGATCGGCAAGCGGCGTCATTGCCGCACGGCACAAAAATCCCGGCCGGTTGCCCGCGGGCAACCGGCCGGGATTTTTCTTAACCCAACGAAACCGGAGGGGCGGCTGCTGCGGCTAGGCGGCGTGTTGAAAGTTGCTGTTCACCGGCGTCCCGGTTTCGGCCCGATGCTCCGTCGCATGCGACAGCACATAGGGGATTTCGGAACGGGTGATGCCGATATCGGCGAGCGATCGGTCATCGAGCGAGGCAAGTTCGGCATAAGCCCGCTGCCGCTCCCGCCACTCAGCGATCGAAGCGGTCAGGTGATGCAGCATTTTGCCAAAAATGTTCATGTTAACAACTCCTTAACGCACTTGCGAAGACATCTTCGCATTTGCACAATAGGTAAGCGTTCTTGCCTTGAGTTGCGAGCGACAAGGGTGCAATCCAGCCCCAAAGCGATCGCATAGCGCGCCTACCTGCGTAGGCTCTCGGCGACCCTTGTCCCCGCATGGAGCCCGCCCTAGCCTTACTTTAGGAGAACGAGATGGATAAACCCTTTAGCAAGCGCCGTCCGGCGCCGGACGGCGATGCCGCTTTGGCAGGGCTGCTGCGGCGGGACGGTTCGCGCTACGACGTTCCGGCGGTGAAAGCGCTGGTCGCCGGGGTGCTTGCCGCTGCGCCCGGCGCGCAAGAGGGGGACTGGCCCCGGCTGGTGGTGGCGGCGCCGTCGCCGGCGCTTGTCGAGGCGCTGCGGGCGCTCGCCGCCGAGTTGGCCGGCGCGCCGGCGACGCCGTTGCCGGGGCCGGGCGAGCGCCTTGGACGGTTGCGGGCTGAGCTCGCCCGCCGCGGCGTCCATGGCTTCCTCGTGCCGCGCGCGGACGAGCATCAGGGCGAGTATGTGCCGGCCTGCGCGCGGCGGCTGGCTTGGCTCACCGGCTTCACCGGCTCGGCCGGGCTCGCCGTGGTGCTGCCGGCGGCGGCGGCGATCTTCGTCGACGGCCGCTATACGCTCCAGGCCAAGGCCGAAGTCGACGCCGCACTTTATCTCCATCGTCACATCACCGAGGAGCCGGCGAGCGATTGGATCGCGGCCACGCTCAGATCCGGCGAGATCCTCGCCTATGACCCGCGCCTGCACACGCTGGGCGAAGTCGAGCGCTTTCGCGCCGCGGCGGAGAAGGCCGGCGGCAGCCTGCGGCCGCTCGCCGAAAACCCGCTCGATGCGGTATGGCCGGGACGGCCGCCGCTGCCGCTGGCGCCGGTGGTGCCGCATGAACTGCGCTTTGCCGGCGACAGCGCCGAGCACAAGCGCCAGAGGCTTGCCGACCGGCTCGCCGCCGAGCGCGTCGATGCCGTGGTGCTGACCGCGCCTGATTCCATCGCCTGGCTGCTCAACATCCGCGGCGGCGACGTGCCGCATACGCCCTTGCCGCTCTCCTTCGCCATCCTCGGCCGCGACGGCACGGTCGATCTCTTCATCGATCCACGCAAGCTCATACCGGGATTGGGCGAGCATCTCGGCAATGCCGTGCGGCTCGCCCCGCCCGACGCCTTCGGTCCGGCGCTGCGGCAATTGGGCGCCGCGCACCGCCGCGTCCAGGTCGATCCCGCGAGCGCCGCCGCCTGGGTGTTCGACGCGCTGGCCGATGCCGGCGCCGAGCTCCACCGCGCCGCTGACCCCTGCCAGTTGCCCAAGGCGTGCAAGAACCCGGTCGAGCTCGACGGCACGCGGCGCGCCCATCGCCGCGACGGCGCGGCGCTGACGCGCTTTCTCGCCTGGCTCGCCGGGGAGGCGCGGAGCGGCACGCTCGGCGAGATCGCGGCCTCCGACCGGCTCGAGCAGTTCCGGCGCGCCGGCGAGCATTTCCGCGATCTAAGCTTTCCCACCATCTCCGGCGCCGGAGCCAACGGCGCCATCGTCCATTATCGCGCCGGCCCCGAGAGCGAGCGGCGGCTCGAGCCGGGCACGCTCTATCTCATCGATTCCGGCGCGCAATATCTCGACGGCACCACCGACGTTACGCGCACCGTCGCCATCGGCACGCCCACGCCGGAGATGCGCGACCGTTTCACCCGCGTGCTCAAGGGCCACATCGCCCTTGCTACCTGCCGTTTTCCCAAGGGCACGACCGGATCGCAGCTCGACGCGCTGGCGCGGCGCGCGCTGTGGGAAGTCGGGCTCGATTACGACCACGGCACCGGCCATGGCGTCGGCAGCTATCTCGCCGTCCATGAGGGGCCGCAGCGCATCTCCAAGCTGCCCAACACCCAGCCGCTGCTGCCGGGCATGATCGTCTCGGACGAGCCCGGCTACTACAAGGCCGGCGCCTACGGCATCCGCATCGAAAACCTCGTGCTGGTGACGCCGCTCGGCGCCGGCGAGGGCGGCGAGCGCGAGCTTCTGGGCTTCGAGACGCTCACCCTTGCGCCGCTCGACCGCGCGCTGGTCGAGCCGGCGCTGCTCGACGGCGCCGAGATCGCCTGGCTCGACGCCTATCATGCCCGGGTGCGCGCCGAGATCGCGCCGCTGGTCGACGCCGCGACCCGCCGCTGGCTCGAAGCGGCGACGGAGCCGATCGGCGCGGATTGACCCGGCCGCTCAACCGGCGCCCGCCAGCGCCAGCCACTCCTCCTCGCTCATGGTCTTGACGCCGAGCGCGCGCGCCTTTTCGGCCTTGGAGCCGGCATCGGCGCCGACCACGAGATAGTCGGTCTTGCCCGATACGCTGCCGCTGACGGTGGCGCCGAGCGCCTCGGCGCGCGCCTTCGCCTCCGAGCGCGACATGGCGGTCAGCGTACCGGTGAAGACGACGGTCTTTCCGGCAAGCGGCGAGTGCGCCGGCGGCCGCGCGCCCTCGTAATCCGCGACCGAGACCTCGCCGAGGAGATCGTCGAGCAGCTTGAGATTGTGCTTCTCGGCAAAGAACCCGGCGATGTCGGTCGCCATGTCCTCGCCGATGCCGTGGATGTCGTTGAGCTCGCGCCAGGCCTCGCCGTCGCGATCATGCGCCCGCTCCATCGCGGCGCGCCAGCGCTTGAAGCCGCGGTAGTGGCGTGCCAGCAGCTTCGCCGTCTGCTGCCCGACTTGCGGGATGCCCAAGGCGTAGATGAAGCGGTCGAGCGCGATGGCGCGGCGCGCATCGATCGCCTCCTCGAGCTTGGCGGCGCTCTGCTCGCCCCAGCCCTCGCGCTCGGCGATGGCGGCGAAGTCGAGCCGGAAGATGTCGGCCGGCGTCTTGATCAGCTTGTCCTGCCAGAACTCGGCGATGTGCTTGTGGCCGAGGCCCTCGATGTCGAAGGCGTCGCGCGAGATGAAGTGCCGGAGCCGCTCCACGGCTTGCGCCGCGCAGATGAGGCCGCCGGTGCAGCGCCGCACCGCCTCGCCCGGCTCGCGCACCGCGAGGCTGTGGCAGATCGGGCATGTCTGCGGGAAGGCGTAAGGCTTGCTGCCCTTCGGCCGGCGCTCCCTCACCACCCCCACCACCTGCGGGATGACGTCGCCGGCGCGCTGGATGATCACCGTGTCGCCCTCGCGGATGTCCTTGCGCGCGATCTCGTCCTCGTTGTGGAGCGTGGCGCGCTGCACGACGACGCCGCCCACCGTGATCGGCTCGAGCACGGCCACCGGCGTGAGCGAACCTTGGCGGCCCACCTGGATGATGATCTCCTTGAGCACGGTCTGGGCCTGCTGTGCCGGGAATTTATGCGCGATCGCCCAGCGCGGCGCGCGCGCGGCGAAGCCGAGGCGCTCCTCCAGCTCGAGGTCGTTCACCTTGTAGACGACGCCGTCGATGTCATAGGGCAGCTCGGCCCGGCGCGCGGCGATGTCGCGATGGAAGGCCAGCACCGCCTCGACGCCGTGGCACAGCTTGGACAGCGGGTTGACGTTGAAGCCCCAGGCATGGAACCGCTTCAGCGCCAGCCAATGCGTCTCGGCAATCGAAGCGGTCGCCTCGCCCCAGGCATAGGCGAAGAATTTGAGCGGCCGGGTCGCGGTGATGCCGGCATCGAGCTGGCGCAGGGATCCCGCGGCGGCGTTGCGCGGGTTGGCGAAGACCGGCTCGCCCGCCTTCTCGCGCTCGGCATTGAGCGCGAAGAAGCCCGGCCGCTCCATATAGATCTCGCCGCGCACCTCGATCCGCTCGGGCCAGCCCTGGCCTTTCATGCGATGCGGCACGTCCTTCAGCGTCATGACGTTGGCGGTGACATCCTCGCCGGTGATGCCGTCGCCGCGCGTCGCCGCCAGCACCAGGCGGCCGTGCTCGTAGCGCAGCGAGCAGGAGAGCCCGTCGATCTTCGGCTCGGCCGCCACCTCGATCGTCTCGGGCTCGACGCGCGCGAGATCCTCGGGGCGGCGGAAGAAATTGCGCACGCTCTGGAAGAAGGCGCGGACGTCCTCCTCGTCGAAGGCGTTGTCGAGCGACAGCATCGGCTTGGCGTGCGTCACCTTGGCGAAGCCGGTGGCCGGCGCCGCGCCGATCCGGCGGCTCGGACTGTCGGCGCGCATCAGGGCCGGAAAGCGCTGCTCGATGGCGGTGTTGCGGCGGCGCAGCGCATCATAGGCCGCGTCCGAGATTTCCGGCGCGTCCTTCTCGTAATAGAGCCGGTCGTGATGCGCGATCACCTCGGCGAGATGCTTGAGCTCGGCCTTGGCGGCCTTTTCGTCGAGTTCGTCGACCGGCACCGGCGCCGCCGGCTTTTTCACGGCCCGGCTCCCGCCATCAGGCTCGCCGCCGCGGCGCGCGCCTCGGCGGTGACGGCGCTTCCCGACAGCATGCGCGCGATCTCCTCGCGCCGTTCCTCGGCGGTAAGCTCGGCGACGCGGGTCAGCGTCTTCGCTTGCGCTTGCCGCTTTTCGACCCGCCAATGATGCGCGCCGCGCGCCGCCACCTGCGGCGAATGCGTTACCACCAGGACTTGCAGCTCCTGGCCGAGACGATGCAGCCGCTCGCCGACCGCCGCCGCCACCGCGCCGCCGATGCCGCTGTCGACTTCGTCGAAGACCAGCGTCGGCACCGGCGAGGTTCTGGCCAGCACCACCTTGAGCGCCAGCATGAAGCGCGACAACTCGCCGCCCGAGGCGATCCGGGCGAGCGGCCCCGGCGGCGCGCCGGGATTGGTCGTCACCTCGAAATGCGCGCGCTCGCAGCCGTTTTCGCTCCAATCGGCCTCGGCGAGCGGCGTGAGCACGGTCCGGAAGCGCGCCTTTTCCAGCTTGAGCGGCGGCAGCTCCCGCATCACGGCGGCATCGAGCGCCTTCGCCGCTTGCCGCCGCTTCCGGCCGATCGTTTCGGCGGCGGCGAGATAGGCCTGGCGGGCTTCCTGCTCCTGCCGCGCCAGATGCGCCAGCCGGCTGCCGCCGTCGTCGAGCGCGGCGATGCGCCGGGCAAGCTCGGCGCGGAGGTCCGGCAGGGCGTCGAGCGCGACGCCGTGCTTGCGCGCCAGCGCGCGTAGCGCAAACAGCCGCTCCTCGATCTGCTCGAGGTTGCCGCGGTCGCGATCGAGGCCCCTCGCCGCCGCTTCGATCTGCGCCGCCGCCTCGCGCGTCTCGAGCTGGGCGCGCTCGAGCGCGGCCAACGCCGCGTCAAGCGCGCCCGCAGCCTTGTCGCGCAAACGCGCCAGCAGGCGCTCGGCCGCGGCGAGCGCGCGTTCGCCGCCACGCTCGCCGGCAAGCTCGGTCAGCGCCGCATCGAGCGCCTCGGTGAGTTTTTCGCGGTTCATCAGCAGCGCGCGCTGCTCGGCGAGCGCGACCTCCTCGCCCGGCCTCGGCTCGAGCGCGTCAAGCTCGACCAAGGCATGGCGCAGATAGTCCTCGTCGGCGCGTGCCTTGGCGAGGAGCGCCGCCGCCTCGGCGTGCTCCCGGACGACGGCGCGCCACCTGCGCCAGGCCTCGGCCAGCGCCGCGCTCTCGCGGCGATGGCCGCCGTAAGCATCGAGCGCCTGGCGGTGAGTGGCGGGATCGAGCAGGCCCTGTTGCTCGAACTGGCCCTGGATCTCGACGAGCCGCTCGCCGAGCTGCTTCAAGAGGCCGATGCTCGCCGGCTGGTCGTCGATGAAGGCGCGGCTGCGGCCGTCGGCATTCACGATGCGGCGCAGCACCAGCCGCTCGCCTTCGAGGGCGATACCGGCCTCCGCGAGGACGGCGAGCGCGGGATGGCCGCTCGCCAGCGAGAATTCCGCCGTCACCACCGCCTGCTCGGCGCCGTGGCGGACGAGGCCGCTTTCGGCGCGCACGCCCAGCGCCAGGCCGAGCGCGTCGAGCAGGATGGATTTGCCGGCGCCGGTCTCGCCGGTGAGCACGCAGAGCCCGGCAGGGAAGGCGATGTCGAGCCGGTCGATCAGCACGACGTCCCGGATGGTGAGGCCGAGCAGCATCAGGCGGGCGCGCGACGGTGCATGGTTGGCGTCACGGCGGATGATAGCGGCGCCGGGCGCGGCAGGCCAGGGCGCCGCCGCTAGAAGAGCGAGGCCGCTGCGCCGAACATCCGGCCGAAGAAACCCTGGCTCTGGCTCTGATCCGCGCTCTGTGCGCCGGCTGCCGCCGTCGTCTTGTCGCCGGAGGCGGCTTTGGCAAAGACGGTGGGTGCGTCGGTCTTGAGCAGCGCGTAGCTGTCGCCGTACCAGTCGCTGCCGGGGTAGTTGTAGCCGAGCACGGACGCAACCCGCTCCGCCTCGTCGGTAAGCCCCAAGGCGGTATAGCACTCGGTCAGGCGGTGCAGCGCCTCCGGCACATGGGTCGTCGTCTGGTAATCGTCGACGACGCGCCGGAAGCGGTTGATCGCCGCGAGATAGGAACCCTGCCGCTCGTAATAGCGGCCGATCTCCATTTCCTTGCCGGCAAGGTGGTCGCGCGCGAGATCGATCTTGAGCCGCGCGTCGCGGCCGTATTTGCTGTCGGGGAAGCGCCGCACGACCTCCTGCAGCGTCTGCATCGCCTGCTGCGTCAGCTTCTGGTCGCGCCCGACATCGGCGATCTGCACGTAATAGTCGAGCGCCTTCATGTAATAGGCATAGGCGATGTCGCGATGGCCGGGATGCAGCGAGATGAAGCGCTCGGCGGCGACGATGGATTCATCGTATTTGCTGGCTTCATAAAGCGCATAGGCCGACATGAGCTGCGCCTTGGTCGCCCAGACGGAATAGGGATGCTGCCGGTCGACCTCGTCGAACGACTTCGCCGCCTTGGAATAGTCGCCGTCGAGGAGCTGGTTCATCGCCGTGTTGTAGAGCGTCTCGACCGGTTTCTCGGTGTAGGTATCCTTGTCTCCGGCGCAGGCGCCCAGCAGCAGGGCTGCGGCAAGGATCGGCCAGCGGAAGCGACGCGCAATGCCCATGGGACCATCAACTCATCGATAACGCACCCCGCCTCGGACAGGGCGGGGGTGTTATATCACGGTGCCGGCGGCGCTGCCACCGGCGCTCAAGGCCTCAGGCGCGGGCGCGCCGCGGCGCCTCCTGCCAGGCGGCTTCGGGCGGCAGGCGGCGGGCAAGCGTGGTGAAGCGCCAGGCGGAGGGATCGGCGAAGAGCGCCTTGAGCAGGCGCCGGTTCAGCGCATGGCCCGAGCGCACGCCGCGGAAATGGCCGATGACGGGCGCGCCGGCGAGGTAGAGGTCGCCCAAGGCGTCCAGCACCTTGTGGCGGACGAACTCGTCGACATAGCGCAGCCCCTCGCGATTCAACACCTGATCGCCGCTGATCACCACCGCGTTGTCGAGCGAGCCGCCGCGCGCCAGCCCGGCCGAGCGCATCTGGTCGACCTCGTGCAGGAAGCCGAAGGTGCGCGCCCGGCTGATGTCGCTCTTGAAGCTCTCGGGATCGAGAGCGATGGCGATGTCCTGCCGGCTGATGGCGTCGCTGGCAAAATCGATGGCGAAGCTCATGGAGAAGCCGTCATCGGGGGTGAGCGCCGCCGATTTTCCGGTCTCGCCGACGGCGATCGGCTTCAGCACCTTGATCGCGCGGCGCGGCGCCTCCTGCTCGGCGATCCCCGCGCATTCGATGAGGAAGACGAAGGGCGCGGCGCTGCCGTCCATCACCGGCACTTCCGGACCGTCGAGCTCGATCACCGCATTGTCGATCTCGAGCCCGCCCAGCGCCGCCATCAGATGCTCGATGGTGGCGACCGACAGGCCCTCGCCGTCGTCGAGCTTGGTGCAGAGCGGCTGCTCGACGGCGTTCTGCCAGCACGCCTTGATCTCGGCGCCGGCGCGGTCGCTGCGGCGGAAGACGATGCCGCTATCCGGCGCGGCCGGGTGCAGCGTCATGCTGACCCGCCCTCCGGAGTGAAGCGCCACGCCCCGGCAATGAATCGCGGCTTTGAGGGTTTTTTGCTGGGCGATCCCCAATTCGTCCATCATTCCCCACCAAGGTACAGAATTTCTTTGTCGCCGCCGCAAGTTAGCGATGCCTGTGCGACGCAACAAATCACTCTTTATTACAGAATATTACATGAAACATCGTTTTGAATCAATAGGTTATGAGGAATCGAGTTCGATCGCGAAATGATCCCTGGAAAACGGCGGCGGAATTCCCTTGTGCCGAGTCGAGTGATCACCCCAGGCCGCAGGGCGCAAGGCCAATCGCAGGCATGAGAACCGGCTGATCTCGCGAAAGAAACGGCAGGAGCAAGGCCTCCGCTCCTGCCGTGTGATCTCGCTTTCGCTCAATTCGCCTGGCGGCGCAGGAAGGCGGGGATGTCGAGCAGATCCTCGTCCTTGGCCGGGCCCAGCCGATCGGCCGGGTCGAGCGGGCCGAGGCGCGGCTGCACCGGTGCCGGCGGCGTCGTGCGCGGTGCCGGCGGCACCGTGCGCTGCGCCGTCTCGGCCGCGGCCGGCGTCCGCCAGCCGACGCCGGTGACGCGCTCGAAGAGGCTCTGGCCGCGGCTTTTCACCGGCTTTTGCGGCGGGCGGGCGCCATTCTCCATCGCCGCCGCGGCGTAGGGATCGGGCGCGACGGCGGGCTGCGCCAGCATCGCCGGCCGCTGCGGCGCCTCGACCGGGCGCGGCGCGATGAACACGTCGCCCTTGGCTGCGGCGGCTTCGGCCGCCTCCGCCTGCGCCGGCACCGGGCCGGCGTCGATCGCTGCCGCCGGTGCCGCCGGCGCCGGCTTCGCCGGGGCGAGGTCGGTGACCAGCCGGATCGCCGGCCGCGGCTGGGCGTGCGGCTCGGCGTCGATGCCGGTGGCGACGACGGAGATGCGCATCTTGCCTTCGAGCTTCTCGTCGAAAGTCGAGCCGAAGATGATATTGGCGTCGGGATCGACCTCCTCGCGGATGCGGTTTGCCGCTTCGTCGACCTCGAACAGCGTCATGTCGAGGCCGCCGGTGATGTTGATCAGCACGCCGCGCGCGCCCTTCATCGAGACGTCATCGAGCAGCGGGTTGGAGATCGCCGCCTCCGCCGCGTCGATGGCGCGCCGGTCGCCTTCGGCTTCGCCGGTGCCCATCATCGCCTTGCCCATCTCGCTCATCACCGCGCGGATGTCGGCGAAGTCGAGATTGATCAGGCCGGGCATCACCATCAGGTCGGTGACGCCGCGCACGCCGGAATGCAGCACGTCGTCCGCCATCTTGAAGGCGTCGGCGAAGGTGGTGCGCTCGTTCGCCACCCGGAACAGGTTCTGGTTCGGGATGATGATCAGCGTATCGACGAATTTCTGCATTTCCAGGATGCCGGCCTCGGCGAGCCGCATGCGGTTGTTGCCTTCGAACTGGAAGGGCTTGGTGACGACGCCGACGGTGAGGATGCCGGCCTCGCGCGCGGCGCGGGCGATGACCGGCGCGGCGCCGGTGCCGGTGCCGCCGCCCATGCCGGCGGTGATGAAGACCATGTTGGAGCCTTCGAGCGCGGCCATGATCTCTTCGAGCGTTTCCTCGGCGGCGATGCGTCCGACGTCCGGCCGCGAGCCGGCGCCGAGGCCGCGGGTGATGCCGGCGCCGAGCTGGATCTTGTGCTCGGCGAGCGACTGGCGCATCGCCTGCGCGTCGGTGTTGGCGACGACGAACTCGCAGCCGATGAGCTTCGAGCGGATCATGTTGTTGACCGCGTTGCCGCCGGCGCCGCCCACGCCGACCACGGTGATGCGAGGCTTCAGTTCCTGGTCTTCCTTGGGAATGCTCAGATTGATCGTCATGATGTCCTCCGTGATCGGCGTAAGAGGGTGTTCCCGCCGGTGTTCAAAAATTCTCTCGCAGCCAATGGCCGACGCGGTGAAACACGCCGGCCGGCTCTTCGGTGAGCGCTCGTCCGCGCCGCGGCGTCTCGGCGCGCTCGGAAAGGGCGAAGTGGACGAGGCCGGCCGATGTCGCGAAGGCCGGCCCGCCGGTCGCCTCGGCCAGCCCGTCGATGCGCAACGGGCGGCCGACGCGAACCTGCTTGTCGAGAATGAGCCCGGCGAGCTCGCGCGTGCCGGGAAGCTGGCAGGCGCCGCCGGTCAGCACGACGCGGCGGCCGGCGATCTTGTCGAAGCCGCTGTGCTCGAGGCGGTCCCGCACCAGCTCGAAGGTCTCCTCGAGCCGCGGCGAGATGATGCCGACGAGCAGCGATTTCGCCACGTGGTTGGCGTGGCTCTCGTCCTCCTCGCCGACCTGCGGCACGGTGATCGTCTCGCGCTCGTCGGCGGCGGAGGCGATGGCGCTGCCGTAGAGCGTCTTCATCCGCTCGGCATGGGCGAGCGGCGTCGACAGGCCGCGCGCGATGTCGTTGGTGACGTGGCCGCCGCCCACCGGCACGGTATCGGTGAAGACCAGATTGCCGTCGAAGAACACGGCGACGCCGGTGGTGCCGCCGCCCATGTCGATGACGGTGACGCCAAGCTCGCTCTCGTCCTCGACGAGCGCGGCAAGGCCGGCGGCGTAGGGGCTGACCACCAGCGCCGCAATCTCGAGATGGCAGCGGCCGATGCAGGTGGCGAGGTTGCGCACGGCGCCGGCCTGGGCCGTCACCACATGCATGTTGACGCCGAGCCGCTGCGCGTACATGCCGCGGGGATCGCGGATGCCGCGGCTCTGGTCGACGGCGAAGCCGACGGGGATCGAATGGATCACGACGCGGTCGGGGGGCTCCTTCAGCCCGTGCCCGTGATCCAGCGCGCGGCGCATGTCGCCGTCGGTGATCTCGCGGCCGTTGAGGGCGATGTCGCTCTTGATGAGGCGCGAGGCGTTGAAGCCGCCGGAGAGGTTGACGACGACCTCCGCCAGCGTCTCGCCCGCCATCTGCTCGGCGGCGTGCGCCGCGGCCAGGATCGACTGGCTCGCCGCCTCGATATCGACGATGACGCCGTTCTTGACGCCGCGCGAGACCTGATGGCCGATGCCGACGATTCGCGTCTCGCCGCCGCCGCAGCGGGCGATGAAGCAGCACACTTTGGTGGTGCCGATATCGACGATGCCGATGGTCCCGCGCGGGCGCGCAGCGAGCTTCTTCATGTGTTGTTTCCCGGTTGGCGGCCCTTCTTGGGCGCGGGCTTGGCGGTTTCGGAAGGCGCGGTGCGCAGGACGAGGCGGTCGGCGAGGCGCATGTCGACCAGATCGATGTCGCGCTCGAGGATGCCGTCGCTGCGCTCCAGCTCGGCGAGCCGGTGCCAGGCGGCGGCGGGATCCTCTTCCGGTAGCGCGATGTCGATGCCGCTGTCGAGGCGGAGGTTCCAGCGCCGCCCCCCGATCCGCACCGCGGCGGCGACATGCGGCGCGAGCTCGGGCTCGCCGGCGAGCATGTCGAGCAGCGCCGCGCCCGCCTTGGGCGCGTCGGGGCCCACCAGTACGATGAGCGCGCCGAAGCTGTCGAGGCGGTCGCTCGGCACCACGACGCCGTCGCGATCGACCAGCACGAGCTTGCCCTGGCGCTGCCAGAAGGCGAGCGCCTGGCGCTCGACGAGCCGGATATAGAGCGCGTCGGGCAGCCGGCGCTCGACCGAGGCGGAGCGCACCCAGGCGAGAGATTCCAGCCGCCGCTTGGCCTCGGCGGGGTCGAGGGCGAGAATCGGCGTGCCGCGCGCGACGCCCAGCGCGCCGAGAATTGCCTCGCGGCTGGTGCGCTGGCGGCCTTCCACCTGCACGTCGTTCACCGCCAGCCCCCAGCCCGCCGTCCAGTCGAGGAAGGCGTGCGCGGTGGCCTGCGCCGCCTCGGCGAGGGCGCCGCTGCGCTGCAGCCACCATCCCGCGCCGCCGATCGCGACGACAATCGCCGCCGCGACGGCGAGCAGGTTGCGGCGCGACCATCGGCGCCTGCGGCGTGCCGGCTTCTGGGATCGCTCGGTGCGCGCCGTCAGGAATCGCATGCGGCGTGCTCCACCATCCAACGCACCAGTTCGACGAAGTCGATCCCGACATGACGGGCGATGTCCGGCACCAGCGAGGTCGGCGTCATGCCCGGCTGGGTGTTGACCTCGAGCAGGATCATGCGGCCGGGCTCGCCCGCCGTGTCGTCGTAGCGCAGGTCGGCGCGGCTCACGCCGCGGCAACCCAGCACGCGATGCGCCCTGAGGCTGATGTCGAGCGCTTCCTCATAGGCGCGCGGGTGGATCGGCGCTGGCATCAGATGCGTGCTGCCGCCGGGTGCGTATTTCGCCGTGTAATCGTAGAGGGTGGCGTTGGTGGGCCGGATCTCGAGCGCGCCCAGCGCGCGCTCGCCCATCACCGCCACGGTGATCTCGCGCCCCGGGACGTAGCGCTCCACCAGATTCTCCTCATAGGCCCAGCCGCGCGCTTCCTCGGCCCAGGAGTTGTCGTTGGGCCGGACGATGCGCACGCCGACGCTCGAGCCCTCGGCGGTCGGCTTGACGACGAAGGGCCGCGGCATGACGTCGCCGGCGGCAAGCTCGCGGCGCGTGACCACTCTTCCCTCGGCAAGCGGCAGGCCGGCGGCGGCGAAGACGGCCTTGGCGGTGGGCTTGTGCATCGCCACCGCCGAGGCAAGCACGCCGGAATGGGTGTAGGGGATGCGCAGGAACTCGAGCACGCCCTGAATCGTGCCGTCCTCGCCGCCGGTGCCGTGCAGCGCGTTGAAAGCGGCGTCCGGTCGCGGGGTCAGCGCCGCCAGCAGCGCGTCGAGATCGCGCGTCACCTCGATCGCGTGCACGTCGTAGCCGAGCGACGCCAATGCCTTGACGCATTCCGCGCCGCTCACCAGCGAGATGGCGCGCTCGGACGACCAGCCGCCCATCAGCACGGCGACGCGGCGGCTCATGGCGTCCCTGCCTGAGGCTCGCCGATGCGGCGGATCTCCCACGCCAGCGTGATGCCGGTCGCGTCCAGGACGCGCCGGCGCACCTCCTCGCCGAGGCCTTCGAGGTCGGCGGCGGTGGCATCGCCGGTGTTGATGAGGAAATTGGCGTGCTTTTCCGACACCATCGTGCCGCCGCGGGTCAGGCCGCGGCAGCCGGCGCGGTCGATCAGCTCCCAGGCCTTGTGGCCCGGCGGGTTGGCGAAGGTCGAGCCGCCGGTACGCGCGCGGATCGGCTGCGAAGCCTCGCGCGCCACCCGGATCTCGGCCATCCGCGCGGCGATCGCGGCGGCTTCGCCGGCCTCGCCGACAAAGCGCGCGGCGATGAAAATCCAATCCTCCGGCAGGGCGCAATGGCGATAGGAAAGACCGAGCGCCGCGGTTGCGAGGACGTGGCGCCGCCCCTGCGCGTCGAGCGCCACCGCCTCGCGCAGCACGTCCTTGATCTCGCGGCCATAGGCGCCGGCGTTCATGCGCAGCCCGCCGCCCACCGTGCCGGGGATGCCGCTCATGAATTCGAGGCCGGCGATTCCCGCCTGCTGGCAGGTGAGCGCGACGTTGAGGTCGAGCGCGCCGGCGCCGGCCTCGATCTCGGTGCCGGCCGTGCGGATGTCGACGAAGCCGCGGCCGAGGCGGATGACGACGCCGCGGACGCCGCCGTCGCGCACCAGCAGGTTCGAGGCGACGCCGATCACCGTCACCGGCACGTCGACAGGCTTGGCGGCGAGGAAGGCGGCGAGGTCGTCGGCATCGACCGGTCGGAACATCACCTCGGCCGCGCCGCCGACGCGGAACCAGGTGAGCGGCGCGAGCGGCGTATGCTCGCTGAGCCGGCCGCGCACCGGCGGCAGGCGCTCGATCAGGCGGTCGCCGGTCCGGCGCGCGGCCATCATGCGGTCCCTCCGGCGGCGTAGAGCTTCTCGAGCTCGGCGGGCAGGCTCTGCGCCCAGTTGGTGATCGAGCCGGCGCCGAGGCAGACGACGAAATCGCCGGATTTCGCGAGGTCGCGCACCAGCGGCGCGAGATCGGCGGGGGAGGGGAGCGCTTCGGCATGGCGATGGCCTCGCGCGCGCAATCCCGCCACCAGCGCGTCGCGGCTGACGCCCTCGATCGGCTGCTCGCCGGCGGCATAGACCTCGGCGACCAGCACCGCGTCGGCGTCGTTGAAGCAGGTGCAGAATTCGGCGAAGAGATCCTTGAGCCGCGTGTAGCGGTGGGGCTGCATCACGGCGATGACGCTGCCGGCCGTGGCGCTGCGCGCCGCGCGCAGCACCGCGGCGATCTCGACGGGATGGTGGCCGTAATCGTCGATGACGGTGACGCCGTGCGCCTCGCCGGTCTTGGTGAAGCGCCGCTTGACGCCTTTGAAGCCGGCGAAGGCGGTGCGCACGACGTCGTCGCCGAGCCCCATTTCCTCGGCCACCGCGATGGCGGCGAGCGAATTCTCCACGTTATGCTGGCCGAACATCGGCAGCGCGATGCCGGCGATCGTGCGGCTGGTCCCATGCGGCCGGTCGGTGACGACGACGTCGTAGCGCGCGCCGCTCGGGCCGGTCTCGACGTTGACCGCGCGGATATCGGCTTGCGGGCTCATGCCGTAGGTGACGATGCGGCGCTCGGAGAGCTTCGGGATCAAGCCCTGCACCACCGGGTGGTCGATGCAGAGCGCGGCAAAGCCGTAGAACGGGATATTGCCGACGAAGCTCTCGAAGGCCTGCTGCACCGCCTCGAAGGTGCCGTAGAAATCGAGATGCTCGGGATCGATGTTGGTGACCACGGCAATGGTCGCCGGCAGCTTGACGAAGGTGCCGTCGCTCTCGTCGGCCTCGACCACCATCCAGTCGCCCGCGCCGAGCCGCGCGTTGGTGCCGTAGGCGTTGATGATGCCGCCGTTGATGACGGTGGGATCGAGTTGCGCCGCGTCGAGCAGCGCGCCGATCATCGAGGTGGTGGTGGTCTTGCCATGCGTCCCGGCCACCGCGATCGCCCATTTGAGGCGCATCAGCTCGCCCAGCATTTCGGCGCGCCGCACCACCGGCAGCAGCCGCGAGCGCGCCGCCACCACCTCGGGATTGTCCTTCTTCACCGCCGAGGAGATCACCACCACCTGGGCGCCGCCCAGATTCTCGGCGCGGTGGCCGATCTCGACCGGGATGCCGAGCCCGCGCAGGCGCTGCACATTGGCGCCGTCGGCGACGTCGCTGCCCTGCACCTGATATCCGAGATTGTGCAGGATCTCGGCGATGCCGCTCATGCCGATGCCGCCGATGCCGACGAAATGGATCGTGCCGATGTCGAGCGGCAGCGCCCTCATGCGGCGTTCTCCCGCGGACGGGCGTGGCCGTCGGTCGCGGTGGCGGCGACGAGATCGGCGAGCGCGCGCGCGGCGTCGGGGCGGCCTTGCGCGTGCGCGGCGGCGGCGGCGCGGGCGAGCCGGTCGGGCGCGGCCATCAGCGCCGCGATCGTCTCGGCGAGAGCGCCGGCGCTGATGCTGTCCTGCGCCATCACCCAGGCGCCGCCGGCCTTTTCCAGCGCGCGCGCATTGGCGGTCTGGTGGTCGTCGGCGGCGTGGAGGTAGGGAACGAGGATGGCCGGGCGGCCGATCACGGTAAGCTCGGCCATGGTCGAGGCGCCGGAGCGCGAGATCACGAGATGCGCCCGCGCCAGCCGCTCCGGCACGTCGGCGAAGAAGGTGGCAAGTTCGGCCGCGACGCCGCTCGCCGCATGGGCGCGGCGCACCGCCTCGAGATCCTCGGCGCGCGCCTGCTGCGTCACCCGCAGGCGGCGGCGGAACGCTTCGGGAAGCGCGGCGAAGGCGGCGGGGACCACCTCGCTCAGCACGCGCGCGCCCTGGCTGCCGCCGATGATCAGGATCTCGAAGGGGCCGTCGGCCTCGGGCGGGCGATAAGGCGCGCCGCCGAGGGCGGCGATGGCGGGACGCACCGGGTTGCCGGTGAGCACCAGGCGCGCGCGATCCGCCGGACGCACGGCGCCGACCTCGGCAAAGGCGGTGGCGATGACCGTGGCGCGCGGCGCCAGCAGCCGGTTGGCGCGGCCCAGGATCGCGTTCTGCTCGTGGATCAGCGTCGGCAGCTTGAGGCGTGAGGCCGCCAGCATCGTCGGCACCGAGGGGTAGCCGCCGAAGCCCACCGCGATGGCGGGCGCCAGCGCGCGCAGCAGGCGGCCGGCCTGGAGCGTGCCCAGCGCCAGCGCGGCGAGGCCCATGACCTTGCTTGCAAGCCCGGCGCCGAAGCGGCCGGCGCGGATGCGGTGAAGCGACACGCCCGGCAGCTTGTCGCCAAAGGCCTGGCCGCGCCGGTCGGTGATGAGCGCGACGCGGAAGCCGCGTCCCAGCAGCTCGCGCGCCAGCGCTTCCGCCGGGAACATGTGGCCGCCGGTGCCGCCGGCGGCCAGCGCCACGAGCGCGCTCACGCTTCGACCCCGCCGAAGCGCCGCCGCGTCAGCGCCAGCGCCATGCCCATGGCGATCCCCAGCGACAGCAGCGACGAGCCGCCATAGGAGATGAAGGGCAGCGTCATGCCCTTGGTCGGGATGAGGTGCAGGCTGGACGCCATGTTGATGATCGCTTGCAGCCCGAACTGGACGAAGAGCCCGGTGGCGGCGAGCACGACGAAGAGATTGGTCTCCTGCATCAGCCGCGAGAAGCCGCGCAGCACGATGAAGGCGAAGAGCGCGACGATCGCCAGGCAGACGACGAGGCCGAGTTCCTCGCCGGCCACGGCGAAGACGAAATCCGCATGCGCGTCCGGCAGCGATTCCTTGACCGTGCCTTCGCCCGGCCCGCGTCCCCAGAGGCCGCCACTCATGAAGGCGTCCATCGACCGGTCGACTTGGTAGCTGTCGCCGCTGGCGGGATCGAAGAAGCGGTCGACGCGGCTCGCCACATGCGGGAGCGCGAGATAGGCGCCGATGAATCCTCCCACGCCCGATGCCATCCCGGCGGCAACCCAATAAAGCCGCATGCCGGCGAGGAAGAACTGGGTGAACCACACCGCCGAGACCACCACCGCCATGCCGAGATCGGGCTGCTTGATCAGCAGGCCCACCACCAGCAGGTAGAGCGCGATGGCGATCCAATGGCCGGGGAAATCCTCGCGCAGGCGGTACTGCGCGAAGAGCCAGGCGGAAACCACCGCGAAAGTCGGCTTGACGAATTCCGAAGGTTGCAGCGACAGGCCCGGCAAGCTGATCCAGCGCCGCGCGCCCTTGATCTCGACGCCGCCGACGAAGGTGTAGGCGAGCAGGATCAGCGAGATGACGAAGCCCACCAGCGCCACGCGCCGCACCATGCGCGGGCTTTGCAGCGACGTCGCGAACATCGCCGCCAGCGCCAGCGGCAGCACGGCGAAGTAGCGCTTGACGAAGTAGAGCGCGTCCGGATGGCCGAGGCCGCCGGCGTGAATGCGCTCGGCCACCGCCGGGCTCGCCGCCATGACCAGCAGCGAGCCGAAGCCGATGAGGGCGGCGAGCGCCAGCAGGCTCCAGCGGTCGATGGTCCACCACCATTGCGCCACCAGGCTGCGGTCGGTGCGGGCGAAGCTCATGCGCTCGCTCGCGGCAAGGCGTGGACGAGGCGGCGGAAGGCCTCGCCGCGCTCCTCGAAATTGGCGAACTGGTCGAAGGAGGCGCAGGCCGGAGACAGCAGCACGACCGCGCCCGGCTTGCGCTCCGCCAGCGCCGCCGCGCGCGCCGCCGCCACCGCCGGGGCAAGCGCGCCGCATCGGCTGTAGGCGACACGGCCTTCGAGCGTCGCGGCGAATTCGTCGCTCGCACGGCCGATGAGGAAGGCGTGGCGCAGGCGCGGGAAAAGCGACGCCAGCGCGGCGATGCCGCCTTCCTTGGGCACGCCGCCGGCGATCCAATAGATGTCGTCATAGCAGGCGATCGCCTTGGCGGCGGCATCGGCGTTGGTCGCCTTGCTGTCGTTGACGTAACGCACGCCGTCGATGGTGGCGATGAGTTCCTGGCGATGCGCGAGGCCGGGGAAGGAGGCCGCCGCCGTGGCGATCGTCGCCGGCGGGATGCCGAGGCAGCGCGCCGCGGCATAGGCGGCGGCGACGTTCTGCCAATTGTGCCGGCCGGGCAGGCGCGCGAGGCTGCCGAGATCGAGCATGGGCGCGGCCGCGCCCGCCAGGTCGTCGATCAGCATGCTCCCTTCGACGAAGACGCCGCCCGAGGCGCGCCTCTCGGCCGAGATCGGGATGACGGTCTGCGCGCCGGCGGCCGCGAGCGCGCGGGCGATGTCGCGGCTCGGCTCGTCGTCGATGCCGACCACCGCCGCTTGCGGCCGGTGCTGGCCGCGGAACAGGCGCCGCTTGGCGGCGATGTAGCCGGCCATGCCGCCATGGCGGTCGAGATGATCGGGAGTGATGTTGAGCAGCACCGCCACGTCGCAGGCGAGGCTCTCGGTCAGCTCGAGCTGATAGGAGCTCATCTCCAGCACATAGACGCCGTCGGCGCCCAGCGCCGCCAGCGACAGCGCCGGCGTGCCGAGATTGCCGCCCACCGCGACGGTGCGGCCGGCCTGCTGCAGGATATGGCCGATCAGCGCGGTGGTGGTCGACTTGCCGTTGGTGCCGCTGATGCCGACGTAGCGCGCCGCGCGGCAGGAGAGCGCCAGCAGCTCGATGTCGCCGATGATCGGCGTGCCGGCGGCGCGGGCGCGGGCGGCGACGGGATGCGGCTGCGGATAAGTGTGCGGGATGCCCGGCGACAGGATCAGCGCGCGGATGCCGGCGAAATCGCGTTGGGCGAGATCGGCGATCGGGACGCCCGCGGCCGCCGCGCGCTCGCGCTGCGGCGCCGCGTCATCCCAGGCGAGCACGCGGGCGCCGCCTTGTTGCAGCGCCTCGGCGGCGACGAGGCCGGAGCGCGCCAGCCCCAGCACCGCCACCTGCTCGTCCCGGAATGCGGTCACCTCGATCATCCCCCGCTACCGCAGTTTCAAGGTCGAGAGCCCCGCCAGCGCCAGCACCGAGGCGATGATCCAGAAGCGGATGACGATGGTCGGCTCCTGCCACCCCTTCTTCTCGAAGTGGTGATGGAGCGGCGCCATGCGGAAGACGCGCTTGCCGGTGAGCTTGAAGCTCGCCACCTGGACGATGACCGACGCCGTCTCCAGCACGAAGAGGCCGCCGATGATGGCAAGCACCAGCTCGTGCTTGGTGATGACGCTGATGACGCCGATGGCGCCGCCGATCGACAGCGAGCCGGTATCGCCCATGAAGACCATGGCGGGAGGCGCGTTGTACCAGAGGAAGCCCAGCCCCGAGCCGATCAGCGCGGCGCAGAACACCGCAAGCTCGCCGGCGCCCGCTACGTGATGGATCTGGAGGTAATTGGCGAAGATCAGATTGCCGGAGAGATAGGCGATGAGCGCGAAGCAGCCGGCGGCGATCATCGACGGTACGATGGCGAGCCCGTCGAGGCCGTCGGTCAGGTTGACGGCGTTGGAGGCGCCGGTAATGACGAAGACCGCGAGCGGGATGAAGAAGATCCAGCCGACGTCGACCAGTACGTTCTTGAAGAACGGCACGGCAAGCGCGGTGCGGATCGAGGGATCGTGCGTCAGCAGGATGATGGCGACGCCGGCGAGCGCGCTGATGACGATCTGCGCTGCCAGCTTGCCGCGGCCGGAAAGCCCGCGCGAGGAGCGCCGGGTCAGCTTCTTGTAGTCGTCGAAGAAGCCGATGACGCCGAAGCCGACGGTGACGAACAGCGTCACCCAGACATAGCCGTTGGCGAGATCGGCCCAGAGCAGGGTCGAGACGATAAGGCCGAGCAGGATGAGGAATCCGCCCATGGTCGGCGTGCCCTTCTTGCGCACGAGGTGGCCCTCGGGCCCGTCGAGGCGGATAGGTTGTCCCTCGGCCTGCTTCGATTTGAGCCAGGCGATGACGCGCGGTCCCATGGCGAAGCTGATGAGCAGCCCCGTCACCATCGCGCTGCCGGAGCGGAAGGTCTGATAGCGGAAGAGATTGAACGCGCCGATCTGGTCGGCGAGGGGAAAGAGCAGGTGAAAGAGCATGCGGCGCTAGCCCTTGACCGGCGCCGGCGCGCTCTGGCCGGCGAGCAGGCGCTGCACCACCTCCATCATGCGGCTGCCGTGCGAGCCTTTGACCGTAACCACGTCGCCCGGACGCAGGCGGCGGGCGACGATCTCCGCCATCTCCGCCGCGCTTGCGGCATGGCCGCCGCGCATTCGTTTGGGCAGCGCGTCGTAGAGAGCGCGCATGGTGGGGCCGGCGGTGAAGACCAGGGCGATGCCTTCCTCGATGATCGGCTGGGCCAGCTCGGCGTGAAGCCGCCGGGCGTCGTCGCCCAACTCCAGCATGTCGCCGAGCACGGCGATGCGCCGCGCCCCTTTGCCGGGGATCATCGCGCCGAGCACGGCAAAGGCGGCGCGCATCGAGGCGGGGCTCGCATTGTAGCTCTCGTCGATCAGCTCGGCGGTGCCGTCTGCGACGGCGATCTTGTGTCGCCGGCCACGGCCTTCGAGCGGCCGCACCGAGGACATTGCGGCGGCGGCGGCGCCGACATCGCCGCGCGCCGCCTTGACCGCGCCGAGCACGGCGAGGCTGTTCATCACCCAATGCTGGCCGGGGACGGCAATGCAATAGTCGACGATCTCGCCCATCACAGAAGCGGTCACGGCGCTCGCCGTGGCGTAGAGATGGCTGTCGATCAGCCTGACCGTTGCTTCGGGGTGGGCGCCGAAGCCGAGGATGCGGGTGATGCCGCGCGCGCGGGCGGCGGCGGCGAGCCGCTCGAAATGGGCATTGTCGCGGTTGAGCACGGCGGCGCCGCGCGGCTCCATGCCGGCGAAGATCTCGGCCTTGGCGTCGGCGATCGCCTCGACCGAGGCGAATTGTCCCAGATGCGCCGGCTCGACAGTGGTGATCACCGCCACGTCGGGGCATACGAGGCGCGACAACGCCTCGATCTCGCCGGGATGGTTCATGCCCATCTCGAAGATGCCCCACTGCGTCTCGCGCGCCATGCGCGCCAGCGACAACGGCACACCCCACTGGTTGTTGAGGCTGCCGGCCGAAGCGAAGGCCGAGCCTTGGCGCTCCAGCGCCCGCTTCAGCGCCTCCTTGGTGCCGGTCTTGCCGACGCTGCCGGTGACGCCGATGATTTGCGCCGCGCTGCGCCGGCGCGAGGCGCGGCCGAGCGCCTCGAGGCCGGTCATGGTGTTGTCGACCACCAGCAGCGGCGCGGTCTCGCCGACCCCCGACGGCATCCTTGCGACCATGGCCGCGGCCGCGCCTTTGGCCAGCGCGTCGGCGACGAAGTCATGCCCGTCGAAATTGGGTCCGGCGAGCGCGATAAAGAGATCGCCCGGGCTGACGCTGCGGCTGTCGATCGACACGCCGGTGGCGGTCCACGCGCGCGTGGCGCGCCCCCCGGTTGCCGTCGCGGCCTCGCTGGCCGTCCAGAGCGGCGTCATGCGGCAGTGCCGCCAAGCTCGGCGGCGGCCTCCCGCGCGACGGCGGCATCCTCGAAGGGATGGGTGACGCCGGCGATGATCTGGCCGCGCTCGTGCCCTTTGCCGGCGATCAGCAGGACGTCGCCCGGCTGCAACAGTGCGAAACCGCGACGGATTGCCTGGGCGCGGTCGCCGATCTCCTCGGCCTTGGGGCATTGGGCGAGGATGGCGCGGCGGATGGCCGCCGGGTCCTCGCCGCGCGGATTATCGTCGGTGACGATGACGAGATCGGCAAGGCGCTCGGCGATCTCGCCCATTTGCGGCCGCTTGCCGGCGTCGCGATCGCCGCCGCAGCCGAAGACGGCGACCAGCCGGCCGCGGCAATGGGCGCGCAGCGCCGTGAGCACGGTCTCAAGGGCATCGGGGGTGTGCGCGTAATCGACGATCGCCGGCGCGCCGTTGGCATGGCTCGCCACATGCTGCAGCCGGCCCGGCACGCCCTGCAGCCGCACCAGCGCGTCGAGCGCGGGCTCGACCGGCGCGCCGGCGGCGATGGCAAGGCCGAGCGCGGCCAGCGCGTTGCTCGCCTGGAAGGCGCCCATCAACGGCAGGACGAAGACGCGGTGCTCGCCGAAGGCTTGCAGCTCCAGCTCCTGGCCCGCCGCCAGCGGCCGCGCCGCGATGAGGCGCAGATCGGCGCCGGGCGCGCCGCCGAAGGTGATCACGGTCTTGCCGCCCTCGCGGCAGAGCCGCTCGAGCCGCATTGCCTCGGCGCTGTCGGCATTGAGCACGGCGGTGCCCTCGGGCGGCAGCAGCTCGGTAAAGAGCCGCACCTTGGCCGCGAAATAGGACTCCATGTCGCGGTGGTAGTCGAGATGGTCGCGGGTCAGATTGGTAAAGGCGGCGGCCGAGAGCTCGAGCCCGTCGAGGCGATACTGATCGAGACCGTGGCTCGAGGCTTCGAGCGCCACGTGATCGATGCCGCTGCGCGCCAGCAGGTTGAGCTCGTGGTGCAGCGACACCGGATCGGGAGTGGTGAGCGCTCCCGGCTGCTCGAAATCCGGGCCGACGATGCCGATGGTGCCGACGCTCGCCGCGCGATGGCCGAGATGCTGCCAGATCTGCCGGGTGAAGACGGTCACCGAGGTCTTGCCGTTGGTGCCGGTGACCGCGACCAGCGTCTCGGGCTGGGGCGCGTAGAAGCGCGCCGCCATGCGCGCCAGGCGCCGGCGCGGATTGGCGTCGAAGACGACGTGGACCGGCGGCTGGTTCTGTGCCAGCCCGGACAGCGCGCCGGGATCGTCGGTCAGCACGGCGACCGCGCCGCGCGCCACCGCGTCCTGGACAAAGCGCCGTCCGTCGGTCTTGCTGCCGGGCAGCGCGGCGAAGAGGAAGCCGGGCTTGACGGTGCGCGAGTCGGCGGTGAGGCCGCGAATGTCGGGATTGCCGGGCGGCGAGAGGGTGAGGGGGCCTTGTGCGCCGTCCATGAGATCAGTTAGCCGCAATGGTCCGCCCCTGGGGGCTTAGCGAATCCACCATCAGAGAACGGCGAATTTCGGGCGATTCTTCGTCGACCGGTTGGATTCCCACGAGCGGCGCCATGCGCTGCACGACGCGCCCGACGGCCGGCGCCGCCGCCCAGCCGCCGGTGGCGAAGCCATGGGACTCCTTGTTGCCTTGCGGCTCGTCGATCGAAACCATGACGAGAAAGCGCGGCTCGGTGATGGGGAAGACGCCGATGAAAGAGGAGAGCAGCCCGTGCTTCTCGTACCGGCCGGCGGCGACCTTCTCGGCGGTGCCGGTCTTGCCGCCGACGAGGTAGCCGGGCGCGTTGGCGAGCTTGCCGGTGCCGCGCTCGACGACGAGGCGCAGCAGGCGGCGCATCTCCTCGGAAGTGCGCGCCGACAGCACCTGCTGGCCGGAGGGCGCATAGCCGGCGGGGCGCTTGATCAGGCTGGCATGGTGCAGCACGCCGCCATTCACCACCGCGCTCACCGCCGTCGCCATTTGCAGCGGGCTCACCGAGATGCCGTGGCCGAAGGCGACGGTCATGGTGTTGATCTGGCGCCAGGGCGACGGCACCAGCGGCGCGCCGATCTCGGACAGCTCGAAGCCCGGCGCCTTCAGCAGGCCGAGCCGTCCGAGGAAATCCTTCTGCCGCTCGGTGCCGGCTTCGAGCGCCATCCTGGCCGAGCCGATATTCGAGGAGTATTCGAAAATCTCCGGCACGGTGAGCCAGCGCCGCTGCGGATGGTCGTCATGGATGGTGAAGCGGTCGATTTGAATGGGCTTGGTGGCGTCATAGCTGCTGGCGAGCGTCGCCGTGCGCGTCTCGAGCGCCATGGCGGTGTTAAAGATCTTGAAGGTCGAGCCCATCTCATAGATGCCGAGCGTCGCGCGGTTGAAGATGGCGTCGTCGCGGGCGCCGCCCGGCGCGTTCGGATCGAAATCCGGCAGCGACGCCATGGCGAGGATTTCGCCGGTGTTCACGTCCATGACGATGCCCATGCCGCCGGCGGCGTTGAATTCGGCGATTTGACGCGCGATTTCGTCGCGCAGGATGTATTGCACGCGAACGTCGAGCGACAGCTCGACCGGCTCGTGCCGGTCGCGCAGGATTTCGTCGAAGCCGCGCTCGATGCCGGCAAGCCCCTTGCCGTCGCGGTCGACATAGCCCACCACATGCGCGGCAAGGCTGCCCTTGGGATAGACGCGGTGGCCTTCCGCCTCGAACTGCAGGCCGGGGACGCCAAGGCGGTTGACCGCGAATTCCTGGCTCGGCGTCAGCGGCCGCTTGATCCACACGAAGCTCTTGTCCGAGGCGAGCTTGGCGGCGATCTCGCTCTCGCCGACGTCGGGCAGCAGGCTTGCGAGCTTCTGCGCCACGCGCTCGGGATCGCGGATCAGCTTCGGGTTGGCATAGAGCGACGGCATGTCGAGCGTGGTGGCGAGCAGCACCCCATTGCGGTCGAGGATGTCGGCGCGCGCCGCTTCCGGCTTCTCGACGGCGCGGAGGCGCGCGAGCCGCGTCTCGCCGGCCTTGAAGCCGGCGACCTCGACGAGGCGCGCGCCGATCGCCAGGAAGGCGAGACAGAACAGCGCCGCGGCGATGATGAGCCGGGTATGACTCGTCTCCAGCGCCTGCATGGCCGGCCCCTCGAGCGGCGCCGGCGCGCAAGGCGCCGGCTTGAAATGCCGCGGCCGGCAGGGATTGTCGTCGCGCTCGGGGGCGGCGGGCCTCATGGTGCGGCCACCCCTTCGGCATGAGCGAGCCGCGGCGCCGCCGTCAGGTGGGAGGAGGCTGACGACGGCGCGGCGGCGGCCACCGCGGCGGGAGGCATGGGGGATCGCCGCGGCAGTTGTTCGATGCGCCCGATCTGCTGCGTGCCGATCGGGCCGAGAGCGAGATGGCGCTTGGCAAGCTGCTCCAGCCGCGCCGGCTGGTTGAGGAAGCTCCATTCGGCGCCGAACACGCGGATCTGCTCTTGCCCGGCGCCGATCTGGCGGGTCAATCGGGTGAGCTGGTCCTCGAGCTGCAGCACTTCGTATTTCACCTGGAACATGGCATAGCCGCTTGCGCCGACCAGCAACGCCCAGAGCAGGGTGGAGAGGCGCATCATGCGGCCTTCTCCCAGATCGGCGCCGCGGTACGCTCGGCGGCGCGCAGCCGGGCGGAACGCGCGCGGGGATTGCGCTCGATCTCGGCGCGGCCGGGCGTGACCGGCTTCTTGGTGACGAGGCGGAAACTCGGCGCGCGCGACGGCGGCGCCGGACGATGACGCGAGCCTCTGGGCGCCGCCGCGCTGCGCTCGCGCAGGAACTCCTTGACCTTGCGGTCCTCGAGCGAGTGGAAGGAGACGATGACCAGGCGCCCGCCCGGCGCCAGCAGCCGCTCGGCCGCCGGCAGCGCGCGCTCGATCTCGCCGAGTTCGTCGTTAACCTCCATGCGCAGCGCCTGGAAGGTGCGGGTGGCAGGGTCGATGCCGCCGCTCGCCGGCACGACGGCGCGGACGATACGGGCGAGCTCGGCGGTTCGGGTCAAGGGCGCCTCCCGTCGGGCGGCGACGATGGCGCGGGCGACGCGGCGTGCGAAACGCTCCTCGCCATAGATATAGATGAGATTGGCGAGCGCGCTTTCCGAGAGGGTGTTGACGAGATCGGCGGCGGTGGCGCCGTCGCGGCCCATGCGCATGTCCAGCGGGCCGTCGGCGCGGAAAGAGAAGCCGCGCCCGGCATCTTCGATCTGCGGCGACGACAAGCCGAGATCCAGCGCGATGCCGGCCACCGTGCTGATGCCGAACGGCGCCAGCAGCGCTTCCATCTCGCCGAAGCGGCCTTCGACGACGGTGAAGCGGCCGGCATGCTCGCGCATGAGCGCGCCGCCGCGCGCCACCGCGGCGGGATCGCGGTCGATGGCGACGACGCGACAGCGCGCCGCCGCGAGCAAGGCGCGGCTGTAGCCGCCGCCGCCGAAGGTGCCGTCGACGTAGGTGGCCTCGTCGCGCGGCGCCAGCGCGGCAATGGTCTCGTCGAGCAAGACCGGGGTATGCAGGACCGCGTCGCTCATCGCGGTGTCTCCGGCAGCGGGCGGTCGGCGCGGATTGGCGGCAGCGTCGCGCCTTGGCGTCGGGCGCGGTCGCGCATTTCCTGCTGATGGGTCTGGAAGCGTTGCGGCTCCCAGATCTGGAAGGTACGGCCGCGGCCGACGAAAGCGGCGGTCTCGGCGATGCCGGCATGCCGGCAAAGCGGCTCCGGCAGGACGATGCGACCCTCGCCGTCGAAGGCCAGCGGCTCCGCATCCGCGAGGATCGAGGACAGCGCGTCGCGGTCTTCGGAGAATTCGGCGAGTTGATCGATGCGGTCGCTCACTTCTTCCATGCGGTCGATGCCGCTGGCTTCGAGCGCAGGCAGCTTGAAGGAGGGGTAGGCGATGATGCCGTTGAAATTCTGTCCGGTCAGCGCGAGCCGGAACGGGGCGGGGACGGAGACCCGGCCCTTGCGGTCTACTTTGTTCACGAAGGTGGAAAGGAACAACGCCAACGCAGACCCCCCGAAGCCCTGCCCATGACGTCCCGCTGGAGCGCCGTCCTGCCACGGCATTCCGCCTATGCCGGGCCGCTTCAGATTGGGACAAAATGGGATAGCATGGGATTAGATGGGTCGTCAATGGAAAATCATGGTAATACAGTGGGATCGCAGGTATTAACGCCGATCTCTTCTGTGATCGAGCCCCTATGGCCAAGACCTCGCCGAACCATCTATCGGTAGAGACAGAAATGGACTTTCTTAAAATCACGTTCTCCTTATGTTCTTGACCAACGAATTCTTCGTTTGGGAAATTATGGGAAGAAGAAGCGCCAGACGGCCTGTAAGCCGGGTTCTGTCCGCGCCTTGCGGCGCGGGATGGCCATTCCTCTGGGACGCCCGTTGCCGGGCGCCTCGCGCGACCGACCCGGATGGCGGAGCGGAAACGCCCCTGGCCTTGCGGCCCGCCACCCCTACTTGGTCTTGCTCCCGGTGGGGTTTGCCCTGCCGCTGCCGTTGCCGGCGGCGCGGTGCGCTCTTACCGCACCATTTCACCCTTGCCGCCCGGCGAGCCGGGGTTGGCGGTGTGTTTCTGTGGCACTTTCCCTGGGGTCGCCCCCGCCGGGCGTTACCCGGCACCGCATTTCCGTGGAGCCCGGACTTTCCTCTCCCCGCGCGGCGGAGAGCGGCCATCCGGCCGTCTGGCTGGCCAAGATAAGGGGTGCCGGCGCGCAAAAGTCAAATCGCGGCAGCCACCGCGGCGAGGCGGTCGCCGGTTTCCGCGTCAAGCGCCCCGTCGCAGCGCGCCGGACGGAAATGACGCTGAAAGGCGCTGATCACTCGGCGCGTCGCGTCGTCGAACCGGCCGCTCTGCGGCGTCTCGTAGCCGATGGCGGCGAGCAGGCGTTGCGCCTCGGCGACGCCCTGGGCGGCGGTCGCGGGTGCGGTGCCCTCGGGCCAGAGCCCGATCCCCGCTTGCGCCAGCCGCCGCCAGTCGAAGAGCTCGCCGGGGTCGGTCTTGCGCTGCGGCGCCACGTCGGAATGACCCAGCACGTAGCGCGCCGGGATGGGATGACGCGAAAGAATGGCGCGGCACAGGCTTTCGAGCGCCGCCATTTGCGGCTCCGGAAACGGGCGATAGCCGAAGTCGTGGCCGGGATTGACCAGTTCGATGCCGATCGACGCGCTGTTGATGTCGCGTCGCCCGGCCCAGAACGCGACGCCGGCATGCCAGGCGCGCCGCTCTTCCGCCACCAGGCGCAGCACCGCGCCGTCCTCGTCGATCAGGTAATGCGCGCTGACTTGCGCCGCGGGCGAGCAGAGCCGCGCCAGCGCCTCGGCCGCCGTCGGCATGCCGGTGTAATGCAGGATCAGCATGTCGATGACGCCGCCCGGCGGCCGCGGTCCATGATTGGGCGAGGGATGGTCGACGAGGCGCATCGGCGCGAGTCTAGGCCCGGAACAGGTAATAGGCGATGAGATAGAGCGCGCAGCCGACGCAGGCGCCCACCAGCGTGCCGTTCATTCGGATATATTGCAGGTCGCTGCCGATGGCGAGTTCGAGGCGTTTTGTGACCGTGCGCGCATCCCAGCCGCGCACCACTTCGGCGATGAGCGTGCCGATCTGGCCGCGCCAGGGCACCACGGCGAGCGCCGCATGCTCGATGGTGGCGTCGAGCCGCGCTTGCATCTCCCGGTCCTGGGCGAGCGCCTGGCCGAGCGACAGGAGCGCCGTGCGGGCGGCCTCGCGCGTGCGCGAGGCGGGCGCGGCGAGATCGTCGAGGAAGATGCGGCGCAGCGTGTCCCAGATGCCGCCGAGCCAGACCTGCGTCTCCGGATGCTCGATCAATCGGTTCTTCGCCGCATTGAAGCGCCGGCGCCGCTCGGGCGAAACCGCGAGGCTGGCCGCGAGATCCTCGATGCCGGCGCGAAAGCGCTGGCGCGCCGCGCCGTCCGGCAGCCGCAGCTCCGCTAGCACTTCCTCGATCCCCTCGATGAGCGCCACCGCCATGCGCCGGTCGACCGCTTTCGGGATCCACCAGCGGCTGCGTTCCTCGACGATGGCGTAGATCCGGTCGGCATTTGCGACAAGCAGCGCCTGGACCCAGTCGAGCACGCGGTCGAACAGCGCGTCATATTGGCCGCTGGCGGTGAAAAGCGTGATCAGCCGGCCGGCCGCCGGCGCCAGATCCAGCTCCTTGAGCTGCTCGCCGAAAGAGCGCGCGACAAAGTCGCGGACCGCCGGGTCGCCCAGCGAGCCGATGACGTAAGGCAGCGCTGCGGCGATCTGGTCGGCGGCGCGCAGCGCGTTCCCGGGCTCCGCCAGCCAGGCGGCAAAGCGTCGTCCGGGCGCGAGGCCGCGCAGCCGCTCGGCGATGATGTCCGGCGCGAGAAAATTGCGCTCGACGAAATCGCCGAGCCCCTCGCCGATGCGGTCCTTGCTGCGCGGAATGATGGCGGTGTGCGGGATCGGCAGGCCGAGCGGGTGGCGGAAGAGCGCCGTCACCGCGAACCAGTCGGCGAGCCCGCCCACCACCGCCGCCTCCGTCCCGGCGCGCAGCAGCAGCAGCCAGAAGCCCGGCTCCGGCGCGAGCCGCGTGGCGAAGAACGCCGCCGCCGCCAGCACCAGAAGCCCCGTCGCCAGCAGCCGGTTGCGCCGGAGCGCGCGGCGCTGGCGCTCCAGCGTATCGATCGACAGCAGGTAGGGACTCTCCGCCATGGCGCGATGATAGCGAATCGGTTGAAGCGGCGGGCGGCAGGGCCTATAGGCCGGCGCATGGAAAGTGAAATGCCAGATCCCGCGGAGGAGAGTTGCCCGCGCTGCGGCAAGCCCGCCGCGCTGTGCGTCTGCGCCGGCATCGAGCCGATCGACAACCGCATCGCCGTGCTCATCCTGCAGCATCCGCAGGAGCAGGACGTGGCGCTCGGCACGGCGCGGCTTACCGCGTTGCAGTTGCGAAACGCCACGCTCAAGATCGGCCTGTCCTGGCCGAACCTCGGCAAGGTGCTGGGCCGGCCCGTCGATCCCAAGCGCTGGGCGGTACTCTACCTCGGCTCGGCCAAGCCGGCCGAGCTTGCCCGGGGACGCGAGATCCTCCTGCTCGACCGCAAGGGCGAACCGATCGCCGGTCAGGCGGAGGCGCTCGCCGAGATCGAGGGCGTGATCGTGCTCGACGGCAGTTGGAGCCAGGTCAAGGCGCTGTGGTGGCGCAATGCCTGGCTGCTGAAATGCCGGCGCATTGTCCTGGCGTCGCGCCGGCCGTCGCGCTACGGCAAGCTCAGGCGCGAGCCGCGCCGCGAAGGGCTCTCGACGCTGGAAGCGGTGGCGCTGCTGTTGAGCCGGCTCGAGGATCGGCCGGAGATCGAGCGCGCGCTCATCGCCAGCTTCGAGACGCTGCTTGAGCGCTATCGCAACCGGCGGCGCGCGCCGCCTCAGCCGCCCAGCGCCGCAAGCAGCGGACCGAGCTCCCCGCCATAGCTCCGCCAGCGGCCGATCGCGTGGCGATAGATCGGCTGGCGCACCTGGACGGCGCTGGCGGTGCGCACCGGCCGCTCGGTCTTATGGAAGGCGAGGCAGGCCGGGTCCCAGGCGAGGCCGCAAAACGCAATGATCCGCCGCGCCTCGCGCTCGAGGTCGGCGACGATGTCCTCGTAGCGGAGGTCGAGCATCGCGCTCTCGGGCAGCACCGCGCGCCAATGCGCCATCAGCGCCTCATAAGCGCGGTAATAGCGGCCAAGCTCGCCGAGATCGTAGGCGAAGGGCTGGCCGGCGGTGAACAGCGTGGCAAAGCACGACCAGCAGGTATCCGCGGGCTCGCGCCGGACATGGATGATGCGCGCCTGGGGCAGCGCCAGGTGGATGAGGCCGGCAAAGCGGAAATTCGCCGGGAGCTTGTCGGTGATGCGCCGTGCCGCGGGCTCGCGCGGCGCGAGGGCCGCGAGATAGCGCGCGCCCAGCCCGCGCAATTCGCCCTCGGTCAGCGCCGCGACGCCTTCGGGGAAGGCGGCGAAGCTTGCCTTCGCGATGGCGGGGAAGTCGGTCAGCTCGCCGGCGCCGTGGATATCGGGGTGGCTCGCCGCGATCTGCTCGACGAGGCTGGTGCCGGAGCGCGGCATGCCGACGATGAAAACCGGCACCGTCGAGGGATCGCCGAGACCGGCCTTGGCGCACATCAGCGCCGGAGTGAAAACCGAGCGGATGCGCTCGAACTGGCCAAGCGTCGCCGCCTCGTCATAGGCGATGCCGCGCCGCTTCAGCGCGTTGGCCCGAAGCAGATGGCGGAACGCTGGCGCGTGCTCGCCGAGATCGGCGCGCGCCTTGGCCAACGCGAAATGCAGCTCGATCTGCTCTTGCGGCGGCAAACTGTCGACCCGATGTGCCAGCCGCTCGAGCGCCGCTAGCTGCGGATCGCCGGCGGTAAAGCGCTTGACCTCGGCGAGGTTGAGGTGAAAGCCGGCGCGCTCCGGCGCGAGCGCCACGGCCTGCTCGAAGGCGCGGCGCGCCTCGGCGAGGCGGCCCATCTCGCGCAAGGCGGTGCCGAGATTGCTCGCGGCGACGGCGTTGCCGGGGCTTGCCGCCAGCGCCGCCTCATACTGCGCGATCGCCTCGCCATGGCGTTCGAGCGCGTGCAGCGAGTTGGCGAGATTGCCGCGAGCGGCGGCGAAATCCGGCTGCAGCGCCAGCGCCTGCTCATAGCGCGCCACCGCCTCTGCATGGCGGCCCAATGATTGCAGCGCGTTGCCGAGATCGTTCCGCGCGCCGGCGTCGCGCGGCGCCAGCGCGATCGCCCGCTCGTAATGCGCGACCGCCTCCTCGTCGCGGCCGAGCTTGTGCAGCGCCTTGCCGCGGTTGACGTGGAAATCCGCCGAAGCGGGGTCGAGCGCCAGCGCCCGCGCATACTGCGCGCTCGCCGCCTCGTGCCGGCCCAGCGCCTGCAGCGCGGTGCCGAGATTGTTGTGCGCCGATGCGTCGTCCGGCTTCAGCGCCAGCGCCCCCTCGTGCCAGGTGACCGCCTCTTCGGCGCGGCCCAGCGCCTCCAGCGCGCTGCCCTTGGCGCTCAGCGCCGCCGCGAAGTCGGGATCGAGCGCCAGCGCCTGGTCGAGCCGCGCCAGCGCCTCGCCGGCGCGCCCCAGCGCCAGCAAGGCGCAGGCGAGACCGTAATGGGCCGGGGCGAGATCGGGCGCGAGCGCCGCCGCCCGCTCGAACGGCGCCAGCGCCTCGGCGTGCCGCCCCATCGCCTGCAGCACGCCGCCGAGGCCGTTATGCGCCGCGGCGTCCTCGGGATGCCGGTCGGCGGCGTGGCGCAGCAGGCTCGCGGCCTCGCCGAGGCGGCCCTCTTCGGCGCGGATCATCGCGAGATTGTGCAGCGCGCCCGGATGATGGCGGTCGAGTTGGAGCACGGCCTGATAGAGCTGCTCTGCTTCGACGAGCCGGCCTTGGCGCTGGAGCTGCGCCGCGCTCTCGAAGGCTTGCGCCGGCGACAGCAGCCGCGCGGCCGAAGGCATCGGCGGGTCAGTCGTTGGCAAGCGCGTCACGCAACTCGCGCGCGTCGAAATCGGCGACGATGCCGGTCTCGTTGCGGCTGACATGGAGGTCGAGCCGGGCGAAGGCCAGCAGCGCGTCCTCGCTGAGGCCGCCGGCGCCTTCCTCGTCGGCCGCCGCCAGCCGCGCCAGCGAGGGGCTTGCCGCCAGCAGCCGGAACAGCGCCGTCACGCGCATATAGAGGTTGAGCGTCACCGGCACGCTGGTGCCCAGCTCCTCGGCGAAGAGATCGAGCACCGTCCGCATGTCGATGGGCGATTCCTCTTCATCCTCCTCCTCCACGCTCACGTTGTCCTCCTCGTCCTCGTCGATCGCCTCGAGATCGGCGATCTGCTGGAGGTATTCCGAGAAGAGAAAGATGGCGGAGGCCAGGAGATCGGGCTCGACCGGCGGCACGCGCGGCGGCGTCGCGTTGGGGGTGATGTCGTCCATGATCCCTGCTCCTCGCCGGTGCCGGAGGCGATGGCCGGAACGCCATGGCCGCCCGGCATCGACTTTGGCCCGCGCCTGTGACTAACTGGAGGTCTCCCGGGCGGGCGGGTGAGGCCCATGAACGGCAATCCCGGCGGCAGCGTCAAGGCCCTCGTCTTCGACGTCTTCGGCACGGTGGTGGATTGGCGCGGCAGCATCATCCGCGAGCTTGAAGCGTTCGGCCGCGCTAAGGGCATTGCCGTCGATTGGGCGGGCTTCGCCGATGCTTGGCGCGGCGGCTACCAACCGGCGATGCAGCGCGTGCGCTCGGGCGAGCTGCCCTGGACGCGGATCGACGACCTTCACCGCATGATCCTCGACCGGCTGCTCGCCGACCACCGCATTGCGGGCCTGAGCGAGACGGAGACGGACCATCTCAACCGCGCCTGGCATCGGCTCGATCCCTGGCCCGATGCGGTCGCCGGGCTTGCGCGGCTGAAGCGGCGCTTCATCATCGGCACGCTCTCCAACGGCAATGTGGCGCTGCTGGTGGCTATGGCAAAGCATGCGGGGCTGCCCTGGGACGTCGTGTTCTCGGCCGAGCTGGCGCATCACTACAAGCCCGATCCCGAAGCCTATCGCCTGCCGCCGGATCTCCTGGGCCTGCCGGCATCCGAGGTCATGCTGGTGGCCGCCCATCCCGGCGACCTCGCCGCCGCCGCGCGCCAAGGGCTCAGGATCGGCTATGTCCTGCGGCCGCTGGAATGGGGGCCGGGAAAGCCGCCGCATGACGTTTCCGGCCAGCGCTTCGACGTCGTCGCCGAGGATTTCAACCGGCTTGCCGAGCGCCTGGGCGCGTGAGCTCGCGCCGGGAATGATCCGCCGGTTATCCGCGCTCACCGGCTTTTGGACTGGCCGTCGGACTCGAGATGAAATCCTTTCGACGTGATCAGCCATTTGCCGTCGATGCGGTGCCACGTCAGATGATCGACGAACACCAGTGCCGCGATCCTGACACGTACTTTCACGAGCGCCATGTCGGTGGAAGCAAAATCCATGAGCAGGATCTCGTCCGCGCGGGCGGCGCCGAGCGATTTCGGCGATTGGCGTTTATCGAGGATGTCTTTGTAGGTCGGAGCGGACCAGCTCACCATCTGGCCGTCGCGGAACCCGTGAAGATGGGAGGTGGGCGCAAAGACGTCATGGAATCGCGAGGTGTCGCAGTCGTACATGAGGTCGAAATATTTTTGCACGGCCTCGGCCAGGCTCGTCAGGCAGGAACGACCGATGGTTTGCGCCGCCGGCAGTTTTTCCTCCTTGCGATCGAGCGTCGCCAATTCTTGAACAGGCGCGGTCATCGAAATCCTCCGTTTGACGCATGAATTGAGCGATCATGCGCCAGCCGACGAGGCTTCCACAAGAGCGTTTCGGTCGGCGTTCTCCCGTCGCACCTGTGTGAGAAATCCGGGTTAGGCAGCCGCTGCGGGAAGAGGCCCTATAGGTTCGGACGCTTGGAGAGGGGGCAGACCCGACAGCCGCAGACGGACTTGCCCTGCGCGGCCGGAGGGTCGTTCGTCCATTGGCCGAGCCATCCGCCATGGCTGGCGCAGGTCGCGTTGCAAATGGGCGGCGCCGCCGCGGTGTTGGGAATGGACTGGTTGGCGGGATAGTCGCAGCCGCAGGGATATTGCGCGCGCGCGTCGCCGCGGATGGTGTCGCTCACCTGCTTCAGCCAATCCCGCGATTGCGCCGGGAGCCTGAACATCAGCGCCGAATTCGGCGTGCCGTCCGGCGGGATGAGCTTGTACATGTCGTTATAGACGGGATACATCGCGCCCAGATACCGGAACACGCTTGGCCGCGTCGACATCAGATATTGCGGCCTTCTGCCGCCGGTGGGGTCTTCCAGGCTCTGGACCATGGTGTCCGCGGCGGCCATGACGTTGGCAAGCTGGACGGCGAGGTCGCGGGTGCCGCGCTGCGCCGTGGTGGCGTTGATCCCGATCACGTCGGCATAGAACAGCGGATGGGCGCCGAGATTGTCGGACAGGGGCATGAGCTTGAAGCCGATAGCGGCCAGCTTGTCGGGATCCATCGCCGACATCGACTCCGTATAGCCGACGAAGGCGCGGCCCCAGCCTTTGCTGAGCCATGCGCCGCGGTCGTAGAAACCGGCCGTGTCCACCGTGCTGTTCTCCCAGCTTGCCGCGCCCAGGAGGGCGCGCAATCGTCCGATCGCATCCGGATTGAGCTTGTCTTTGGGCGGGAGCGGCAGCGGATAGAGGTTGTCCTGGCTGTGCTCGGTATCGAGATAGAGCGAGGCGTTCGTGGTCGCCCCGGCCATGTCGATCATGAGGCCGCGCCGGTCGGGCGGAATCCGGCTCGTATAGGTGCAGCGGGAAAGCGCGCCGGTCACCTCGCTCAGCTTTTTCGCGTTGGCGATGGCCGCATCCGACTTGTTGTAGAACAGGACGTTGGCGCAGCCGAGCTGAGGGATGGCACTGTAGGAGCTGCCGTTGACCACGCCGTCAAGGGCGTATTTCACGAAGTCGCCGCGATCCTGGATCTCGCTCGGCGTCAGCGCCGAGAGCCATCCCTTGCTGCGGAAATAATCGAGGAACATCGCGTCGAAAACGAAGACGTCGGCATTGGGCGGCGGGTCCTTGTCATAGCCGCCATCCCAATCCTTGGAGTCGAGGAAGACGAGAGCGACGGAAGGCTGCTTCTGCCGCCATTTCGCGGTGATGGCGTCGCGGAATTGCTGCGGGTTCGGAACATAGGGATAGAGGCCCACGACCAGCTCGGTCGCGTTCGCGCCCGCGAGGCTTGGCGGCGCGGCCGACAAGAGCCAGAGCAGCAGGCCGAGGGCCGCAACGATTCCGGCGCGATACCCAGGCTGACGGCTCATCCGAAGGCTGGCGATGCTGAACATGGAGCCCCCCGCAGGCGTTGCATCGCCCGGCACTATAAACCGATGTGAGAGACTGTCATTTTATTTTCTATCTACAGGGGCGGCTGCCGGAAATCTTTGCGATACCGGGGCTCGAGCAGGCTCTGGGACCGGCCATCGGACGCGGGGTTGCCCAACCTCGCCCTCATGCTTAGCTTGGGTAGATGCGCCGCGTCGTTCGAGGAGCGAGGTTTCTTTGCCGGACAGTGAATTAGCAGCGAGAGGCTGGCAGTTCTGGATCGACCGCGGCGGCACCTTCACCGACGTGGTGGCGCGCGCGCCCGACGGCGCGCTGCTGACGCACAAGCTGCTCTCCGACAATCCCGAGCGCTATAGGGACGCGGCGATCCAAGGCATCCGCGACCTGTTCGGGCTCGCCGCCGACGCGCCCATCCCCGGCGCCGCCATCGAGGCGGTGAAGATGGGCACCACGGTGGCCACCAACGCGCTCTTGGAGCGCAAGGGCGAGCGCACGGTGCTGGTGATCACCCGGGGCTTCGGCGACGCGCTGCGTATCGGCTATCAGAACCGGCCGAAGCTCTTCGAGCGTCACATCGTCCTGCCGGAGCAGCTCTATGAGCGCGTCGTCGAGGCCGATGAGCGCGTCACCGCCGAAGGCGAGGTGCTGGCGCCCCTCGATCGCGCCCGCCTCGAAGCCGATCTCGCCGCCGCTCACGCCGCCGGCATCCGCTCGGCGGCGATCGTCTTCCTCCACGGCTACCGCTATCCCCGCCACGAGCGCGAGGCCGCCGATCTCGCGCGCGCGCTGGGCTTCACCCAGGTCTCGGCGAGCCACCAGGTGAGCCCGCTGATGAAGCTGGTGAGCCGCGGCGACACCACGGTGGTCGACGCCTATCTCTCGCCGATCCTCCGGCGCTACGTCGATCGGGTGGCGGAAGAGCTCGGCGGCACGCGGCTCTTCTTCATGCAATCGAATGGCGGCCTCACCGACGCGCGGCGCTTCCAGGGTAAGGACGCGATCCTGTCGGGGCCCGCCGGCGGCATCGTCGGCGCGGTGCGCACCGCCGAGATGGGCGGCTTCGACAAGATCATCGGCTTCGACATGGGCGGCACCTCGACCGACGTTTCGCACTATGCCGGCGAGTACGAGCGCAGCTTCGAGACGGTGGTCGCCGGCGTGCGCATGCGTGCGCCGATGATGCACATCCATACCGTGGCGGCGGGCGGCGGCTCGATCTGCGCCTTCGACGGCGCGCGCTATCGCGTGGGCCCGGAATCGGCGGGCGCCAATCCCGGCCCCGCCTGCTATCGCCGCGGCGGGCCGCTCACCGTCACCGATTGCAACGTCATGCTGGGCAAGCTGCAGCCGCGCTTCTTTCCGCGCGTCTTCGGCCCCGACGGCGACGCGCCGCTCGACGAGGCGGTGGTCAGGCGCAAATTCGCCGCGCTTGCCGAGGCGATCGCGCGCGCCACCGGCAATCGCCGCACGCCGGTGGAGGTGGCCGAAGGCTTCCTCAGGATCGCGGTCGAGAACATGGCGAACGCCATCAAGCAGATCTCGATCCAGCGCGGCTATGACGTGACGGAATACACGCTCTGCTGCTTCGGCGGCGCCGGCGGCCAGCATGCCTGCCTGGTGGCCGACGCGCTCGGCATGACGCGCGTCTATATCCATCCCTTCGCCGGCGTGCTCTCGGCCTACGGCATGGGCCTTGCCGATCTCCGCACTCTGCGCGAGCAGGCGGTGGAGAAGCGGCTTGCCGAGGAGGCGATGCCGGAGCTTGCGGCGCTGCTCGATCGCCTCGCCGCCGACGGGGTGGCCGAGATGGCCGCGCAAGGCATTGCGCCGGCGGGGATCAGCGTGCAGCGCAAGGCGCATGTCAAATATGACGGCACCGACACGCCGCTGGTGGTGCCCTACGGCACGCGCGAGGAGATCGCCGCCGGCTTCGCGCAAGCGCACAGGCAGCGCTACGGCTTCGTCATGCCGGAGAAGCCGCTGGTGGTCGAGGCCGTCTCGGTCGAAGTCGTGGGCGCCACCGACGCCGCGGCCGAGCCGCTCCATGATATGCCGGAGACATCCGGACCGCCGATGCCGCTCGCCCGCGTCGGCCTCTTCACCGCCGGCGCCGAGCACGAGGCGCCGGTTTTCGACCGCGACGGGCTGCTGCTGGGCCAGCAGGTGGCGGGGCCGGCGATCATCCGCGAGGCGACCGCCACCACCGTCGTCGAGCCGGGCTGGCGCGCGGTGCTCGACCGGCGGCGCTATCTCGTGCTGGAGCGCGTCGTGCCGCTGCCGAGCCGCGTCGCCATCGGCACCAGCGTCGATCCCGTGATGCTCGAAGTCTTCAACAACCTCTTCATGGCGATCGCCGAGCAGATGGGCGTGGCGCTGCAGAACACCGCCTATTCCGTCAACATCAAGGAGCGGCTCGATTTCTCCTGCGCCCTCTTCGACCGCGAGGGCTCGCTCATCGCCAACGCGCCGCACATGCCGGTGCATCTGGGCTCGATGGGCGAGAGCGTGCAGACCGTGATCCGCGCGCGCGGGCGCCGCGCCGACGGCCGCGGCATGCGGCCGGGCGACGTCTACGTGCTGAACGCGCCCTACAACGGCGGCACGCATCTTCCCGATGTCACCGTCATCACGCCGGTCTTCGCCGAGGAGGACCGCGCCGGCACCGGCGAGGTGCTCTTCTACGTCGCCTCGCGCGGCCATCAGGCGGATATCGGCGGCATCACGCCGGGCTCGATGCCGCCCGACAGCCGCAGCGTCGAGGAGGAGGGGGTGCTCATCGACAATTTCCTGCTGGTCGACGCCGGGCGCTTCCGCGAGGCCGAGATGACCACGCTGCTCTCCTCGGGCCGCTATCCCTCGCGCAACCCCGCGCAGAACATCGCCGATCTCAAGGCGCAGATCGCCGCCTGCGAGAAGGGCGTGCAGGAGCTGCACCGCATGGTGCGGCATTTCGGCCAGGCGGTGGTCGAAGCCTATATGCGCCACGTGCAGGACAACGCCGAGGAGGCGGTGCGCCGCGTGCTGAGCGTGCTCGGCGACGGCGCCTTCGCCTATGAAATGGACGACGGCGCCATGATCAAGGTGCGCATCGCCATCGACCGCTTGAACCGCCGCGCGGTCATCGATTTCACCGGCACCAGCGCGCAGCTCGCCAGCAATTTCAACGCGCCCTCGGCGGTGTGCAAGGCGGCGGTGCTCTACGTCTTCCGCACCCTCGTCGACGACGAGATTCCGATGAACGGCGGCTGCCTCAAGCCGCTGGAGCTCATCATCCCGGAAGGCTCGATGCTCAACCCGCGCTATCCCGCCGCGGTGGTCGCCGGCAATGTCGAGACTTCGCAATGCATCACCGACGCGCTTTACGGCGCGCTCGGCGTGATGGCGGCGGCCCAGGGGACGATGAACAACTTCACCTTCGGCAACGAGCGCTACCAGTATTACGAGACGATCTGCGGCGGCTCCGGCGCCGGCCCGGATTTCGACGGCACCGACGCCATCCACACGCACATGACCAACTCGCGCCTGACCGATCCCGAAGTGCTGGAATGGCGCTTTCCGGTGCTGCTCGAGAGCTTCGCCATCCGCCGCGGCTCCGGCGGCGCGGGACGCCATCGCGGCGGCGACGGCGTGGTGCGCCGCATGCGCTTTCGCGAGGCGATGACCGCGGCGATCCTCTCCGGCCATCGCCGCGTGCCGCCCTATGGCCTCCTCGGCGGCGCGCCCGGCGCGCTCGGGCGCAACTGGGTCGAGCGGGCCGATGGAAGCCGCGAGACCTTCGGCGGGACCCACACCGTCGCCATGGGCGCGGGCGACGTCTTCGTCATCGAGACGCCGGGCGGCGGCGGCTGCGGCAAGGCGGATACCGCGCGCGCGGCGGCGGAATAGGCGCCGGCGCGCCGCGCCGATCCGCGCTCAGACGACTTCGACGGTGGGCGTGAAGATGTATCCGGTGCCGCGCACCGTCTTGATGATGGTCGGCTTCGCCGGGTCGGGCTCGAGCTTGCGCCTGAGACGCCCGACTTGCACGTCGATGGTGCGGTCGAAGGGGCCGGCCTCGCGGTTGCGCGCGAGATCGAGCAGCCGGTCGCGGCTCAGCACCTGGTTGGCGTTGTTGACGAAGGCGGCGAGCAGGTCGAACTCGCCGGTGGTCAGCCTCACCTCGCCGCCGTCCGGCGAGACCAGCTCGCGCGTGGAGAGATCGAGGCGCCAGCCGGCAAAGCGCGCCCGCGAGCGCGCACCGGGGGCCGATTCCTTTTGCGCGCGGGTCGAAGCGCGCCGCAGCACGCTCTTGACCCGCGCCAGCAGCTCGCGCAGGTGGAACGGCTTCGGCAGGTAGTCATCGGCGCCCATCTCCAGCCCGATGATGCGGTCGACAGTTTCGCCTCGTCCGGTCAGGATGATGATCCCCACCGTCGATTCCTCGCGCAATTGGCGCGCCAGCGTCAGCCCGTCCTCGCCCGGCAGCACCAGATCCAGGATGACGAGATCGACGGGATCCTGCGCGATGACCTTGCGCATCTCGCCGCCGTCATGGGCGACGCTGACGCGGTAGCCTTCGCTGGACAGGTACTGTTGGACGACCTCGCATATTTCCTTTTGGTCGTCCACCACAAGGATATGGCTGGTCGCGTTCATGGCCAGTTCGCACTGTGGCTCATCGGCGGCAGCGATGCAATATCGCCACAGGTCCGGCAAGGGGCCAGGTTCGCCCGCGCCGCACGCCGATCCGCGGTCATTTGTCGGCCGCAACGGTCTTTTGCGCAAATCTTCGTGAATAATCCCGGATGGCCGCATCGCTTCGGCTTGGACGCGGGCGCCGCGCGTCGGCCGCGCCGGCGATGGCCGGCATTTGCCGAAAAATCGCGGAAAAGACTCCGTATTGGCGCCGTGCCGGGGCCGCTGCTTCATCCCGCCTGTCGTCCTTCGAGGGGATGGGAGAGAGAAGGCGGGGAGGCTAGTCTGTCGGTCTTCGGGATTTTTCCGGGATGAGGACCCATGCGCCGCCCCCTGCTTTTTGCCGCTGCTTTGCTGCTCTCCGCCGCCGCGCCCGCCGCCGCGGAGGAAGTGGGCAGCTTTCGCAACGACTGGACCGGCAACAGCATCGTCGTCGAGGCGATCGCCGATCCCAAGGTGGCGGGCGTCACCTGCCATCTCACGCATTTCGAGCGCAGCCTGATCGACCGGCTGTCCAAAGGGAGCTGGTTCATCGATCCCTCGAATTCGTCGATCGCCTGCCGCCAGACCGGGCCGGTCACGATCGGCGACATCAACATGAGCGAGCACGGCGAGGAGGTATTCTCCGAGCGCATCAGCCTCATCTTCAAGTCGCTGGCGGTGCGGCGCATCTACGACCGGAAGAACGAGACGCTGATCTACGTCGTCTATAGCCGCCAGGTGAAGGATGCCAGCGCCAAGATGAGCATCTCCACCGTGCCGCTCTATGGCAGCAACGTCACCTGGGCGAAGCCGGCGCAATGACCGCTGCCGCGCCATGTTGGCCGATGGCAGCGCCCGGGCGGGGAGGCCGCCGCGAGCGGGCCGGCATCCCGCGCGGCGCGCGGCGGCCTGCGCCGTGAGCGAGGCGGTCGAATGCGTGGTGATCGGCGCCGGCATCGTCGGCCTCGCCGTGGCGCGCACGCTGGCGCTGGCGGGGCATGAGGTCGTGGTGCTGGAGAAGGAGCGCTGGATCGGCTCCGAGACGTCCTCGCGCAACAGCGAGGTGATCCACGCCGGGATCTATTACCCCAAGGACAGCCTCAAGGCGCGGCTCTGCGTTGCCGGCAAACAAAAGCTTTATGCCTATTGCGCCGAGCGCGGCGTCGCCCATGAGCGCCTCGGCAAGCTGATCGTCGCCGGCAGCGAGGCGGAGATCCCGGCCATCGAGGGCGTGCGCCGGCGCGCCGAAGGCAACGGCGTCACCGATCTCCGCTGGCTCGGCGGCAACGAGCTGCGCATGCTCGAGCCGGCGCTCGTCGCCGTCGGCGCTTATTTCTCGCCTTCCACCGGCATCATCGACAGCCACGCGCTGATGCTTGCCTACCAGGCCGATCTGGAGGCGGCCGGCGGGATGGTGGTGCTGCGTGCGCCGGTGCTCTCCGGCACGGCCGACGGGCGCGGCTTTGCGCTGGCGGTGGGCGGCGCGGAGCCGATGACCTTGCGCTGCCGCCTGCTGGTCAACAGCGGCGGCGTCCACGCGCCGCGCCTCGCGCGCGCGATCGCCGGCGTCCCGCCGGAATCGATCCCGCGCGATTATTTCTGCCGCGGCGTCTATTTCACTCTGTCCATGCGCCCGCCCTTTCGCCATCTGATCTATCCCGTGCCGGAGGCGGCCGGGCTCGGCGTGCATCTCACCCTCGATCTCGCCGGGCAGGCGCGGTTCGGCCCCGATGTCGAATGGATCGACGGCATCGATTATCGCGTCGATCCCCGGCGCGGCGAGCGCTTCTATGCTGCGATCCGGCGCTACTGGCCGGACCTGCCCGACGGCGCCTTGCAGCCCGGCTATGCCGGCATCCGGCCCAAGATCAGCGGCCCCGGCGAACCGGCTGCCGATTTCTCCATCCAGGGTCCGGCCGAGCACGGCGTCGCCGGCCTCGTCAATCTTTACGGCATCGAGTCGCCGGGGCTGACCGCCTCGCTGGCGATTGCCGAAGAGGTCGTGGCGCGGCTCGATGCCACGGAGCCGGCCTTGCGCGCCTAATCGTCTTCCGGCGCGTCCTCGACCTTCACCGTCACGACGATCTCGCCCGCCCCGGCGAAACGGAGCGTGAGCGGAAAGCTGTCGTCGAGCGCCAGCGGGCCGGCGAGGCCGAGCAGCGCGATATATTTGCCTCCCGGCCGCAGCGCCACCGGACGGTGCGGCGGCAGATCGAGCTCGTCGAGCGACGAGCCGTCGGCGGCGCGCAGGATCACCTCGCGCGCGATCGGCGTCGCGCCGCCGGTCAGGCGGTCGGTGTCGAGGCCGGTGTTGGCGAGCGCGAGAAAGACCGCGGCCTTGCCGGTGACCGAAGGCCGCGCCCAGGGATGGCCGATCTCGATGGCGCCGAGCTTGTAAGAATGGGCGCGCGCACCGCGCGCCAGCAGCAGCGAGACCGGGGCGAGCAACAAGGCGCGGCGCAACATCGGCTCATTATGGCAAGGGCGCGCCGGCGGCGACAGGGTCGCATGCCGCGCGCGCCCGCCGCATCGGTTCGGCGCCGGGTTAGCGGAAAATGATTCCTTTGCTAGGCTGGCGCCGCAACAAGGCGGTGCTGCCATGCGGATCGGCGTGCCCAAAGAAGTGAAGACGCAGGAGTACCGCGTGGGCCTGCTGCCCGGCAGCGTGCGCGAGGCGGTGCATCACGGGCACGAGGTGCTGGTCGAGACCGGCGCCGGCGCCGGCGTCGGCTTCGACGACGCGGCTTATGAGCGCGCCGGCGCGCATGTCGCCTCCGGCGCCGCCGAGGTGTTCGCCGCCGCCGAGATGATCGTCAAGGTGAAGGAGCCGCAACCGGCGGAAATCGCCCGGCTGAGGCCGGGCCAGCTTCTCTTCACCTATCTTCACCTCGCCGCCGACCGGCAGCAGAGCGACGGCCTGCTGCGGTCGGGCGCCACCTGCATCGCCTACGAGACGGTGACCGACGCGCGCGGCGGACTGCCGCTGCTGGCGCCGATGAGCGAGGTCGCCGGCCGCATGTCGATCCAGATCGGCGCCCATTGCCTGGAGAAGGAGCAGGGTGGACAAGGCATCCTGCTGGGCGGCGTGCCCGGCGTCGCCGCCGCCAAGGTGGTGATCCTGGGCGGCGGCGTCGCCGGCACCAACGCCGCGCGCGTGGCGATGGGCATGGAGGCTTACGTCACGGTGATCGACCGCTCGCTGCCGCGGCTTTACGAGCTCGACTTGCAGTTCGGCGCGCAGCTCCACACGCTGTTTTCCACGCTGGAGACGATCGAGGCCGAGGTGTTGACCGCCGATCTCGTCATCGGCGCGGTGCTGGTGCCCGGCGCCGCGGCGCCGAAGCTGGTCAGCCGCGAGATGGTGCGGGCGATGAAGCCGGGCTCGGTGCTGGTCGACATCGCCATCGACCAGGGCGGCTGTTTCGCCACCAGCCGGCCCACCACCCATGCCGATCCGACCTATGTCGAGGAAGGCGTCATCCATTACTGCGTCACCAACATGCCGGGGGCGGTGGCGCGCACCTCGACCTTCGCGCTCAACAACGCCACCTTGCCGTTCGTGCTGGAGCTTGCCGACAAGGGTTGGCGGCAAGCGCTCGCCGATGACCCGCATCTGCGCGCCGGCCTCAATATCGCGGCGGGCCGCGTCACCCACCGGGCGGTGGCCGAGGCGCTGGGCGTTGCCTACGTCCCGCCCGAGCATGCCCTGGGCGGCTGAGCGACAGGGACGGCGGCGGAGGGAACAGGCAGGGGGGAGCCATCCTCGATCATGCGGCGCTAGAAGCGCTTTCGGTCCTCGCCGAGGTGGTGCTGATCAACGTCGCCCTCTCCGGCGACAATGCCATCGTTGTCGGCATGGCGGCCGCCGGCCTGCCGCCGGAGCAACGTCTCAAGGCGCTGTGGCTGGGCATCGGCGCGGCGACGCTGCTGCGCCTGGTCTTTTCCCTGGCGGCAACCAGCTTGCTGCGCCTCCTCGGCCTGCTGCTCGCCGGCGGCATCCTGCTGCTGTGGGTCGCGTGGAAGCTGTGGCGGGAAGCCGCGGCCCGGAGCCAGCCGGGCGCGGTGCAAAGCGCCGGCAAGAGCTTCGGCGCGGCGCTCCGGCGGATCATCATCGCCGACGTCTCCATGTCGCTCGACAACGCCCTCGCCGTGGCCGGGGCGGCGCTCGAGCACCCGATGATCCTCGTCGCGGGGCTGGCCATCTCGGTGCTGTTGATGGGGCTCGCCGCCGCGCTGCTCGCGAGGCTGGTGGAACGCCATCGCTGGATTGCCTATCTCGGGTTGCTGGTCATCCTTTATGTCGCGCTGCGGATGATCTGGGCCGGAGCCCGCGAGATCGCGGCCGCACTCGGCTGACGCGCACGGCTCTTGACGACCACAACTATTTTGCGCTCTTCTCTCCGCGAAGCGCCTGTCGAACAGGGCGCGGCATATGGGGGAGGAACTGCGATGGCGGAGGATCGGAACGGGCCGAACGGTCGCTCGTGGCCTTATTGGCTGCTCATCATTCCCGTCGTGGCCGTGCTCTGGGTCCCCTTCTACAATTCGGTCGAGCCGGTTTGGCAAGGGATTCCCTATTTCTATTGGTATCAGTTCCTCTGGGTCCTGCTCAACGCGGGAATTATTGCCGTCGTCTATTTCCTGACCGAACGGCAGTGAGCGGGGATAGAGGCCATGGCCGTAAACTGGGTCGCGCTCGTCGTCTTCGTCGCGTTTTTCGCCCTCGTCACCTATCTGGGATTTGCCGCGGCGCGTTGGCGGCGCGGTGATCTCGACCTCTTGCATGAATGGGGCCTGGCCGGCGGCCGGTTCGGCACGCTGGTGACGTGGTTCCTCCTCGGCGGCGACCTCTACACCGCCTATACCTTCATCGCGGTGCCCGCGCTCGCCTACGGCAGCGGCGCGCTCGCCTTCTTCACCTTACCTTATACGACCGTCATCTATCCCTTCGCGTTCGTGGTGCTGCCGCGGCTCTGGTCGGTGGCGAAGCGGCACGGCTACGTCACCGCCGCCGATTTCGTGCGCGGTCGCTACGGCAACAAATGGCTGGCGCTCGTCGTGGCGATCACCGGCATCGTCGCCACCATGCCCTACATCGCCCTCCAGCTCGTCGGCATTCAGGTGGTGATCGCCGCCCTGGGCCTCGAATCGACGGGGCTGCTCGGCGACCTGCCGCTGATAATCGCCTTCGTCATCCTCGCCGCCTTCACCTATACCAGCGGGCTCAGGGCGCCGGCGGCGATCGCCATCGTCAAGGACCTGATGATCTACCTCACGGTGGCGGTGGTGGTCGTCATCGTGCCGCTCCGGCTCGGCGGCTTCGCCAAGATTTTCGCCGCGGTGCCGGTGGCGAAGCTGACGCTGGCGCCTCCCGGCGCGAACACGCTCGGCAGCTACAGCGCCTATGCCACGCTGGCGCTGGGCTCGGCCTTGGCGCTCTTTCTCTACCCGCACTCGGTTACCGGCCTGCTGAGCGCCTCGAGCCGCCATGCCATCCGCCGCAACGCGGCGCTGTTGCCGGCTTATACCTTCCTGCTCGGCCTCATCGCGCTGCTGGGTTTCATGGCGATCGCCTCCGGCGTCGGCGACATGGCGGAGTTCAAGCCCTATTTCGCCCAGTACAAGGCCAATTTCGCCGTGCCGGCGCTGCTGCTGCAACAGTTCCCCGCCTGGTTCGTGGGCTTCGCCTTTGCCGCCATCGGCATCGGCGCGCTGGTGCCGGCGGCGATCATGTCGATTGCCGCCGCCAATTTGTGGACGCGCAACATCTACAAGGAATTCATCAATCCCGACTGCAATCTGCAGCAGGAAACGCAGATGGCGAAATGGGTATCGCTGATCGTCAAGTTCGGCGCCCTCGTCTTCGTCCTCGGCCTCTCCTCGCAATACGCCATCTACCTGCAATTGCTGGGCGGGGTGTGGATCATCCAGACGCTGCCGGCGGTGGTGTTCGGCCTCTATACGCGCTGGTTCAATCACTGGGCGCTGCTGGTGGGCTGGGCCTCAGGCATCCTCGCCGGCACCTGGATGGCGGTGAGCGTCAACTTCGCCGCGGTCTTCCCGATGAGCTTCGGCGGCTTTAGCGCGCCGGGCTATATCGCGTTCTGGTCGCTGCTCCTCAACTGCATCGTCACGATCGTGCTGACCGTGGTGCTGAACGTGCTCGGCTCCGAGCCGACCGCGGACGAGACCTCGGCGGCGGATTACGTCTGAGCCGGGGAGCGCAGTAGGACAACGTCATAGGACATCGCCCGAAGACATCCTCAGTGAAGGAGCCGCGGCAGCGCGGCGATGGCGTCGTCGATGAGCCGGCTCTTGCGCGGCGCGTCGAGTTGCTGCGCCAGCATGCGCCGCGCCGCCGCCACCGCGACCTCGACGGCGGTGTTGCGCACCTCGGCCGCGGCCTTGCTCTCGGCGAGCGCGATCTTCTCCAGCGCCTGCGCCTGGCGGCGCTCGAGCGCGGCGGCGAGATCGCGCTCCGCCTGCGCCGCGGCGCGCTCGGCCTCGCTGCGCGCCAGCGCCACGATCTGCTCGGCCTCCTTGAGCGCGTCGCGCTGCTTTCTCTGATACTCGCCGAGCATGCGCTGGGCTTCCTCGCGCAACTGCCGCGCCTCGTCGAGCTCGGCCGCGATCTTGGCGGAGCGCGCGTCGAGCGCGCCGGCGACCGGCGCCGCCGCCTTGCGGGCGATGCCGGCGACCGCGATGACGAAGGCGACGGCCACCCAGAACTCGGGATCGGCGATGATCTCGTGCAACATCAGGAGCGCTCCCGCATCACGGCATCGACCGCCTCGGCGGCGCGGGCGCCGTCGATCTCGCCGCCGGCGAGCCTGGCGGCGGCGGCGCGCGCCACCTCGATCGCGACCTCGCGGATGTTGCCGAGCGCCGCGGCCTTCGCCTCGGCGATGCGCCGCTCGGCCGCCGCGGTCTCGGCGGCGAGCCGCTCCGCGGTGCGGCGCTGGCGCTCGGCCGCGTCGGCGTTCAAGCGCTCCGTCGTCTCGCGGAGCGTGATCTGCGCCTGCTGGCGCGCCTCAGCGAGCGCGCGCTCATAGGCGGCGATCACCGCCTCGGCCTCGACCTTCATCCGCTGCGCCTTCTCGAGATCGCCGTCGATGCGCTCGCGCCGGGCGCCGAGCGCGCGGGTGATGCGCGGCAGCCCCAGCTTCGCCATCAGCAGGTAGAGCGCGACGAAGGTGATCGCCAGCCAGATGAGCTGGGGCGGGAAGGTGGCGAAATCGAGTTGCGGCATGGGCGCTTCCGGGCGGGCGCGGGCGTCCTCAGAAGACGAACAGGATGAGGAAGGCGATGGCGAGGCCGAAGAGGCCGGTCGCCTCGGCGAGCGCGAAGCCCAGGAAGGCGAAAGGCGTGACCTGCGCCGCCGGGTTGCGCGCCAGCGAATTGATGAGCGCGGCGAAGACGTTGCCGATGCCGATGCCGGCGCCGACCAGCGCGACGCAGGCGAGGCCCGCGCCGATCATTTTTGCAGATGCAACATCCATGGTCTTTCCTCTGGGTTGATGGGTTTCGAGGGATCCCGCGGCGGCGGCTTCAATGGAGATGGAGCGCGTCGTGGAGATAGAGGCAGGTGAGAATGGCGAAGACGTAGGCTTGCAGCACCGCGACCAGCAGCTCCAGCAGCACCAGCGCCACGTCGACGGCGAGCGGCAGCACGCCGGCAAGGCCGAGCACGGCGACGAAGCCGGCGAAGATGGCGAGCATGGTGTGCCCCGCCATCATATTGGCGAAGAGCCGGATCGACAGCGTGAAGGGCCGGATGAAATAGGACAGCACCTCGATCGGCACCAGCAGCAGCAGCAGCGCCTTGGGCACGCCGTGCGGCGCGAAGAGGCTGAGGAAGTGGAAGCCGTGCTTGGCGATGCCGATGACGGTGACGCCGACGAACACCACCGCGGCGAGCGCGAAGGTGACGATGATGTGGCTGGTGAAGGTGAAGCTGTAGGGGATCATGCCCAGCAGATTGCCGAACAGGATGAACATGAAGAGGCTGAAGACGAAGGGCAGATAGGGCCGCGCGCCCTCGCCGGCATTGTCGTCGACCATCTTGGCGATGAACTCGTAGAGCATCTCCGCCGTCGACTGCCAGCGGCCGGGCACCAGCGCCGCGCCGCGCGTGGTCAGCAGCACGAAGGCGGCGATCAGCACCACCGCCACCGACATCATCAGCGCCGAATTGGTGTAGGAGGCGTCGACGCCCCCGATCTGGAGCGGGATCAGGCGCTCGATGGCGAATTGGTGCAAGGGGTTCTCGGTCGCCACGTCAGTCCTCGTCCTCGTCCGACCAATCCGCGTCCTTCCGCCGCAGGCCCGAAGCGGGCTCCTGGCGCCGGTAGCCCATCGCCATGCCCATGCCCGCCACCGCGCGCCAGACGTTGAGCATGCCCGCCGCGACGCCGAGGAAGAAGCCGACGATCATCCCCCAGGGCCGCGTGCCGAGCCAGCGGTCGAAGGCCCAGCCGATGGCGGCGCCGACGATGACGGCGACCACCAGCTCGACGCCGATGCGCAAGGCAAGCCCAAGCGTGCTCTGAGAGACGCCCGCCCCGCCTTGGGAAATCCCGGAAGCGCTCCGCTGCCGCTCGCTGCGTACCCGGTCGAGCCGTTGTCCCAGGTCCCGCAAGGGCTGCAGCGCGTCGCGTTCGTCCATCGGCGAACCGCCCTGCAAAGCTCGAGAAAGCTCCCCCGCGTCCCGACCCCCTCGGCGCCGAAACGGCGCGCACCTTAAGGGCGGGCCTGAGGGGTGTCAAGCGACGGGACTGCCCTATGGGGGCGCATACATCTCGGCCTCGCGCCTCAAATCCTCGCAGCTTGTCCAGTCTATCCGCTCCATGTGCACCTGGAGCCATAGCCATCTATCGCCGGATAGGTGATTAGCATGGGTAGCCAGAGCGACGCTTACGATTTCCGGCGGGTCCGCTTCGATGTGTTGGGTGACAAGCAGCGGATCTCCGTTTCGTCCGAGGTGGTGATGATGGCGCCGCAATCGCAAATATGGTTCAAACCTCGAACCATCTCTGGCTATTCCCGAAGGTTTATATATGCGAGGCGGTATCTCGTCGTTTTGACAACACTTCACAAATTGAGCCAGCGCCTTGCTATGCCCATCATGGGAGGCAAGGCGCCGCCAGATTTCCTTTAGAATACGAACTTTCATGCGGCACGAGATGCATCCCGTGCCCGTCGCACGATCTCTTCCGAGGTGAGACCAGATACATCGCCAAGCTCTACGTAGTCGCCTTCAGCGATCGGCTCGTAAGCTGATGCCGGCAACTCGTCCTCACGCGGGATCGGACGCATTAACTGTTGTGCCAAGACGCGATCGAAAAACGGATGGGAATACATTCGACGATCGCAAATCCCGGCAACGTAGAAGTACCCCCAACGGGGATCAGGCACGGTCGCGAGCAATTCATGACGAGAGAGCGCAGCTTCGCCGTCATCGATCAGGGCGCGATAATATGTTCGCAGCGTCTCTTTTCCAACCCGTGTATTGCTGGGCGCGCGGCGAGGAATCCCGGCACGCGCATTTCGCCATGGATCTTCCGCATGTACGGCATCCGAGAGTTTGATCGCCGTGTAGCCGCCAAAGAAACTAATTACCTCGATGAGAAACGCTTCAATCTCGGCGCCCAACAGTGCGGCATCAGCGTCTTGACCATCTGGCGCGACAATCGGCTGATTCCCGAAATCTTTGCAGGATTGCCAGACCCTCTCGACTACCATTCCATCCCGCCAAGCAACCACTTCGTCAGAGAAAAGCGCTTCCCCGTACAAAGCCAGATAGAAGCTTTGCGCATAGACCAGCAGTTTTTGCAGTTGCATGGGGTCCACCGGAACCCCCAGGTCGTCAGATCGATATCTGACCATCCATTCTGCGACGCAGGAGGCCGTCAGCATCTGTTTCTCCTGAACGGGAAGCCAGCCAGCCAGGTGCCGTAGATAGTGCCGTCCCCTAGCACGAGAAGTTCTTAACAGTAAAGATGTTCTCTATATGTTTCTTATATATGAGTGCATGTAGCTATAAAGCAACATTTCAGGTAATCAATCAGCAATAACCTGTCCTGTGAGCGCGAAACGGTCGGCCGGGTCGTCTGCGCCACGTCTTCGCCGATGCCGCCGATGCCGGCGGCAAGCTTCAGCAGGCGCTGTCCAGGCTCGGGAGCTGGACCTTCGAGATCGTCCGCCGCTCCGATACTGCCAAGGGCTTCGAGGCCATGCTGGAGAGCGCATGGGCCTGGCTCTTCATCGCCAGTGTCAAGCTCCTCTCGCGCCGCCTCGCCAGAGCGTGAGGCCGGAGGGCCGAATTATGTGTCAGACTCTGAGGATCGCCCGGTTCTTGGGGCTGGGAGAACGTCAAGCGGCGAAGCAGTTGATCAGGGACGTTCTCGATGGCGAGAAGAGATAGGCGGCTCCGGTCGTCTTCACGTACTTGTCCGAGAAATTCACCGCGATCTGCGTGCCGTCCGGGGCCAGGATCGTGATCTGCCTTGGCGTTTGCCCGTCCTGCCCGATCACGATGTCGTTGCCGCGGCCGAGGGGAAACTGGGACGAGTTGGCCCACTGGTTCATCAGGAACTGGAAGCCGCGCTGGATGGATGACTGATAGCAGATGAATTGCAGTCCCCGGTCCTGGGCCTCGCTGTTCGGATCCGTCGGATCGTAATCCGGGCCGTATGGCACGCCTCTGCGCAGGATCCGGTGCTCCAGCGTCTTCACGGCCGCACCCTGGTCCGTGTTCTGGTCTCGCGGATTGATCTTGCGGATGTGAGCCGCGTAGGGGCAGGTGGTTCCGAAGGTATCCGCCTTGGCTTGCGGAAAGGTATCCGGTTGAGCGCCGCTCTGCGGCGTATAGACCGGCGGCGCGCTTGCCTTCGTGAAGAAGAAGTTGTTGCTCGCGTAGGCGTCGTTCCCAAGCGCCTGGGCATCGGCGGTCGGGCTGCGCATCAGGGGGGCGCCGCTTGGCCAGCGGCCGATGAGGCAAGCCGCGGCGAACCCCGGCGTTCGCTGTCCGAAGGACGCGTTCTGGGAGATTTGCGCGGCCATGGCTGCGACAGCGGAATTGAACCCCGGAACATCCTGACGGAGCCTGCGGTAGACCAGGTAGGAGCCGTTCCTGGTCACCTCCGTCGTAGGGTCAGTGACGGTCTGGTTCGGATCCTGGCCGCCTTCCACCTTGCGGGGGTATCCGAGGACGAACTCTCCGGGCCAGCAGAGGGGTTGTCCGGGCGCCGAGAAGGACGCATAGAGGGGATCCTTCGGGTCGAGGACCCGCCTGGTTACCGGAGGCCCTGCAGCGGATCCCAGCTTTCCGCGGACGCCGGGCTGCGAAATGCTGTCCTTGAACCCGAAATGCTCATGCCCTGGCTCCGCCGCACGGGTCGTTCCGACCTCGACATGCACTGTCACACCCGGGATGCCGGACAAGTCATTCTGTCGGGACGCCGCCGTTGCCGCGACATCGTTGATGTCATCACCCGCGATGATGAGGAGCGCGTCCGGCGCATTTCCGGGGGAGCCGACGATCCAAGTCTGTGGCCCGCCGGCAGTGCCGGCCGCCGGCTCGCCGACGAGAGCCGCATCATCGAGCGGCCCGTCGAGGAAAGTCTGGTCGAGCTCGGACCACTGAGCCTGGGTGAGGAGGCGCTTTGCCCCTTGTCCGCTGATCGCGAGATTCATCCAAGTCGCCTGCATCGGCGGATCCGCGGCGAGCCGCCGTCTCTCGGCGCTGAATTTCACGTTGAAGCCGAGAACGGCATCCAGGTAGGCGAGAGTCCCGGCGATCTTCTTGATCCATGCCTTGAAGCCCGCGATGGCCGCGTCCGGGACCGAAATGAACAGGAGGCGGACATTGTCCTTCCGGAAGCCGGCCAGAATGTCGCCCTGGATCTCGGCCCCGTCCAGGATCGGATCCGGCGGAGGCGTCATCCGGTGGCGGCCTTGCGGGTGAAGGGCCGCCTGGCGGCGAGCGGCGTCGCCTGGCCACCCGTACAGGGACTGGGCGGCGGCAACTGAACGGCGCCGGCCGGCCCATAGGCCGCCGTCAGGAAGACCGAGATCCGCTCCGCAATCTGGCCGGCGTATTGGATGGGAAGCCCGCCGATCGAAAAATCCGAGAGCTGGGCTGCGTCCGGCACGGTGAATCTCGCTCTTACCGCAGGATTGCCGCGCAACACCTTCCAGCAGGATCCGACATCGACGCCCGCGGGTCCCGTCCAGCCTGAGAGATCGATGCCCTGGATGTAAAGCCCGACCGGATCGGGGATGGTGAGCTGGCTACCGGTTGCCGCGACGGCATTCACCATTTGCGCGATGGTGGGATCGCTGTTTCTGCCCGGTTCCCCGAGACTGTCGCCGGCGGGGTCGGGGCTGTTGCAATGCGTGCAGGACACGACGTCCGTGGTCACTGCCCCGGTGTCGTCCGTGCGGGGGAGCGTCGATTGGACCGCGATGTCGAGCTCGGCCGAAAGAGTGTTGTTGGGCTGAATGAGGTGAACGATCCCCACGGTCGTGTTGAATTTGTTGACGGCGTTGTACGCATTGCCACCGGTGGAGATGTCGGCCACCGTGACGGCAGTACCAAGGACGGCGGAATAGGTTTTAGCCGCCAGGTCCTTGTCGGCGGTGAAAAGGAATTTCCAGTATTCGAGCGTCTCAGTCGTGAAGTCGATTGCCCGGATGCGGTTCTGCGGGTCGCGATGGATGAACCATTCCAGGTATTCGTCCTGGACACGGCGTCCCCCGCTCTTGATCTTCCCTCCGCTGACGACCGTCGGCGCGTCGGCGGCCGCGTAGGCCTCCGGCTTCGTCGGAAACTGGGAATAAAGGAGCTTGGGGAAGCCAGGCCAGTGGATCGGCGCGCGCTGAAACGTCGTGACGTCGACGACCGATGGGTTCACGTACTGCGACGTCGCGGTGCATTGAGCAATTCCACCAATCGCAGCGTCGATCTCCTGGGAGAGATGCGCGGACCAAGCGTCCCGCTGCTGGTCGTTCTCGAAATCGGTGACCCCTCCTGGCGCCGATAGCCGCATGGTCGCTGCTCCTTCAACTTTGAACCGACACTCCCCGGATTCGCGATGAGACGGCGTGATTTTCGCCTTCTTGAGCCTCTGGAGCAATACGGTTCTCGCAAAGGCCGGTTCGGCGAGGGACCTTTGGCCGCTTGATGAATTACGTGCGCCGCCGATGCGGGTTCTGCCTTCGTCAAGGCGCACCTCCTCCCTCATGGTCCGCAGTTTTTGCGCCCCAGCGCTGATCGCGCCGGTGCCGACGGCGCTCGCAGCCGCGCGATCGGCGTGCGGATGTCGGCGAACATCTGCCGCGGCACCGCGACCTCGGCCATCTGGAACGCAACGCAGCGGCCTGGCTCATCACCTTGGCGCCGATCTTGATCGGCGTCCCGCGCCGAAGCCGCTTACGCGCGTTGCACGTGAAACAGGCGCTCTCTTCCCCCGGGGAAAGCTCACGCCGTGCGGCGGAGCTGCTGGGCCTGCTGCAAATCGACGGAGACGAGCTGGGAGACGCCGCGCTCGCCCATGGTGACGCCGAACAGGCGGTCCATGCGCGCCATGGTCAGGCGATGATGGGTGATGACGAGAAAGCGCGTCCGGGCGCTCTCGGCGATCTCCTCGACCAGGTTGCAGAAGCGGTCGACATTGGCGTCGTCCAAGGGGGCGTCGACCTCGTCCATGACGCAGATCGGCGCGGGGTTGGTGAGGAAGACGGCAAAGAGCAAGGCCAGCGCGGTGAGCGCCTGCTCGCCGCCCGAGAGCAGCGACATGACTTGGAGGCGCTTGCCCGGCGGGCTCGCCATGATCTCGAGGCCGGCCTCGAAGGGATCGCGCGTCTCGTCGCCCTCCTCGCTCTTGTCGAGCGTCAGATGGGCGCGGCCGCCGCCGAAAAGCCGGGTGAACAGCGCGGCGAAATGCTCGTTGACCTCGGCGAAGGCGGCCAGCAGCCGCTCGCGCCCCTCGCGGTTCAAGGCGGCGATGCCCTCGCGCAGCCGGGCGATGGCGCCGACGAGATCGTCGCGCTCGCGGCCGAGCGCGTTAAGCCGCTCTTCGATCTCGGCCGCCTCGGCCTCGGCGACGAGATTGACCGGCCCCATGCCGTCGCGCTCGCGCACCAGGCGCTGGAAGCGCGCCTCGGCTTCCACCGCTGCCGGCAGTTCCTCGTCCGCGGCGATCCCGGCCGCGGCGAGGACGGCGTCGGGGGCGCAGGAGAGCCGCTCGGCGATGCGCTCGGCGAGCGTCCGGCGCGCCTGCTCCGCCTGCTCGTGGCCGGCCTCGCAACGCACTCGCTCCTCGCGCGACTGCGCCAGCACCGCGTCGGCCGCCTTGGCCGATTTCTCCGCCTCGGCGAGCCGGGTCTCGCCCGCGGCCAGCGCGTCGGCCGCTTCGTTGCGCCGCGCGGTCGAGGCGGCGATGGTCTCGGCCAAGCGCTCGCGCTGCTCGGCAATCTCCGCCGGGCGGCGGTCGAGCCGCCCGATCTCGGCGGCGATCTCGGCGCGGCGCTCCTCGAGCGTGGCGCGCTGGCGCGCCGCCGCCGCCTCGCGCGCCTGCCAGGACTGCGCCTCCGCGGCGATGGCGGCAAGCCGCTCGGCCCGCGCCGCCGCCTCGCGCAGCAGCCGGTCGTGCTCGGCCTGCGCCGCGGCCTGCATCGCGCGGCGCTCGCCGAGCTGGCCGCGCAGCCGATGCATCGCTTCGCGGCCGAGCGCGGGATCGGGTAGCGCGGCAATGCCCTCGGCCGCGGCGCGCGCCTGCGCCTCGGCTTCGGCGAGGTCAAGCGCCAGACGCTCGGCGCTCTCGGCGAGGCCGGCAAGGCGAGAGGCGGTGGCGGCGATCTTGCGGCGCAGCTCGGCGTCGTGCTCCTGCGCGCGCGCCAGCAGCGCGAGCGCGCCGCGCATCGCCTGGCGCTCGCCGCGCTCGGCCTCGCTCGCCTGGTGCTCCCGGCGCTTGATCTCCTCGAAGGCGGCGGCGCGCGCCGCGGTTTCACGCTCGGCCTCGCGCAGCTCCTCGCCAAGCTCGATGAGCCGGTTGCGCTGGCGCAGGCGCTGGCCCGCCGCGGTCGGCGTGCCGGGCGCGCGGCGGAAGCCGTCCCAGCGCCAGAGGCCGCCGTCGCGAGTGACGAGGCGCTGGCCGGGCACGAGATCCTTTTGCAACCGCTCGGCGGCGGCGGCATCGGCGACGACGCCGATCTGCGCTAGGCGCCGCGCCAGCGCCGGCGGCGCCGTCACCTGCCGCGCCAGCGGCGCGGCGCCGCCGGGCAGCGCCAGCGCATAGGCATAGGCCGGCAGCGTGCGCCAATGCGACGGCGCCTCGGCCTCGAGCGGCGCGGCGAGATCCTCGCCCAGCGCCGCGCCCAGCGCCGCCTCATAGCCCGGCGCCACCTGGACGCGGTCGATGATCGGCGCCCAGCGCTTGTCGCTCGCCGCCGCCAGCAGCTCGGTGAGCGCCTGGATCTCGGCGCGGAGCTTGGCGCGGCGGGTCTCGGCCGCCTGCATCGGCTCGCGCGCCGCCTGCTCGGCGGCCTGCGCCTCGCGCAGGCTCACCGCGGCCGCTTCCGAGGCGGCGCGGGTGCGCTCGACCTCGGCCTCGGCGGCGGCGAGCGCGGCGGCGGCTTCCGCGCCGACCGATGCCGCGACCGCCTCGGCTTCGAGCCGGGCGCGCTGCTGCGCGATCTCCTGCTGGCGCTGTTCGAGCCGCGCGCGGCGCTCGGCCGCTTCCTGCTGCTGGCGGGCGAGCGCGGCGCGGCGCGCCTCGTCGGTGGCTACCTGCTCGGTCAGCCGCGCCAGCTCGGCATCGAGCGTCGCCACCGCGGCAAGGGCGGCGGCGAGCCGCGCCGCCGCGTCATGCTGCGCCACCTGCTCCTGCGCCTGGGCGTCGAGGACGGCCTGGCGCTCCTCCTCGAGCCGCGCCAGCGCGGCGCCGGCATCGGCGGCAAGCTCGGCCTCGCGGGCGAGGTCGGCGGCAAGCTGCGCGTCGCGCTGGCTCGCCGCCGCGCGGGCGGCGGCGACGCGGCGCTCCTCCTCCTCGAGCGCCTGGCGGGCCAGCAGCAGGCGCTGCAGCTCGGCGCCGGCGGCAGCCTCGCGCTGGCGCAGCGCCGGCAGCGCCGCGGCGGCGGCCTCGCGCGTGCGCCCGGCGGCAAGCGCCGCGGCGGTGTGGTCGGCCACGGTGCGCTCGGCCGCGCGCAATCGCTCGGCGGCGGCGTCAAGCTCGGCGCTTGCCGCCTGCCAGTGCCGATGCAGCACCACCGCCTCGGCGCGACGGATGTGGTCGGAGAGGCGCCGGTAGCGCTGCGCCTGGCGCGCCTGCTTCTTCAGCGCCTCGAGCTGGGTCTGCAGCGTCGCCAGCACGTCGTCGAGCCGCGCCAGATTGGCCTCGGCCCCCTTGAGGCGCAGCTCGGCCTCGTGCCGGCGCGAATGCAGCCCGGCGATTCCCGCCGCCTCTTCGAGCAGGCCGCGGCGCTCCACCGGCTTGGCGTTGACGATGGCGCCGATGCGGCCCTGGCTCACCAGCGCCACCGAATGGGCGCCGCTGGCGACGTCGGCGAAGAGGAGCTGCACGTCGCGCGCGCGCACTTCCCGGCCGTTGATGCGATAGCCCGAACCCTCGCCGCGCTCGATGCGGCGCACCACCTCGATCTGGTCGTAGTCGTTGTAATGCACCGGCGCGTCGCGGCGGCTGTTGTCGAGCTGGACCGAGACCTCGGCGACGTTGCGCGGCGGGCGCGCGGTGGTGCCGCCGAAGATGACGTCGTCCATCTCGTCGCCGCGCATGCGCTTGGCGGAGGTCTCGCCCATCACCCAGCGCAGCGCCTCGACCAGATTCGGCTTGCCGCAGCCATTGGGGCCGACAATGCCGGTAAGGCCGGCCTCGATGACGAGCTCGGTGGGATCGACGAAGGATTTGAAACCGCTGAGCCGAAGCTTGGAGAAATTCACGTCGCGATCATCCGTCTCTGTCCCTACTCAATGCTGCGCCGCGGTGAGGAGCTGGTCGAAGACGTCGTAGGGCTGGGCGCCGTTCTTCTCCGGCTTCTGCCCGTTGATGAAGAAGGTGGGCGTCGATTCGACGCCGCTCTGCTGCGCCGCATAGGCGGTGGCGACGACCTCGTCCTCGATCGATTTGTCCGCCAGGCAGCTCTTGATCTTGTCCTCGCCGACGCCGGCGAGCCGGGCGATGTTGCTCAGCGCTTGCTGCGGGTCGCTCGCCTGCATCCATTTCACCTGGCTTTTATAGACCGTGTCGATGAAGGCGAAATAGCGCTCGGGCGGGACGCAATGCGCCAGCATCGCCGCGTGCAGGTCGAGCTGGTTGAGCGGGAAGAGGCGGAAGACGAGCCGCACCTTGCCGGTATCGATCCAGTTCTTCTTGATCTCGGGCAGGGTCTCGCGGTCGAACTCGGCGCAATGGGGGCAGGTGAGGGAGCCGTATTCGATGATGGTGACCGGGGCGTCCTCCTTGCCCAGGAGGCGGTCCTGCGCGCTCACCGGCGGCACCGCGCCCTCGGCGCGGCTCGGCGGCGCGATCCCGGCGATTGACGCGGCCGCCAGGAAAAAAGCGGCCCATGTCAACCAGATATGTCGCATTTCCCCCTCCGAGCCACTAGATGTTGATGGTAGGCCCTGGCGCCCGGCAATGCAAGCCGTCGACGCAAAAGCGCCATCATGCCGGGGGCTCGCCACTGCCGATCACCGCCTCGCCGAGGCTCAACAGCGCCGCCTTGAGCCCGGCATCCTCGATCGCCTGAAGCCGCCGGTCAAGCAACTGGCGTTCCTCGGCTTTGAGCGGCCGGCGGCGCGGCGGCGGCGGCGCGGGACGCGCCGGCGGGCCTTGGGTGAGGGCAAGCCGGGCCACCGCGCGATAGCCGAAAAAGGCGTTGATGCGCTCCACCAGCACGGGCTCGCGGTGCTGCACCTCGAGCGCCAATCCGGGAGCGACTCGCAGATGCAGCGTGCCGTCGCGCCGCTCGCCGCGGGGGAAGCCGAGCCTGTCGGGGCTGACCCCGGCCGCCAGGCTCTCGCCGATGATCGCCGGCCATTGCGCCACGAGCTGCGCCTCGACGAAGCCGCGCTTGCCCAAGGCGGCGCCGGCGATCTTCGGCACTTCCGCCGCGATCGCGCGCAACCGGCCGCGCCGCTCTTCCGCCATTGCCGCCTCCCGTCCCGGCCGAGGTAATCGCATTTGCGGTTGCGCTGCCGGTGGAAAAGATTGACCACGAAGACACGGAGGTCACGGAGAGGCAAAGAACGGCGCGCGTCCCTGCCTGCGCGCCCGCCAACCTCGCCGATCGCGAAGCGATCAAACCCGAGCGGAGTCAACCACAAAATGGTCGACTGGGTTGGTCTCTTCTCCGTGTCCTCCCTGCCTTCGTGGTGGCCTTCCTATGCTACAGCCTGCGGCTCGCCGAGCGGCGGCGCCTGTGCGCCGCCTACTCGCCGTCGCAGGCCGAATCCGACTTGACGCAGAACTGCCGGCGGTCCGCCCCGGCCGTCGCCCGGCAATTGGCCAGCGCCTGCTGCTCCGCCGCCTCCCGGGTCGGCGCCACCGCCCAGCCGACGCCGGGCGTGCCTTCCTGGGGGTCCATGGCGACCGAGACGCATTGCTGCTTGAACGACATGACGAGAGTGCACATGCCGCGCGCCGTGTCGGTCGAATCCTTGGCGTGGCGGCACAGGTCGAGCGCCCGGTCGCTCGCCGCCGCCTCGGTCGGCGAATTGATGTTGCGGCCATAGGCGAAGCCGTCCTTGACGACGTCGGCCGGGACGCCGACCGCGAGCGCGCCATCGCCAGCGGCCGGCACCGGCGCCAGCAGCGCCGCCGCCATCAGCAGCGCTCCGGCGGCGCTCCAGCCGCCGGGTCCTCTCGCCCCTCTCCGCCTCATGAAAGCCCCCTTTCAGGCCAGCCGCCTCACTCTAGCCGCGCGCGCGGGCTCTCGCCACTGCGCCGGCTTTCTGGAAGGGCGGTATCCGGCGTGATAGAAGGACGCACGCCGTCCCCCATGTCCCGTGCCCCGCGCCAGACCGCTTCAGCCGAGCCCGCCGCGGCGGCGGCCGAGCTTCGCGACCTGCCGCGGCTTTTGCTCGAGTGGTACGACGGCCACCGGCGGAGCCTGCCGTGGCGGGCAAGGCCGGGCGAGCGCGCCGATCCCTACCGCGTCTGGCTCAGCGAGATCATGCTGCAACAGACCACCGTCGCCGCCGTGGCGGGATATTTCGAGCGCTTCACCGAGCGCTGGCCCGACCTCGCGGCGCTGGCGGCGGCCTCGCTCGACGAGGTGCTGCACGCCTGGCAGGGGCTTGGCTATTACGCCCGCGCGCGCAACCTGCACGCTTGCGCCAAGGTGGTGACGGCGCGCCATGGCGGGCGTTTTCCGGAAGAAGAGGCGGCGCTGCGCGCGCTGCCGGGGATCGGCGACTACACGGCGGCGGCGGTGGCGGCGATCGCCTTCGACCGCCGGGCGGCGCCGGTCGACGGCAATGTCGAGCGCGTGATGGCGCGGCTTTTCGCCCATGCCGAGCCCTTGCCCGACGCCAAGCCGGCGCTGCGCCGGCTGGCGGCGGCGCTGACGCCCGAGGCGCGCGCCGGCGACTACGCGCAGGCGGTGATGGATCTGGGGGCGACGCTGTGCACGCCGGCGAAGCCCAAATGCATCCTCTGCCCCTGGCGCCAGGCCTGCCGCGGCCGCGCGCAAGGCATCGCCGAGGCGCTGCCCGCCCGCCGCGCCAAGGCGCCGAAGCCGGTCCGGCGCGGCGTCGCCTTTTGGGCGGTGCGGGCGGACGGCGCGGTGCTGCTGCGCAAGCGGCCGGAGCAGGGCCTGCTCGGCGGCATGATGGAAGTGCCCTCGACGCCGTGGCGCGAAGCGGAATGGAGCGAGGCGGAAGCGATCGCAGCGGCGCCGGTCAAAGCCCGCTGGCGAAGGCTGCCGGGAGTGGTACGTCACACCTTCACGCATTTCCATCTCGAGCTTGCGGTGCTCGCCGGCACGGTGCGAGCGGGGTACGGCAAGGATGGGCAATGGGTGCAGCCGGAAGATCTCGGCGACCACGCGCTGCCGAGCGTGATGAAGAAAGTGGTGGCGCACGCGCGCGGCGGGAGGGACCGATAAATCGGCGTCATTGGCCGATTTGAGGTATCGCCGAGAGTCGATCCGTAGTAAGAATGCCCCCTCGCTTGCGGAATAGCGAGAGCGGCCGCATGCACCAGCGGAGCTTGAGATGAACCGGCTTCGGCATCCGCCGCCGCCCACCAGGTTCGCGCCGATGGCCGCGGCGGCAAAATACGCGCCAAAGCCGGCCGCGCCGGTGCGTGTGCCGGCTCGGCCGGGAGTGCCGCCACCGCCGCCGGCCGTGCCGGCGCTTCGGGCCGCGGCGCAGCCGAAGCCGGTTGCGACCGGCGCGCCAGCGCCGGGATTTGCGCCGGCCGCGCCGCCGGTCGCCGCGCGCAGGCGTCACGCCCCGCCGGCGGTCGTCTGGCGCCAAGCCGCGCAGCCGCGGATGGCGGCCCGGCCGCTGCGTCCCCCGGCCGGTCCCGTTGCCGGTCGGGCGGTCCCGTTGCCGTTCTCCGGCTCGGGGGTCGTGCAGCCTTGGCGGAACTACATTCCGGCTTGGGCGCGTCATGGCATTGCCGGCGTGGCCGGCGCCGTCGCCGGCACCGCCGCCATCGCCTACACGCCGGATTGGTCAATCCGGGGCCGCGCGGCCGCCGGCATAGGCACCGCCGTTGCGGTCAGGGAGCTGACGGAGTGGGCGCTGCGGCCGACCGATTATGCCGGCACGTTCTCGGCACAAATCAACAATCAGGCGACGTTCTATCAGGACATCGACCGGCGGCTCAACACCGGCACGGCGTTCACCGCCGCCGAGAACCGGCTCGATGTGCCCGCGGCGTCGCTGCGGGACGCCGCCAACCGGCTGAGAGCGCGCGAGCGCCAGCAGCGGGCGCTGGTCGGCACCGCCTATGCCTGGGGCCTGGACATTTTCGACGCGACGATCGCCAACCACGTGCAGAAGAACGCGCTCTGGCGCCGCTGGATGGCGCGGGCGAGCGGCGGGCGCACCCGCGCCGGCGGCAGGGTCGGCCGCGGCTTCCGCGACCGCGTGGCGACGACGTTCGCCCGCGTCATCGCCACCGCGCCGGGCTACACGCTGTTGCACCAGGTCGACGCCGAGGCGACGGCGCTCGCCATACCGATCAATTTCGTCGAGGAGACCGCGGGCGCCGCTTTCAACCTCAGCGTCACCCATGCGCTCAACCTCGCCGGAAACGCTCTCGCCAGCCTCACGGTGACGGTGCCGGCCGCCGGCGAATATGACGATGCGCAGAGCTTCAAGCGCTCGAACCTGCGCACACTGGTGGGGTACGACGTGACGCAGACCGGCCGGCACCTGACGGCGGCGCCGCTCGACACCGACCTCTTCCACGAGTTCGTGCATGCCGCGCATTATCTGGCGATCGAGCGCCGGCGGCAAAGCCTGATCGGCAATTTCGTGAATGAGGTCGCGGCCTATCGCTCGCTGGTCAGCGGCCACAATCTGGTGCTGGCGGAGCAGGATACCGTGGCGGAATCAGCGACCATCCATCGGAGCGCGAGCCTGGGGGATTTGCGTCAGGTCATGCTGGGCGAGGCGGCCCGCTATGCCGGCACGGGCGTCAACCCGCACGCCCAGGGAGCCCAGAACATCCACCTCATCGACCAGATCGCGACGGCGGCCAATATTCCGGCGGAGAATACCTATCGCGCGATCATCGGCCTTCCGCCGCGGCAGGATCACCGCGGGCTTACCCGTTCCGGCGGAACCTA
>Ga0187781_10000067_pt1 | contig 64602 bp, 65 predicted proteins | sample 0715_SJ02_MP02_2_FD_132447 | JGI IMG/M metagenome (GOLD analysis project Ga0187781, IMG submission 132447) | Tropical peat soil microbial communities from peatlands in Department of Meta, Colombia - 0715_SJ02_MP02_20_MG | ecosystem: Environmental > Terrestrial > Soil > Wetlands > Peat | place...
TCGAGCACTCCGACGAGCTTCACGGCTTCCGGGTCGAGGCGTCGGTCGGCGTCCGTGAGGGTGCCGTCCACGTCGGTGACGACCACGCGGAGCTTCGGGAGAGGCGCGGAGCGCCACCGAGCGCGACCTGGGTCCATCGATTCCTCGGTCGGCAGCCTACCCGTCGGCTTCGGCACGGACCCGGGCGATTTCGGCGTGGAGCGCCTCCGAGACCTCACGACCGTCCCGGCGACCCCGCACTTCGCGCATCACGTCCCCCATCAGCGGCGAGAACGCCGCGTCGCCGCGGGACTTCACGAGCTCCGCGTTCGCCGCCACGACGCGGCGGACCAACGTGAGGAGGTCGTCCCGGGAGAACCCCGAGAGACCCGCGCGTTCGATCGCTGCGTCGACGCTTGCCGCCCCCGCGGCGAGGGCGCCGAGCACCGGCGGCACCCCCTCCTTTGCGATCCGACCCGCTTCGATCGCCGCGAGGAGGCCGGAGAGCTGGTCGAGGGAGGGTTCGAACGGAGGCGACCCGTCGGGGCGAGCGGCCACCGCGGGAAGGTCCTGAATGAGCAGACGGGCGACGAGACCGGCGGCGTGACCTCGTGTCGCGAGCGACTCGAAACTCTCGAGGAGGTCGCCGTAGACCAACTGTCGGACCACCTCGGAGGGGAGGGTGTGGGTCCGGGCGAGCCGCGCCAGGAGTTCCTGCGGCCGCTCGGGAAGGGACGAGCGAATCCGCTCGAGCCGCTCCGGGGTGATCGGGATCGGCGGGATGTCGGTCTCGGGATACATCCGGTCCCGTCCGGGAAGGGGGCGAGAAAAGCGGGTGTGCCCGTCGGGGAGTGGGTCACGGGTCTCTCCGGGAACCCCGGCGAGAGCGGACCGTGCGCGTTCGGCGACCCGGATGAGCGCGAGCGCCGCCCGGTCCGCCGAACGGTCGGTGACGAGGACGAACGCGTCGGGCTCTCCGAGCCCCAGTCGACCCCGGAGCTCCCGGACCATCCCCTCGGAGACCCCGTAGCCGGGGAGCTCGTCCGAGTGCACGAGACCGCGAAGCCCGACGGCCCGCGCATGGTCCGCGAGCTCCCGTCCGAGGCGCTCGTCGGTCCCCGGAGGCGATCGAAGCAGACCGGAGAATCCGGGCAGAGCGAGCGCGAGGACGACCTGGCCGCCTTTACCGGCGCCCGCGAACGGCCCCGAGGCGACCGCGCGGAACAGGTCGGTGACGTCCGGTGGAGGCCCTTCGGGAACCTGCGCTCCTCGCCGCACGAGCGCCTCCCGCAGCTCGAGCAGAAGCTTCTGGCGTGCGACTTCGCGGTCGACATACTCGTGGATGAGACGAAGCTCTTGGACGCCTTTCACCTCGACCCGATGGCCGCCTTCGGCCGAGACGTTCACGTCTTCGCGGATCGTCCCGATGCCTCGGCGCACGCGCCGCGTGGCCCGGAGGAGGGCTCCGATCTCCTCGGCGACGGCCCGAGCCTCGTCGCCCGAACTGATCTCGGGGCCGGTCGCGACCTCGATGAGGGGAATCCCCAGACGGTCGAGGCGATAGGTCACTTCCCCCGGCGATTCCCGCATCTTCCGAGCCGCGTCCTCTTCGAGGCAGATGGTGGGAACGGTGTAGGAGCGGCCGCCCACGTCCAGCCGACCGTCCACGGCCACGAGCGCCGTCCGTTGGAATCCGGAGGTGTTCGAACCGTCGACGACGATCTTTCGCATCACCTGGATCTCATCGACCGGGTGGGCCCCGATGAGGAGCGCGAAGGTCAGCGCGGTATCGAGGGCGGCTTCGTTGAGCGGGTGGGGTGGCTCCTCGTCCATCTCGACCAGGCACGAGGAGGGCCCGGCTTCGTACCGATAGACGAGACGACGAGACGCCTGGTGCGCCGCCGCGATATCGACCGCCCGATTCTCGCCGCCCGCGGCCCGGAGGCTTCTCACGAACGCGTCGCTCACCGTTTCGGTGAGCTCCGCGGGACAACCGCAGAATAGCTTGCCCACCGCGAGTTGCTGGTGGACTTCGAGGCCCGCCTTCACACCGTCTCCTTGGAGCTATGACGGTCGTGGAACTCGCCCGCCCGGTCGCGCGCAAGAAGCTTCGCCACATCGCCCGGCTCGGATGCGTGGCCGAGGGCCCAGACCATCTTCACGTAGGCCGTCTCCGGCAGGAGGTCACCGAGGTAAAGGACCCCCGAGCGCAGGAGCTCCCGTCCGGTCGAGTAGACGTACGGGTCGACGTTCCCCTCGAGGCACTGGGTCGTCATCACGACCACGACTCCGCGAGCCGTAGCCGCCCGGATCCACGGTACGTGGTTCACACCCACATGCCCAAGCCCGGTGCCCGCAAGGACCACCCCTCGGCAGCCTTCGGCGAACCGGGCCGCGCGTTCGGGAGTCAATCCGGGGTAAAACCAGAGCAGGGCCGCGCGCGGGTCGATGGGCCCGTCGACGCGAGCCGGGCCGACGGTGGGAGCGCGGACCGGTAGCTCCAGCACGACCTGGCCCCCATCGTACACCCCGAGCGGAGGCCCGTTGCGACTGTGAAAGGCGTCCCGGCGACTCGAATGCATCTTCCGGACCCAGGTCCCGCGGTGGATGGCGAACCGGTCGTCCGACGGTCCCGCGTGCATCACGACCACGACCTCGCCGATGCGAGCGTCGTGCGCCACGTCGACCGCGGCCCGCAGGTTCGACGCGCCGTCCGACGAAGGACGGTCGGGCGAGCGTTGCGCCCCGACCACGACCACCGGCCCGGGGAGGTCGACGAGCAGGAAGCTGAGGGCCGCGGCCGTGAACCCGAGCGTGTCCGTACCGTGGGCCACGACCACGCCTCGCGCCCCGGAAGCGAACATGGCGACGATCTTCTCCGCCAGCACGCGCCAGTCGTCGGGGACCAGGTCCTCACTCAAGCGGTCGAAGACCGGCACGATCCGCACGCGGCCGGAGGCCTCGAGCTCCGGGAAGAACTCGAGCACCTCACGTTCCTCCTTGACGGGCTTCACCCCGCCCGTCTCGTAGTCGACCCGCGAGGCAATCGTTCCGCCGGTCGTGAGGAGAGCGACCCAGGGACCCGAGTCGGATTCCGGGGTGGCGGACGGGCTCCGGGGAGGGAGGGTCGACGGTGGCGGCGGAGGGCCCAAGAGCCGGTATCGGAAGTCGGGGCCGACCCGAACGCCGATGTTGTAGCCGCTCTCGAGTTTGAGCTGCACCACGCGCTCGCCCGAGAAATCGTGGCGAGGAACGATCGCGCCCCGCCAGACGCGGCCCTCGGAGTCGACGAGCTCCACTCGCTGGCCGGTCGGCAGCCCGCTCAACTCTCTCCAGACATCGGCCGAAGGGGGGTCGCTCATCCTCACTAGACCCGACGGACGTGCGCCGGAGCGGTGACCGGTATAAAGTCTCGTTCCGAGAGCGGGCCACCCGGCCCCGGGCTTTTATAGCGGACCCTCCTCGGCGCGCCGGGACCAATCGAGAACTCGAAAAGCCCGTGTGGGGTAGCTACGGGACCGGGGCCCACACCCCGTCCCGCTGCAATGGATTATCCTAGAGGCCTGCGGAGCCTCAGACCTGGGTTCGAATCCCAGCACGGGCGAGTTGGGTTCCGAGCCGAACGGCTCGCGGCAGTCTCTAGATCTGGTCTCTTCTCAATGACGGGTCGGACTCGCCCTTCAGCCGCCCTTTGCCAGAACACCCGTGTGCAGTGCTACTGGGACGTTTGATTCCCCCGAAGCGGGCCGACAGGGGCGCCTCGGAGGATCGCATGGACTCTGACGCCGCCCGACGGATTTGACGGAGACCTCGCGGGGGGAGACCCCGACGCGGAGAGAGAGCATCGTGTCGGGGCTCGTCCTGGGCCGCGGAAGTCCGCGGGTTTCGCCTAACACCTAATAGAAGGCGGGGGGCTATGGTACCACTGAGCGGGAGTCCATGGGTATCCCGGTCCACGCCACACCACGCGCCAGACCTGCCTACTCCCGCCGCGGTCTCGGAGCGTTTCTGGTCGTGACCGGGGCACTCCTCGCGGTTCCCTCGCTCATCCTCGTGATCCTCTTGCCCCAGCCCTATCAACAGATCGCGGGATTCGTCGCTGGACTGGGCTTGGTCCTAGTGGTTTCTGGGCCACTCCTGATCTTTACGAGGTGGCAGTTCGCCAGAAACGTAGGAATCTGTCCGGCCTGCGGTGCTCAGGTCCGGCAAGGAAACGGCTTCTGCACTCAGTGCGATAATCGCCTCTGGTAATCCTCTCCTGCGGGCTCGTCTAGAGGAGACGCCTCGTGGCCGTGACCGAACCCCATCCCCTAGTCCCACTCGGCTTTCACGGCGGATTCAAACCCCCCCCGTGGGTTCGCCTCCCAGCACGGGCGCCTCCCTCGACCGGCGGGGAGCTCCGTGAGATTCGAACAAGGAGATGTTCGAATCCGCTGGTAGCTGAACAGCTCGGTTCACGGGCCGGAATCGAGGTACCGTCGAAGTCGTCCGGAAACCTCTTCTCAAGTTTCGGATATTTCGAAGTCCGGCCGTACCTGAAGGGATCGGTACCCTCCACGGTGCCCTCCCCAGCGACGGAGGTCGCCACGCCTCGATCGATTCAAGAGGTTACCAGGGGCAACCAAATGATTATGGTTGAGAACCGGGGGAAACCCGGCGACACTCTCGTTAGGAACTCGCGGGTATGGTCCGCTTTCGATCAGCCAAAGCTAGATGGTCCGGGCTCAACTGGAGGTAGCTCGACATGGCATCCTCGAAGGCAGGGTCCCCTGTGGTCGAAGTTCGATCTCACGTCTCGGCCCGCCCCGCCGAAGTTTTTCCCGTCCTATGGGGGGAAATCTCCTCCTCCCTACTTCGACGAGGGTGGCGGATAGACTCTGAACCCGGCGGGCAGCTTCGGAGCGCGGAAAAACAGTCCCCGCGAGAGGGTCGCGGGCGCCTGGAACGGTGGAATCCACCTCACGAAGCGGAACTCGTCTGGACCCAGGACAGCGCCCGTACGGAATCCCCTCCTAGACTTCGCATCCGATGCGAGGCCGACGGAAGGGGGACCGCGATCGTCGTCGAGCATTCGGGTGGAATCGGGGCGCGAGGAGAGCCAAGAGAGGAGTACGAACTGGGGTGGGTAGCGTCGGAGGTGATTACGCCTCTGCTCCTCGCGACCGCTCCCGCGCGATTGACGGAATGGTCCGACGACCGTTGGGGTCGGAGACCCTCCGGCCCAACAAGCAAGACGTTCTGGAAGGAGCCCGTGTACCATCTCCCCGGCTTCCAAGCCATCCTCGATGGTCTGGCGCTCCGGAAGGGCGACGTGCTCCTCGAAGTGGGATGCGGCGGCGGGGCGCTCCTGAAGAGGGCCCTTGCGACGGGATGCACAGCTGCCGGCGTCGACCACAGCGCGGACATGCTGAGGGTGGCCTCGCAGCAAAACGCCCGTGCGCTGGCTGCGGGACACCTCCAGCTTCGGTACGGGGATGCAGCTGCGCTTCCGTTCCCGAACGAACGGTTTACGTGTGCACTCATGTCGGGCGTGCTTCCGTGGCTGCCGGATCCTACTAATGCCTTCCGAGAAGTACTCCGGACGCTGCGCCCCGGCGGACGCTTTGTCGCGTGGACCGGCACGCCAAGGGCCTACGGTACCCCTGCCGTAGGCCCGAGACGAAAGGACGGGCCGCGGCTGTACGAGGACAGGACGTTGGTCCGATTCGCACGACGGGCCGGCTTTTCTGAGGTTCGAGTTGATCACCCGGACCTTCGGGGCAATGCCAAGAAGGTAGGAGTCCCCCGGCATTCCCGGTTCCTGTTCGCACCAGAGTACAACACCTTTCTCTGGACTCGTCGAGAATGAAGAGCGAAGGCGCCACGAAACAGCGCTTCCTGTTGTCACCGTGAACTCACGAATCATCCGCTGGGTCATGGATTCGAACAAGTAGTTGCTCGAATCCCAGCACGGGCGTTTCGACTACCGTCCCGAGCCCGATGGCCCTTCGGACCGTGGCGTGAGGTCGGGCCGCGCATGTCGTTCCGAACCCGTCGTTCGGAAATATGTCAATAGAAGTTCGAGCTGGCTCACTGACCGCGCAGTAATTCTCATTGTCCGCAATGTCCCGGCTCTTACACGGGGCGGGAATGAAGGGAACGAAGCTGACCTCCGCGCCTACGGTTGACGACACTATCCGACAGCTTGAGGAACGACGCAAACGCACCCTCTCCATTCGTACGGGGAGAACCCGCCGGTTTCCCACTGCAGAAGATCCATCCTGCCCCAGGGTGTTTTCACCGAGTTTCCCCGATAGACCTGGCTACTGGTACAATCCCTGATACCCACCCGGCCCTCTTGCGTAAAAGTCACGAGGGCTTGGCGGTTTCTTCTGAGATCATCCGGACGACCTATGGACGCACCCGCAATCGAACTTGGGGCCCTCGTCATGGTGGTCGGTCTGGTCCTATTGATCCTGCCTTCCGTCTGGTCGGAACCGGCGCGACGGGAGAGGAGGAGGGCACGAAACCTCGAACTGCGCGCCCGCGAAACCGGCCTGAGGGGTCACTGGGCGTTGAACGTTGATCGGACGGGTTCGGGGCGGGCGAGTGAGTACGGAACGTACCAACCCGCAAGCGACGAGGACCGGGCGCTCTACGAAGCGGTCGGCTCGCGGATCCAGGGCGAGGCCAAGTTCTTCGCGTCCGAGATGCTATGGACGGACGCTCGACTCGCCTGGGCCGGCATCGTGATGCTCCTCATCGGGATTGCCATGACCGTCGGCTCCATCCTGAATTGATACAGCGTTCGCACTATCGCCGACAGGCGGCGACGGGCGAGAAGCACCAAATAGCTCGGGAGCGTACGGAGGTTGCTTTTCGCAGGAACATGGCGAGGAACATCGCCAGTCCGCCCGGTCCACCCTCCACGGTCGAGCGGTCGCGAACTATGGTGACGTTCGTGCTCATCGTGCTCGCGGTAGCGCTAGCGGTCGTACTGGCTATGTTTTGGGCGACGGGGGTGTTCGTGCCATTGAGTGGCCCATCCACCCTCCACGGGGCCCCGCGAACCCCCATCGAGGTAACCGAAGTGTCCGCTTCGGTAAGCTCCGTGACCCTGAGCTGGACCCCCGCCGCGACGTCGACCGCTTCGGGATCGGTGACCACGTATGAAGTCCTCTACACCGAGGGCCATAGCCCGGCGACGTGCGGAATATGGGGGTCGCCGATCGACGTGGGTACCGGGCTCACCGCTACGGTCATGGGCCTGAATGAAGACACCACCTACTGCTTCCAGGTGGTCGCGGTTTACGCGAACGGTACGGACGCGGACTCGACGTGGCTTACGGACGCGGAAACGCTGGGTCCGGAGGGACAAGCCACCAACGCGCAGGACGGAGCCACCATTGTATCCACGCAAGCGTTCTCGGTCACGGCCGGCCAACTCATGTTGGCCACGGTGAGCAGCTACGGCGCCAACTTCATGACGCCGCTTTTGACGGCTCAGAACGGCCAGACGTTCGCCCTTGTCACGTCCTACTCGAACGCGGCAAACCCGGCGTTGGTCACGTACGTCTTCGATGCGGTCGCGAACCTCACCACTCCGGATGAGGTGGTGACGCTTACGGATTCGGTCGCGAGCGAGTACATGCTCGGGATCGTATCCTACTCCGGTTACGTCGGAGTGGCGACCGTAGGAACTTGGGTGACCGCGGTCGGCATCGAGGACACCGCGAACGTGTCCACCGTGCCGGGCGCGACCTTGGTGGCGTGCGTCGGATACGTCACGGACGTCGGCGGCGCCTCGTTCAGCGCGGGGTTCACGGACGCGACGTGGGCCGCGGCCACGTTCAACAGTCGTGCCGACCAATGGTACATGATCGGCGGGGCGGCCAGCGGGATCAACTTCGGCACCGTCACTCGCGGCCTCGGCGGCGACACCTCGCTGGTCCTTGTCGCGTTGTCGTAGTCGCGTGCGCCGCGGCGTCCTTCGGGGCCCATCCCGTGGTTGTTAGGCCGCTCGAAGCCCGGGGCCGGTTACCGCACGTTCCCGCGCAACACGCTCTGGCCCAGATTCACGGGGTCGTTCCACCGGTCCGCGCATTCCATGGGCAGGCGGTGTCGAGGCGACCGACCCGACGCGAGCGATGATCTTCGTAGGATATCTCCTGCGTGGCCACGGAGAAGGCGAGGCTTTCGTCCAATCTGCACCGATTCTTGGGCCGGCCCTCCACGGGGTCCGAAGACGATCGGAAGAGCGGCGTTCGGTAGGGAGCCATCGCAAGTCTCGGTCTCACGCTCCGACCCCGGGGAAGGTGCGTTTGACCTCAGTGGAAGATGTAGTAGGCCCCGGTGAGGTCGATTTGGAGGCCGGCAGCGATGGCGCCGGGGTCGCACGCCCAGAAACCGAACGGCGTCCCATTGCTCCGGACGCTCCCGTAACCGAACGAACTGTCATAGAAGAGCTCGGGCGAAATGCCTTGGACCCCGTTGGCGGGCACGTTCGGTGCGTACATTTCGGCGACGGGGGCCCCGTCGGACGAGTGCCACTCGTAGGTCAAGATCGCGCCCGCCGGAAGGCTGACCAGGAACGGAACAAAGGTCGCCGAGCATTCGACGACCGGGAATCCCTCCTGGAACGACTGCGACACCGGGATCGTGTAGAAACCGGGCACGGCCACGACGATGGCGAGCGCTACCGCGACCGGAACCATCTTCTGCCAGGTCGGACGACGGAACGGCGGATAATCCAGCGGGTCGAGGTCGAGCTTCTCTTCCCGGCGACGTTCGTCGACGGCGAATCCGATCAGCATCACTCCGACGCCCGCCGTGATGGCCGAGAAGAATAGGAGCGTCCACTCCTGGAGGACGGCATATTGGGGAAGGGACAGCTGCGTCGAGGTCACCCACGCCATGAACCAGTTGGACTCGACGACGGCCACGGACCCGCCGAGGACGCCCAGAAAAACGAGAATCCATCCGAAGAACGCCGTCCACCCACCGCGCAGGAATGGACGGCCTCGCACGACTCCCGACATCCCTAGGCTGCTCCGGGAGGCAACGAAGGCGGTTTCGGCAGTTTCCGGCGAAAGACCACCACCAGGAGAATCGCTCCAACGGCCGTTCCAATCACCCCGTAGAACCAACCGTCCACCGCGAACGCGATGGGAGACCCGGCGACTTCGACCGCAACGCTGTTCGTCAGCAGCGGGGGTCCCGAGCTCCAGTTCAGTTGCGCGCTAACCGAATAGGTGCCAGGATTCGGATAGGCATATTGAACATCTTCGACGTCCGACGTGTCATCGGGATATGGGGGCGGCGCGCAGTAGAGGGCCGAGCCGGGTCCTCCATTATTCGCGTACTTCTGATACGAGGTACCGTCGCCGAAGGTGAGAGTCAACTCGCCGAGCGAGGAGAGATTGAAGGGCGTGCAGCCGACCAGCGAGATGTTCAGCTGGAACGTCACCTGAGTGCCGACCTCAACGTTCGCACTGCTCACGCTCAAGGAAACTGCGATCGGTGCCGAGGCGGGGGTGACGCCCAAGCCGAACGAGGGAACGCCCGGTAGAGTACGCGCGGGACCGACCCCAGAAGGGCCGGGAACGTCCGCAGCGAGTCGGGTGTCGGCCCCGGCAGTCGGTCCCGTCGCTAAGAGGGCGACGGTGAGCAGGACGACTCCTAAGCAAGCGGCGACAATCCGAGCGCCGAGCTTGCGGCCCTGACCACGCACGATGCGTTCCCAGAACTCCATGGCCCTTCGCACATTTTCCCTTTTGGGGAGCGCCAACTCCGGGCTGCCGCCGCCTTCCGTTCCCCGACCTCCCGAACGGTGCGAGCCGAATCGCCATCGATACCCCGCGGCTTCGGGTGTTCTTCAGCCGTGTCGGACCTCCGGATTCTCACGTGACGGCGGCCCGAGGCGGACCGAGCCGTAATAGGGACCTTGGGGTCCCACGGTAGCGACGATGCGCGACGGGTCCGACGCGAGCCGACCGAGCGCCGCCCATCGGCCGAGGGCCGTCGTTTCGTGGAGCAGCGGAAAGGACTCCGCGTTCGCGTTGTGGGAGGTCTTGCGCTCGGGCGAGCTCGATGTGGTCGGTCTGCTCACGACGGTGACGAAGGACTTCGGTCGCGTCTCAATCCACGGAGCGAGAGAGGAACTCCTTCACCGGCAAGCGTCGGCGCTCGGGCTACCGCTCCGCAAGGTCGAGATTCCTTATCCGTGCCCGAACTCGCTATACGAGGAGGCGATGGGCCGAGCGGTACGGCAGATGCAGGAGGATGGCATCTCCCGGGTCATCTTCGGCGACCTCTTCCTCGAGGATGTGCGCGCCTATCGCGAAGCGCGCTTGGCGTCCAGCGAGATCCGCCCCATCTTCCCGCTCTGGCATCGAAATACGACGGAGCTCGCGCGCGAGATGCTCCGAAGCGGCCTTCGCGCTCGGGTCGTCTGTCTCGACCCTCGGAGGCTCCCGCGAACCTTCGCCGGCCGCGAGTTCGACTCGGCGTTTCTCGAGCAGCTGCCCGTCGGGGTCGACCCCTGCGGCGAGAACGGAGAGTTCCACACTTTCGTGACCGGTGGTCCGATGTTCGTTCGGCCGATTCCGGTGGTGGCGGGGCCGGTCGTGGAGCGGGATGGGTTCGTGTTCGCCGACCTGATACCCGAGTGAACCGGCGCGGTCTTCCTCGGCGTTCGCGCCCACGCCCGCGGTTACCGAGAAAGTCCGGCGCCGGTCATCGGCCGCTTCACGCCGACCAGGAGACCGCGGCCGGGAACGAGCCCCCGTGACAGGAAGCGACCTTGCAGACCGGCCTCCTCCATCATTTGAACGAGCCGCTTCGGAGGGACCAATAGCCCGACGTTGACCTCCTCGTAATGACGGACAGGACGGCCTCGGGTAGCTAGGAGGTAATGCGACCGAACGAGCAGTTGCCGGCCGCGCCGGGTAGAGTACGACAGCCGGACCGCCTTGGTGGAAGGGCCGTCGTGGGCCATCAGATGGATGAATCCGGGATGGTAATGGGCCGGGTCGACCCACGGCTCCACGATCGCAATACCCCCCGGGTTCAAGTGCGCCGAGATCCGGTGAAACACCCTCCGGAGGTCGCGTTCGTTCTCGATATGCCCGAGCAGACCGAAGATACAACTGACGACGTCGAAGGTCCGCCCGAGCCGGAACGTTCGGGCATCGCGAAGCTCAAGGGAGATCCCCGGCAGTCGGCGCCGGGCGACCCGGAGCATCTCCGGACTGCCGTCGATGCCGGTTACTCGGTACGTCCTTCGCAAGCACTCGAGATGTCGGCCGGTGCCGCACCCGACGTCGAGCCACGACCGGCGGCCGGAGCGCCCGAATCGTCGCGCGATCGACGCGAGCTTCCGGCACTCGCCCCGGTAATCCTTGTCGGCCAGGTAGACGTCGTAGTACGGGGCCAGCTCGTGGAACATCACGGGACGGCTACGCGACATGACGGCGTCGACCCCCCTCCGCTCGACCGGTGTCCTCCGGGCGGAGCGGCTTCACCCCAAGAAGCAGCCCCCGGTCCGAGGTGAAACCACGCGAGAGGAAGCGCGGACGAAGCCCCGCGCGACGCATCAGCCCCTGGAGACGCAATGCGTCCACCATCAGGCCTCGGTTGGTCTCCTCGAGGTACTGAATTCCTCGCCCCGGCTCGGCGATGAGGTACCGATACTGGATGACCGTCCTGCGCCCATGGACGTGAGACTGGGCCAACCGGACCAGGGTGACGGCCGGGCTCTCGCGGGTAAGAAGATGCAGATGACCGGGCTTGGCGCGCGAGGGGAGAATCCAGGGCTCGACCATCGCGACACCACCGGGCCGCAAGTGGCGCGCGAAGTTGGCGAACGCGCTCGCGAGGTCCCTCTCGCTACCCAGGTGAGCGACGGCACTGAAGAGGCAGCTCACGACGTCGAATCGCCGGCCGAGTCGGAAGGTGCGCATGTCGCCCCGGACGAGATGGACCCCCGGAAGGCGGCGTCGAGCGACGCGCAGCATCTCGGGGCTCGCGTCGACGCCCACGCACGCGTGGCGGCGCCGGAGAATCTCGAGATGGCGACCGGTGCCGCAGGCGACGTCGAGCCAGCTCTTCCCACCCGAGCGGCCGAAGCGGCGGGCGAGCTCCTCGAGCCGCCGGACCTCGCCGGAGTAGTCCTTCCGGGAGTACTCGAGGTCGTAGTACTTCGCAAGCTCTCCGTACATGCGGAGGGACGATGTCATGATGTCTCCTCGACCGGGGAACTCAACCACGCTCGCGACGTGTCGGGCGCCGACCGATGGTGATCCAGATCCCATCGGGGTCCGTCACGCTCGCCATCCACCCCTCGGTGGTGGAGGGTTCGTAGCCGGTCGGACGGGCCCCATGCTTCCGAAGACGCCGATACGTTCGCTCGAGGGCTTGCCGGGAGGCTACACCGAGCGTGAAGTCGAGATGGTCGACCGCGTCCCCGGTGCGGAAAGGCCCGGCGAACAGCGACCCTTTGGGATACCAGTTCAGCTCGATTCGCCGACCCGACCGCGGGTCCTTGAGGACCACCCAAATCCCCCCGCCCCAACTTCGGGAGTCGCCGCGGCGGACCTCCCTCAGGCCGAGGGCTCGCTGGTAGAAGCGGAGCGATCGCTCTAGGTTAGTCACGCGCAGCCCGACGACTTCGAACCGCATCGGACCCCGCACTGGGCCGGTCCCTATACTGCTGACGCCCGAGCCCGAACTCCGGGTCGAAACGCCTCGCTACGGTGAGGACGCCTCCGGAACTTGACCGGGGTCGGTTTCCTTCTCGAATTCACGGTCCTCCCACATGTCGTAGGCGATCGCCACCGCCGCCATCTGGGTGATGACCGCAATCGCGTTCACCACGTGCAGGAACAGAATCGCCCGATACACCGAGAGGTTGAGCCCGGGCATCGTCCACGACGCGCCGACGTTGAACCAGAGGAGAAACCCCAACACCACCACGAGGAGCGAAAGGCTCCACGAAGCGCGGGCGACCCGTTTCACTCGGGCCGGAACGCGGGTCTTCCGCAGGCGATCGAAGCAGTAGTACGCGAGGGCCGCGATGCCTACCCCGAGCACCAGATGGAAGTACGGCACCACCGCGGGAGAGTCGGGCCACAAACCGAGAAGGATCTCGAGCAGCACGAGCCAGATCGCGAGATAGAGAGCGGCCCAGAGCTTCATCGCCGCCGCCTGCCTTGAGCTGGCGTGGGCGGTGCAGCCTAAGAACGCTGGGTCAACTCGCGCTTATCTGGGCCTTGACCGACGGCGGGCACCCGCCTGCCCACGGCACGGATCGAGCGGGCGGCTACCCGACCGGGAAGCCGTCGAGAAACGCCCACCACGCGTCGAGCGAGTCTTGGAGTCCCCGCTCCGCCTGACGCCCGGCCCTCGTCGAAGAGTGGAGCAGGTCTCCGAGCAGGCGGCGTTCCGCCGCCGAGTGCTCCACGTCCGCGAGCGTGTGAACGCGGAAGAACTCGTGCGCGGCCCTCGAACGTAGGCCATAGTGCGCGCGGAGACCGCGGGATTTCTCGGCGGCGACCTCGGGGAACTGTGACTCGTAGGCGTAGAACGCCCCGAGCGCCCCCGGCGCGCTCCCGGCGAGAGCGTGGCGCTCGTACGCAGCCAGGAGTCGCCGGGTGGGCCCGGTCGGTCGTGGAGGAGTTGGCGGAGCCCCGATCGCCCTCGCGAAATCGAGCCAGAGTTCCGGGTGGGTCGGCGACCTTCCCTCCTCGTCGATAAGATTCTCGAGCAGGACGCGGCGGGACGCCGGATCGGTGACGCGGGAGTAGGCACCCGCCACGAATCGTGGAAAGTTCACCTCGAAGTGGTAGTACTGGCCGGCGTACGTCCGGAGCGTCTCAATCGGAAGTTCACCCTTGGACCAGGCAGTGTAGAACGGGTGGCGCAGAAGGTGTCGCTGACGCACCAGGCGGTCGAGGTCGCGGATCGTCGTCATCGTCCACCCCAGGCTGAGGGGGGATTCGTATCTTTCGGTGGTCCCGGAACACTTCGGCCCCGTGGCGGGTGCAATTCCGCGCTCACCCTCGTCCGGTGCTTCCTGGGGCGCACGGGTGCGGCCGCCTGCGGCTCAGCTCGGGGTGCTGAAGGCGGAACCTTCGCCGCGGGCGACGCCGCCGGGCAATGGCCACTCTCCCATATACGAGGGCCGAGTAGCCCGGCCCATTCACCCATGACGTCGGCCGACCTGGGACGGGACTTTGACGAGATTGCCGCGGTCTACGACGAGACCCGCGAGCCGCTGGACCCGGAGACCACTCAGGGGTTAGCGAGGTTCCTTTTGGAGCACGGCGGGAGATCGGTCCTCGAGGTCGGCGTCGGCACGGGCCGAATCGCGGGACCGCTGGCTCACCACGGCCTCTCCGTGGTCGGCGTCGACCCCTCGCGCGGCATGCTCTCGCGCGCTGCTGCGAAGGGGGTGGCCCGGCTCGTTCAAGGTACGGCGTATCGACTCCCGTTCGTGGATCGGGCGTTCGACGCCGTCCTGTTCGTGCACGTCCTCCATATGCTCGAAGACCCCGGGTCAGCGCTCCGGGAGGCTGGCCGCGTCGGTCGGGGCGGAATCCTGGCGCTCATGGACCGCGACCCGGCCGATGTCCGCGGGGACCTCCCGCCGCGACCCGCGCCACGGGAGCTCGTGCGTCAAGTGCTCGCCGACGTGGGGTACCCGGACATGATCCGACCCGGTCCGCGGACCAAGGAGCGGGAGATCCTCCGCAAGTTTCCTCCCGCGGAGAGCCGCCTGCTCAGCGACCACGAAGTGACCGAGCCGCTCGTCCGGCATCTCGACCCGCTCGAGAAGCGGGCGTACCGCCACGTCCTCAAGGTCCCCCGCGAGGAGCTGGCTCGGGCCGTGGGCCTCGCCCGAGCGAAAATCGGCTCCCAGGTCGTCACGTATCGGCGGAGCGAGGCGGTCGTCTGGTGGCCGGCCTTCCCGAAGGCGTGATGGCCTCGGCGTCCCAGCCGGGCTCACCTAGCGCGCGAACCGGTGCGCCATGACGTACGGCAGCACGCCGCCCGCCCGATAGTAGCCGAGCTCCGTCATGGAGTTCAGCCGCGCGATGACCGGGAACGTCCGAGAAGAGCCGTCCGCTGACCGGGCCGTCACTGCGACGTTCGCCCCGGGAGCGAGCAAGCCGGCGCCGGGCAGACGCATGGTGAACGACTCCCGGCCCGTCAGAGCGAGCGACGCGACGCTCTCGCCCGGCCGGAAGGCCAGCGGGAGCACGCCCATCTCGACGAGGTTCGTTCGGTGGATCCGTTCGTAGCTTTCGGCGATCACCGCCCCGACCCCGAGGAGACGCGGGCCCTTCGCCGCCCAGTCGCGGGAGCTTCCCTGACCATAGCTCTTCCCCGCCAGCACGATGAGCGGTGTCCGCTCCGCGCGATACCGCTCCGAGGCGTCGAAGACGGTTGTGACCTCGCCGGACGGCAGGTGCAGCGTGTAACCCCCTTCCGTGCCGCTGGCGAGCTGGTTCTTGAGTCGCACGTTCGCGAAGGTTCCGCGCATCATCACCTCGTGGTGACCCCGACGGGACCCGTACGTGTTGAATTCGGAGATTGGGACGCCGTGCGCGCTGAGGTAGCGCCCGGCGGGCGAATCGGCGGGAATCTCTCCGGCCGGCGAGATATGATCGGTGGAGACCCGGTCCCCGAGCACCACCAGCGCACGAGCCTCCTCGACCAGCAGGCCGTTGTGGGGGAGCCACGGTGTGGGAAGGTCGAGGTAGGGCGCCGGCGCGAGATAGGTCGATGCGGTGGACCAGGGGTAGTCGAGTCCGGCCGGCGGGTTGAGCGATTCCCAATGGTGGTCGCCGACCTCGATCGTCCGGTACTTTTCCTGGAACATCGAGGCGTCGAGCGACGATTCGACGATCCGCCGGATCTCCTCTCCGGGCGGCCAGAGGTCGCGCAGGAACACGGGACTCCCGTCGGGCTTGGACCCGAGCGGCTCGCGCGTGAGGTCGAGGTCGACGCGGCCCGCGAGCGCGTAGGCGACCACCAGCATCGGGCTCGCCAGATAATTCGCCCGCACCTCGTTGTGGATTCGCGCCTCGAAATTCCGATTCCCGCTGAGCACCGCTGCGACGTATAGGTCCCGGCTCCGCACCTGCTCGCCGACCGCCGGGGGCAACGGACCGGAGTTCCCGATGCAGGTGGTGCAACCGTAGCCGACCACTTCGAAGCCGAGACGGTCGAGGTACGGCAGGAGCCCGGCCCGCTCGAGGTAGGCCGTCACGACCTTCGACCCCGGCGCGAGGGAGGTCTTGACGTGGGCCGGGACTCGCAGGCCGAGCTCGCACGCACGCTTCGCGATCAATCCGGCGCCGACCATCACGCTCGGGTTCGACGTGTTCGTACAGCTCGTGATCGCGGCGATCACGACGGAGCCGTCGTTGACGGCCGGGGAAGGCCGCGCGCCGGCCGCCGTCGGGGTGGCGGGCCGGGACTTCCGGTAGGAGGCGAGCGCCGTGCGGAACGATTCTCGCGCGGCGGAGAGGGCGACCCCTTCCTCGGGGTTCTTCGGACCCGAAAGCATCGGGACGATCGTTCCGAGGTCGATCGGGACGAGCTCGTCATAGTCGACCGACCCGGGGGTCGGTGAGCCCCACAGCCCCTGGGCTCGAGCGTAGGCCTCGACCCGGGCCACCAGGTCGGCGCTGCGACCGGTCCCCCGCAGGTAAGCGAGCGTCGCTTCGTCGACCGGGAAAAACGCGGCGGTGGCGCCGTACTCCGGGCACATGTTCGCGACCGTGGCACGGTCCGGCACCGAGAGATGCGCGACCCCCGGTCCGAAGAACTCGACGAATTTGTCGACGACGCCCTTATCGCGCAGCCGGCGCGTCACGGTGAGTACGAGGTCGGTCGCCGTGGCGCCCTCGGGCAGGGTTCCGGTCAGTTCGACGCCGACTACCTCGGGACGGCCGAGGAAGTACGGTTCGCCCAGCATCACCGCTTCGGCCTCGATCCCCCCGACGCCCCAACTGAGGACGGAGACGCCGTTCACCATCGTCGTGTGGGAGTCGGTCCCGATGACCGTATCCGGGAAGGCGACCCGAACGCCGTTCTGGGAGCGGACCTGAACGACCGTCGAAAGGTACTCGAGGTTGACCTGGTGGCAGATCCCGTTGCCGGGCGGCACGACGTGCATGTTGGAATAGGCGTCCTTCGACCACCGCAGGAATCGGTAACGCTCGCCGTTGCGCTCGTACTCGTGGTCCAAGTTGATGAGAATCGAACGGGGCGAGCCGAAGCTATCGACCTGGACCGAATGGTCGATGATGAGGTCGACGGGCACGATCGGGTTCACGCGAGCGGGGTCGAGCCCTCGACGCACCGTGGCGCTCCGCAACGTCGAAAGGTCGACGATGACCGGGATTCCCGTGAAGTCCTGGAGCAGGACGCGTTCGGGATAGTAGGCGAACTCGACGCCCTCCACGAGCGCATTGCCGTTGGCGAGCGCCACGAGGCTCTCCGGGTCCGTCACATGCGGGTCGAGGTGGCGCAGGAAATTCTCGAGGAGCACTCGGACGGTGCGGGGTCGGCGCGCGAAGCGCACCGGGTCGACCCCGGGAAGCCGACCGGGTAGGTAGATCGTCGCCCGGTCCGTTCCCCAGGCGAGCGTGTCGGTAACGTTCCGCGGGTCGGTCGGATTCATGCGGGACGCAGGAACTCGGCCTTTTTGGGTTCTTTGACCGGGCGGGGCCGGTCACTCCCGCGCGAGCGGCACGAAGCGTTCCCAAGCGAGTCGCACCCGGGTACCGGGGGAAGGCAGAGGCCCATCGCTCCGCATCTCGAGGCGCTGACCGGAAATCGTTCGCAGCACCACCTGGTTCACCGCGCCGACGGGTCCCGCGACCAACACCGTCGCCTCGAGCCCTCCGGCGCCCGCGGGGACGAGCTTCAGGTCGCTCGGGAGAACGCCGATCGAGCCCGAGGCCCCGTCGAGAACGTTGTAGCCCAAGAACCGAGCGGCCCGAGCGGTCGCCGGGTGTCCGAAAACCTCCGCGGGAGGCCCTTCCGCTCGAAGTGTTCCATCGAACAGGAGGCCGACCCGGTCCCCCAGGAAAAGACCTTCCTCTCGGTCGTGCGTCACGTGGATCGCCGTAGTGCCCGAAGCGCGCAAGACCTCGCGGAACTCGGAGCGAAGTTCCGCTTTGAGCTCGACGTCGATGGAGGCGAACGGCTCGTCCAAGAGCACGAGGCGGGGACGGGCCGCGAGCGTCCGCGCAAGCGCGACCCGCTGGAGCTCCCCGCCCGAGAGCTGGTGCGGTCGCCGTTCCTCGAACCCTTCGAGGTGGAGGAGGGCGAGCAGCCGCCCGACCTCCTTTTGCACCTCCGCCGCGGGACGGCGCTGGAGCAGGGCCGCGTAGGCGATGTTCTCGTACACGGACCGATGAGGGAACAGCGCGGGGTCCTGAAACATCAGGACGATCCCGCGTCGGTGGGGCGGTTGTCGGGTGACATCCACACCGTCGAGCCGTACGCGGCCCTCGGTGGGGCGCTCGAGGCCCGCCAGACAGCGGAGCAGCGTCGTCTTGCCACTCCCGTTCGGGCCGAGGAGGACGAAAAACTCGCCCTCGTGGATGCGGAACGAGACATCCCGAAAAACCGTCTGCCCGTCCCACGCGGCGGCGAGCCCGTCCACCTCGAGGACGGCCTTAGAGCTCGACACGACGACCTCCCACGGTGATTACGACGAACACCGCGAGGCTCAGCAGCAGCAACAGCCCGGCGGCGGCGTCGGCCACCGGGAACAACCGAACCTCCGAAAGCGCGTACAGCGCCACGGGGAGGGTCGTGAGCGGCGGCGGAACGAGGAAGTTGGTCGCGGTGAACTCGCCGAGACCGAAGGCGAAGGCGAACAGGCCGACGGTGACGAGGCCGTCCTGCACGCGCGGGAGGTCCGCGTCGAGGAAGGCTCCGAGCGAGGAGGCTCCCAAGGTCCGCGCGGTGTCGCGCGCGGCGGAGGAGAGGCCGGCGAGCGGGATCTCGAGGCTCTGAACGGCGAACGGAAGGGCCAGGATCGCCTGGCTGACCACGACCAGGGTCCAGATGTTCGTGCCGCTGCCGATCACCGGGTGCCAGAACGAGGCGAGGGCGAACGCGAGCACGACCGGCGAAAGGAGCAGCGGGATGAACAGCACGAGTCCGAGCGCCACGGCCCGGTCGGGTCGGCGAACGATCGCGAAGCCGCTCACGACGCTCAAGAGGAGGGCGAGCAGCGCGGCGACGACGGCAAAGAAGAGCGTGTTGCCGACCGCCCCGACCGCGGAGACACCCAGATGGGCGGTCGTCGAGGAGGAGAAGAGCACCTCCCACGCGGTCCCGGCTCCATACCCACCGGTCGGCGCCACCGTCCGGTAGAGCACGGCGCTCAGTAGGGCGACCTCGGCCACCAGCACGAGAGCGGTCTCGCCCGCCAGGGCCCAGCTCACCGGCCGGTGCCAATCGACCGGCCGAGGGCCCGCGACCCGACGCCCTGGGTTCGCTCGGAGGCGGCTCACCAGACCAAGATAGAGAGCCGTGGGCAGCAACAGGAGGAGCACCATGGCGAACGCGAGAACCGCGGCCGCATTCGGCTGGAGGAACGTTTGGTCGAGGGCGTAGACCTGCGCCTCGAGCGTATAGCAGCGCGAGCTGGCTCCGCACAGGAGGAGCGGCGGCGCGAACGAAAGCGCCGAGAACAGGAAGGTGAGCAGCCCGCCCGCGGCGGCGCCCACGAGCGTCGGTCGTGCCCATACCTCGCGGTACGCGCGCGCCGGAGAACCTCCGAGCGTCGCGACCGTCTCCTCGAGCTCGACCGAGGCGGTCTCGCAGCCCGTGGCGGTGAGGAGGAGCACGATCGGGACGTTGAAGAACAGGTTCGCCGCGATGATCGCCGGAATGCCGCTCCCGAACCATCCGGACCACGGCAGGACACCCGTCATCACCCCCGCGGGACCGAACAGGTCGAGGACTCCGAGGACGACCACGAGGCTCGGCAGCAGAAACGGCACCAGGAGCAGCGAGCGCAGCAGGGCGCGACCCGGCAAGCTCGACCGACCGACGAAAATGCCGGCCGGATAGCCGAGGGTAACGGCGAGCGCCGCGGAGATGCCCCCCTGCTCGAGCGAGTTGTCGAGCGAGCGGAGGTTGCGCGGGGCGGTCACGACCGAGAGGAATCCGCTCAGGCCACCAACGTGCACCCAGGCTCCCGCGAACAAGAGAGCCACGGGAAGCAGGGCGAACAGGGCGACGAACGCAATCACGGGGAGGAGGAATCCGGCCCCCTCCGTACGGGGGGGCATCGTCAACCTCCCGCGAGCGATTCCCACGTATCGAGCCAGCCGCCCGAGGCCGTCAGGTTCGCCGCCACCGACGCGGGCGTCGTGGCGTTGTTGAGCGCGACGACCTCCGAGGGGTCAATCGCCGCGGAGAAAACCGAAGGCAGCGGCACCGTCGCATTGGCCGGATACTCCCATTCGTTCTCGGGGATGTACGACTGGAATTGACCGCCGAGGATGAACTGCTCGAGCGCTTCCGCGAGGGCCGCGTGGCGGGAGCCGTGGACGACACCGACCCCGTAGATCGTTCGCCATCCGTACGCGGTACCGTTCCACCAGGAGACCGTCGAGTTGAGCGGGGTCGAGCCCGGGTTCGCCGCAGCGTACGCCGGGTCGGTAGAGTAGCTCACCACCAGCTGGTTCTGGCCCGAAGGAGTCCCGAACTCGCCGAAGGCGGTGGACCAGTCGGTCGCCGGGTTCGGATGCGGCTCGGCGAAGAAGTGCTGCCAGAACCCGGTCCAGCTTTCGTGGAGGACGCTCTCGTAGTATTCGATCTGCCAGACCAGGAACTCTTCACCGGTGATGTCGTAGATAGGGTTCTCAGTGAGGAGCTGCGTCGACCAGCTCGCGTTATCGACGAACTCGGGGAGGGTGGCGTGGGCGACCGCCCCGTCGGTCTGGTTGAAGAACCAGGGAGTGAAGTCGACCGCCAGAAGCCCGTATTCGTAGGGCACGACGCCGAGCTCGGGGTCGAGCTCCGTGACCAGCCACGGCGGGACGGACGCCAGTTCCGGGGGCGAGTACGGAACGAGCAGACCGAGCGATTCGGCCTCGGGCGCGGTGATCTCGTCCAGGCCGACGACCAGGTCCGCCGCCGGCAGTCCGTAATCCGAGGGCGACTCGAGGGCGCTTACGATGTTACCGGTCGGGCAGACCAGGTCGATGTGCACGCCGTGGGCCTGCTCGAACTCCCCGAGCAGCATCGAGAGGTCCGGGGCCCCGCCGCCACAGTTGCCGCTGAACAGGGCGGAGTACGTGTAGACGACCAGCGTCGTTCCGCCGGACGCGGCTCCCGAGGAGTAGTACTCGTAGACCCCGAAGCTCGCGACGACCACGACGAGGGCGACCGCGGCGGCGGCAAGGATGCGCCCGACCCGCCCGGGTCGGCGAATCCGGCGCGCCGTGGGCGCTGGCCCCGATGACGAAGGGAGCTCGCTCACATCCTCCGCGGTCCGGCGGAGAGTCCCCTTAGGTGGTGCATCGCGTTCCCTTCGCGGGCATTATCCCGTGCAGGTTCGTGGGGTCGACGGGGTTCCCCCCGTCCTCTCAGCCGGTGCCCAGCTCCCCCTGCCATCCGAAGCAGGACCTCGGTCGCCTTAAGTTTTCGGGGGTGCGTCGGGCGTCCGTATTATACGCGCGCTCGTCCTCCCTCGGCCGACCATAGGCTATGAGCGACCCCGTCGAGAAGCTCCGATTCGGTTCGGAGCTTGTGAAGCGCGGCTTCGCCCGCATGCAGCAGGGCGGAGTCATCATGGATGTGACCACCGCCGACCAGGCCGCTATCGCCGAAGAGGCCGGCGCGGTCGCGGTGATGGCCCTCGAGCGAGTCCCGGCCGATATCCGTGCGGCCGGCGGAGTCGCCCGGATGGCGGACCCGGTGAAGGTCCGCGAAATCAAGGAACGGGTCTCGATCCCTGTGATGGCCAAGTGCCGGATCGGGCACACCGCCGAGGCCCAGATTCTTCAGGCGCTCGCGGTCGACATGATCGACGAGTCGGAGGTGCTCACCCCGGCCGACCCGTTCCAGCACGTCGACAAGAAGGCGTTCAAGATCCCGTTCGTCTGCGGGGCCCGTAACCTCGGAGAGGCCCTCCGGAGAATCGAAGAGGGCGCCGCCATGATCCGCACCAAGGGCGAGGCCGGCACCGGCAACGTGGTGGAGGCGATCCGCCACATCCGCCAGATGCTGTTCGACGTCGCCGAGGTACAAAAGCTCCCGAAGAAGGATCTCGCCGGATGGGCGAAGAAGGAGCGGGTCTCCGAGGCGATCGTCAACGAGGTACGGAGCCTCGGTCGGCTCCCCGTCGTGAACTTCGCGGCCGGAGGCATTGCCACACCGGCGGATGCGGCGCTCTGCCGGCTGCTCGGCGTCGACGGTGTGTTTGTCGGGAGTGGGATTTTCAAGGCGCAGCACCCGATGAAGGTCGCTCGCGCCATCGTCGAGGCATCGCTCCACTACGACGACCCGGAGGTCCTCGCCCGCGTCTCGTCCGGTCTCGGCGAGGCGATGAAAGGCCTCGAGATCTCGACCCTGCCATCCGACGCCTTGCTCCAGACGCGCGAGTCCTCTCCGCTGACCGCGCCCGCGCCGCGCCACGTCGCACCGCCCGAGACGTGAGCCCGGAGTCGCGACGCCGGCGATGCGTCTAAAGTGGAGGGCGCCCTAGGGCGGCCCCGTGCGGATCGCCCAGGTCCTGCCGTTCTTCCACCCCCATGCGGGGGGGGTGGAGTCCCACGTTCGCGGGCTGGTGCGTGAGTTCACCCACCAGGGCCATGAGGTGACGATCGTCACTTCGCGCTACGACCGTAACCTCCCGGCCCAGGAGGAAATGGAGGGCTACCGGGTCTTGCGGAGCCGCACGTGGGGGATGCTGCTCGATACTCCCCTCGACATCGGGACCGGCTCGCTGGTTCGCTCGCTCGACGCGGACGTCTTCCACCTCCATTACCCTCCGCCCCTCACCTCGTACTTTGCGGCCCGAACGCTCTCGCGGACGAAAGCGCCGGTCTGCCTCACGTACCACTGCGACCTCTATCTGCCGAGCGCGGGGGGGCGGCTCCTCGCAGGACTCTATCAGCGAGTGTTCCTCCCCACGACGCTCGATCGCGCCCAGCGAATCATCGTGCACACGCGGAGCTACGGGGTCACCTCGGCCCCGCTCCGGGGGCGCGCAATGAGCGTCATCCCGTCCGCCGTAGACCTAGACCGGTTCCGTCCGGGTCTCGATGCGAGTCGCCTTCGCACGGACCTCCAGCTCGAAGGAAAACGCGTGATGGTGTTCACCGGGCGGCTGGTGCCGCACAAGGGCGTCGACGTGATTCTCGAGGCCCTCGCCCAGCTCCCCTCCGACGTGGTGCTCGTGGTGGTCGGCGCCGGACCCCGCCTTCCGAGCCTCGTGGGCCTCGCGCGTCGACTGGGGGTGGAGGAGCGGGTGCGATTCTGCCCGGCCGTTTCCGACGAGGAGCTTCCGCTATTTCTCGCGCTCGGGGACGTCTTTGTCTTTCCCTCGCAGAACCGGCTCGAGGGGTTCGGCCTCGTCGTCGCGGAGGCGATGGCGGCCGGCCTTCCGGTGGTCGTGGCCGATATGCCGGGCGTACGCGAGGTCATCGAGCCCGGCAAGGAAGGACTCCTGGCCGAGCCCCTCATCGCGAGCGACCTCGCGGCGAAGGTCCGGACCTTGCTCGACGACCCTCAGCTCGCGCGCAAGATGGGCCGGGCGGGTCGCGAGCGGGCGGAAGCGCTCTACGCGCTGCCGGTCGTGGTCCGCTCGCTCCTCAACCTGTACGAAGGCCTGCGCGCAACTGGTTGATCTGGACCTTCAAGCGCTCGGCTTCGCCCGCGGCTGCCTTCTTCCAGTCGGTGCCGGACGACGCGTAGAGGACGCTTCGCGAGGCGTTCACTAGCAGCGCGCGGCCGTGAGCGTCGACCCCCTCGCGGACGGCCGTGGCGAGGGAGCCGCCCTGGGCGCCGATGCCGGGAACAAGGATTGGAATGCCGTTCCCCAAGGTCGCACGGGCGGCATGGAAGGCGTCGGAGAACGTGGCGCCGAGCACGACCCCGACGTTGCCGTGCGTATGGGCGAGGCGCCGGACTTCCCCGACGACCGCGAGCCACAAGGGGCCCCGAGGCGTCGGAATCTCCTGGAAGTCGATGGCGCCCGGATTCGACGAATGGGCGACTACGAACACGCCGTGCGACGGGTCATCGAAGAACGGTTCGAGCGTTTCCCAACCGAGCCACGGCGTCATGGTGATCGCGTCGAACCCGAACTTGCCGAACGCCCCATCACGGACCATCCTCAGTGTGTTGGGGATGTCGTTCGCCTTGAGATCGAGAATGCGCAAACGGGTCGGTCCGATGCGCCGGGTCAAACGCTCGAGGAACGTGACTCCGGCGGGTCCATACTGGAGATACGCGCCGAGCTGCATCTTGTACGCCGCGGCATGACGGAAGGTGCCGCTGACGATGCCGTTCAAGAAGCGCTCCAGCTGGACCCGGGCCGGGAGCCGCCGAAGGGGCTTCGGCATGAGGGCGGGATCCGGGTCCAGTCCGACGCAAACGAGCGAGTCGCGCGCGGAGAGGATTCGGTCCACCTTCTGGACAAACTTCGGCGCCACGCTCCTCGAGTCAGGAATTTTGGGGGAAAAGGATTATGACCGGAGCGCGCGCCCCGACCAACGGAATCCATCGTCCAGCCTCCATGACCGGCCGCGCGCTTTTATCACCGAACGAAGTGCTGGCGCGTGCTCTCCCACCCATGAGCGCAGAACCCAGCACTCCGACCCCGGTGGAGACCCGACTACGGGACCTGCGGCCTACGTCCTCTCCGGTCGAGCTGGTCGCGCGCGTGGTCACGAGCGACCGCCGTGAGGTCACCCGCCGTTCGGACGGGAGCCGGCGGCCCGTGCTCTCCGGCCTGCTGAGCGATGGGACCGCCACCGTGCGTTTCACGTGGTGGGACCCCCCCCGCGAGGGCATCGAACGAGGCATCGTTCTCCGGGCGGTCGGAGCGGAAGTGCGGGAGTTCCGGGGTCGCGCCGAGGTGACGTTCGGGTGGAAGACCCGCGTCGGACCGGCCAGCCCCGCCGAGCTTCCGCCGGTGGACGCGGCGGAAGTTCCATTCCGCACCGTCCGTGACCTGCGTCCGGGAGACGAGGGCTTTCGCATCGAACTGCGGGTCGCGCGCATCACTCCGAAGAGCGTGACCGTGGGGACGGAGCGACGGGTCGTCCACGAGGGACTCGTCGCGGACCGCACCGGGTCCATTGCCCTCTCCTCCTGGAGCGACTTCGGACTCCGGGCCGGCGAGGCGGTGCGGATTGCCGGCGGCTATGTTCGTGCGTTCCGTGGACGGCCCCAGATCGTGCTCGACGAGAGCTCGATCGTCGTCCGCATCGAGGGCGCCGACCTCCCGGAACCGGCGCAGCTGCTCGCGTCGCCTCCCCGTTCGATCGCTGAGGTGGAGGATGAAGGGGGTGGCGAGGCCGTGGCAGTCGAGGGGCTCGTGGTCGGGTTGCTGCCCCCGAGCGGCATCGTGTTCCGCTGCCCGACGTGTCAGCGCACGGTTCGGAGCGGGATCTGTCGAGTGCACGGGCAGGTCGAGGGCCGGGCCGACCTTCGGGCCCGTATTGTGCTCGACGACGGAACGGGGGCCCTCACCATCAACGCGAACCGCGCCGACACGGAACGCCTATGGGGAGTCACTCTCGAGGAAGCGGAAGCTCGGTTGCGCAGCCAGCCGGACCCGACCCTCATCGAGGAGCAGATGCTCGAGTCGCTGCTCGGTCGCCGCCTCCGCGTCCGCGGCGCCGGGACCCGCGACGATTTTGGTGTGACGCTGACCCCCGAATCGATCGAACGGGTCGACATCGACCTCGATGCCGCGGCGGAAGAGCTTACGTTGCGCCTGGGCGGGAGTCGTTAGTGTCGCTCCGCGAGCCGGCCTGGCGAGTCACGGCCCGCGAGCTCGAGAGCTCCTTCGAGGAGGAAAAAGGCGAGGGCGAACGCCCGGCGACGTACCTCCTCTCCCCGTTCGGAGCCCGGATGAACCGCGTGCTGCTCGCGGGCAGCCTCTCCCCCGCGGAGTCGATCGGTCGGGACGAAACTCAGGCGTTTTGGCGCGCTCGTTTGAGCGACCCTACGGGCGCGGTTGCGGTCACGGCCGGGTCGTTCCAGCCTCGCGCGATGGCCCAGCTCCGCGCCGCGTCCGCGCCCCGGCCCGCGGTGGTGGTCGGCAAGGCCCATCTCTTCCGCGGGCGGGACGGTGTCGGCTACGTTTCGGTGCGGGCCGAGGCGGTACGGTCCGTCGCCGAGTCGGAGGAGCGAGCCTGCGTGGCCGACATCGTCCGGCAGACGCTCGACCGGCTCGACTTGCTCGAGCGGGTCGAAAAGGAACCCGGCATCACGGAAGCGGTCGTGCGCGAGCAAGGGCTTCCCCCCTCCTGGCTGCGGGCCGCACAGGAGTCGCTGCGTCGCTATCCGAACGTCGACCGTAGAGCGTTCCGGCAGGAGCTGGGGAGCGCGGTCCGCCGCGTCGCGGGTGAGAGCGGACCCTCGCGGGGAACCCTCCCGACTCCCGCGACCGTCACGGTGACCCGAGCCCCTCCTCCGCGACCCACCCCTCCCCCACCCTCCGCTGCCGAGCGGGCGGAAGAGTCGCTGTTCCTCGACCAACTCGACGAGATCGCCGACGTTTCGACCGATGGATATGCGGACCTCAAGGAGGTCCTGGCACGGGCGTCCGCCCAGGGGCTCGTCGCGGACCGGGCGGAAGCGGTCCTCAACCGTCTCGAGGAAGAGGGCGTCATCGAAGAGCCGATCGTCGGGAAGCTCCGACGCGCCTAGCGGACCCCCTCCCCGAGGGTTTATATCGGGGTCCTCTTCGGGGGCGGGGGAATGAGGAACACCTGTCTCTCCGAATCGATGACGAGACCAGCGACCAGCTGACCCCCACTTTCTCTCCAGAGTGACCGATGGCGAAGGAACGACCCCCATCCCGCATCCTGCTCGTGGTGCTCATCGTGGTGGTCGTCGTCGTCGCCGGGGTCGGCGCAACGCTGCTCTACGAGTACAACAAGCCGAAGGCCCCCCCGACCATCCTTACGGTCGCGAACGGGGACAACGTGACGGTGAACTACATCGGCGAGTTCGGGAGCGGACCCCAAACCGGCCGGGTCTTCGACACTTCGATCTACTCGGCAGCGTCGAACAACCTGACCTATCCGAAGTCGCTCGAGTACAGCCCGCGCGCTTCCCTCAGCGCGTACATTCCGCTCGCCGTCCACGTCGGGGCCAACACGCCCGCGAGCGGTTACACGGTGGGCAATCTGACGTTCAACTCGGTCGTGACCGGTTTCTGGCAAGGCCTGATCGGGCTGCCGGGCAACCAGTCCCATATGATCGTCGTGCCGCCCAACCTCGGCTACGGGCCCGCCAACCAGAGCTGCATCCGCTCCGCCCCGATGGTCTTCACCGTCCCGGTGCTGACGACCGTCCCGCTCTCTCAGTTCGCCTCCCTCTACCCGAATGGGACCGCGAGCGTCGGGGATGTGTTCCCGGACCCAACGTACGGCTGGAACGACACCGTCTTCTCCGTGAACACGACCACGGTCGCGCTGCTCGGGTCCACCAGCGTCGGGGCCAAGAGCTCGCCGGAGGGGTTGCCGTTCGTGGTGTCGGCGCTCAACGCGACCACGATCACGCTCTCGAGCCTGCTCGGCCCCACGAACGCGGGGCTCGTGCTCGGTCACGCGAAGGGCAGCGGACTCTGCGGCCAGACGCAGTTCATCGTCTCGGCGGTCGACCTGTCGACCGGCACTCTCTCCGAGAACTTCAACCCCGAGATCCAGGGCGAAACCCTCGACTTCATCGTTACGGTGGTCGACATCTTCCCGGCGTGAGCGGGCGCCCGGTCGGCGCTAGAGCGTAACCTTGCCGCGCTTCAGCAGTTCCTCTAGGTGCGCCTCGGCGGTCGCCGCGAGGAGGTCCTCGGTCGGCGGACCGCGGGTGTGCGAATACGCCCGCAGCATCCGCCGGGCCTGCTCCCGCCGCGATCGGCTTCTCGCGACCAACTGCCGCGCCTCGCGGTCGAGGGCGTCCATCTCGCGGCCGAGGGCATCGATTTGAGCGACCAGCTCCGCCCGGGCCTTGCCCTTCTCGCGGAGGGTCGCGATGAGCCCTCCCGCCACTTCGAGCTTCTCCCGGACCGCCACCATTTTCGAGTCGCGCTCGGCCTTCGCGGCCGTGAGCTCCTTGCCTCGCTCGGCGAACTCCTCCCGGGCGGCCGCGAGGGCGGCCTCGGCGTCCTTGAGCTTCTGCTGATGGGAGGCCACGACGGCGGTGCGAGCTTCCGCCTGCTTGAGCTCCTGCGAGCGCTGGCGGAGCAGCGCGATCAGGGCGTTTTCCTCGTCGATCGGCAACGCGCGAGTCTGTTGGCGGAGCTCGAGCTCCGCGATCTCTTTGCGAATCTGCTCCGGCCGGACCCGCTCGCCCGGCGCGAACGATAGCCGGGCCTCCCGGACCTGGACGACGGCGTCCTCGACCTTCTTGCGGGCCGCCTCTCGGGCCGACCTCAGCTCGGCGATCCGACGACCGAGGGCGTGATGCTCTTCGTAGAGGCGCTCCACCTCCGTCTGCGGCTCGAGGCGCCGGTCGTAGACTGCCTTCTGCTCGGACGCGATCTTGCGGACCTGTTGGATGAAATCCTCGCGCCGGTCGAAGAGGGAGCGAAGCTTCGTGTCGAGCGAGCGAAGCCGGTCCCGGTCGTCCCGGTCCTCGCGCTCCTCCTGGTCGGAGAGCAGGGCCCTCGGTGGCACGTCCCGGCGAGGAGAAGGGGTTCTCAAAAGCCCTTCTCTCGCCGCAGCTTGCGCCGGGGACGCGTTCGGGCGCCCTCGGGAGAAGGAGACGACCCGCCGGCCCCGCCGACGGCCGTCCCCGGCCGTTCCGCGAAGTGCTGCGCCACGAACAGCGCGGCGGGGACCGCCGCGTCGATGTTCACGACCGCGAGCGGGGCGCATGATTGGAGCATCGCATTCAGGGCGGCTTCTCCTCGGCCGCCCCGGCCGTAGCCGATCGACGTGGGTACCGCAACGACGGGAGCACGTACCAAGCCCGCGACCACCGTGGGCAATGCGCCTTCACGGCCCGCGAAGACGAGATAGACCTCCGGCCGCCGCGCCTCGAGCCGGTGGATCGCGCTAAGGAGGCGGTGAAGCCCCGCGACGCCGACGTCGTACTGTCGCACCACGCGGACCCCGAGCTCGCGGAGGACCGTCCGGGCTTCTTCCGCGAGCGGAACGTCGCCCGTTCCGGCGGTGATGACCGCCGCGAGACCGTTCCGGTAGCGAGGGCCGAGAGGTCCGGGGAGTCGGACGAGACGACCCTGGGCGAGAAATCGCAGGCGCCGGGCGCGACCGGACCGGGGCCGCCACGAGCGCATCGCCCGTAGTTGTTCGGCTGAGGGGCGGGAGACGAGCGCACCGAGGCCCCGGGCCGCGAGCGCTTCGAGGATGCCGATTAGGTGGTCGACGCTCTTCCCCTCCCCGAGGATGACCTCCGGAACCCCGACCCGTCGCGCCCGGTCGCGGTCGAGCTTTGCGAAATGCCGGACCCGAAGAGCCCTCGGGTCTTGGCCTCGCGGCGGGCGCGAACGCTTCGCGGCCATGACGCCGACCACCCAAGCGCTGATATAGCGGATTCCGGTGGTCCGCCCGTCTCGCAAAGCATGGCGGATTTTTCGCTGACCCCCGAGCAGGAGAGTCTGCGGGACTTGGCCCGGAAGTTCGCTCGGACCGAGATGGCGCCCCATGCCGCGGAGTGCGACCGGTTGCCCCGGTTCCCCGAGGAGATCTATCGAAAGGCGTACGACCTCGGGCTGATGAACCTCAATGTCCCCGCCGAGTACGGCGGGAGTGGGCTCGGCCTGTTCGACCAGTGCCTCATCGTCGAAGAGCTCGCCTATGCGTGCGGGGGGATGACCACCTCCACGATCGCGAACTGCCTCGCCCTCGAACCCATCTTACTGGACGGCTCGCCCGAGCAGAAAGAGCGGTTTTTGAAGCCGTTCTGTGCCGACTATCACCTCGCCGCGTTCGCGCTGACCGAGCCGTCCGGCGGTTCCGATGCTGGGTCGGTACGAACCCTGGCGCGCAAGGACGGGAACGACTACATCCTCTCGGGAGAGAAGTGCTTCATCTCGAACGCCCCGCACGCGTCGCTCTTCACCGTCTTCGCGACGGTGGACCCGAAGCTTCGTCACAAGGGAGTGACAGCGTTCGCCGTCCCCCGGGTCGCCGAGGGGGTGTCGGTGGGCCCGGACGAGGAAAAGATGGGCCACCGCGCCTCCTCCACATCGACCATCCGGTTCGACGGGGTCCGAGTTCCCGCGGCGGACCGGCTGGGGCCGGAAGGGAACGGATTCTCGCTCGCCATGCGTACCCTCGACCAGACGCGGACCCCCATCGGTGCGCTCGCGACGGGTATCGCCCAAGCGGCCCTCGACCACGCGGCCTCCTACTCGCTGAAACGTGAGACGTTCGGAAAACCGATTGCCGAACACCAGGCGATTCAAATCAAGCTCGCGAACATGGTCCAAGCGATTCATGCCGCTCGGCTCCTCACCTGGCGTGCGGCGTGGACGATCGACCGGGGCCAGAAGGGGACGCTCGAGTCTTCCATCGCAAAGTGCTACGCCTCCGACACGGCATTCGCCGTGGCCAACGAGGCGATCCAAATCTTCGGAGGGTATGGTTACATGCGGGAGTATCCGGTCGAGAAGCTTCTGCGGGACGCCAAGCTGACCCAGATCTACGAGGGCGCGAACGAGATCCAACGGACCGTCATCGCCCGCGAGCTTCTGCGGGGTTACTCCTAGGCCGGAGGCGCCCCATGGAAATTGTCGTCTGTGTGAAACCGGTCCCGGACCCCGAGACGCGGCTTCGAAGCTCGCCGGACGGCACCACGCTCGACATCGAGGCCGTGAAATTCGTCCTCGCGGGCTACGATGAGTCCGCGGTCGAACAAGCCCTTCTCCTCAAGGAAGCGACCCCCGGCTCGAAGGTCCACGTCGTCTCGGCCGGGCCCCCTCCCCGCACCGAAGAAGTGCTGCGGGCCTCGCTCGCGCTCGGCTGCGACAGCGCCACGTGGGTCGAGATGCCCCCGGGAGCTGCGCTCGACCCAACCACGGCGGCCCGCTCGCTCGCCCGTGGGGTCGCGGCCCTGCCGCACGACCTCGTCCTCGTGGGTAAGCAGGCCGGCGACGACGAGGCGGGTGTGGTGGGAGCGGCGCTCGCCGAACTCCTCGGAGTGCCGGATTTCAGTGCCGTGGTGGACCTCCGCTGGGACGCCGCCGCCTCTCGGCTTCGGTTTCAACGGTCGACCGACCTCGGCACCGAAGTCTGGGAAGCGCCGCTGCCGTGCGTGGTCGCCCTCCAGCAGGCCTGGAACGACCCCCGAACCGCGAAACTTCCGGCGATCCTCAAGTCCCGCAAACTGCCCATCACCAAAGTGGCGGCCGAGCCCGCGCCGGCCGGAGCGGGAGCGAGCCGGCCGGCAAAGTTCGAGCTCCCGCCCCCCCGCACCGGCGCGAAACTGATCGATTTCAAAACCCCCGAGGAGGCCGCCCAAAAGCTCGTCAAGGCGCTCCAGGAGGAGGCGAAGGTCTTCCCATGAGCGCGCCGGTACTGGTGGTCGGCGAGCTTCACGATGGTGGGCTCTCGGACGCGACGAAGGAGGCGGTCGGGGTCGCTCTCGGTCTGACGAGTTCGGAGAACATCGTAGGCTTCATCGCGGGCCCGTCGGCGGGGTCGGCCAGCGCGGCGTTCGGAAAGCTCGGGGTCGGTCGGGTGTTTGCCGCCGATGACCCTCGCCTCGATGGGGCGGTCACCGCCGTGGTCGCTCATCTGGTCGCCGCCGTCGCAGAGTCGACCTCCGCGGGGGTGGTGCTGGCCGGCGGCACCGGCGTGGGACGAGACCTCGTCGCCCGCCTCGCTGTGCGCTGGAACGCGGCCGTCGCCACCGGGGTCACGGGCATCGTGCGGTCGGGGGATGCGCTCGAGGTTCGCCGGCCGGTCTTCGGCGGCCGAGCCACCGAAACCCGGAAGCTCGAAGGGCCTCGCGCGGCGGTCGCGCTTCGCCCGCACGCCTTTACGCCCGCTCCCGACGGCAGCGCCACTCCGAGCGTGACATCGGTTCCGCTCGATGCCGTGCCGAGGGCGCTGTGGAGCCCGAAGCGTACCCGGGTCGAGACGACGCCGCGGGGAGCCGGCCCCAGCCTTGCGGATGCGTCGATCGTGGTCTCGGGCGGCCGGGGCGTGCGGGCCGCGGAAAACTTCCACCTCATCGAGGAGCTCGCGGCCTCCCTGGGAGCGGGGGTCGGGGCATCCCGCGCGGTGACCGATGCCGGTTGGCGGCCCGCGAACTTCCAGGTCGGCCAGACGGGGCGCACCATCTCCCCCCAGCTCTACGTCGCCGTGGGGATCTCGGGCGCAATCCAACACCTCGTCGGGATGGTGAGCTCCCGGGTGATCGTCGCGATCAACTCGGACGCATCGGCCCCGATTTTCAAGGTCGCGGATTACGGGATCGTGGGCGACCTTTTCCAGATCGTCCCGGCCCTGACGCAGGAGATCAAGCGGGTCCGAGGGCTCTAGGGCCGGGGCGGCCGTCTATAGGTCGAACGCGATTTCGATGCCGTCCCGGATCAACGTCGTCACCTTGATCCCGGCGGCCTTCTGCACGGCCATGAGGACCTGGCGCGCCGAGCGCTTCGGCGAGCCGGCATCGGCCATCATCGAACGAAGTAGCTCGCTCGCGAACCTCGGGTAGAGGGTGTAGATCCGCGGATTCCACTTGACCCGGTCGAGCCGGGCGAAATCCCGGAAGTCCGGGAGAATCCCCGTGTCTTCCAGCCTTCGGTCGTACTCGGCAAGACGCGCGGCGGATGCATCCCCGGCTGCCTTGGCGTCGAGCGCCGTCTCCGCCGCTTCGAGACCCGAACGGATGGCGTAATTCATCCCCTGGATCGTGATTCCGTTCGAAAAGACGAAACCGGCCGCGTCTCCCGCCACCATCCATCCGTCGCCGTGGAAGGCGGCGGGGCGACTCGCCCAACCCGAGGGCACCAGCTTCGCACCGTACTCGACGAGCTCCGCGCCCTTCAATCGTCGGGCGATCGCGGGATGCAGCTTGAACCGCTCGATGAGCTCTTGCGAATAGGCGTTCTGTCCGTAGAGCGAGTCGATCCGCAGGATGATTCCCAGCGAGACGGTGTCGCGATTCGTGTAGAGAAACCCCCCACCCATCACCCCGGGCGGGAAGAATCCGGCGACCCACTCCTCGGTGTGGCCCTGGTTGGGCCCCACCCCGAAGCGGTCCTCGATCACGGTCGGGTCGAGTCGGAACACCTCCTTGATGCCGAGCTCGGTCGCTTCGGGCGACAGGTGGGGACTCGGGCGGATCGGCGTGCCGAGCGCGAGCCGCGAATTCGCGCCGTCCGCGAGGATCGTCACCGGGGCGGTCATCGTCTCGCCACCTTGCACGATTCCATGGACACGGGAACCTTCCCAGTTCAATCGGTCGACCGGGACGGAGGCGACCACGGTGGCGCCGGCCGCCTCGGCTTTCTCGGCGAGCCAGCGGTCGGTCCGAGAACGCAGGACCGTGTGGGCGGCATACGGCTCGGAGCCCCAACTACCTTCCTCGAGGTCGAACGAGACGGCGCTCTCGGGCGTCAGGATGCCGAAGCGCTTACGGACGAGGTGACGCTCGACCGGCATCTCGCGCCACCAGTTCGGCAGGATGCGCGCGAGGTCGTTCCCCCACAGGAGGCCGCCCGAGAGGTTCTTGGTGCCGGTCTCGGCGCCACGCTCGACCAGGAGGACGTTGGCCCCCCCTTGCGCCATCCGTATCGCCGCCGGGGCGCCCGCCATTCCGGCGCCGACCACAATCACGTCAAAATCGTCGGGCATGACCCCCGGGCGGACGGGGCCGAGTCGATTTAAAGTGCCCGTCCGGGGTCGCGCTAGCGCCCGGGTCCGGCCCACTGGACCGGACCGGTCGTGGTCTGCTGGTTGATCGTAGCGTTCTCGATCAGCTTCTGGAACCGGAACGGTCTCGGGATCCCTTGCCAGTCCTCGTTGCCGAGGCGGCTTCCGCCCTCGGAGCTGACCCGCACGGTGCCGTACCCCAGAATCCTCTCCCCGAACGTCTGGCGGACGTCCACGCCCCGTACCTGGTTCACGGGAATCTCGTCGAAGTCCTTGCCGAGGATGCCCCGCTGCACGATCACACGGCGCGAGGTGACCGCGTAGACCGTCGTAATCCAACGGAAGTAACGGATGAGGAGCCAGAGAAGCCCCAGGAGGAACAGCAGGAGCCAGAAGTAGGCCAGGTACCGCTGGACATCCGCGGAGAGGTAATTCGAGAGCGTGAGCCACGTCCGACCATCGGCCCAAACGGTGGGGACCGACGAGCTGATCGCCGGGGCCGAGACGAGCGCGAGGAATCCGGAGATGACCGTCCACAGCACGGGTCCGGGAAAGTAGAACAGCTTCGTGGCGCGGGTCTCCTCGAGCAACGCCTCCTGGTCGGCGAGAAACGTCGCCTTGAGGAGCTTCGGCATCGTGCGCACCGTCGCCGACATAGGGGCAATCGCGCCCGGCATGGAGCCGTGCGAGAGATAAAGGCTCGGCCGGAACGGCGGTTCGGTTCCGTGCTTATATGGCCCGGTCTATCGGGGCCGTCGATGGGCATCACCGACTGTCACGTCCACATCAATCCGATCTGGGAGATGCGACCCGAAGCGGCGCGCATCCTCGCCACGATCGACCCGCCGCCGGCGCACTACGTTCGCCACCCGGAGGAGTTCCTGCGCTACCTCGACCGGGTGGGGGTCGAGCGGGCCGTATTGGTCAACTACGTCGCCCCGGAGGTGATCGGCTACACCGAGGCGACGAACGATTTCGTCGCGGAGTACGTTCGAGCGGACCCGGAGCGGCTCATCGCGGTGGGCGGGATCCGCCCGGACCATCCGGACCCGGAGCGTGAGGTCGCCCACCTATCGAGAGACCTCGGGATCCGCGGTCTCAAGCTCCACCCGCCGCATCAGATGTTCCGGCCGAACGCATACGTGGACGGGGGGCTTCCGAGTCTCCGGGCGCTGTACGAAGCCTGCTCCCGTCACCGCCTCCCGGTCATCTTCCACACCGGAACGAGCGTGTTCCCGGGGGCTCGCAACCGCTTCGCCGACCCGATGACCCTCGACGACGTCGCGGTCGATTTCCCGGACCTCACGATCGTGCTCGCCCACGGCGGCCGACCGCTCTGGACGGAGGCGGCCATGTTCCTCGCCCGACGCTTCCCCAACGTCTGGCTCGATGTGTCGGGGACACCCCCCGGTCGTCTTCTCGAGTATTTCCCGCGCCTCGCGCGATTGGCCGACAAGGTGCTCTTCGGCACCGATTGGCCCGGGCCCGGGGTCCGGGATATCGGCGCGAACCTGGAGGCGTTCCGGGGACTCCCGATATCCGCCGACGACCAGCGCCGCATCCTCGAGGAGAATCCGCTCCGCGTGTTTCCCCGACGGACGCCCTCTTGAAATAGTGGGGCCGAATCCCACGGTCGTGCCCGACACCCCTGAGCCTCCCGAGGAGGCCGCGCCGCCTCCGGCCGAGGAGGAACCGGCGCCGACCATCGAGGTCGTGGAGGGCGGTGAGGAGGTGGGACGCCTTCCGCTTCCTCGGCGCAACCGCGGCGAAGTGTTCGGCATCGCGAGCCAATTGCTCGGCGCGGCCCGGATTCGGGTGATGTGCGAGGACAACGTCTCGCGGATGGGTCGCATCACCGGGAAGATGAAGAAGAAGATGTGGATCCGCGAGGGCGACCTATTGGTCGTACGTCCCTGGGGATTCCAAGAGGGGAAGGCAGACATCCTCTTCCGGTACAGCCGGACCCAGTCGCAGTACCTTTCCCGGAAGAACCTCCTTCCCACCTCGGTAAACATCTTCCAGACGGCGGAGTCCCCCTCAACGGCCTAGGGACGGAAGGATGTGGGCCTCCTCCCGCCGTCCGCTCTCTTCCGTCGAGATGGCGGTCGTCGAGCAGAACTCGGTGGCGCTCGGGGTGACCCTGGACGCGCTGATGGAAAATGCGGGCCGCGCCACCGCCGAGGAGGCGACCCGCCACCTTCCCTCGCCGCCGGCCCGGGTGGCGGTGGTGGCGGGACCCGGGAACAATGGCGGGGACGGCACGTGCGCCGCGTACTACCTACTCCAGTGGGGCTACTCTCCGGAGATCTGGCTCACTCACCCGCCCGTCGAAATCCGATCGCGGGCCGCCCAGCGCTGCTTCGACCGGGTGAAAAACCGGGTACCCGTGCGGGTCGGCAATCCCCGACCCGAAGATCTCGCCACCATGCCGCTCGTGATCGACGCCCTACTCGGCACCGGCCAGGCCGGCCGGCTCCGTTCGCCCACCCGCGACGCGGTCGCCGCGATCCGGGGGAGCGGCGCTCCCGTGTTGTCGGTGGACGTCCCGACCGGCGTCCTCGACCCGGAGGGAGTGCGCCCATCGTGGACGGTGACGTTCACCATCCCGAAGGAAGCGATGGAGGCGGATCGCGTCGGCGAGCTCGTCGTCCGGGACATCGGCATGCCCCCGAACGCCTGGCGGCAGACCGGTCCGGGGGAATTCCATTTCTTCCCGCTCCCTCGGGAACCCCGGGGTCGCAACGGTCGGTTGGTGATCGTGGGCGGGGGGCCGTACACCGGGGCGCCGGCCCTCACCGGGCTCGCCGCGATGCGCGCTGGGGCGGAACGCGCGACCGTGGTGACGCCCGAGGTCGCGGCCGGAGCGGTCCGCGCCTCGAGTCCCAACTTGATCGTCCGCGCCGTCGGCTCGGACCGGTTCCGGCCTACCGATGTTCCCGAGATCCTCGACCTTGTCCGTTCCGCCCCGCCGCGGGCCATCGTGCTCGGCATGGGCGCGGGCGCCCACCCCGAGACCCTCGAAGCGCTCCGCGCCGTCGTGGAAGCCCTGGCGCCGGAACTCCCGATGGTGGTCGATGCGGACGGGCTGGCCGCGCTCGCGTCGATCCCGGTGGCCGAGACGTCAACGCCCCGCTGGACCGGCCTCATCGCGACGCCGAATGCCGGAGAGTTCGAGCGCGTTTTCCACGGACCCGCCTCCGGCTCCTTCGAGGAACGTAGCGCGGTCGCCGAGACAGTCGCCCGGGAGCGGCAGATCACGCTCGTCGTGAAAGGCTCGCCCGACATCCTCACCGACGGCGAGAGCACGGTCGGGAACCACCACCACCACCTGGCGATGACGGTCGGCGGTGTCGGCGACGTGCTGGGGGGCGTTCTCGGAAGCCTGCTCGCCCAAGGGGTCCGTCCGCTGCATGCGGCCCGGCTGGCGACCTACTGGACCGGGGAGGCGGGGCTACGGGCGGCCGGCCATCGTGGCTTCGGCGTCCTCGCCACGGACATCGTGGACGAGCTCCCCGCGGCGCTGGTCGCCGGGTTGCAACGGGTCGAGCGCGCGACCTGACCGGAAGGGGTCAGGCGTACCGAACTCGACCCCGGATGACTTTCGCGCGGGCCCGAACGTCCTTGGCTCCGTCCGGGTTGCCCGCGCCGTAGCCTTCGTGGAACGCGCGAACGAGCGCATCCGACCGCGCGCTCAACGCCTTTAGGTCCTCTTCGACGAGGTGGAGGTCGATCCCGAGTTCCTCGAGGCCCGGGCTCCGGGTGCCCATCGATAGGTCGAGGAACGCGGGGGGACCGCGCGGTCCCTCGGGGAACAGCACGTTCGAGCTCGTGAGGTCGCCGTGAGCGATCGAGCCCGCGTGCAACCGGCCGAGGGCGTGGCCGAACGAACGGACCGCGACGGGAACATCGTCCGGCGGAACATCGGGGTCTTCGAGGATCTGGCGGAGGGTCGGTCCGGGCAGCTCCTCGATCGTGAGTCGGTGCCGCACCAAGTCGACGTCGTAGACGAGCGGGGTGCGCACGCCGAGCCGACGGGCGTCCACGAGCAACCGCGCTTCATTGCGGGTCCTCTCCCGGCGGATCCGCTCGTCGAGCGCTTTCGGTCGATACGTCTTGAGGTCCCGCACCTTGAGGAGCGCTGGAAACCCCCACCAATCGACGCGCCGCAGCGAGGCCTCGGCCCCGCGCGACACCTCCGGGCCTTCGGCGGCAGGTTCGGCGCTCATGGTCGTCCGACGCCCTAACGTCCCTTCCGCGCCGCGACGCTTCGGACGATCGCCTCGCGCGCGAGGCGCGCGGCCAGGAGGCTCGTGTTCCCCGTATCGTAGTGGGGACTCACCTCCATGATGTCGAGCCCGGCGAGCCGCGGGGCGGCCTCGCCGATGATGAACTTCACGTCCCTCGGGGTGAGGCCGAACGGCTCGGGGGTACCGGTGCCCCCCGCATACGCGGGGTCGATCGCGTCGATATCGAGCGAAATGTAGAGACGCTCGGTCTTGAGCATGTTCAGGGCCTGGTGGACCGCCGACGCGATTCCGTCGCGGGCGATCTCTGCGGCCGTGACATAGGACATGCCGATCGAGCAATTGTCGTCCATCTCCTCCCGCGACACGGAACGGACGCCGAGGACCACGATGTTGTGGGGCCCGACTTTCTCGAGGATCCGGCGGGAGGAGCAACCATGGCTCCGGCGGTCCCCGAGGTAGCTCGAACGGAAGTCCATGTGAGCATCGAGGTAGAGGACCCCTACGCTCGCGGCGGAGTCGGGATACGCCTCGACGACCGGCGGCGAGCAGGCATGATCCCCGCCGATGACGATCGGCACCTTCCCCGCCGCGTAGATCGGCCGAATCTCCTCCCGCACGGAGCGGGCCATGTCTTCCGAGCTCCCGAACTCTTCGGTGTTACCGAGGTCGTGGACCGGCACCTCCGCCAGGTCGACCCCCGTCTCGAGGTCGTACGACTCGAAGTTCCACGAATGCTGTCGAATCGAATCGGGGCCGAACCGTGCTCCCGGTCGGAACGAGGTCGTCCGGTCGAACGGAACTCCCACGATGACGAACTCGGCCTCTTCGAACGAGGCGTTCGCGTCCGCGAACGTGGTGGGGCGATGCACGCCGGGCGGACGGCGGTGCTCTATTTGACAGTGCCTTCGTCCGCGCGGCTACCCCGCACCGGCCTCCGTGCGCCGGCCCGCGAGGCGGGCCCGGATGCCCATCTCCCCGTAGAGGAACTCCATCACGATGAGCGAGATTACGGTCGTGCCGATCGCCATGGCGAAGAGGCCGAGGTACCCGTAGAGGACGATGGCGAGCGCTCCGACCGCGGGTCCGAGGCTCCAGAGCGACGAGTTGATCAGGTTGAACACGCCGAGATATTCGGCCCGCTGGTCCGGCGGAGCGGTGCGAGCGACCCAGGCCGTCATGCCCGGACCTAGGAAGGAAAGACCGGCGTTGCGTACGGCCTGCGCGGGGACCACCTCGGTCCACGACGTGGAGAAGATGAAGATCCCATACGAGGCGAGCGTCAGCACGGTGCCGTACCAGATACCCCGAATCTCCCCGTAGCGGTCGATCCATCGGCCGAGCGGCACCCCCGTCAGCGCACCGGTGACGAGCCCAGCGATCGCGACGATCGCCACCTCGAACGAGTTCGCCCCCAGGGACGCGGCGAGGAACCCGTAGAACGTGGCGACCGCACCCGACCCGATCGCTCGGATCGACACGGCGAAGGAGAACGTCACCACGTTGCGCATCTCGCGGATCGGCCGGCGCGTCGTCTGCGCCGGGACGCGGACGTCGGGTACGATGAGGATGACGACGGAGACGGTCCCGATCATCATCACGACGACGAACGGGAACAGCGCCCCGAGCCCGTACCAGTAGGTCACGAGGCCGGCGAGGACGAAACCAGCGACGGCTCCCGCGTTCGACGTGGCATTCAGGAGTCCGTAGCCCTCCCCCCGCTCCGACAGCTGCGTCACGTCGGCGACGAAGGCGTTGTACGCGGGGCTCCCAATGGCGAGCACGAGCTCCGCCGCGATGAACAAGACCCCGGCTAGCACCCACCCCGGAGCGAAAACGATCGCGAGGAAGAGCGGGAACGCCGAGGCCTCCCCCACGACGAGGAAAAGCTTGCGTCGGCCCGACCGGTCGGAGAGCCTCCCCATCCACGGGCCGATGAAGCTCGCGGGGAGCCAGGCGAGGGTCAGGATCGTGAGCGCCACCGGGAGCGAGGCGCCCTTGACCTCGACGAGGTAGAGCGGCAGGAAGACGATGAAGAGCCCTCCCCGGTTGCTCGCGAGGAGCGAGTACAGCGAGAGCGAGAGCAGTTCCCGCGAGGGCATGAGTGCTTTACTTCGGGTGATTACTTACCGTTGAGCGTCAGAACGAACGGACTCAACGCGGGCCGCGACACGACCCCTTATGACCTCGGACATTGTTGACCGCGCGGCGATTGCTTCTATGCCCGAAGCCGAGCTAGTCGTTCGAAAGAATGACGAAGAAGGGGTCGAAATCGTGACCCTGAAGAACCCCCCCGTGAACGCGTTGTCGACTACCCTGCTCGCGGGACTCTCCCACCAGGTCGAGGAGATCTCGCACGACCCGAAGGTGCGCGCCGTGGTGTTGACCGGGGACGGCCAGTATTTCAGTGCCGGCGCCGACCTCAAGGAGATGGCGACGATGGACCTCGCGACCGCTCCGGATGTCGTTCGCAAGGGCCACGAGCTGTTCCACCGGATCTCGACGTTGCGCCCCCCCGTGATCGCGGCGATCAACGGGCTCGCGCTCGGCGGCGGCCTCGAACTCGCGCTCTCCTGCGACCTCCGAATTGCGGGCGAGTCGGCGAAGCTCGGGGCGCCCGAGGTGAACTACGGCCTGATGCCCGCCTACGGGGGAACCCAGCGGCTCCCGCGGCTCATCGGCGTGCCCAAGGCGAAGGAGCTGATCTTCACCGGGTCGATGATCTCCGCCGCCGAGGCGCTCCGTATCGGGCTCGTCAACAAGACGGTGCCCGCCGGTCAAGAGCTCCGAGCGGCGCGGGACCTGGCCCACACGATCGCGCAGCGGGCCCCGAAAGCGGTCCAAGCGGCGAAGCGAGCCATCGCGGAAGGCCTCCAGCTGCCGCTCGCGCAGGGGATCGAGGGCGAGACGAAACTGTTCGAGTCCGAGGTCCTCTCCAGCAACGACCTCGGCGAGGGAATTCTCGCGTTCGTCGAGCGGCGGCCCCCGAAGTTCAAGGGAGAGTGAACGGCTGTGGCGATCGAGTTCGAGTTCACCGCCGACCAGGAGGCGTTCCGTTCCGCCGCCCGGGCGTTCGTCCAGAAGGAGATTGCGCCGGTGGTGGACGAGATGGACGACAAGGAGGAGTTCCCCGAGAAGTCCGTCCGACGGATGCGGGAGGAAGGATACTTCGGCATCCCGGTGCCCGAGGAATACGGGGGCCTAGGTCTCGGCAAGGTCGGCTACTGCATCTTCCTCGAGGAACTCGGGAAGGTTGACGCCTCCCATAGTGCCATCGTCGCGGCACACACTTCGCTCGGCGGGTCGCCGATCCTCTACTACGGCACGGAGGAGCAGAAGCAGCGGTGGCTCGTCCCGGCGTCGAAAGGAGAGAAGTTGCTCGCGTTCAGCCTCACCGAACCCGGGTCCGGGAGCGACTCCGGGGCGGTGCAGACCACCGCGGTGAAGGACGGGAACGACTGGGTGGTCAACGGTAACAAGATCTACGTCACGAACGGGCGCGAGGCGGACACCATCGTCGTGCTCGCGGGCAACGACGTGAAGCTGGGCCCGAGCGGCGGGGTCACGGCGTTCCTCATCGACACCAAACTCCCCGGATTCTCCATCGGGCGGTGCGAGAAGAAGATGGGACTCCACGGCACCTCGACGGCCGAGCTGATCCTCGACCATGTTAGGCTCGGCCCAGAGTGCGTTCTCGGGGAGGTGGGCAAGGGATTCCACGTCGCGATGACCGCGCTCGATGTCGGACGCGTTTCGCTCGGCGCCGCGTCCCTCGGCGGCATGCAGGGGGCGTGCAATCAGGCGATGGAGTTCGCGAAGAACCGCACCCAGTTCGGCCTTCCGATCAGCGAGTACGAGGTGATCCAGTTCAAGCTCGCGGACATGGCGATGAAGGTCCACGCGCTCCGTCTCATGGTCTACCACGCGGCGGCCCATCAGGAGCGCATGGGGACCGACCCCAAGGCGTGGAGCCGACTCGAACGCTACAACAAGACGCGGGAAGCCGCGATCGTGAAGTGCCTTGGCTCGGAATGGGCGAGCGAAGTGATCGACGACGCGCTCCAAATCCACGGCGGGATCGGCTACATCCGCGGGACCCCGATCGAACGGGCGTACCGGGACGCGCGAATCTCCGAGATCTTCGAGGGAACGAACGAGATCCAACGCGTCGTGGTCTCGCGCGACATCCTGGGGCGGGGGCTCTAGGTCGGAACCGAAGCTTCCCGCCGGTCACGCCTTCGCGGCCCGGCGGGGCGGCAGCTTGGCGGCCTCCTCACGCAGGACCCGACGCAACACCTTCTGGACGCCGGTGCGCGGTAGAGCATCCCGGAACTCGATGCGCCGGGGCGCCTTGTAGTGCGCGATCCGCTCCTTCACGAACGCGATCAGCTCCTCCTCGGTGACGGTCGACCCCGGCTTCTTCACGACGAACGCGACCACGACCTCCCCGTGTTCGGGGTCCGGTGCTCCCACCGCCGCGGCGTCCGCCACGGCCGAATGCTGGAAGAGCACCTCCTCGACCTCGCGGGGGTAGACCTTCATCCCGCCGATGTTGACCATGTCCTTCTTGCGGTCAACGATGTAGGCGAACCCGTCCGGGTCGATCCGGGCAACGTCCCCGGTCGAGAACCACCCGTCCTTCAGCACGAGCGCGGTCTCCTCGGGCTGGTTGTAGTACCCGTGCATCACCTGCGGGCCGCGGACCGAGAGCTCTCCAACCTCTCCGGGGCCGAGGACCCTCGTCCCCGTTTCGAGGTCGAGGACGCGCTGGTCGGTTTCGGGGATCGGCACGCCAATCGAGCCGATGCGCTGCTCACCGACGAGCGGGTTCACGTGTGTGATCGGCGACGTCTCGGAGAGGCCGTACCCCTCGACGAGCGAGGCCCCCGTGAGCCGGACGAACTGCTTCTGGACCTCGATGGGGAGCGCCGCCGAGCCGCTCACGCAGTACTTGATCGAGTGGATGTGGTACTTCGCGATGTCCGGTTGGTGGGTGAATGCCTGGTAGAGCGCCGGCACCCCCGGGAACTGGGTCGGCTGGTAGCGGTCGATGAGTTTGAGGAGTTCGCGAATCTCCGGGCGGGTCTGCAGCACCACCGTGCCCCCTGCGTTGAGTCCCATCAGCAGGGCGACCGTGAGCCCGTAGATGTGGAAGAGCGGGATCGACGCCATGACCACTTCGTTCCCGGGCTCGAGGCGGATGTTCCAGGCGTTTCCCTGCACAACGTTCGCCACTAGGTTTCGGTGGGTGAGTACCGCCGCCTTCGGACGACCGGTGGTTCCGCCGGTGTACTGGAGGACCGCCGGAGTGGTGTTGGGGTCGCCCTTGTGGAGCGGTACCGACCCCGGCGTGCCGACCGCCGTCCGCCACGGTCGGACCGAAGGGTCGCGCGGGAACTCGGTGGGGAGCTTCTGCCGCCGAAGGACAGAGTTGACAAACGGCCGCAGGTACCATGGGTAGAAGTCCCGCACGCGGGCGACGAACACCGCGGGCACGGCGACCTCGCCCTTCACCTTCGCCAGATTCGGGTAGAGGATTTCGAGCGTGACGAGCGCCTTCGGACTCGAGTCTTTCAACAGCCGAACGAGGTCCTGCCCCAGGTACAGGGGGCTCACCTGGACGACGATCGCGCCGAGCCGGAGCACCCCGAAGAAGGCGATGGGGTACGCGGGCGAGTTCGGGAGGTAGAGCGCGACGCGGTCGCCGGGGCCCACCCCTTCCCGGGCGAGCGACGCGGCGAGCCGCTCGCTCTGGTCCCAGAGCTGCCGGTAGCTCCATTTCGAGCCGTAGTAGATCAGCGCCGTACGGTCGGGCCACTTCCGGACGCTCTCCTCGATCAGCTCGGTCAGGAGGACCTCCGGAATGGCGAGATGATGCGGCACTTTCTCCGGGTACCATCGGTGCCAGAGTCGGTCTTCACCCATCGAGGCTGCCACAGTCCTCGCCTCCTACCCTGGCGTCGAGCCATCCTTCGCGAACTGGACGCCAGGCTTGTAGCTGGTCACGAAGTGCACTCGGTCGCCGATGGCGAGCTCGTTCTCCGCGCGCACCGACGGCATCCAGCCGGTCACACGCCCGCCGCCATCGAGGTCGACGACGACGTAAGCGTACGGCGCGTCGTTCAGGAACTCGTCACCGGGGACGGTGAGAATCGTGAACGCGACGACCTTTCCCTTGGGCGAAAGCTCTGCTTCGTCCAGAGGGAATCGGCCGCAGCGCGTACAGGCCAGCCCCCACGTCGCCGTGATCAGACCGCAATTGGCGCAGCGAAGGCCGCGCAACTTCCCCGTCTCTTCGTAGCCCTTGACAAACTCCTCGACCGTGTGCGGGGCCTCGACTCGTATGCCGAACATCGACGCGCTCCTAGCGCCGGGCAAAGATGTGGACCGAGCACGAGCCGCCGGTCGCCCCAACGTTGTGCGCGAGCGCCACTTGAGCCTTGGGAACCTCGCGTCCGGCCGCTAAGCCGTTGAACTGTTCGAACACCTCGACCACCTGGGCGGCCCCGGTGGCACCGACCGGGTGACCCTTCGCCTTGAGCCCCCCGGAGGGATTGACCGGAATTTTCCCGTCCCGCGCGGTAATCCCCTCGACCGCTCCGCGCGTGCCGGTTCCCTTGGGGAAGAACCCGAGGTCCTCGATGGCAAGTACCTCCGCGATGGTGAAGCAGTCGTGCACTTCCACGAAGTCGATGTCCTTCGGTTCCAGATGCGCTTCGCGAAATGCCTTCTCCGAAGCGATCCGCGTCGCGGGGAGGCCGAGCATGTCCGGTCGGTCGTGCATGTCCGTGACCGAACCCGCCCGCGCCGAGGCGCGGACCACGAGCGGCTCCGTCACCGGCGATTTCACGAACTCCTTCGCCGCGACCACGACCGCCGCGGCACCGTCGGAGAACGGACAGCAGTCGTAGAGACGTAGGGGAGAGGCGATGATCGGCGAGGAGAGGTAGGTGTCCATCGTGATCTCCTTCTGGAAGTGGGCGTGAGGATTCCGGGACGCGTTCGCGTGATTCTTGATGGCCACCGCGCCGAACATTTCGGGACGGGTCCCGTACTGCTTGGCGTAAGCGCTCGCGAGCGTGGCGTAGAGGCCGGGGAACGTCGCGCCGTTCTTCGTCTCGAACGGATAATCCGCGCCCACGGCGAAGTAGCTGGTCGCGGTGAGGGTGTCGAGATGGGAGACTTTCTCGACGCCCACGACGAGGGCCGCGTCGGCGAACCCCCCCGCCACGTGGACGAACGCCTCGTGGAGCGCGGCGCTCGATGAGGAGCACGCCGACTCCACGGTCGCCGAAGGGACGTGCGGAATTCCGAGCCCGCTGTTGATGAGGGGTCCGAGGTGTCCCTGGTGTTCCGCGACCCCGAAACAGTTCGAGACGAACGTGTAGCCGATGTCTTTCGGCTCGAGCCCCGCTTGGCGAATCGCTTCCATCGAGACCCGGGTCGCCGCCTCTCGGGCGGTGTCCTTCATCTTGCCGAAGCGGTTCTGCACCGCTCCGACCACCCACGTTTCGCGCATTTCGACCTTCCGGTCCGTTCCGGCCGATAACTCCTGCCGGCGCTTAATCTAACCGCTCGCCGGCCCCGCGCTCGGGGCGTCTTCCATCGCCGGGAGCTCAAGAATCGAACGCAACCGCTCGAACGTCCGCTCGGCCAGCCGCGGGTCCTGGGTCTTGAACAAAAGCCGACCGGCCCGGCTGATGGTGACCTCCGAATCCAAATGCGCGATCAGCATCACCCGCGCATCGATCACGGGGATGCCAACGGCCTCGAACCGGGCCTTGGCACCGACGAGGTCGATCGGATGGGCCGGTTCGGCGATCGCCTCGTACCCTCCTCGGTTGGAGCAGAGCCGCAACCTCCGGTACATGGTCCCCGCCGAAGCTAGCAAGGGAGCAATTAGCTCTTCTCGGAGGCGGCGACCCACGCCGGGCGTCTAGAGAATGACGGCCTTCCGAACGCAGTCGTCGATCATCGTGTCGACGTCGACCCGTTCCTCTTCTTTCAGGATCTGGACGAGGTTCGACCGAGTGGCCGGCTTGTCGGGTACCGCCTGGCAACAGACCCCGGGTCGCGTGGAGATCGCGTACGTACCGATCGATTTCGCGACCCGCTCGATCTCCTGCTTGTCGAAGCCGATGAGCGGTCGGACGATCGGTAGTTGGACGGACGCCGTGGCGCTGCGCATGTTCGACAGAGTTTGCGAAGCCACCTGGCCCAACGCCTCGCCCGTGGCGAGGAAGGTAGCTCCTTCGCGCACCGCGATTCGTTCCGCCGAGCGCCACATGAACCGGCGGCAGAGCACGCACCCGAAATGTCGGTCGGTCGAGCGCATCAGGGTGATTTGGGTGGGCCCGTGCGGCAGCAGGTAGAGCGGGATTGGCTGGTGATAGCGGTCCCGCAGCATCGCGAGGTGGTCCACCACTTTCGCGAGGGGTGAATCGTCCGTGAACGGACGGTTGTCCATGTGCACCGCGACCATCTCGTGGCCCTGACGCAGCAGGTAATGGAGCGCGACCGGGGAGTCAATCCCCCCGCTCATGAGCATCACTCCGCGCGCCATCGGAGCCTTTCACGATGCCGCGCTATTTAGGGGTGTGCATCGTCCCATCCGTCGTCGAGCGAGCCCGCCGGCAATGCCCGACGGCGGAGGAACCGAGCCTCGCGACGTGGCCGCCGGGGTGTAGCCGAGTCGCAGTGTCCCGCCTGGCGCGATGCGTAAATAGAGCACCCGGGTCCGAAGCGCGATGCCCGAGGAACTCGCCGCACCTCCGATGGAGCTGAGTTGCCGGGTCGAAGGCACCGGTCCCGCGGTCGTGCTGTTGCACGGCGTCGGTGGCAATCACACCGTCTGGAACGACGTAATCCCGGGCCTGTCGAAAGAGTTCCTCGTTCTCGCCCCCGACCTGCGCGGGCACGGTCGCTCGCGATCGCCGGCCGGCTCCCACTACACGTTCGCGGAGCTCGCGGGTGATGTGCTACATTTGCTGGACGAGAAGGGCCTTCCGTCGGCCCACGTCGTGGGCCTGAGCGGCGGAGCCCTGCTCGCACTTCGGATCACCCTCGACCACCCCGAGCGGGTCCGGAGCCTTACGATGGTGAGCGGCGCGGCGTACGCGGACGCGCACACGCGCTCCGTGGCTCAGCGGTGGGGGGAGACCCTCGCTGAGGAAGGTCGCGACCGGTTCGCATTGCGCCTCCTGAAGGACCTCTACTATCCCGATTGGGTCGAAGCGAACCTCGACTTTGCGGACGCGGTACGGGAACAGGTGAGGCACCAGGATTACGCCCCCGCCATCGCCTGGGCGGTGTCGATGGGGACGTTCGACGAGCGGAACCGGGTCGCATCCGTCGCACGACCCACGCTGATCGTCCAGGGGATGAACGACGCGGTGGTCGACGCCTCGCACGGCAGGATCCTGCGCCAGTCGATTCCGGGCGCGCAGCTCCGCATCCTCACCGAGACGGGCCACCTCGTCCCCGTCGAGCGGCCGAAGGAGCTGGTGGAGACGATGCTCGTGTTCCTCCGCTCCGCCGATCGGACGAACGACGGCGGGCGAACGCCGCGGGAATCGCCCTCGGGTCCATGAGCTTATGAGCCCCCGGCCGGATTGAGGTCCGATGGCCCCCGAGGACCCTAGTGAGCTTTCGGCACGCCTGGCCCGGATCGAGCGGGACCTGAAGGACCTGCATCTCCGCGTCGCCGCCCTGGAACGGCTGGTGGGAGCCGGCCAGTTGCACCCAGCCGATGCGGTGACGGTCCAGAAGAAAGTCACGTACGACTGGCAGGCATGAGCGGCGTCCCGTCCCGAGGAGGAACTCCCGGAACGGCCCCGGCGGACCTTGACGCGATACTCGAGCGTTTTCCCGTCTTAGCACCTCCCGTTTCGACCGCTGGTGCCGCCGTCGTGATCGTGCTACGCGAAGGCCGCGAAGACGTGGAGACCCTGCTCATCGAACGAGCGGAACAGCCTTCGGACCCGGCCTCGGGCCAGGTCGCCTTCCCCGGTGGTCACGTCGCGGACGGAGACGGCTCGCTTGCGTCCACCGCGCTCCGGGAACTGGAGGAGGAAGTCGGGCTGAGCCGGACCGACTTCCGCGGGGACCTTCGCTACGTCGATACGGTGCTTGCGATCCGTTTCGACCTCAAGGTCGGAGTGTTTGCGGTTGGGCTCGCACCCGATGCGAAGGCACCGACCCCGCGCAGCGCGGACGAGGTCGCGCACGTCTTCTGGCTACCTCGGGAGGCCCTCGCCGACTCCCGTCCGATCGAGCGGGAGACGATGCGCGGAGTCGCCGAGGTCCGTGCCACGGTGTTCGAGGGCCACATCCTGTGGGGCTTCACCCGTCGGGTGCTCTGCGAGTTCTTCGGGGTCGACAACCGGGACGAGGCGATCGGTCCCGTCTTTGCCCCGCGTCGACCCGAGCCGGACGGCTAAGCCTCCGGTTCTCCTCGGTGACGGGGGGTTCCGGAAACGCGATGATTTAAATACTGGTTTAAATACTGACGCCCGCGGGGATTACTTTGGTTAAGATTCGCATCGAAAATGTCGTCGCCTCCACCTCCCTCGGGGACGAGCTCGACCTCCAGTCGATTGCGCTCGGGCTCGACGGGGCCGAGTACGAGCCGGAGCAGTTCCCCGGTCTCATCTATCGATTGAAGCAGCCGAAGACCGCCATCCTGCTGTTTCGCTCGGGGAAGGTCGTCTGTACTGGCGCGAAGAGCATGCATGAGGTCGAGTAGTCGATTCAGACGGTCTCCCAGCAGATCAAGAAGGGGGGCCAGAAGATCAACATGCATCCCAAGATCGAGGTCCAGAACATCGTCGCGAGCTCGGACCTCGAGAGCGAGATCAATCTCAACGCGATCGCGGTGACCCTGGGCCTCGACCGGGTGGAGTATGAGCCGGAGCAGTTCCCGGGACTGGTCTGCCGCATCGACGAGCCCCGCGTCGTCGTGCTGCTGTTCGGGAGCGGCAAGCTCGTCTGCACGGGCGCCCGAAAGCCCTCGGACGTCGAGGTCGCGGTCAAGAAGATCACGAAGGAACTCCAGGGCGCGGGTCTCCTTCGCTAAGGTCCGCTCCGCCCAGGAGTCCGGGATGCCCCTCCCACGTGGCCTCCCGGTCGTCGATCATCATTGTCACCTCTCGGCCAAGGGGGAAGGCGTGCGCGCCGTGGCGCGGTTCCGGGCGGCCGGGGGCACTCACCTATTCCTGGCCACGCAAAACTACGAGACGAGCGTTCCGCTATCGCTCGAGGCCTACGTCCGACAGTTTGAGGAGACGTGCCGGCTTGCCCGGCAGGCCCACGAGGAGGTCGGCGTGCGGGCGTATCCGGTGCTGGCCCCCTACCCGGTCGACCTCCTCGTCGCATCCGAAGAACTCGGACCCGAACGGGCGCTCGAACTCCATCACGCGGCGCTCGACGTCGCCGGCCGGTGGATCCGGGAGAAGAAGGCCGTCGCCCTCGGGGAAGTGGGCCGCCCTCACTTCGCGATACCGGAGGCGCTGAACAATGTCGTCGAGCAAGCCTTCCACCATGCCCTCGAGGTAGCCCGGGACTCGGATTGTCCGGTGATTGTGCATTCGGCCGACCTGTCGGTCGAGGGATTCCGCGAGCTCGCGGAGCGGGCCCGCGAGGCCGGAGTCCGCCCGGAGCGGGTCGTCAAGCACTACGCTCGAAGCCCGATGGTTTCAGGGTCGACGGGGGGCGTCGTGCCGTCGTACTTGGCCCGTCGCGACCTCGTGGACGAGGTGACGGGGAACCCGGGTCCCTGGTTCCTCGAGACCGACTTCCTCGATGACCCGACGCGGCCGGGGGCGGTTCTCGACCTCGCGACGGTCCCCCGGAGGGCCTCCGCCATCGCGCAGAACACATCTCAAGGTGGGGAGCGCCTGTACGTCCCATTCGTGGAGTCGGTGGAGCGGGTGTACGGCTGGCGGCCGGAAGTCGGACCGGAGGGCTCGGCGGAATGACTCGACGCACCCGAGGAGCGTTCGTCGTCGTCGAGGGCATCGACGGCGTGGGAAAGTCGACCCTGATCCTCGCGCTCGCCCGGTCCCTGCGTCGCCGCGGCCTCTCGGTCGTGGTCCGGCGCGAGCCCGCCGACCCGCGACTCGGCGCCCTCGCCCAGTCGGCCGCCGCCGAGGACCCGTGGACGGGAGCCGTCTACTTCACCGTGGACCGCCACCTGGCGGCCCCGGCGCTCGAGCGCGACCTGCGCCGCCACGACGTCGTTCTCCAGGACCGGTCGTTCTACTCGACGCTTGCCTACCAGGGCAGTGCGATGTCGCCCCGGGACCGCCATCGGTTGACCGAGCTACAGCGCTCGGCGGCTCGCGAGCCCGACCGGGTTTTCCTGCTCGAACTCCCTCCCGCGGAGGCGCTGCGTCGGCTCGGTGGACGCCGTGGGCGCCGAGGTCCCCTCGAGGTCGAGCGCACCCTCGAGCGCGTCGCTCGGGCCTATCGGACCCTGGCCCGCTCCCAGCGGTGGAAGGTTCTCGACGCACGGGCTCCCCCGGCCGAACTCCTGCAACGGGCGCTGGACGTTCTCGCGCCGAGACTCCGACTCCGACCGAGTGCGGCCGGTCGACGGCGAAGATGATATGCCCGGCGTAGGTCCCGGTCCCGAACGATGACACCGGCGACCTCCATCCTCGTCCGAGAGGAGACGCTCGAACCGTCGTACCTCCCGGCCCGGCTCGTCCGACGCGAAGCCGAGCTCGACCTTCTCCGTCGGCGGTATCGGGAGGCGCTCGCGAAGGGACTTCCGTTTCACCTTCTTCTGACCGGCGCCGTCGGGAGCGGCAAGACGGCGGTCGCCCGAAGGCTCGCGGCGGACCTCGAGCGGGGGGGCCGGGTCGGAGGGTTTCCGGTGAAGCCGGCGTACGTCAACTGCTGGCGACGCGCGAGCGACCGGACGGTCATGCTCGACCTGTTGCGCGTGGTGAACGTCTCCTTGCCCGATCGCGGATACTCGCTCTCCGAAATGCTCGACGTGTTCGAGCAGGGGGTGCGCAAGAACCCTTCGCACCTCGTGGTGCTGCTCGACGAGGCGTCCAGTCTCGTCCGTCAGGAAACGAAGCTCGTCTACCTGTTGTCGCGCTCGCGCGAGGTGGAGCTGGGGTCGATCTCGCTTGTGCTGATCGCCGTGGAGGACCTCCTCCCCTACCTTGATTCCGCGAGCCGGTCGAGCTTTGGGGTGACGCACCGCTTGTCCCTCGCCCCGTACGACCGGGCGGCGCTCACCGACATTCTCGCGTCGCGCGCGGAGCTCGCGTTGAGGCCCGGGAGCGTCGACCGAGAGACGCTCGACCAGATCGCGCGAATCGCGGCGTCGAACGGGGACGCACGGTTCGCCCTCGAGATCCTCTCCGGCGCCGCGCACGCCGCGGAGGACGCGGGCGCCGACGCGGTCGGTCCGGAGCACGTGCGCCGGGCGAAGGGGTCGTTGCTCCCCACGATGAACGAGACCCAGCTCGAGTCGCTCTCGACCCACGAGCTCGGCGTGTTGCTCGCGTTGTCGCGCACGCTCAGGCGGCGCGGAGCTTCCACATCGAGCCAGAAGCTTCGGGTCAACCATGCCGCCCTGCTCGAGGAACTGGGGACCCCTCCGATGAGTCGCACCACGTTTTGGCGGACCCTGAAGGAGCTCGAGCGGGACGGCCTGGTCGTGCTCGAGACCGGGGCTTCCGGCGAATCGAACAGCGTCTCGATGGACGAGGTTCCGGCGAGTCTCCTCACGACCTTGCTCGAGGAGCGGGTCGGTCGCACACGCTCGCGCAAAGCCTAAAGTGGGGAGGCGGGTCCGACGGGCGTGAGCACCGCCACCGTCACGACTTCGACGCCCGAAGCTTCGAGGCTCCCGGAGTGGATCCGGGTGCGTCCCCCTCGCGGTCCGGCGTATCCGGAGGTCAAGGGCATGCTGGGCGAGCTCGGACTCGGAACGGTGTGCCGGGAGGCCCGGTGCCCGAATCTCTCCGAGTGCTGGTCAGCGGGAGCGGCGACCCTCATGCTCCTGGGCACGGAGTGCACCCGCCGCTGCTCGTTCTGTGCCGTGACCACCCACTGGCCGCGCGGGGTCGTCGACCGCAGTGAGCCCGCCCGGGTCGCCGAAGCGGTCCGCCGCTGGGGACTGCGGTACGTCGTCCTGACCCAGGTCTGTCGCGACGACCTCGAAGACGGGGGAGCGGAACTACTGGCCGAGACGGTCCACCGAATCCGCGAGGCTGCCCCGCGCACGCGGGTTGAGCTGCTCATCGGCGACCTCGGAGGGCGGGAGGATCCGCTCCGTTCGGTTCTCGAGCGGCCGCCGGACGTGCTCGCCCACAACCTGGAGACTGTCCGCTCCGTGAGTCCGGAGATCCGGGATCCGAGGGCCGGCTACGACCGGTCCCTCGGGGTTCTGCGGGCCGCGCGTCGCCTGGGCGCGCCGACGCTCGTGACGAAGAGCTCGATCATGTTGGGGGTCGGGGAGACCGAGCCCGAGCTCGAGGTGGCGCTCCGCGACCTACGTTCCGCGGACGTTGACCTGCTCACGCTCGGACAGTATCTCCGGCCGGGACCGGAGCACCGGCCTGTTCACCGGTTCGTCCCCCCGGAGGAGTTCGCGCGCTGGGAGGCAAGGGCGTTAGCGCTCGGATTCCGGGGGGCTGCGTGCGGGCCGCTCGTCCGGAGCTCCTACCGAGCGGAGGAACTGTTCGACCGCGCCCGCGTGGCGCGCGGAGGCTGAGCCATGGCGAAGAAGGTCCGCCGCAAGCTCGAAGAGGAGGAGGAGGCCGCGTTCGAATTTCCTCCCTTCGACGAGGTGGCGTTCGTCGCCAAGGAGTACGAGCTGACGTACGGCCTCGCCTTCGCGAGCGCGATCACCGTCCTCATGGGAATCCTCTCCTGGGTGCTCTCGGTCTCCGGATTCTTCTGGTACATCGTGTTCCCCTTGGGCGTCCTGCTGCTCCTCGCGAGTCCCTACATCATCGGGATGTTCCACGCGAAGTCATCGATCTACACGAAAGGCGACTGGGCCGGCCTATTGGCGCTTGAATTCTTCGGATGGCTCGCGCTCTGGTTCGTGCTTCAGAGCCTGTCGCCGCACGCCGTGTAAGCGGCTTAGGTGTCGTCCAGCCAAGGCAGCCGTTTCGCGAGCAGGTCGGCGAGCACCTCGCCCAGCGCGTCGCCCTCGGGTGCGTCGGAGAGCCGGTAGACACGGAATTGTTCCGGGTCCGTCGGGGTGAGGTCCTTCCCGAGGGAGAGCCTCGGGAACGCCGAGCGAATCGCCGACTCCGCGTCGCGATCGGCCCGGTGGGTCTCGACCCCTAGACTCCCATCGGGTCGGACGTAGGGTCCCTGGAGCACCTGGTCGTTCTTCGGTCCCCACTTCTCGAGGAAATGCCCGGCCCGGTCGATTCCGGCCGGCGGGCCGTCCTGCAAGCGCACCTGGGGGCGGCGCGGGTGCGCGAGCTCTACGGCGAGGACGACCGTCCGCCCGTCCGCCGCGCTCGTTTCTCCGAGGACGGTGAAGTCCGATCGGGAGAGCTCCTCCGCGACCGCTCGCGCGGCTTTGCGCACCTGCGGGTAGAGCGTATCGTCCACGAGCTCGGGTCGCGGGAGCGTGACGATGGTCACGTGGGTGCCCCGACGCTCCAGATACTGCAGGGCTTCCTCCCGGCCGAGCGGAGCGCGGGGTCGGGGCTCGAAGAATCGAGCGGTGGGGGCGTCGAGGTAGGCACCGGCGGCGAGAATGAACAGCCCGAGGTTTCGGCGGGATAGGGCGCTCGCCACATTGCGGTTCGGGTCGACCGGGTCGGCCAGCACGAGCGCCACTTCCGCCGGGAGTCGCGGGGGCTCGCGACCGGGTTCCGCGAGCCGCACGGGCACCCTCCAATTGCGTGCCGCTGCGAGGAGGGCGCGCAAGCTACCGAAGCGAATCACCAGCAACTCGACCAGGTAGCCGGAGAACCCCTCGGTCCGAGCTTCCGAGCCATACACGCCCAGCGCGCGGAAGAACTGCTTCGCGAGACGGACCTGGGCGACGATCCCCGGTGTTTCTTGGGCCGCGAGATACTCCTGATGAAATGGGGTCCGGTCGACGGGGGAAATCGGATGGGCTGGGTCGGTGATTGCGAAGCCGGGGACGGCGTCCACCATGAACCCTTCGAACCGACCCCGCAGGTACGGATGTTCCGCGTAGCGAGTTTCCGGCTCCGACAGTACGGCGTGGCCGAGGGCCAATCCCTCCTCCCGCAGCCGATCCCGCGGGAGGTCGGGCGGAAAGAGGAGAAACAGGTCGATGTCCAAGCGGTCCTTGAGAAAGGTCCCTCGGGCGGCGCTCCCCGCGACGAGCGCGCGCACGAGAGGGCTGGACCGAGACTCGGCAGCTTTCGCCACCTGGTCGAGGAGGGCCGCCCGGACGCGGGCGACGCGTTCCAGAAACTCGGACGGCGGGGCGATGCGGTCCGCTACCTCCCGCTCCACAGCGTCGGCAGCGGCCGCCCGGGCCGGGCTTTTCTCAATCCCCGACATCGAGGTTCCGGGACGATTCGGCGCAGATGAATCTTCGGCTCGACCCCCCGGCGCGGGACCACGCTTATTGTCCCGGAGCGCCTACGAGTACCGAGAGTCCATGTCGGCCCTAGTCGGGCATCCCGCGACCCTCTTCGAAGCACTCGGCGACCGAAAGGTCCGGTGCACCGCCTGCGCCCGATATTGCACGGTTCCCGACGGGTCGCACGGGTTCTGCTTCGTCCGCAAGAACGTCGGGGGTCAGCTCGTCCTCCTGAGCTACGGGAAGGCCTCGGCCGTGCAGATCGACCCGGTCGAAAAGAAACCTCTCTCCCATTTTCACCCCGGGACCCGGGTGTATTCGATCGGTACGGTGGGCTGCAACTGGCGTTGCGCCTACTGTCAGAACGCCGAGATCTCGCAGGAGCGCGAGGTCGTGGGCCGCTCGCTGCCGCCCCACGCCGCGGTGACCGAGGCGAAGCGGTTCGGGTGCAGCGGCGTGACGTTCACCTACAACGAACCGACGATCTTCGCGGAGTACGCCCTCGACGTGATTCGTGAAGCGCACAAGGAAGGCCTCTTTGCGAATTTTGTGACGAACGGATACATGACCCCGGAAGCGGTCGAGGCGATCGGTCCGCACCTCGATGCGGTGAGTGTCGATTTCAAGGGCAGCGGCGAGCCCGGATTCTTGCGCAAATACGTCGCCGCGAAGGGACCGGAACCGATCTTTGAATCGGCCGTAGGGCTCCAGCAGAAGGGCGTGCACGTCGAGGTGACCAATCTGATCGTCCCGGAGGTGGGCGATTCGGTCGAGGCGCTCAAGAAACTCGCTCGCTTCGTCCGCGATCGGCTCGGCCCGTCCACCCCGTTCCACCTGCTTCGCTTCCATCCCGACTACCACATGCTCGACCTCCCCGAAACGCCGACCGAGACGCTCGAGAAGCTCCATCGGGTCGCGAAAGCCGAGGGCCTCGAGTACGTCTACCTCGGGAACGTCTGGGGGCACCCGCTCGAGCACACCTACTGCCCGGGCTGCGGGACGGTGGTGATCCGGCGTTTCGGGTTTACCATACAATCGTGGCGGCTCGACCCCCAGAATCGCTGCCGGAAGTGCGGACGCCAGATCCCGATCGTCGGCCGCCTCCCCGAGCACTACGTTCCCTCGTTCGCGAGCCCCGTCACCTGAGGACCCTGGGGAGGTCCTTCGCCGCCTCACGGCGTCAAACGAGGCCGACGGGACGGACAAATAGCGCTACCGACCCGCACCGGTGAGGGATTAGGGCATGCGCCTCCGTTCCGCGCGCGGTTCTCGAACTCGCTCGATGGCACATTCGCGTCCGCCCGCCGAGACGGAAGAGCCGTTACCGATCGTCGAAATCGTCCTCGGCGACGTCGACACGAGCGACTGGGTCACGGAAACCCTGGGTTCGCTCGGAGCCTCGTTCCGACTGCTGGCATGTCGTCCCACGGACCGCGGACGGCATCGCCTCCTGCGGCTCTTCGAACTCCGGACCGGCCCGGATGGCCTCGGACCGGTGGTGCGCCGACTGCGCTCCCGGCTCGCCAGCCGCGACCTCACCGTTTCGAGCCTCGGGCCGGACCGAGCGCTGCTCCGTGTATCGGTCCCCATGCCCGCTACGTGCGCCGCCGCGTTCGACCTGGGCGACTTTTGCATCACCTGCCCGTACTCCGCGAACGAGGTCGCCACGAAGGGGGGTGCGTGGAAAGTGCTCGTCCCCCAGATCGTCGACGCCCGTCGACTACTATCGGCGTCGGCCCGTTCGACCGGTCCGCGTCCCCAACTGGTCCGGGCGGGGGCGTACCGCCGCGCCTGGGGACTGACCGGTCGGCAGGAACGGGCGCTCCGAGAGGCGTTCCAGATCGGGTATTTCGACTATCCCCGCAGGGCGTCCCTCGCGACTCTGGCGAGCCGTCTCGGGGTGACCCGCTCGACGGCCCTCGAGCTCCTGCGCAAGGGCACGACCAAGCTCGCGGCCCAGCGATTCTTCGAAGAGCCCTCGCTCGAACAGCTCCCGTAACGCGCGGGCCGACGCGCCGACGTCGGAGCGGGGCTGGGGTTTACGCGGGCGCGCTGACCTTCGCCCGCAACACCGATACGACCGGCACCGGACCGGAATGACGGAGTTTCCTGTCGAGCTGCGGTAGGTCCGGCGGTACGAGCGGCGCGAGCGCCTCAAGATACCGCTCCTTCCCTTCCTCGATCATCGCCCGAAACACCGTGTTGGTGAGCTCCCCCGAGAGCCCGAGCGACGCACCCCATTCCCGGGCACGCGCGAGAACGCGCGCTTCCTGCGCGGGGTTTGCGACCCGACCATCGAGGTGCGAACGGCAGCGAATCGCCTTCCCAGCGGTATGGATGCGCTCCGCCAGCAGGAGGACGATAGCACGGTCGATCAGTTCGAGGTCCTCGCGAAGGGCCGTCAGTGACGACCCGGCCCGCGTTCGGTCGGCCATATGGGTCGACCGAGCCCGGCCGGGGGAATGGCCGTTGGGCCGCACCGGTGCGGTGGTCGGCTCACATACCGCGCGCCGTCTCTCGGGTGAATGGAGATTGTCCTGGCGTCCAACTTCGACGATCGCCTGGTCCACGCGACGGCGGACCTACCGGTCTCCACGTTCTTCGGAGGGTTCCCGGTCCAGCTCACCGGCGGCGGACGACCCCCCCAGATCCTGCCGTCCGTCACCCACGATAGGTTCCGAGCGCACCTCGAACTGGTCCATCGACGTTCGAGGAAGTTTTACGCGACCCTCAACAGCAACGACCTCGGTCTTCGGGAGTACTCACCGGGATACGTCGAGCGGTTCCTCGGCGAGGTCTCCGACCTCGTCGAGATGGGGGTCGACGGACTCATCATCGCGATCCCGGCGCTCATCGAGGCCGTGAGGACCGAGTGGCCCGATATCCCAATCACCGTCTCCACGTTCGCCCGGGTCCGCACGGTCACGCAGGCGGAGTATTTTCTGGGGCTCGGAGCGCGAACGGTCATTCTCGAAGAGGCGAACCGAGACTTCCGCCTCATCCGAGGACTGGTTCGTCTGGGCGCGGAAGTGGAGATCCTGGTCAACCAGAGCTGCCTCCCGTCCTGCCCGTATCGGGGGCATCACCTCAACACGAGCTCGCTCGCCTCCCAGCCGGGGGCCCCGAGTCCTTCGTTCGAGTATCCGATCCTCGAGTGCGGACTGGAATACGTCCGGGACCCCGCGAAGCTCATCTCGGGGATCTTCGTCCGGCCGGAGGACCTCGACGTGTACGAGGAGGCGGGGGTTCACCGCTTCAAGGTCTCGGGACGGAACCGCACCACGGAGTGGCTCGTCCGTAGCGCACGCGCCTACGCAGCTCGAAGCTATCCGGGAGACCTTACGGACATCCTGAGCCTCGTTCAAGTCAAAGCTCCGCTGGCCGCCCTCCATCGGGCGGCCGCCGCCCCGGGCGGCGACGGGGCCCGACCGCTCGAGAAGGCGTTCACCCCGCTCAGCGAGCTATCGATCGATAACCGGGCGTTCCCACCGGATTTCCTTCGGCACATCGCCGGCATCGACTGCGAGCACACGACGTGCGAGGCGTGCGGTTACTGTCGGGGCGTTGCCCAGCACGTCCTCCGGGTCGGCGGTCGACCGGTGGGCGAGTACGCCCCGCCGGCCGGACTTCCCCCGGCGGTGCGGCTTCTGCCCTGCTTCGGTCCGGGCTAGTCCACCCGGCGACGCCCGCGAGGCGACCGAGACGACGGGACCGGTTCAGTTCGACGGAGGCGGGTTGTTCGGAGGAGGCTCTTGCCACGGCTGGGCGGATGAGGTGGCGGGTTGGCTTCCTCCCGAGCGGCCCCGGCGCGCGAAGACGAGCATTCCGATGAAGAAGACCACCGCGAGCACGGCGAAGAGCGCGATGAGCGCCCAACCGAGGGTGCTGATGCCCGCGACCGCGGAGGACGGCGAACTCACGGCGACCAGCGCGACGGTGAGGTTGGTCGTCCGGTTGCTCGTGACGGTGATATTGTTGTAGTAGGTGTAGTAGCCAGCGGCGACCACGACGATCGAGTGCATTCCCGGGGCGATCTGCGTGGAATAGACCCCCCTTGCGAGCGTCACGTGATTGCCGTCCACGTACGCGTACGCCGACTCGGGGGACACGACCAAGTTCAACGTTCCGAGCGGGATCAGCTTGAGCGCGACCGTAAGATTCAGGACGACACCGCTCAGCACCGTCACGTTGGTGAAGTACGGGTAGTACCCGGCGGCTAACGCTTCGATGGGTACGAGCCCGGGTGCCAAGGTCGAGGACCCGCTACCGTGAACGAGCGTCACCGCACTACCGTTCACCCACAGGGTCGCGTTGGCCGGCGAGACCGTGATCCCGAGGGTGCCGGGAGTTCGCTGGAACACGAAGAGCACTCCGTAGCCGGACGGAGTGATTTTCACCAACGAGAACGGGGGAGTTTGGGTGATGTACCCCGCGGCCGAGGCCGAGATGTTGTACCGCCCTTCGGGGAGCGTGGTGTTCATCGCCGCCGTGTCGCCGGAGACGGTCACGTTCGTGTTCGCCGTGCCGGTACCGTTCACGGTGAAGGACCAGACCGTTGCGGCCACGAGGTTATTTTCCCGGACGGTCAGATTCACCGCCGGTTCGAACGTGACGTCCACCGTGACAGCGGTCCCGTCGACGGTGAACTGGAGGGGGGGATCGAACGGTAGATAGCCCGCCGGTCCCGCGAAGGTGACCCCGAAGGTGCCGTTGGGGTCGGCGACCGCGATGTGCGTAGCCAACGACGAAACGTTCTGACCGTTTTCGTTCACGGCCCATTCCGATCCGGTCGATAGGCCGGTCTCGACGAACGTAACGCCGTAGAGCGCGAACGGGACGAGCGGGACGTAGTCTCCACCGGCCGTGATCGACCCCGAGTCATTGTACGGCAAAACCCCGTACGGGTTCGAAGAAATGCCGTAATTCGACCAGTAGTTCCCGCCCTGGTACCAGGTGCCAATGATGCTCCCGGTCAGGTTGAAGCCGTGGACGGTCGTGTAGTTCGTTGCGGGTTGTTCGCTCACGTTCCACGTGTCGGTGTACGCGATCGGGACGCAGACCCCGTACTGGTCGCACGGGAAGGGGTCGTAGATCGGGGTGATCGCCGGAAGGTTGACGGTGAAGAAGTTGTTGTACACGAGGTCTCCCGACTCCGTTTCGTTCACTCCGGTCGTCCCGACGCCTCCATCGATCGACGCGGGCGGGGTCACGCCGACCGACGTCGGCACGAACCTGTTGCCCCAGACCGTATTGTTGGTCCCTCCGTAGAGCAGCAGCGCGTTTCCTTGGTCGTCGAAGGTGTTGGCGGCGACCAGCACGTTGGAGCAGCCCCACAGCATGACCTCGCTTTCCGGGTACCCGTTCTGACCCGCACTGAACCAGCCGGTGATCCCGGCGGCCTGGACCAGCGAGACGTTGGAAGCGTCGTAGAACTGGATCTGAAGGTTGTTCGAGAGCGGAAGGTCAAGCGAGGCGAAGTACGGGATCACCTCCCAGGTCGGGATATTGATCTCGAGGGACGGAGGCGTGATCACGACCGAATCCGACGTGTTCGCCAGCAGTATCCCGGGGAAGATGGGGAACAGCCAATCGTCCAATTGCGCAAATTGTGGGGCGATCGAGCCGTACTGGTTCTGAACGAGGTGGTACGGGTCCGCCGAGGTGCCGGTGCCCGTCGCCGAAATGGCCGCCAGTTGGGCATTGCTCATGGCGAAGAGCGGCGTGTAGATTCCCTGGCTCGCGTCGACCACGAGCGTGACGGCGATCGTGACCGGCGCGGTGACGGTCTCCGCCATCCCCTGGGGGTCGCGGTCGGCCATCAGGAACTCGAAATAATACGTGCCTCCGGTGGGCACGTAGAGAACGGTGTCTCCCGTCGAGGACGGGACCCACTGGGCCCCGCTCACATTCTCCGCGCCCCCGAGGTTGACGAAGATGAAGGCGTTGCGGGGATGCAGGTCGACGGTGACCGCCGTCGCCCCCGACCCGGCCGAGTAGTTCCACAGGCCGTGGACGAATCCCGGTCCGGCGTGGACCACCGCGTGCGGCGTCGCGGTCCCGCTCGAGGTGATGCTGAGCCCCACCGACGTCTCGCCGGTTTCCTGGCCCGCGTTGAAGGCGGAGGGAACTTCTTGCATGGCTTTCGCAGTGGCGTTCCAGTACTGGAGCGTCATCGTCGCGTCCGCTGCCGTGAACGCGGTCGCGTCGCCGTCGTCGTTACCCAGGAGGTCGATCTCCATGTCGTTGATCTCGCCGACCGGGTCGTAGTGGTACCCGTCCGCCTGGTAGTACGGCACCGGTGCCGGGGCCGTCGGCTTCCCGACTGTGGAGTTGAAGACGAGGTAGTCGTACGACTCCGATTGTCGGAACGTGGAGTTCGAGACCGTGTAGTTGAACCAGAGGGCGGGTCGGTCGCCGAGCGTCGAGGTATTCAGGTAGAGCGTCAGGGAGAACGGGTAGCCGATCGTGATGGTTGGGCCATACCCCTGGTACAGGTACGGGAAGTCCGCGAAGGTCCCATTCACGCTGAAGTTGTACACGCCGTTTTGCGGGAAAATAGTGGAAGGGGTCGAGAAGTTCCACACTTCATCGCCGAAGACGAGCTGCTCGGTATTCGGAGTGTAGTCCACATAATTCTGGCTCCAGAATTGGTAGCCGGTCTTACCGAAGATGGTGACCCCGTTCACGACCGAGTTCATCTGAACCCCGTAGGTGGTGGGCCCATCGCCGTCCACGTAGAGCGACTGGAGATTGGTGATGTCGACCGTCCCGGCGACGCTCGTCGTGTTCAACGAGTACGGTGTTAGTACCCCGGAGACGTTCTTGAGACCGATGTCGGCGAGGCCCATCGGGGCCGGCGCCTTCGTATACGATGGCTGGACCGGTTGGTCCGGGTTTGCGACCGCTCCCGGGAAGTTCGGTAGGTGAATTTTCGCCGGATTGATCCCCTTCGCCCGAAGTTCCTGCTCGATCGTGAGGGCCCGGGCGACCCCGGCCGACGAGGGAGGAGTGACGCTCGTCGGCGAGGCCCCCGAGCGCGTCGGGGTCGTATCGGCGGCATGCGTCCCACCTGAGCCCGGTCCGGAATCGGAGGCCAACCCCGCCACTACCCCCAACGACGAGAGCACGAGAAACGTCACGACAGCAAGCGCAAGACTCGACCGCAACGACCAGCCGACCATGCCGCGCTGGGAACAGACAGGGAACATATCGTTTCCTGCGGCGTGACCCAACGGAGCGACACGCTACCCTTCCGGCTTATCGCCGGGTCGGGGACCGGGCCGGTAGGCTAGCACCGGGGACCGCTACCGGCCCGGGAATCGCACTCCAGCTAGGGAGGGACCGCTTTGCCGCAAACGGAGCAGAAGCCGCCGGCTCGCTGGCCGCTCGCTCCGCACGACGGACAAAACCGCGTGCCGGTGGCCGGAGCGGCACCCGGGGCCGCCGGCTGTCCCGACCAACCCGGGCTCGACGCGCCCATCGGAGTCTGGTAGGTCGTCAATTCCTGCACCGGAACTTTGTCTCGGGTGAAGTAGTAGATGATCGCCACCGGCCAACAGATGATGACCAGTAGAATCAACACCCAAAGGGTGTACTTTCGCTTGTAGACGACGGGACCTGGCACCTGGACGTACTGCCCTGGAGCTCCCACGACCGGGGTTAGAATCTCCTCTCGGATATATCCTCGCATGAATTTCGCGGGGTGTTGACGATACGCGTGCCCCCGACCTCGGACGCGCCGGCCTGGGAGTATCTCTTATCCCATCATCTGCCCACCCGGTTCAACCGAACGATCGCGATTCGCGGCCGAGCCCGGACCTATCACGTCTGCGCCCGCTGCTCCGGACAGTTTATCGGATTGCTCGCGTGGCTCGTGGCCTTCGCAGCCCTCCCGTTGATGAAACTCTCCATCTTCGACGATCGCGTCCAGCTGCTGTTCGCGCTTCTCCCCCTACCGGCGGCCCTCGATTGGATCACCCAAGCGGCCGGCCGCCGAGAATCGCGCAACTCCCTGAGAGTCCTCTCCGGGATGATGCTGGGAGCTGCCTTCACCGACCTGCTCGCTTCCCTCGTGCTCGCACGATGGACGATTGTACTCGTGGGACTCTTCGTACTGTTGCTCTACGTCCTCGCGCTGATGGTTTCGCTCCGAATTTCGGGGGCCTGGACCAAGGTAATCGCGGACCACTTCCCGGGAACGCTCCTTGACTGACCCCGCGGCCCACCAGCCGAGGCATCCCGGGAGCTCGGCGCAGGCTCTAGCTTGCACTCGGTAGGGTATAATTCCCCCAGAACCCGAGCGGCACCGTGAATGTCGAGCCGCATCCTTGGAAGACGAATTGAATCGTCGCGCCGACGGCTTCGAGCTCGATGTCTCCGCCGAACTCGTTCCCGCTCGTGACGGTTCCGGCCTCGGGTGGGGAGCTCACGCCGAGAATCCAGTAGTTGACGCGAGCGTCGGATTCGTTGACGCTCACGTAGTAGTATAAGCGCGCATGCGCGGGGAACGAGAGGAAGTCGGAACGATTCGCCCCGCACCCCCCGGGATTCGATGCGTTCATCGTGCCCGTCGGTAGCGCCTCCGGCAAGCTGAAGGTATTTCGATGCGTGGACGTGGAGTGCGGGGGAAGTAGCGAGAGACCTAGGATGGTCACGAATACCACGAGCAGAGCCACCAATGCCGCGAGCATCACGGTGAACCCGGAGATTCTCCTCACGGGATGGGGCCACCCCGAAGAGCCTCGGGGAGCGACATGAAGTTTTCCCCGAGTGATTCCCCCGTCGGTCGAGGGCCGGCCCGGGTCAACTCGTCTTCATGAGCGTACGGCCTTTCACTTGGCCATGTGGCCAACGTCCGAATCGCGTTTCCTCGACGTCGATGGGTATCGGATCTACGTCCGAACATTCGGCGGTCGACACACGGACCGAACCCTCCTCTGCGTTCACGGGGGCCCCGGCGGGACGCACGATTACGTCCTGCCGCTCTCCGACCTGACCCGCGCCGGATTTAGAGTCGTGTTCTACGATGCCCTCGGCTGCGGCCGGTCCGACCTCCCCGACGACCGGAAGCGGTTCACCCTAGAGCACGACCTCTACGTGCTCGAACGAGTTCGTCGCTCCCTCGGCTCGGGACGAATTCACCTGATGGGCTCGAGCTACGGGGGCATGCTGGCGCTCGCGTACGCGTCGCGCCACTCCGACCATCTGCTCAGCCTCAACGCCACCGGGGGGTTGTGCGACGTTCCTTTCGCGACCCGGGAGATGCGACGGCTCGTCCGTGGGCTGCCCGGCCGGACGCAGGCGGTGCTGAGGAAATACGCTCGGCGCGGCGAGTTCTCGCATCCGGAATACGAGGCCGCGGTCATGGAATTCTACCGACGTCACGTCTGTCGCCTCTGGCCGTGGCCGGAAGAGCTCGTCTCGACGATGATGCGCACGAGCCGGCCGGTCTACGGTACGATGAATGGTCCCAACGAGTTCACGATCATCGGCAACATCAAGGCCATCGACTTCAGCGATGAACTCGAGCGGATCTCGGTGCCGACGCTGATCCTCCACGGCCGTTACGACGAAGTGACTCCGGCGGTCGGCGAACGGATGCACGAGAGGATCCGCGGTTCTTGTTTTCATGTGCTCCCCCGGAGCTCCCACGTGAGCTTCTGGGAAGAGCGGGCGGCCTACATGCGACTCGTGAGGCGGTTCTTGCGGGATGTCGAGGCAAAGCGGCGGAGAACGTGAGCGGCTCCCGGTGCATAGCGTCCGAGGTGACTTTGACGACCTCCGCCGCCCATGTTGAGAA
>Ga0187781_10000068_pt1 | contig 64475 bp, 58 predicted proteins | sample 0715_SJ02_MP02_2_FD_132447 | JGI IMG/M metagenome (GOLD analysis project Ga0187781, IMG submission 132447) | Tropical peat soil microbial communities from peatlands in Department of Meta, Colombia - 0715_SJ02_MP02_20_MG | ecosystem: Environmental > Terrestrial > Soil > Wetlands > Peat | place...
CCGCCCATCCCGCCCATGCCTCCGCCGGGGCCGCCCGGCCCGCCGGAGGGGGGTGGGCTGGACTTCGACGCGATGACGTCGTCGATCCGGAGGATCATGACGGCCGCGTCTGTTGCGCTCTCGATCGCCTGACGCCCGACACGGATCGGCTCGATGACATGGAGTTCGCCCATGTCACCGATCTTGCCGGCCTGGACGTTGACTCCCGCGCGCTTCTGCCCGCCCTTGTGGGCCTTGCGGAGCTCGATCAGAATGTCGATCGGGTCCATTCCCGCGTTCTCCGCGAGCGTGCGGGGGATCGTCTCGAGAGCATCGGCAAAGCTCTCGAACGCGATCTGCTCCCGGCCGCCGACCTTCGCCGCCTCGTCGCGCAGGTGCATCGCGAGCTCCTCCGCCGTCGCGCCCCCGCCCATGACGAACCGCCCGTCCTCGACGGCGACCGCGACCACGTTGAGGGCATCGTCGAGCGACCGCTCGATCTCATCGATCACGTGCTCGGTTCCGCCACGGATCAGGATGGAAACAGCGCGGGCCTTCTTTGCCCCGGTCACGAACGTCAGTGCGTCCTCCCCGATCTTCCGTTCCTCGACGAGGCCCGCGTGCCCGACGTCTTCGGGGGTGAGCTCGCTGACCTTCGAGACGATGTTCGCGCCCGTCGCCTTCGCAAGCTTCTCCATGTCGGACTTCTTCACGCGTCGGACGGCGTAGATTCCCTCCTTCGCGAGGAAGTGCTGCGCGAGGTCGTCGATTCCCTTCTGGCAGAGGACGACGTTCGCCCCGGATTTCTTCACCTGGTCGACCATCTTCCGCAGCATGTTCTCCTCCTCTTGGAGGAAGGCGTTCAGCTGCGTCGGGTCGTTGATCTCGATCTTCGCGTCGATCTCGGTCTTCTTGATCTCGAGCGCGGCATCCAGGAGGGCGATCTTCGGGTTCTCGACCCGGGAGGGCATTCCCGAGTGGACCTTCTCCTTGTCCACGATGACCCCCTCGATGAGCTGCGTGTCGGTCATCGAGCCGCCCTGCTTCTTGATGAGCTGGACGTTGTCGAGATCGACCGAGTAACCCTCCCCTTTCTTGTCAGCGACGGCGGAGATCGCCTTCACCGCGATCTCTCCCATCATCTCGCGGTTGAACGAGACCGACTTCGAGGCCATCGAAGTGACCGCGATTCGTTGTAGGGTGTCGTGGTCGGTGATCGTCACCGGCTGGCTCACGTTCTGCAGGAGCTCGAGCGACTTCGATGACGCCAGGCGGTATCCCTGCGAGATGATTGTGGGGTGAATGTTCTGCTCGATCAGACCCTCCGCGCGCTTTAGAAGCTCGCCCGCGAGGATCACCGCGGTGGTGGTTCCATCCCCGGCCTCCTGATCCTGAGTCTTCGCGACCTCGACCATCATCTTGGCCGCCGGGTGCTCGACGTCCATCTCCTTCAGGATCGTGACGCCGTCGTTCGTGACGACCACGTCGCCCATCGAATCGACCAGCATCTTGTCGAGGCCCCGCGGGCCGAGGGTCGAGCGCACTGCGTCCGCGATCGCCTTCGCGGCCTGGATATTGTTCGAGAGCGCTCCACGGCCCTTCTCACGCTTCGTTCCTTCCTTCAGCACTAGGATCGGCGTCTGTCCTGTCAACATCGTCATTCCCTCCGAGAGTCCTCTCGGCAGTCGAGTTCGGTAGAAAAGCGGTTGTATTTAATGATAGCTCATATCAAGGCTTTGGGATTTTCGCCAAGTGTTAACCCCGTCCGGGAGGGGTCTATTCCCGAATCCACGAGAAGGTGAGACATCGAACCACACGTCGCGAGCCAATTCGCGGTCGTGTTTTTTCGTGTTCCACCGAAGGCTTCTCTGGGAGCGAGATCGTCCCCAATTGGCCGGGACGTCCGGGAGTACGTCGTATCCTCGATGGGGGGACCTGTGCTTCCGGTTGATTACAGCCGTCAGGGGATCGTCCTCTGTCTTCTCGCAAGTCGTCGGGCCCTCGGCAGCAGTCGAAGCCGGGTGGTGAGCCGCGACGGTCGAGGGTCGGAAGAAGCGCGTCGAACGCGCGCCATCCCGCGGATCTGCCGAATGTGATTTCGAGATTGGACCAAAAACTCTGAGCGCTAGACCCCTATACACCCTACAATGTCGACGTTCAGCTGGCCCTCCGCTAAGGGCTGGTCGGTCCTCGCGGCGATTGCGATCGGCGCTCTCATGATCGTACCGGCAGGTACGTTGCTGTCGGGAGGCGTGGGATCCCACTCCTTGGAAACTCCTGCGAGTGGTCCGGCTGCTGACGTGGCGCAGACCGCTCGTGCCGGCTCTCAAGTCCCGAGCGACTCACGCCTTGCGTCGCTGACGCCCCAGTCGACTCCGGTGTCTACAATGCTCTCTGGGCTTCCCCCGACGCTGCGCAACGTCCCCTGGATCGAATCCCTGGCCCGTGAGGGCCCCGCGCTTTCGCCCTTGACCTCTCTACCGAATCTCGCATTGCTCATGCATCCCGCGACTGCCACGACAGGCTCGGTCAATCCGTTCTATGTTGCCGAGCCCGCGCCGTTGGGCCTCACGGACTTCGGCCTCGGCGTGAAGACGTACTCCTACAACACCTCGCACATCCTGGGTGAGGTGACCTTCTACACCCCGCCCAACGTCACCGACCCGGCCTCCACCCACGTGACCGAGGTATCGGGTCAACACCTTGGGGAGGTCGGGAGCCTCAACGAGTTCGGGATCCAGCTCAACACGGTCGCGACGAACATCTCGATCCCCGGCTCCGACAAGGGATTCTTCTGGACCCAGAACGTTCTGAACTACAACGACACCGGCATCCACTTCGTCTCCGACACGTTCAACCTGACCTCGGCGACCCACAACCCGTTCTACATCGCGCCGGGGACGATCTACTCCGCGTGCAACAATGGATCCGCCGGGGTGCAGGAAATCCTGGACGTCTATGGTGGCGTCCTCCAGTGCGTCGGCGGGACGATCCCGGTGAGCCCCACCTCGTACCCCGTGACTGTCCAATTGTACAACAACGCCACGACGAACGCACAGAAGCGCTCGGTCGTGTCGTACGGGTACCGGATCATCGAAGCCGGGACCGGCCAGGTCTTTACGGGCATCTCCGACCAGGTGGTGTTTAACGCTTCGCGGGCGCACCCCCGTCCTCCGGGGTTCTCGATCGATGGGTTCGCTCTCACCCCGACGGGACTCTTCCGGGACGCCGAGATCGTCCTGGTCGGGAACATCGGAGGGGACAACTCGGTCTTCCGCTCCATCAGCGGCACGATGCAGCTCGAGTACTCCAACGCGACCCATGGGGGCTTCCGATCCGTTCCCTCGGCGTACAACTGGGGGGGCGACACCGGCGAGACTGCGGCAGGGATCGCGGATTACTGGACGCCGAGCCACACGCTGGTGTTTCACCAGGGCCCCACGATGCTCTACGGCCTGTGGGGGGCGGAGCCGTACGTCTCGGTGAAATCCGGCTTCATCCACTTCGCCGGCTCGATTACCCCGTCGTACGGATTCGTCTTTGTGAGCAACACCCCACCGGTCCTTGACCCGTGGAACACAACCCTCAACGAGCGGGACAACATGAGCTGGCTGCCCACGACCGATGCCGGTAAGTTTGACACGTACCTCCCTCCGCTCGGCGCGCCGTGGACGACCAGTTACTATGTCCAAGCCTTCGCCGCCGGGTTCCAGGAACTGAACGGCACGACCGTGACCGGGACGGATACGTCCTACCACCTCAGCTTGACCCCGGCGCCGGGTTCGCTCCGCGCTCCCCTGTACGCGTTCTCGAACTCGCAGTTCGTCAGCCTCACCCAGAATGTGACCGGGGTGAAGGCCCCGTTCTTCTTCTTCGACGACTTGGTCGTCAACATGAACTTCACGTTCGAGCACGTGAACGACTACGGATACGCGACGTTCGAGGTGTTCATGACCGTAGGAGTCACCGTTCCGTTCACCGTAGCCGAGGTGTACCAGGGACTCGATTCGTCCGGGGGGAACTTCGTCTTCGCTGATTACGCAAGTCCTCCCGAGCAGGGGCTTCTCGCTCCGGCGCCGACGTTCTACACACTCTTCTACTGGACATCGGGGATTAACATCTTCGACGGTGCGCACGCTGAAGTCGCGAACCAAGTCACGGACGAGCTTGATTCCAATATCCAGATCGTGCTCTGGCACGACAAGGACGTTATAGTCGATGACGTGACCTCCGAGCTCAGCAGTGCTGGCGTGTGGGTCGGCGATTCGGTCAAGACGCAGGTCGAGAACGTACTCGCCGAATACGCCTCGACGGGCGTAACCGACATGGGGTCGTCCCATACGTCGGTCTCGGACGTCGAGGCCGTCGGGTCCTTCTCCACCGGGGTGGTATCCCTGAGCAGCTCGGATGGGACGTACTCCACGATCACCGCGGAGGAAGGGGCGTACGGCGTCGCCAGTGGGGCCGATTACGGGTTCGGGGTCGGGTTCGACCCATACTACTACCTTCCGGGTTCGACCGGGACCACGGTGGACGTGGTCGTCGCGACCCAGGGCTCCGTCGGGGTGAACGCCACTCTATCGTACGATACGACCATCGTCGGAGTCACGGCGATCTCCGTGTCCGTCGGCGTCGAGGTCGACGGTTCCCTTGCGACCCAGATCTACGGGGTCGAGGGGGAGGTCACGTCGTCCATTGCGGTCTACCTCCACAACGTGTCGAAGGCTTATGTCGAAGAGATTACCGCGTTCAACGACTCGATCGGCGTCCAGGTGGTCGCCTCCAACAACGTAACGATCCAATCGGTGCTCGCGGACAACTACTCCATCGGGGTCTACCTCGAGGCGTCGACCCACGTGATCATCCACGACGTGAAGGCCCGCGATCACTCCATCCGGATCAAAGTGGTCCCTTGACGCAGCGGTGACAGGACCCTCTGCGACCAACCCTTTCCGTGGGGGCGGGAGGGTTCAACCCCTTCCATTCTCTTCTTTTTCCTGCTACGGAATGAATCCGGATCCTCGTTCCAGCCGCCCGAGGGTGTCGAGTTGGGCCATCGGTTCCTCGCCCGGCAACCGACTGATAAGCGCGTAGAGAGGTTAGGCGCCCTACCGGTTGGCACCGCAGACGATTCGCCCGCAGATCAATCCGTTACCGGACTCGTCCCGCCCTCGTTCGATCGTGCCGATCAATGAGGTAGGGGAAATGATACGTTTTCTCCTCGGACGGGCGCTATTCTCGGAGATTGGTCGATACGGTCCGCTCGAATCCTGCGGGCTTGGGCGGCCACCCCTCGGTCATGTAGGTCAGGAACGCCTCGCGGGTCGTTTGAAGGAGTGCCTCGTTCGTTCGGCGCTCGAACCCGATCGTCGACGAGTAGTGTTCCGGGGGAGGGAGTCCGTGGAGGTGACCATAGTGGGCCGGGAACACCTCCGTCTCGTCCGGCAAGGGTAGGAGCTTCGTCGTAAGGCTCTGCCAAAGTAGCTCGGGGTCTCCCGTCCCAAGGTCGGTCCGGCCGCAGGAACCTGGGAGGAGCGTGTCCCCCGTAAACACCATGCCGTCGGCCCGGAGGGAGACGTGGTCGAGCGTGTGACCCGGAGTTTCCAAGACGACGAGTTCCGAGTCCCCAAAATCGACCCCTTGGCCGTCGGCGAGGGTGCGATGAGGGTACTGCGCCGGAGACCGGTGGCTGAGCCAGATCGGGGCACCCGTTCCCGCGTGAAGGGCGCCGTGCCCCGACAGGTGGTCGGCGTGGGTGTGCGTCTCGACGATCGCCCGAAGGCGAAGTCGCTGGTCGGAGAGGGCCTTGAGGTAGGGGGCGATCTCCCGACCCGGGTCGATGATCACCGCGTCGTCGCTGGAGCGGTCGTGGAGCAGATAGGCAAGGCACCCGGTCCCGAGGTTGGGAAACTGCTGGAAGACCAAGCGCTCGGAAGGCTCATCGCGATAGCGCGGGATCGTCGGGTCGACGAGGCGGGAATACTCGTCGATTCCACCTTCCAGCATCGCGACGTTGGTGTGACCAGATTGCTGCAAGACGTCAGCCGCCCGGCGTGCGTTGCCGCCATGATGGCAGTATACGACGACCAGCTTGTCGCGGGGCAGCTCCTCGGTTCGGTTCACAAGCTGTTCCAGGGGGATCCACTGGTCCCCCGACAAGCGGGCAATCGTCCGCTGATCCCGAGACCGCACGTCGAGAAGCACCGGCGGCTCGGCGCTCGAGAGCAGGCTCCCGAGCGCCCTGGGAGCGATCCGCGGGGGGGAGGAAGTTCGGTCGGAGCGGAATGCTGGGTGCGGCGGCGAGGCGGTGAGGGAGGCCGCCGACCGGCGATCGTCCGACGGCTCCGACGAGTGGCGAATAGGGCCCGGCGCACCGTTCACGAGCCTCCCCCTCTGGTCATGACACGATGACCTCCACGGAATGCACGGCGTTCATGCCATACTGGAATTCGTTCAGGAACGGCTCTTCCGGCTGAGTCTCGCCTTCCGCGTCGGTCGCCCGCACCCGAAGCAGCACGGGCCCGCGCCGCTCGGGGGACCAGGCGAACTCCCAGCTGCACCAGTCGTAGGGCCCATCTCCGGATCTCACGCTCGCGGGCATCCACCCCGAGCCAGCGTCGACCTCGACCCGAGTCACTGGGCCAGATCCGGACCACGCCTTCCCGGAAATGATGTGTGACCTGCCCCACGCGAGGCGATCTCCGGGAAGAGGGGAGATGATCAGCGACTTGACCCGGATCCGCGTCACCGGCTTCGTAAGTCGCTCCCCGTTCTGCTGGTACGCGTAGACGTACCTGGTAGCCTGATAGTACCCCCGGAACGCCTCTTTCCGAAGGTGAATCCTGGAGAGCCATTTGACCCAAGCCATTCCGTACCAGCCGGGGACGATGAGACGGGCGGGCCACCCATGATCCGGCGAGAGCGGCTCTCCGTTCATCTCCGTCGCGATGAGGATGTCGGCGACCCGGTCCATCGTGTCGATGGAGAGTCCGCGAGAAAACCGTCGAGCCGGGTCGTTCGAACTTCCCTTTTCCGCGCCAGTGAAGACGATTTGATGGGCGTCCTGGCGAGGTCGGGATTCCTCCAGCAACACCGAAAGAGGGACACCTTCCCACACCGCCGCGCCGATCGCGCGGTCCCCCCACCGAAGTTCGCCTTCGGCGATGTTCGGTAACCGACTCCGGCTATTCCCCGCGCATTCGAGCGTCGCGACCACTCGGGTCGTCGGAAGGTCCCGAAGCTCGGCCAACGTCCACTTCCGAGGCTTCTCCACCTCCCCTCCCACACCGAGTCGCCATGTGGACGCGTCGAGAGAGGGAGTGGGAAAATGCGAACGGATGAAGAATCCGCGAGTGGGGGTGACGGCGGGTTGCAGTGCCGCAAGCGAAGTCTCGGCGTTCAGCGGGTTGAGCCGTACCGGGGCCTCCAGCTCCGGCGAACTCAGTACCGCTCGTGGGGACGTCGGAGGAATCAGTGGCGGCCAAGGGACCGACGGATCCCGCCCATGCCCGATGGATTGTTCGGCCAAGCGTTGACCCTTCATCCACGAGCCACTGCGCAGTTCCCGTAACGCGGCGCCTTCGTCCCCAGTCACTTTTCGATCGGACTGCGAACGAGGTTCCCCCACTCCGTCCAGGATCCGTCGTAGTTCCGGACGTCCGGGAACCCGAGAAGGTAGCGCAGGACGAACCAGGTGTGGCTGGACCGCTCGCCGATGCGGCGGTATGTGATCACCGGCTGCGTCGGACCGATCCCTTGCGCTCCGTAGAGGGCTTCTAGCTCGTCTCGAGACTTGAATGTCCCATCGTCCCGAACGGCCTGCGCCCACGGCACGTTCTTCGCGCCTGGGATGTGTCCTCCGCGTTGTGCATGTTCGGTGGGGTACTCGGGGGGCGCTGTGATCTCTCCCGAGAACTCCTTGGGCCCCCGGACGTCGACGAGCGTGAACTTGCCGGCCTTGACGTCAGGGAGCACCTTGCGGACCTCGTCCAGGTACGCACGGAGCTTCGGGTCGGGTCCGCTGGCCCGAGACGTGCCCTTGGCAGGGTGGGGGGCCTCCTTTGAAAGGGGACGGTCCTCGGCGATCCACTTCTTTCGACCGCCGTTCATGAGCCGAACGTTCGGAACTCCGTAATAGGTGAGGACCCAGAAGGCGAAGGCAGCGAACCAGTTGTTGAAATCGCCGTACAGAACGACGATGGTCGAGGGGGAGACGCCGGACTTCTGCAGCAGACCGGTGAGTGCCTCGGCCGAGAGGATGTCGCGGCTCACCGGGTCATTGATGTCCCTTCTCCAATCGAAGAGAACGGCGCCAGGGATGTGCCCCACGTCATAATTCGCTACCGGATCGTAGTCGACTTCCACGATCCGAATCTCAGGGTTGTTCGTCCTTGCGGCAACCCAATCCGTCTCCACCAGAACTTCGGGGTGGGCGTACGAAGCCATGCCTCGAGGTGGAAGAGTCCAAATAATAATCCTTTCGAAATGTCCCAGAAATATGGGTGCTTAATCCCCGCACCTGCGGGGGGTCTCGGTCGGTCGAAATTCGATTTTTCCTATCGGAATGCGAGTCCGGACAAATCGTCGAACGCTTCTGAAACATTCAGTAGTATACTTCTGGGTCGACCATGCCCTGATCCGGGGGCGCACCGAGCTTCGTGTGGGCGGATCGCCGCAGGAAGGATCCCGATCGCTGCGAGGTGCCGAAGGAAAAACTCGAAGTCGCCCGACCCGTTCGGGAGGACCATAGGTCGCAGGTCCACGTGCCGGTGGCCCAGCGGTTCGCTCTTCGCCGGGGCCCGGAACGAATCGAAGATCGGGGCGATTTCTGCGACTTCCCCAGCTACTCACCGTAGCGACGCTGACGAAGCTGGTAGGATCGGATCGCCCGAAGGAATTCGAGCCGGGTAAGCCCCGGCCACAGGACGTCGGAAAAGTAGAGCTCGCTGTACGCCGACTGCCAGAGGAGGAAATTCGAGATTCGCTCCTCTCCACTTGTGCGGAACACAAGGTCCGGATCGGGCAGATCCGCGGTGTAGAGGTGGCGGCTCACCGCTTCGGAATCGATTGCCTCGGGTTCGAGACGCCCGTCGCGGACCTCGCGCGCCAACTCCCGGATCGCCTCGACGATCTCGTCGCGTCCGCCGTAGCCGAGCGCCACGTTGTACCGGTATGCCGAGTAGTTCGCCGTCGCTCGCTCGGCGAGATCGATCGCTTCGCGGATTCGCGGCGGCAGGACCTCGCGGTTGCCGATCACTCGCACCCGGATCTGGTGGCGGTGAACGCGCTCGTCCACGGCGATCTGCCGAAGCGATCGGTCGAAAAGGTCCATCAGCGCATCGATTTCGTCCTTCGATCGGCTGAGGTTCTCCGTGGAGAGAGCGTACACGGTCAGGATCGGGATGTTCAGCTCAAGACACCAGTCGAGGAGTTCCTCGAGGGTGTCCCGACCCTTCTCGTGCCCGTCCTTCACGGTGATGCCCATCGACCGGGCGAACCGGCGGTTGCCGTCCATGATGATCGCAAGATGGTGGGGAATCGGACCCTTGCGAACGAGCTCGAAGAGGCGCTTCTCCGCGATCCCGCGAAGGGCATCGCCCACCGCGTGGGAGAGGTAGGTGGGTCCAGCCTCGTCCTTCCCCTTCGCTTCCTCGGGCATTCGTGGTGAGTACTCCTCCTGAGAATATGGGCTCTCGGTGCCGTGGCCACCGGCGGCTCGTCCCGGAGGGGGAGGCGCCCTGGTCGGGAGTTTCGGGACGGAGGGGGAGATCCCCCCCGCACCTTCGAACCCGAGTCGCAGGCTCGACAGACCTACATCCTAGACCACTAGACTACCAGGGCAACCTCGCTGGCCTATTCGTTCGTGGCTATGAGGCTTGCCGGCGGCCGAGGCGTCTCCCTTCGGGTCCGCGCGCCCACGCTCGCGAGCGCACGCGCGCGTCCGGCCGGTCGCGTCGGAACGACCGGTTCGACCACGACTGCCAGTCGAACCGGCGGTTTATGTAGCGAATCGGACCCACCGCTCTCCCGCAGGAGGGAGACCGACGATGAAGACGATGACGACGTGGTTCGTGGCCGTGATGATGCTGCTCGGGCTCGTCCTGCTTCTCCATCAGCTCGGAGTCGACGTGGCGGCCAGCATTAGCTCCGGGCTACGGAGCATCGAACATTTCCTGAACCAGCCGCTCCTCTAGGGCGCTCGCCCTGGCCGGATCTCGCTCGACTCTAGTCTTCGGATTGCCGGGCTTTCGAGAGCGCACGCGCGAGATCCCGAGGGCGTACGACGCCCCCCGGCGTCACGAAGGCCGTGACAAACTTCGCGGGCGTCACATCGAACGCAGGGTTGCGGGCGCGACTCGCTCGGGGCGCGAGACGCTTCCCGCCGACCTCGAGCACCTCTTCCGGATCCCGTTCCTCGACCGGAATCGCGTGCCCATCCGGTCGGTCAACGTCGAACGTGCTCCACGGGGCCGCCACGTAGAACGGGACCCCGTTTTCCCGGGCGACGACCGCCTTTTCGTACGTGCCGATCTTGTTCGCGAAGTCTCCGTTGCGCGCGATCCGGTCCGCCCCCACCAACACCGCGTCCACCTTGCCCGTGGCGAGGTAGTAGCCGGCGGCATTGTCGGCGATCACCGCATGGGGGATTCGTTCCCGGGCGAGCTCCCACGCGGTGAGCCGGGATCCCTGGAGCAGCGGACGGGTTTCGTCGACCCAGACGAACAGATGTGCCCCACGCTCGCGGGCGACCCGGATCGGAGCGAGCGCGGTCCCCCACTCGACGGTCGCGAGGGCCCCCGCGTTGCAGTGCGTCAGGACGGTCGACGCATTCCGAAGGAGGGGGGCCCCCGCGATGCCGATTCGGTGGCACTCCTCGACAATCTTACGACGGTACGAATCCGCCGCCGCGTGGACGTCTCTCCCCGCAGCCCACGCCGCGCGTACGGTTTCGATTCCGACGGAGAGGTCGTACGCGGTGGGCCGCGTCGCTCGGAGGATGCGCGCCGCTCGATCCGGGCGGTACCGGCCGTCCTGGTGAGCGAGGACCATTCCGTAGGCGGCGGCCACGCCGATCGCGGGCGCCCCCCGGACCGTCAACGTCCGGATTGCATCGGCGACCTGCTCGACACGGGTCAGCCGAAGGATGGTGGTCCGCCCGGGGAGTGCCCGCTGGTCCAGGACGAAGAGCGCAGCGTCGTGAAACCAAAGCGCGCGGACCGCCATCGTCCGTCCCTATGCGTCGAACGTGTGCAGGAGGTCGAGCCACTCCCGGCTCACGATTTTCGGGGTCCCGATGGCCTCGTCGAGGGGAATCCCGGTGATTTCGGGACCGCGGAGGACCGCCACCTCGCCGAATCGGCCCGCTCGGGCGAGGTCGACGGCGTACGACCCCAACCGAGTGGCGAGGATCCGGTCGAACAGCTCCGGAGCGCCCCCACGTTGAATGTGGCCGATCTGCGCGCTGCGGGTCTCGACCCCGGTCGTCTCTTGGATCCGGCGGGCGAGCTCCGAGCCGACCTCCCGCTCTCGAAGGAGCTCGTGGCCGAACTCGTCGCGAGCTCCCGCGCTCCCCCGGCGGGCGCCGAGGTCAATCCCTTCGCTCACGACGATCAGCGCGTAGCTGCGTGCCTCGACCGCGGCGCGGACGTGTCGCATCACGGCATCCTCGTCGTACGGCTCCTCGGGGACAAGCGTCACGTCGGCGCCACCGGCAAGGCCGGTCGCGAGCGCCACCCACCCAGCGTGGCGTCCCATCACCTCGAGGACGATCGCCCGGTGATGGCTCGCCGCGGTGTCGCGAAGGCGTTCGAGAGCGTCCACCGAGACCGCCGTGGCGGAATGAAACCCGAACGTCCAGTCCGTGCCCGCGACGTCGTTGTCCATCGTCTTCGGAACTCCGACCACGGGGCGCCCGCGACGATGGAGTTCCCGCGCAGCGGTCAGCGTGTCGTCGCCTCCGATCGCTACGAGCGCATCGATCCGAAGCTCGGCGAGATGGTCGAGGACCCGGGTCGTATCTTCCGGTTTCGCGAACGGATTCGTCCTCGAACTGCCGAGGATCGTCCCTCCCCGATTGAGGATCTCCTGGACGTCCGCGACCCCGAGGGGCCGCACGGACCCGTCGCGCACCCCCTTCCATCCGTCCCGGAACCCGACCGTCGCGTCCCCGAACTTCGCGGCGCGACGGACGATCGCCCGGATCGCTGCGTTGAGCCCGGGGCAGTCTCCACCCCCCGTCAGGACGCCGAACTTCACGCCGAGACCTCGAGGTACGACCGCGGCGCGGTCGTCAGAAACTCATACCCGCTCTTCGTGACCACGATATCGTCCTCGATGCGGACCCCGCCTTTGCCTGGGAGGTAGATCCCCGGCTCGACGGTGATCGCCATTCCCTGCTCCAGGAGATCCTCCGCACTCGGTCCGTATCCCCATCCATCGTGGACCGCGAGGCCGATGGAATGACCGACCCCGTGGGTCAGCCGACCCTTCCACGGGGAGTCGTCGATGACCCGCTGCGCCGCGAGATGGACCTCCTTCGCGGGTGCCCCCGGGCGAACCGCGGCGAGCGCCGCCTCCTGCGCACGCTCGACGGTCTCGTGGACGCGCATCATCTCGTCGTCCCGACGCCCGAAATGGAACGAGCGGGTGATGTCACAGACGTACCGGTCGTAGATCGCCCCGAAGTCGCAGACGATCGAGTCGCCGGACTTCAGGCGCGAAGTCCCCGGCTGGTAGTGGGGTTCGGCGCTGTGCGCGCCGAACGCGACGATCGTCGCGAACGAACGGCCGTTCGCTCCATGGCGACCCATGCGGTACTCCATCTCCGAAGCGAGCTCCCTCTCGGATATTCCGCCTTTCAGGATCGAGGGGATCTCCCGACCGACCGCCGATCCGATCGCGGCGGCCCGCTTCAGCCGCTCGAGCTCGTCGCCGTCCTTGGTGACCCGGCACCGGCGGATCGCGTCGGATGCATCGAGCCACTTCGCCTGGGGAAAGATCTTCTCCAGACGCACGAACCAGTCGTGCGTCATCTCCCGGTAGTGGAGCGCGATCGTTTTCGCAGAACCGACGAGCTGTGGGACGAGCTGGTCAGTCTTCTCCCGGTCCACGACGTGGACCTTCACGTGCGGGTCCCGCTTCGCGGCCTGCTCCGCCGATTCCGCCTCGAGCGGAGAGGTCAGGACGTCCAGCGAGCCGTCGGGGTGGGCCACCGCAACGGAGCCCTCGAAGAGACCACTCGGTACCTCGAAAAGATAGAAGAAGCTCTGATCGAGGTGGGGGTCGACCGAGTTCGCAAGCACGAGGGCGTCCGGCTTCGGGTCCATCCGAGCGAAGAGCTTCTCGACGCGGGATTTCATTGCGACTCCCCAGCCGTCACGGAGTTTCAGCTTTTGCGCCGGCGCGCAGGTCCTTCCAGGAAAGAGTCGGCTCTCGGGCGGCCCGCACCTCGTCGACCCTTCGGACCGAGGTGAAGTGGGGCGCGGCGTGCAGGTTCTCCGTCGAGTCGTTGATCGCGCGTTCGAACGCGGCGATGTAGTGATCGAGCTCCCGCTTGCTCTCCGTCTCCGGGAGTTCGACCATGAGCGCTTCGTCGACCAGCGACGGGAAGTAGATCGTGGGCGCGTGAACCCCTTCGTCGAGGAGGCGCTTGGCGAGGTCCAGCGTTCGGAGTCCCCGTTCCTTAAGGGGAGTGCCGGCCAGGACGAACTCATGCTTGACGAGCGGCCGGAACGGCCGGGGCAAGAACTTCCCGAGACGCGAGGCGACGTAGTTCGAGTTCAGGACGGAACGGCGCGCAACATGCTTGAGGCCTTCCTCGCCATGGGTGAGCGCGAAGGCGTACGCACGCAGGTCCAGACCAAAGTTCCCGTACGCCGTCTTGATCTTTCCGATCGATTTCGGGCGATCGTACTCGAGGTGGAACTTCCGGCCCTGCTTCACGATCCGGGGCACGGGAAGGTACGGGGCGAGCGTTGCGCCCGCCGCGAGCACCCCGGCTCCGGGCCCGCCTCCGCCATGCGGCGTGGCGAACGTCTTGTGCAGGTTCAAGTGAGCGACGTCGAATCCCATCCGACCGGGGTTCGTGATGCCGAGGATCGCGTTCAGGTTCGCGCCGTCGTAGTAGAGCATCCCGCCGACGTCGTGAACCGACTTCGCGATCTCGAGAATCTCGCTCTCGAAGAGCCCCGCGGTGTTCGGGTTCGTCAGCATGAAGCACGCGGTCTTCTCCGACGCCGCCTCCTTGAGGGCTGCAAGGTTGACGCAGCCTTCCTTCGAGGGAATCTCTCGAGTTGTGTACCCCGCCATCGCGGCGGAGGCAGGGTTCGTACCGTGCGCAGTGTCGGGGAGAAGGACCTCGGTCCGCTTTCCGTCCTCGCCCCGGTCGCGGAAGTAGGCGCGCACCATGAGAAGCGATGCGTACTCCCCATGGGCCCCGGCCGCCGGCTGGAGTGAGACCTCGGGCATGCCGGTGACCTTCGTGAGGACCTGCTCGAGCCGCCAGATCAGCTCGAGGGCGCCTTGGACCGTCGATTCGGGTTGGTAGGGGTGAAGCTCGACAGCGTGCTTGCGCCGGGCGAGGAGCTCCGAGACCTTTGGATTGTACTTCATCGTGCACGAGCCGAGGGGGTACGACCCGCTGTCGACGCCGAAGTTCATCTGGGATAGGCGGGTGTAATGGCGCATGACCTCCTGTTCGGAGAGCTCGGGCCAGCGCACGAACTCCTTCCGACGGAATCGCTCGGGGACTCCCGAAATCGTCCCAGGCGCGTCACCGGTCCGGAGGGGGGCGAGGTCCCAGATGTCGGGCTCCTCCCACCGCGCCTGACGGTACGTCATGGCGCACCTCCGGATGGTCCGAACGCCGAACGGGCCGCATGGGCGTACTTCTGGATCTCGGGCGCCCCGATCCAGTCCGTCGCGGCGACGAGCACGCGTTCCGGTTGGGATCCGGCCGAGGGCCGGGGATCGGCGAGGGGGTGGCCCCCCAGAATACGGTGCTGCTCGAGGTGATCGAGGAACCCACGCGCCGTTCCCTTGGTAATCTCGACCGTGAACTCCCCGAGGAATGGGGACTCGAACCGGGGGGCTCGGAGGCCGTCGATCCCACCGAGCGCACTGGCCAGGGCGTGCGCCTTCTCGGCGAGCGCCGTCTGGAGTTGGGCGAGGCCTCGCGGTCCCACGACGCTCGCGTAGACTACGAATGCGAGCGCCATCAGCCCTTCGTTCGTGCAGATGTTGGAGGTAGCCCGGGACCTGCGGATGTGCTGCTCGCGCGTGGTCAATGTCAACGTGTACGCTCGTTGACCCACCGCGTCGAGCGTCGCCCCGACGATGCGCCCCGGAGCGGCGCGCATGTGTTCGCGTCGGCACGCGAAGAGGCCAAGGAGAGGACCCCCGAAGGACGGAGCGGCCCCGAACCCTTGACCCTCCCCGACGACGACGTCCGCGCCGTAGCTGCCGGGCGGGGCGAGAGTGGACAGCGAGAGAGGATCGGCGGAAACGACGAACGGCACGTCCCCGATGGTCGATTTCAGGTCAAGAACACCCTCGTCGACGTGACCGAAGCCGTTGGGCACGTCGGCGAGGACACCGAACACGTTCCCAGTCGCAACTTCGCGGCGGACGAACTCAAGGTCGAGGCATCCCGTCCGAGGATCGTACGGGATTTCCTCGACGAGCAGGTTCGGGCCGGTCGCGTAGTTCTTGAGCACGCTCTTCTCCTCCCATGGCAGGCTCGCGGGAACGAGGAAGCGGTGACCCTCGTGGAGTCGCCGACAGAACAGGAGCGCCTCACCGGCAGCGGTTGCCCCATCGTAGAGCGAAGCGTTCGCGACATCGAGCCCGGTCATCTCGACCCAAAGACTCTGGAATTCGAAGAGAGACCGAAGGATCCCCTGACTGGTCTCGGACTCATACGGGGTGTACGCGGTGTAGAACTCGCTCCGGGAGAGGATCGCGTCCACGGCGGCGGGAACATAACGGGGCGTGACACGCCCCCCAAGGAAGCACGCGAAGTGGGTCAGAGTCCGGTTCCGCTCCAGGATCCGATCGATCGTCTCCACGACCTCGAATTCCTCGTGGCCGGGTCCGATCCCGAGTCGACCGAGACGGGCCTTCTTCGGCACGTCCGCGAACAGTTCTTCGGTCGATGAGAGTCCGAGCGCGCTGAGCATCGAGGCCTCTTCCCCCGGGTCGTCGGAAATCCAATGCGGCACAGGCTTCCCCCCCGTCGCATCGAAAGCGGAGGCGGCCATAAGAGCGTGCCGGAAACCGGACGGTTTTTCCCTGCGCAGTACCGCTCGAAGGACCAGGGGTCGTCGCACGTGGTATCGTGTCTCACGGCATGACCGTCCGGGCCGTCTCACCCATACGGCGCGCCAAGGGAGTTAGGAACCGGTGGACCGGCGACTGGAACTCAACGTACGCAAAGGTATTCGCGCGAATCGGATGCGCGGGAAGGCTCCACGATGCGCACCATGGGCTCCCGTCGCTCGCGAGGAAAGAAATCCGCGGTACCCCCGCTCGTTCCCTCCGCGGAGATTTTGGATACCGCGTTCCACCGCGCGTCGCTGGTCACACCCCGTGGGCCAACGAAAGCCGGCCGCGACCGGCTCCGGGCAGAGCTCAAGGTCGTGCGGAGCTCCTCGACCGTCGTACGCCATCTGCGCCTTGAGTCTCGTCCGCTCCTCCACCCACCGCTGAGCGAATTCGAGCAGGCGCTCGTCCGTGCCTCCTTCGGGGAGGGAACGCTCGAGCGCGCGCTGAGTCGAGTGCGGCGGGCCGAAGAGCGGATCCGGGGGCTTGCCCGAGACGAAGAGCGAGCCACTCACCGGGCCTCAGGTACGGAAGAGCTGGGGGGTCGAGTCCGCGCCTTCTACGGGAGGCTCGCGAGCTTCGTCCGCGAGGTCGATCCGGACCTACTCCGGTTACGGGAGATCATCCGGTTCCTGAAGGATCGTCCCCGCCTCGACCCCTCGGCCCCGACGCTCGTCGTGGCAGGGTTCCCGAACGTGGGGAAATCATCGCTCGTCGCGCGTCTCTCCACGGCGCATCCCAAGATCGCGGACTACCCATTCACGACCACGTCGATTGCCGTGGGCCACGCGGACCTGGGCTTCGATCGCCTTCAGGTCGTCGACACCCCCGGGGTCCTGGGTCGAAGTAACCGTGCAAACCCTGCCGAAGTCGAGGCCACGACCACGGTCCGAGGCGCCGCCACATTGGTCCTGTTCGTGATCGACCCGACGGAGAGCTCCGAGCATTCGATCGCCGAGCAGGAAGCGCTCCTCGCGCGGTGGCGAGAGGAATTCCCCCAACTTCCAATGGTGGTGGTCGACACGAAGTGCGATCTCTCACGACGCCCGACCGACCATCTCCGGGTCTCGGCCGTCACGGGAGAGGGGATCGACGCGCTGTGGAAGGCCATCCGCGAACTCGTGCGGCCGAGGGGCGAGATGCCTCCCATCGAGGAAACGGTGACGGAAGAGGAGACGCCTCCACCGCCCGACCTGGCGGAGACCGAGACTCCGACCTCGTCCACGCGATCCCGCCGACGATCTGCACATTCGGCTCGAGGCACCCCCCTGAGCTGAAGAGCCCCAGCCACGCCTCCGGGGAGGGCGCATCGAGCTGGCCCACCGAGTCCGGGTTCCGTTCGAACCGGTTACGGAACGACGATCGAAGTGACCGTGACCCCCTTTCCGGACGAATACATGTTCAGGCTCGCGGACGCGCTTTCGTGCGCCGATACATCGGTGTCCACGTCGGCGGACACCCCGAGCTCTACGATGTACTCGTGTCCCGCGACGAACTGGAACGAGGAGGTCGTGAGCGTCTCCTTGAGGGAATAGCTGTGGGTAGTTGGAGAGCTCGAGTTGGTGTAATCGTTGTAGGTCTCTCCAAGGTACGCCCCGGTGGAGTTCGTCTCGTCGTCCAGGAACACGTCCGCTCCCACCTCCCCGGATGAGAATGCGTAGTGGCCCGGCCCTCCGGCCCCGGCGGCGAGTGAAAGCGAAAACTTCAGGGTGAGATGCACGGTCAAGGTGTAGGTGCCGGTGCTCGTCTCAAAAGTCGTATTGCTGATCAAGTATCCCTCCTCTTCGAGGTAAGCGCACGACGACGGCGCGGAGCACGCCTTGTCGTCCTGGAGGTGCGGCCGCGCTGCGCCGAGAACTGCCCGCTTCGCCACCCGCTCAGAGATCGAACGACTTCCCGTTCTCGGGTAGCACAACGCGGGTGAAACCCTGCAGGGCGTCGCGCAATGCTTCGCGGTGGTCGCCGTGCATCAGAACGACGGCCTCGGCTCGGCTCTCCTTCGCGAACCGCACGAGGTCGGAGTGACCGGCGTGCGCCGAGAAATCGAACTTCTGGATCTCACACTCGGGACGAACGATGGTTCCGTCGACCTCAAGAACCCCCTCGTCCAAGAGCCGACGCCCGTTTGACCCCTCGACCTGGAAACCCGTGAGGTAGATCGAGCTCTTCGGGTCGCGGTAGAGCTCTCCAATGTAGTACAGGACCGGACCACCGTCGAGCATCCCACCGGTCGTCACCACGACCTCCGCCTCGCGGAGGGCCCGGGCCCTGTCCCCCGGGTGCTCGACGACTCGGACGCCCTCCATCGCCCGTCGGAATCTCCGTGCGTCGGCAAGGTACTCCGGCGCCGCCTCATAGATCTCGTTCACGGACCGGGCCATCCCGTCAAGGTACGTTTCGAATCCGGCCCCGGAAAGGGCCATGAGAACCTCCTGGGCCCTCCCGACCGCGAATGCGGGGACGATCGCCGTTCCACCCCGCTCGATGGTCTCGGAAATCTTGTCCCGGAATTTCCGCTCGGTCTCCCGTCGGTCCGGATGTTCCCGCCCCGCGTACGTGGACTCCATGACGAGGATGTCGCACTCGAGAGGATCGGCACCGCCCACGAGGTGGGTCGGGAGGGTCTGGAGATCGCCGGTGAAGACCACGTCCTGCTCGCCCCGGTAGAGGACCATCGATGCTCCCGGAATGTGCCCGGCCGGGGAAAACTCGACCTCGATTCCGTGATGGCGAAACGTCGCGTGGCGATCGACTGCGGTAAACCGGGAATGCAGGGCCCGGATGTCCTCGTGCGTGTAGGGGGCGAGATACCCCTCGAGCCGGGCGACCTTTAGGGCGTCCTTCGTGAGGAGGTCCGCGATCGCGATTGTCACTGGGGTCGAGATGAGCCGCGCCCCCGGGATGCGGCTCAGTAGCGGCGTCATTCCCGAGTGATCGAGGTGTGCATGGGATAGGAAGGCGAGGTCCACATTCGTCGGCGCCGGGCGCGGATAGGTCGGGGGGTCCGACGGGGTCATCCCGTAATCGAAGAGGAGGGTACGCCCGTGGTCTCGCAGGACGAGCCCGAGGGAACCGACCTCGTTGGCGCCTCCCAGGAACTGGAGGTTCATCGGCTCGGCGAACGGTCCTCCCAGATAAGCTCGCGCCGAGGTTCGAAGTGGCGAACGCGTCGCGAACCATCAAATCTGTCGCTCGGTTCCCACCGGTCGATGGCGGGGCCGAGCCGATCCGAACTCGAGGTCATGTTCCGCGCGAGCCTCGCGGTCCAGCGCGTGGTGCGCGATGCGGCGACCTCGCCGCACCGCGGGGACGTGGTGGCGATGGGAGCCGACGGAACCCCGACCGAGGAGCTGGACCGGCTCGCAGAGAACGAGATCCTCCGGGTCTTGGACGCGGAAGGGGTGCGCTGGGACCTCGTCTCGGAGGAGGCCGGCCGCGTCGCCCGGGGAGGCGATCGGACGTTGGTCGTCGATCCGATCGATGGCACGCTCAACGCGCTCCGGGACTTCCCGTTCGCCGCGGTCTCGTTCGCGCTGGGTCAGGATAGTCTTGCGGGGATTGAGCTCGGGCTGGTTCGGGATCTTTTCCGCGGCACGACGTACTGGGCGGAGCGTGGCGGCGGGGCGTTCTGCGACGGACGGCCGATCCGGACCCGGACGTGGAACCCGAAGGGGGATGTCTACGTTGTCAATCTCGGTCACCGCGCGACCGAGCGATCGGTCCGGCTCGCCGGTCGTGGTCGGCGGATCCGTTCGATGGGCTGCGCGTCGCTGGAGATGATGATGGTCGCGCAGGGAAGCGCCGACCTCTACCTGTTCGAGAACTCGGACGAGAACCGGAACCTTCGGGCGACGGACATCGCCGGAGCATATCGCATCCTGCTCGAGGCCGGAGGCGGCGTGATCGACGCGAACCTGCACTCGATCGACGCGTTCCCCCTCGTCGTCGACCGGCGGACGAGCGTCTTTGCCTGGGGCGATCCGCGACTTCCGCCCGGGCTCGCCGAATCCGGGGCGCTATGAAGCTCGGTCTGACCGCGAACCCGAAGAAACCGGCCGCGATGGACCTCGCGCGTCGCGTCATTCAGCGGATCGGGGATCGGGCCGAACTCGAGCTCTCCGAGGAGATCCGGGATCTCTCTCCGGAACGAGCCCATGGACCGATCGAGCGGCTGAGACCCGACGTCCTGATCGCGATCGGGGGGGATGGGACGTTCCTCTACGCGATGCGGCGGACCGATGTTCCGCTGCTCCCGATCAACGCCGGAACGGTCGGGGTCCTCGCGGAGATCACAGCGAACCCGGATGACGATCTCGCTTCGGCGATCGACCGGCTCGTCGACGGTCACTATCACATCGAGGAGCGCATGAAGCTCGCCGCCCAGCTCGGCACCTCCGCTCTCCCAGATGCCGTCAACGAGTACGTCGCCCACGCGGCCCGGGTCGGCAAGATGGGGCTGTTCGAGGTCGCGTTCGATGACGAGGTCGTGGGACGGATCCAGGCCGATGGTATCATCCTCTCGACCCCCACGGGGTCGACGGGCTACTCGTTGAGCTCCCTCGGACCGATCGTCGACCCGGACCTCGACGCGATCGTCGTGACGACCATCGCGCCGTTTCGGATCGAGGCGCGAGCTCTCGTCGTCGACCCACTGCGGACCGTTCGCCTCCGCGCGATCGACATCGGTCGAGGAGCGGTGGTGATCCCCGACGGCCAGGAAGAGTACCCGATCGCACCGGAGGGATCCGTCACCGTCTACCGATCGCCGCGGCGTGCGCGGCTCGTGCGGTTCGGGGCCCGGTACTTCCACCGGCTGCGGGGGAAGCGGATCCTTCCGTGGTCCGAGGAGTTCGCCGATCGAGGAGGCGCAGGTGCCAATCTTCCGCCCCAGCCGTAAGCGTCCGGCCGGTTCCCCTGCCCTCGGCTCGACGCCCCGCGCGATCACCCGACGGCTGCTCGAGAGCGCCCTCGCGAGCGCCCGGTCCTCGTACCCGAACGAGTTTGGCGGCGTGCTCAGGGCCGACCCGCCGGGCGTAATCGGGGAACTCCTGCTCTTGCCCGGGACGACGGCCGGTCGACGGCACGCGAATTTCCAGCTCTACATGTTACCCGCGGACCTTACGGTCGTGGGAACGGTCCATTCCCATCCATCGGGCGCGCTCCACCCTTCGGACGCGGACCTACGACTCTTTCGCAACTGGGGCCGTCGACATCTGATCCTCGGAGCTCCGTTCGGGCCCGGCTCCTGGCGGGCGTACGACGGCAACGGAGCTGAAACGATGCTCGAAGTGGTCGAGAGCCGGTCGTCGGGCGGGCCGCTGGTCACCGAGTACCGACCGCGTGCCGTTCACCGACCGGCCGGTCCGCCGTCGCCCGAGGCGTTCCCCGAAGGGGAAGCGTGAGAAAGACTACTCGCGGACCGGGATCGTGGGTACGGGTAGGTGCTCCGGGGTCCGGTTCGGGTCGACGATCGCGCGACCCGGGTGCTTCGCCGGGCTCCAGAGGCCGTGCATCTTCGAGATCACCTCGAGGAAACCGATGAATCCGCGGAAGGCGCCCCGGTAGATCTCCGTGTGCCGACCCTCCCAGTCGAAGAAGTCGTTCAGCATCACCTTGGATTGGCGTAGCCCGTGCGTGAGCGCACGCTTCAGGAGCTCCTCCTGGAGCGGGCTCAACCGGTCCCGCCGGAACCAGTCGCGGGACTTGAGATGGCCGAGCGGGACGAAGAACATCGGCACGAGGAGTGCCTTGAAGTCCCAGAGGTCGTCGATGAGGTCGATTGTCCGCTGGACGTCGTCCTCGGTCTCCTGTGGGAGCCCGACGATGAACGTGCACGCGGGATAGACGTGGTTGTCGTTCATCAGGCCCGCCGACTGAACCACGAGCTCCGGCCACTGCGACGCCTTGAACGGCGCGACCTTCCCCGGCATCGCCGCGGTGATCATGTGCGGGGACCCGGTTTCGACCCCGACCTCCACACCCTACCACGACTGCTTCTCGTCGATGAGGACTTCCGCGCACTTCGAAAGGAGCTTCGGCTTGGTCATCAGGGAGGCGACCGCCACGTGGCTCCAGCCGACCTGCTCATAGTGTCGCTTCGCGAGCTTGAGGAGAGGGATCAGCTTCTCCTCGTGGGGCATCACGTTCGGGCTGCCGTAGAAGTAGACGTCGTCGGAGTGGAGGATCCCCTTCCGGACCCCGATCTTCGCGTTGACTCGGAGCTCCTCCTCGATCTTGTCGAGGGGGTACCATCGTGTGGGCCGAGTCGTCACGGAGCAGAACGAGCAGCCCCGGCAGCATCCCCGCCCGATCTCGACGAGGCCGTTGATGCTCGGATACTTGATCGTGGAGATTTGCTCGACCTTCGGCGCCTCTTTGGCCGCGAGAACGACGTGGGGCGGAAGGAACTCGTCGCGCAGCGCCTTTCCGACGATTTCGCGGACGAAGACGTCGCTTTCTCCCTCCACGACCGTGTCGACTCCCCCGAACGAATCCAGGAATTCCTGGATCCACGGGAGCTTGACACGAGTCGCCGGCGCGAGCTGCCAGGCGCAGGGTCCGCCGGCGATGATCTTGAGCCCTCGCTTCCGTGCCTCGACCACCGCGGGCTGGGTGAGCATCCGCTTGAAGTTGACGCAGTTCAACGGTTCGCGGCGCATGACCCCGCCGAACGTCGAGCTCGGCGGATTCAGCCCGAAGTAGTCGTGACCCGAGATCAGGAGGACCTTCGCCTCCCCGGGCATGTAACGGTCGAGGAAGGCCGGGTGAACGATCCGCGCATCGAACCCGCCGTCGATCAGCGCCGCCTCGATCTTCCGCATCCCGTAGGGGGCCTGCTGCGGGTAGCCGTGCTCGTCGGTCGGCATCGTGGGGTAGAAGAGTCGCCGATAGACGCCCTCCGGGAAGATGTAGGCCGGGGTCGTGGTTCCGAATCCCAGGAACTCCTTCCCATGATGATTGCTCATCATGGTCCAGTCGCACGTAATGACCACTTCCGGCACCGAACGCCTCACCTCGAGCTCGAGAACGGTTCAGCCACGAAACTCGGGTTTTTATTACTTATGACGCCCAGGGAGCGACACGGTATCACGCGACGGACTACGTCGAAGAGCCTTCGCGTCCCCTGCGCCGTCACTCAAAATCGATCTCGTCGTCGTCCCGGGGCAGGACCCCGTCCATCGAATCGGCCGACTCGTCCGCGGGCTCCTCAGCGTCCCCGGCCTCCCGAAAGGCAGGATCGCGCTGCATCAGACGGATCCGCACGCAGTCCCGGTGGGCGGGGTTGCCGTTCCAGGAGCTCGTCTCGGCGGGATCTCCGAGAGGTTCCTTGCAGAGGCAGCAAATCTCCGGTGGGGGGCTAATCCAGGAGATCCGACGAGCGCGGGAGTCCATCGCGGTTCCCCCTCCCGTCGCGTCATGGCTCTCCCGGACCATTACCTTTCGGACCGGACCGTATCGGGCGGCTTCTGCTTTGACCCTCAATTTCCTTATCCCCTCGAGGAAGTTCCCGCGGCCGTGGACACACTCACGGAGGTCCGCCGGCGTCGCCTCGCTCTCGGGGTATCCCTGCGCGACTTGGCCCATGCCGTCGGCCGGAGCGACGCGACGCTTTCCCGCATCGAGCGCGGCCAGATCAAGCCGTCCTACGAGCTGGTTCAGCGAATCCTTGCCTACCTCGAAACTCAGGAAGGACTGAGGACCCCCAAGCTGACCTTGGGCGACCTTCGGAGCCGCACGCTCATTTCGATCGGGTCAAGCGCGTATCTCACGGAAGCAGCCCGTCGGATGGAGGCCGGGGGGTTCTCGCAGCTTCCCGTAGTCGACGATGGCCGTGTCGTCGGCTCCCTCTCCGAATCAGCGCTTCTGCGCGCACTCGGCGAACCGACCGCTCGGCGAGCGCGCGTGCGGGACGTACTGGAGACGGCGTATCCGGTAGTCGACGAGTCGTTCCCCGCCGAACTCTTGCCCCCGATTCTGGGCCGGTACGCCGCCGTCCTCGTGACGCACCGGGGGGATTTGACCGGGATCGTCACCAAAGCGGACCTCATCCGGGGTCTCCGCGGTACCCCACTTCACCGGCGATCCTCCGGTTAGTCCCGACCGTGTGCAGGGCGGACCGCGTCGATCACGGCCGTCACCGCGAGCTCCGCGGCGCGGTGTCCGAGTTGATCGGCGAGCTCCCCGGGCCGAAGGTCGCGACGCCCAGGGTCGATCTGCTCCGTCGTCGCAACGAAGAGGACGTCCCCGTCCGTTGAGCTGTGGTACGGAGTGATTGCCGAGGCGATTCCGGCGTGGGTGATCGCGGCGATCCGGGCGAGCTCGGGTCGATAGAGGGCAAGGTCGGTCACGACGAGCCCGAGCGTGGTGCCGCGGGTCCAGGCGGCCGATGCCCGGACCGACCCGGGGGGAAAGATTCGTCCCGTCGGTCCCTTAGCGCCCGCGATCCACTCGCCCGAGGTCGGGTCTCGCACCGCGCCCACGGAGTTCACGACGACGAGAAATGCGAGCCGCCCCCGCGAGCCGACCCGGCCGGAAGCGAAGCCGACTCCTCCCGCCATCGACCGGTGCCGCCCGAGGTATTTTCCGACCGTTGCACCCGCGCCGGCCCCCACGCGCCCCACCGTGACCCGTCCGCGAGTCGCCGTCCGGGCCGCTTCGTATCCGAGAGGTAGGTAATCCGGGATCGCGGCCTTCTGCCTCGGAAGGTCGAAGAGCGCGGCGCCCGAAATCGGGACCACTACGTTGGGATTCGAAAACGCGCGGTGCCCCCCACCCGTCTCGAGGATCCGTGTGCGGATCCCCCGTGCTGCGTCGAGCCCGTAGAGGCTCCCTCCGGAGAAGAAGATCGCCCACCTCCGCCCAAACGTCGCTTCCAGAGAGAGCGAAGCGGTATCGTAGGTCGCCGATGCACCCCCCCGCACGTCGACCACCATCGGCGCAGGTGCGTCGAACAGTACGGCCGTGACTCCGCTCGAATGGTCCGGGGTCTCGGCGTGTCCGATCGACATGCCCGAGATCGTTCCGGGTCGGGCGACGCGATGGGCCACGCCGGGTCGAAGTCCGCCCCCGAGATAACGGCGCGCGAGCGCACGGCGTCGCCCTCTTTATCTCCCGGAGCGCGTGCGGCGAGCCAATGAATCGGGCGTCGGAGTCGTTTCGCGCCACCGACTTCTCGCCCGAAGGTTTTCAGGTCTCCCGCGACCTATCTCTCGGCCGCCATCCGCTCTTGGACGCGTTCCCCCGGCTCGACGCGCTCCCTCTGGCGCGGCAGCTCGTCCGGGACCGGACCGCGCGCGAGCGACTGTTCGCCGAGACGTTCATCGAGCTCGTCGATCAGGACCTGTGGATGTACGTCGCGCCGAAGGAGATGCCGAAGGTGTTCCGCCGCCGGTGGAAGCCGGTCGTTTCGCCGGCGACGGACTGCATCGTGATCGGAGCGGGCCATCTGCGGGAGAGTCCGCCGCTCACGCTCTTCATGGACATCTACCACGAGCTCTGCCACGTTCTCCAGCGCCAGGGAGGGGCGGATCTCTGGCCGCCCGGAGTGAGCTACGTGGAGCGCTGGACCGAGATCGAGGCCTACCGGTTCGTCGTGGACGAGGCGCGCAAACTCGGCGTGCCCGACTCGTTCTTGAGGGACTATCTGAGAGTTGAATGGATTAGCGACGAGGAGTTCCGCACCCTGCTCGAAGCGTTGCACGTCGCAGCCGACGGCTAGGTCAGTCGAGCTCGCGGCCCATCGTACACCGCGTGCGCGTTGCGTGACGAACCGATTCTTTATCCCCCAGCCTCCGAATTTCGACGGTTCGCTGAGGTGCGGCGCGCGTGGCGATAGACATCAAAGCCCGCACCGTGCTCCGGCCATCGACCAGCGATCTCTGGTTTCTGTCCTACCTCCCGCTCGCGATCTCCGACGGGATCGCCATGCCCCTCATCCCCCTCCTCGCGCTCCAGCACTTCGGTGCGAGCGCATTCGCCGTCACGATCATCATCGCCGCGAGCGCGATGAGTCAGGTCCCGTTCACGATCCTTTGGGGGAACCTCTCCGACCGGGTGGCCCACCGCAAGTACTTCCTCGTGGGGTCGTTCCTCGCGACCGGTGTCAGCATCATTCTGATTGCGCTCGCGACGAACCTCCTCACGTACTTCTGGCTCAACGTTGTCGAGGGGCTCGCGTCGGCCGCGAGCGCCCCAATCGGCACGATGCTCCTCCTCGAGACCCGCCACAAGCGTTGGTGGCCGACCGACATCGGCCTGTTCGGGCTCATTTCGGGCCTCGGGACCACCATCGGGCTCGCAGTGGGATTCGTCTGGCTGTTCGTCCTCGGATTCAACAAGCCCGAGATCCAAGCGATGACGGCGCTTCTCCTCGTCTCGGGGGCCCTCGCGCTGGTCTCGGCGGGCATCGCGTGGGCGTGGATCGAGGAGCCATCGAGCCGTGTGGACCGGCGCAGCGTCTCGGACCTCGTCCACCTTCACCGCGGCGTGGTGGAACGGATCCGAATGTTCCGGATGCGCGTCCTCGGACTGATCGACCTCACTCGCTCGAAGGCCGAACGACTTCCCGGTCGGGAGTACCTGTTCCTCGGCGCGCTGGGCCTGATGAGTGTCGGGTTCGACATCTTCTACGGCCCGTTCCCGGTCTTCCTCTGGCAGGACGCCCGATTCACGGATGCGGGAGTTTTCATCGTGTACCTCGGTGCAGCCGGTGCGTCGACCGCGCTCTTCTTCCACTCGGGAAAGGCGGCCGAGAACCATTCGGTGAAGAACGTCTTCCTGAGCTCGCTCGGCGGGCGCGTGCTCCTGATGCTCCTCTTCCTCTGGGGACCCCTCTACGTCCTCTTCGGGCGTGGGAGTCCCGCTCTCCTCGGCTGGATTACCCTCTTGAACGCGCTGATGGGAGTGAGCTGGGCGTTCATCAGCACGGCGAGCACGCTCTTTCTCGTCCGCCTCGTGGGGCGATCCGCCCGGGGACGGGCGCTCGGTCTCTACAACGCGTTCGCGGGGGCGGGGGGCCTTCTCGGCACGCTCCTCGGAGGGTGGCTCTTCGCGACGTTCGGGGTCAACTTCGCCTACTCGATCGCGTCGGTGACTGTCCTCGCCGGCGCCGCGCTTCTCCTTCCGATCCCCTACCACATGTTCCAACTGTCTCATCACGCCCCGCGCCACCATCGGCTGGCGCGGAGCACTCGGGCGACGTCTCCCGCCGCAACGGGGGCCGCCCGTGAACGGCGCCCCTAGCGCCCTCCCCAGCCAAAGATCTCCCAGGTCAGGGTTCGGATCACGTAGCCGAGCGCGAGGTTCGCGAAGAAGATCTCGAGGTCCGGCGGGTAGTCGCGGATCACGCACGACCGGAACCCCAGCTGGCCGAGCCCGACCGGTTCACTTCCGCGGAGGATCGCGAACCTCCCCGTCAATCGCTCATTGATCGTGAAGTGTACTCCGCCGTAGTCGATCGTCATCGGCCCGACCGTGGTGGACTGAGTACGCCAATGTTCCTCTCCGATTTGGATCCGGATCTCATCGCTCTTCGGGTGATAGGAGATGGTCGAGTGGGCCTCGGTCGGTCCGTTCGGCCGGTAGGTCACGTACTCCGTGGAGAACAGGGCCACGATTCGACGCGCGAAGCCGGCCTGGCCCGACTCGACGGGCCGGGCGACCCAGGTCTCGTCGCCGACCTGGACCTCAATGACGTTTTTCAGCACGCGGGCGGTCGCCTGGATCATCCAGCGCCCTCGGCAGCAAGCGACCGTGAGCTAAAAATCTGAAGGTCGCTCGCCCGGTCGTGCCCGCCGCCTCTTTTACCCCTCCGGCCCTCGACCGGGCGCTCGGTCTCGAGTTTTACGTCACCGATACGCCCGGGGTCGACGCGGCGATGAAAGGGACCCCCGAAGAGTTTCGGGTCAATGAGATCTCGAGCTATCCTGTGCCCGATCCCTCGGGGCCGTACACGGTCCTGCGCATCGTCAGCCGGGAATGGGAACAGCACGAACTGAGCGCCGCGCTTGCGCGTCGGATCGGACTCCCGCCGCACGCCATCGCGTGGTCGGGCACGAAGGATCGGCGGGCGGTCGCCGAGCGTCTCGCGTCGTACCGTGGCGACCCCCCGGACCGCGAGCTTGGCCTACCAGGGGTCGAGCTGGTGGAGGCGTACCGGGCCCGAGACGGTCTGGTTCTCGGGCATCATTACGGGAACTCGTTTCAGATTCATGTGGGGCCGCTCGAGGCCCTGCGGGCGACTGCCCAACCGGCATACGACGCCACCGAGGCCGCACTGCGTGCTCTCGGAGGCTTCCCGAATTTCTTCGGGCCCCAGAGGTTCGGAGAGGTGCGCCCGGTCACTCACGAGGTTGGCCGAGCGTTGGTGCGAGGCGATCCTCAGGCCGCCGTCGACATCTACCTTACCGGAATACCGCCCGGGACTCTCGGAGGCCGGGGCGACGCGGCCCGAAGAGCATACGCGGAGCACCGCGACCCGGTCCGCGCGCTCCGAGAGATGCCTCCGGACTATCGGTTCGAGCGGGCTCTCCTCGAGCGGCTGGCCCGCGGTCAGGACGCCCGGCAGGCCCTTCACGGGCTTTCTCGGGACCTACGCCTACTGTTCGTTCACGCCTTCCAGTCGTTCGTCTTCAACCGCTGGCTGAGCGCCCGTCGGCGCGCGGGGATTTCCCTCGTCTCTCCGGTGGTAGGGGACCGGGTGCTGCGCGTGGGCCGCGATGGCACCGTCCGCGGAACGGAGCCGGTCCCGGTGGGGACGGACAACGAACGGGAATGTGCCGAGCTGGTCGCCCGCGGAGGCGCCTGGGTCGCAGGGCCCCTCGTAGGATCCGACACCCCGCGCACGGAGGGTCCGATCGGAGCGCTCCTCGATGACCTCCTCGAGCACGAAGGCGTCGATCGTTTGGGATTCCGGATTCCGTTCGCGCCAGAGATTTCCAGCCGGGGGGCCTGGCGCCCCGTCGTCCTCCCCGTTCCCCCCATCTCCCGCACGACGGACGAGACCGGCATCTGGTTCCGGTTCGCGCTCCCGAAGGGGGCGTACGCCACAGTGCTCTTGCGAGAATTTCTCAAGAGCGGGGCCGTGCCCGCGTAGCCCGCCGCTGGAAACAAGCCTACTAATACCCGGCGCCGGAGTCCCGTCGTCTGACCAACGTCCGACATGGCAATCGCAAGCCCTCCGAGGCCGTACCTTTACCCGACAATCCCGGCGAGTTCGCGCCCGGTCCCGACGCCGCCCGGTGGTCCACCGCGAGTTCCGACCGGGGTGCCGGATTTCGACTATCTCACCGGTGGCTTGCCGGCGGGGTCGGTCATCCTTCTCCTCGGAGAGGCCGGGGCCGGTCACCAGGAGTTCGCGCTGACCTCCGCGGTGCACCTGATGTTGCACTACGATGACCCCCGGCTCCACCAGCTGTACCTCGGCAACGCGAAGGGGCCATTCCTCTACCCCGAGGGGGTCGTCTACCTGAGCACGAGCCGCTCGGAGGACCAGGTCCTCTCCGAGATTCGCGCAGCCTTCGAGGGTACCTACCCGAACGTCCTCTCCCACCACCTGAAATTTCACGACCTCTCGCCGAGCTACTTCGCGGACACGGTCGTCCCGGCCGATTGGGCGTCGATCGCCCGTCCCCTACTCTCGGAGACTCCCGCGGCGTCGTTGCCGGCGGATGGTCCGGTTCGGGCCGTCGCGGGTGCGGTCGATCTCGACGGGGGACGGAACCTCGTCATCCTGGACTCCCTCACCGACCTTCTGGTCCGGCCCGGGGCCCAGGCGGCGGATCTCCTTACTCTCCTCAAGGGGCTGCGCCGTCGCGCGAAGGCTTGGAATGGGCTTGTGTACCTTCTCCTCTCCCAGGGAGTCGCACCACCCGCGGTCGAGCAAGCCGTGATCGATTCGGTCGACGGGGTGCTTGAATTCACCTGGGTCACGAGCCCCGCGCGCTCGCATCGGCAGCGAGCAATGGTGATCGTGAAGTCGATGCCCGTTCTCGCGCACCTGCCCGCGGAGTACCACGGGCGGTTCGTCATCCGCGTGAACACCGGCTCGGGGTTGGTGACCACCCAGTATGAGCGTGTCTGAGCTAGCGAGTACCCGCGTATCGAGCGGAGTCCCCGGTCTCGACGAGATGCTGGGCGGTGGGTTCCCGACGGGGCATGTTGTTCTCGTGACCGGTCTCCCTGGGACCGGAAAGACGTGCCTTGGCCTCCAGTTTCTGCTCACCGGGGCGGTAAACGGCGAGAAGGGGGTCTTCCTCTCCCTCGAGGAGGACGTCCCTCGGCTCCTCGAGAACGCCCGGCAGTTCCGCTGGCCGGTCGACGCGGCGGTCGAGAAGGGGGCGCTCAAGGTCCTTCGACTGGATCCAAGGGAGACCCGCCAGAGCCTCGCGAAGGTCCAGGGGGATCTCGGCAAGGAGCTCAAGACGATGGGGGCGCAGCGGATCGTCGTCGACTCGGTCTCGCTGCTCAACATGCTCAGCGACGACGAGCCCGGACGCCGCAGCACCCTCTTCGCCCTCGCCGGAGCCTGCCGTCAATCCGCCGCGACGACGCTTCTGACGGCCGAAGCCGATCCGATCCATCCCGAGGTGAGCCGGGACGGTTTGACGGAATACGTGGCGGACGGCGTGATCCTCCTCGGGTATCGGACCGGAAACGACGGCCACCGGGTCGGCCTCGCCTTGCGAATCCTCAAGATGCGCCGGACGGCGCACGTCCGGACGGTTCAACCGTACACGATCGGCCCGAACGGGATCGCCGTCGACGCGAAGGCGGTAGATTTCGGCGGGCCGTAAGGGCGAATCGGCCTCTCCAACGAGGAAACTCGTCGGTGCTAGGGGCGCGTTTTCTACCATATCGTCCTCACCATGTTCGATCCGGTCGATGCCGTCCTCCCCCCCGAGCCGAAGTCCCTCCGAGGGAGGGGTGCTACCGGGAGTTCCTCCGCCCGCCGCGCCCCCGTCGGGGTGGATTGTCTACGTCGATCTCGATGCGTTCTACGTTTCGTGCGAGCTCCGCGATCGGCCCGAACTCCGCGGCCGTGCGGTGATCGTTGGTCCTCCCCCCTCGGAGGGACCGTCGCGTGGGGTGGTTCTCTCCGCAAGCTACGAGGCCCGGGGGTTCGGGGTCCATAGCGCCCTTCCGGTCGCGATCGCAGCTCGGATCTGCCCCGAGGCGACGTGGATCCCGCCGGACTTCCGAAAGTACGAGGAGGTCAGCGACGCGGTGAGAGCGCTCCTCGGCCACTATTCCGACGACGTCTTGCCGTTCAGCATCGACGAAGCGGCCGTCGTGATGGATCCGTCCGGCCCGGCGGCCGCGCGCGACGTGGCGGAGCGGATCCAGCGAGACCTCCGCTCGTCCCTGGACCTCCCCGCATCGATCGGAGTCGCGACGACGCGGATCGTCGCGAAGATCGCGACCGACCGTGCGAAGCCGGGAGGGATTCTCGTTGTTCCACCCGAGGAAGTCGCCCGGTTCGTCGGACCTCTCCCCGTCCGGTCGGTTCCGGGAGTCGGCCCCAAGACCGACGAGATCCTGCGGCTCCACGGGGTGCTCACCATTGGGGACCTCGCCTCGCACCGGCCCTCGGAGGTGGCGGAATGGATCGGAGGGTTCGGGCGAGAACTCGTCGCGCTCGCGAAGGGAACGCCGATCGAGGCACCCGAAGTGTCGAGCGGTCCCCGATCTCGATCGACCGACCACACGTACGCGGTCGACGTCGGGGCCTGGGGAGATCTCGAGCCGGTCGTCCGACAGCTCGCACGAGACCTCTCCCGAACGCTCGAGTCGGAAGGCCTACGCTACGGTACGGTGGGGATCGCGTTTCGCTGGGCCGACTTCACCCGGTCCCATCGTTCCCGGACTCTCGCCGCAGCCCACGAAGGGCCGGTCCCGCTCGAAGAAGTCTCCCTCCGGTTGGCCCGCGAGCTGTGGGATGCCGAGCGATCGGGTCGGCAGCGTCCCGTGCGGACGGTCTCGGTCCGCGTAGAACGCCTCAGCGAGCGGACCCAGCGTCAGGTCTCTCTCGATGAGTTTCCTCCAGCACCCTATGGCGGCCGGAGGTAAGTATGCGACCGGTGGTGGGGGGACGAGCCCGCTCGGGCCCGAGGTAGGTCCCACGGAGAGCGAACGGTCCCGTCGGGAAGCGGCCTCCCTTGTGGCGCCTCATCCAGTCCTCGGAGTGCCCATTCCGTCCTACCGGGGTCGTTCCCTGCCGAACGTCACGAGCTCGGTGATCCGCGCGTTGGGGTCTGAGATCCCGGGAGAACCGGAGATCCTCCCTCCGCTGGCCCCAGAGGTCGACCCGTTCGGGGGCCGGAGGGCCGAAGGCCCCGTGGTCCTCCTTCTGGTCGACGGGCTCGGCTGGAGCGACCCGGAGCGCTCGACGGAGCGAGCGGACTCTGGGTACCCCGCCCCGTGGAATGAGCGGGCCCGTCCGATCACGACCGTCTTCCCGACCACCACGACGGTGGCACTCACCAGCCTCTCCACCGCCGGGTCCCCGGCCCGCCACGGGGTCGTCGGCCACCGACTGTATCTTCCCGCGTTCGGGGTCGTCGCCGAAATCCTCCGGATGTCTCCGAGCGGGGTCGCCACGGGCGACGCGCTCGCGGGCCCGGGTTGGGAACCGTCGATGATCTCGGGGATGCCGAGTGTCTTCCGACGGGGCGTCGCGGCGATCGCCTTGACTCGGGATCGGTTCGGTCCCACCGCATTCACACGGATGATCTACGACGGCGCCGAGTTCGTCGGGTTCGGCACCGCCTCCGATTTTGCCCACCGCTTGGGAAGGCTCCTCGGACGCGAGCATCCACCGTCCCTCATCCTCGCCTACTGGGACGACCTCGACACCGTCCAACACGTCCACGGACCGAGCGGTGAGTTCGACGCCTTTGAGGCGATGCAGGTCCGCCAGATCCTCGCCGCGGCGCGCCGCCCGCTACCCTCAAGAGTCTCCCAGCGAACGACGGTCGTTCTCACCGGTGACCATGGCCAGGTCCCCGCGGCCCCTGATCAGGAGATCGCGATCGACCGATGGCCCGCGATCGTGGCCCACCTCGCCCGTCCACCAACCGGTGACCGACGGGCCGCGTTCCTCGCGGCCCGGCCGGGTCACCTCCCGTCGCTGAGGGACGAGCTCGCGCGCGTGCTCCCGCCGGGGCACCACATCCTTCCGATTCCGGCCGCGCTCGACTCTGGCCTGTTCGGAGGCCCTCCCTTCCACCCGGAGCTTTCGGAACGCCTGGGGGACCTCCTGGTCCTGGTTCCGAGCCCGGCGGCGATCACCTACCGCCTACCGGGAAGCCCGCCGCGGACCCGATTCCTGCCCGGAGCTCATGGGGGTCTCGACCCTGCCGAGCTTCTCGTTCCGCTGGTCGCGGGATCCCTGGCTGAGATCTGAGGCGACGGGCGACGGATGATATGTCCGGGCGCCGTGGCCCTGTGCGGTGTCCGAGTTCCGCCAGGACCCGATCACCGGCCATTGGACGATCATCGCCGAGGGCCGTGGAGTGCGGCCGAACGAGTACGGGACGCCGTCACCGCCTCCCCCGTCGGAAGGCTGTCCCTTCTGTTCCGGAAATGAAACCGGCACCCCTCCCGAGATTGCCGCGTACCGGACGAAAGGCTCTCGTCCCAACACCCCGGGATGGTCGGTCCGGACGATCCCCAACAAGTTCCCGACCGTCTTCGCCGACGCGCCAACCGGCCCCACGACCCGTGCGCCCGGGGAGGTCCGTCGTCCCGGGATCGGTCGACACGAGGTCGTGATCGAGAGTCCGGCCCACGCGGGGTCCTTGTCCAATCTTCCCATGGGCCAAGCTCGAGAAGTGTTCCGCATGCTCCGGGAACGCATGCGCGCGCTCGCATCGGAACCGGGGATCCGGGGCATCGTCGCGTTCGAGAACGCCGGCCCGGAGTCGGGGGGCTCGCTCTTCCATCCGCACGCCCAGATCGTCGCGGTGCCCGAGGTCCCCCCGCTCCTCGCCGACGAGGCGGCGGGAGCCGCCCGATATTCCCGGACCCATGGCGGGGTCTGCGCCTTCGAGACCGAGATTGCTCGGGAACGGGAGTCCGCCGTCCGGGTGGTGATCGATACCCCCGAGATGCTGGTGTACGCGCCATTCGCCTCTCCGTTTCCCTTCGAGGTGCGCCTCCTCCCGTTTCGTCATGCCGTCTCGCTGGGCGGGGCGAACGATGTCGAGATCCACCGACTGGCCGAACTTCTCCCGCAGGTGCTCCGGGCTCTCTCGGAGGTCGTGCCCGGCGCATCGTACAACTTCGTCACCCGTGCGTTTCCGTGGGCGACCCCCGAAGATGGCGCCTACCATTGGCATCTCGACGTGCTCCCGCGCCTGGTTCGGCCGGACGGTTTCGATGTCGGGAGCGGGATCCCGGTGAACCCGGTGGCCCCCGAGGCGGCGGCGGACCAGCTACGCCGGGCCATCGCCTCCACGGCCCGGTCGAGCGGTGGGGAGTCGAGCCGCCCATGATATAGACCCGACGCAGCGTTCGTTCCTCAGTGACGGACCTGCGCGAACCGATCGTCTCGCTCCTGGGCCACGTGGACCATGGGAAGACGACGCTCCTCGACCGGATTGCCGGGAGCGTACGGGCGGCCCACGAGGCGGGAGGGATCACGCAGCACATTGGAGCGATCGAGGTCCCCGGCTCGACGGTCCGCCACCTGTGTGAGGGGATCCTCCGGACGGATCAGCTGGTCGTGCCGGGCCTGCTGTTCGTCGACACGCCGGGCCACCGCTCGTTCGAGACGATGCGTCGCCGGGGAGGTGCGCTGGCCGATCTCGCGATCCTCGTCATCGATTCGCGCGAAGGGGTCATGCCCCAGACGCTCGAATCGCTGCAGATCCTGCGAAGGGAGAAGACCCCGTTCGCCATTGCCCTGACCAAAATCGACCTGCTGAACGGCTGGCGGAAGCCGAGCGGCCCGATCGGCCTCCGGGACCAGATCGCCCGGGGCGGGCCGGAGTTCTTGAAGGTCCTCGACGATCGCGTCTACTCGGTGGCCGAGGAGGTCGTCCGGCTGGGGCTCAGCGCGGACCGGTACGACCGGGTCAGCGACTTCACCCGGAACATTGGGATCGTGCCGGTCTCAGCGAAAACCGGGGTCGGGGTCCCCGAGCTGATCGCCCTCCTCGTCGGACTCTCTCAGCGGTTCTTGAAGCACGAACTCGCCCTCGCGACCGACGGGGGCGAGGCCACGATCCTCGAACGGAGCGACCAGAAGGGGGTCGGGCCGGTCGGCAACGTGATCGTCTACCGGGGGCGCCTCAAGGTCGGCGACGAGATCGTGGCGACGGGCCGGTCGGAGCCGTTCACCTCCCATATCCGAGGCATCTACCGACCGATCCTCCTCAAGACCGGCAGCCAAAAGCACATCCGGCTCGAGTCGCTCCCCGAGGTCCGCGCCGCGGCGGGCGTCTACCTCGCCGCACCGGGCATCGAGGAGGCGATGCCCGGGGGCCTACTGCGCGTTGTCCACTCTCCCGAGGAAAAAACCCGGGTGGAAGCCGAGCTCGCTCTCGAGAGCCAGCCCGTGACCGAGGTCGCGCTCACCGGCGTCGCGATCTATGCCGACACGCTCGGCGGTCTCGAGGCTCTCGCGTTCGAGTGCCGACAGAACCAGATCCCGGTCCACGAGGCCGGCGTCGGTCCGGTGAGCCGGGCGACAGTACTGCGCATGACGACCGTGAAGGACCCAACCCATCGGGCGGTCCTCGCGTTCAACGTACCGGTGCTGCCCGACGCCCAAGCAGAGGTCGAGGCGGGCCAAGTACGGATCTTTCGTGCGGAGGTCATGTACCGCGCGATCGAGGAGTACCTCGCGTGGAAAGGGCAGAGGTCCCGAGAGATTGTGGCGCAGCGCCGTCTCGAGCTCGTCCATCCCGCCAAGTTCGAGATCCTGTCCGGATACGTCTTCCGTGCATCGAAGCCCGCGATCGTCGGGATTCGGGTACTCGGCGGCACATTGCGGCCCGGAGTCCGGCTGATCCGCCCCGATGGGACCGAAGTGGGGATACTGAAATCGTTGCAGAAGGAAGGGACACCGGTCCCGTCGGCCGAAGAGTCGACCGAGCTCGCCGCGTCGATCGATGGGGCGGTCGTTGGGCGAAACGTGCACGAGGGGGACACGCTCCTGGTCGGGATCCCCGAGTCGATGGCCCGGGCGCTCAAAGGCCAGGCTCTCACGCCTCGGGAACAGGAGATCTTGGAAGAGGTCGTGCGGATCCACCGACCCACTCAACCGTTCTGGGGTCAATAGGCGGGCGATTTCCGTGGATCGTCCCGCATCGTGAGGCGCTCGTGGTCGTGGCCTATCGCGGTCCCACCGGCCCCGTCGGGTCGGGTGGGGACCGTGGGGCCGTCCCCGAACTCTTCCCGCCCCAGTCCCCCTGCAAGCGCCGGTATCTTTCGGGCTCCAAACTTAGCCACGCAAGGGACCCGAAGACAAGTCCAAGGGCCAAGAAGAGGACGCCCCCGAGCGCGAAGAAGGTCGCCGCCAACCAATGCGGGAAGACACACACAGAGGAGTTGCCATACGTCGTACCGGGAATACAGTACGTGAAAAGAATCACTGAGCTGACGAAGGACGCCGCCGATACGATGAAGCCCACGATGGAAACCAGGCTGTTCCGGTAGAATTGAATCGGAGGCCAACGGTCCAACGGCGCCCGGGAATCCGCCATAGGCGGCAAGGCCCCGGAGGCGGTGTCCGCGATATGGTCGTTTTCTGGAAGGTCCGGGAGTGGAGTTACTCAATCGAATCCAGCGCGCCGCACTCCTCGAACGGTGACCGGGGCACCGGGTGGATAGGAGTGCAGCCGTCCTGCTTTTCCCGGACTGGCTGGGACTAATGTTTATACCCAGTGGACTTGCCATGTGCTGGCGTGACAGGGAGCGACGAGGTCCGAACGGGTGCGGCGACCTCCGCCGATCTGGCGTGCCCGATGTGCCGGAGCACGCATCGGATCACGGACCCTGTCCGACTCGAGACCCACTGTGCAGAGTGCGGCCTCGTTTTCGAGGAGTCCCACATCGTTGCGAACGCTCCCCCAGTCGCCGACGGCACGGGCTCGGACGGGAGCGGCCGAGGGATCGGGCCGTTCAGCCAACCGGGGGGAACCAAGCGATTGTTAGGGTCGACCCTCTCGCTCTCCCGGGACGGGCAAGGTCGTCGCCTCGATTGGCACCGACGCTACGAGTTCCAGCATCTGAAGCGGGTGATGGTCCGCCAGACCTCCCGGACGGTCGACGGCTCTCTCGACCGGACCCCCGCCCGCGGAGAGATCCGTCTCGGCGGGGAAAACCTGGGTCTGCCCAACGTCGTCCTCGCCGAGGCCGAACAGGTCTATCGCGAGGCCAAAGTTCGCGGCCTGTTCCGGGGCCGGAGCCTGCCGGCGAGCGTCGGAGCGTGCCTCTATGCGGCGTGCCGGAGGTTTTCGATCCCTCGAACGTTGGGCGAGGTCGCGACGGCGGTCGGTGCGAAACGGTCCGAGGTCGGTCGGACGTTCAAGGTCATCCGCCGAGGGAGTGGAATGACGATGCCGGGGGTCGGCAGCAAAGCCTTCCTGACCCGGTACGCCCAGGAGCTTGCCCTTTCGCCCCGGGTTCGCTCGACGGTTGAGGCAATGCTCGACGAAGCTCGGGACGACCCCGAGCTTTCCGGTCTCAGTCCTCACGGACTGGTGGCGGCGCTCATCTACCTCGCCGCGGAGCAGAACGGGGAGCACCGATCTCGGGCTCAGGTCGCCCGCGTCAGCACCGTCACCGAGGTCACCCTCCGCTCGACGAGCCGACTGGTCGAGAAGGTATGGGGCCGGGCGGCCTTCCGCGCCGGCAGCGAGTCCTGAGCGATCGATCGATCTACTTCAAGAGGAAGTAGCCAGCAGCCTTCTCGCGGACCTTCCGGTGGGCCCAGCCCTTCGCCTGGAGCTCTTGGAGGGCGTTCATGACCATCGTCTTGGGCAGCCGGGACGCCTGAGTGATCCGCTCGGCGGTCCCCATCTTCTCCTCCGAGAGGAGAGCCATCTCCTTCATCGCCTTGTAGACCTTGACGGCGTTGGACGAGACCTCGTCTTCGATCGCCATGGAAGCGTCCTTCGCCCACCGCGATTCCGTCCGGCTCTTAACGGTGCTGGCCGCGAGCGACGCCCTCAGCTTTTGGGGTCGTTCGGGGGGAGGTTGAAGCACCAGTGCCCGGACCGGTCGCGTCAGTGATCTGGGACGAGCGGTTCCGAGAGTACGATTTCGGTTCGCACCACCCCTTCACCGAGCGGAGCCGCGCGCTCGCGGCCCGCCTGCTCGCCCGGTGCATCCCTCCGTCCCCGGTCGGTCCGATCCGATGGATCTCCGAGGTGGAGTCCGCCCCCTTCGACCTCCTCGCGTCGTTCCACCGTCGCGAGTACCTCTCCGCGGTCGAGGCCGTCGGCGCGAGCCGCGACCCCATGCTCCTCGACACCGGGGACACTCCCGGATTCCCTGGTTGCTTCGGGGCCGCCGCCCGTCTCGTGGGCGGCGCGGACCGGGCGCTCTCGCTCGCGATCGAGCACTCCGCGCCGGCATTCCACCCGGCGGGAGGTCTCCACCATGCCCACCCGGACCGGGCGAGCGGTTTCTGCATCTTCAACGACGTTGCGATCGCTGTCGGTCGAGTCGCGCGGGACTACGGACGGGTCGCCTACATCGATATCGACGCGCACCACGGGGACGGAGTGATGTACGGCTTCTACCACTCGGGCGAGGTCCTCGACATCGATTTCCACCAGGACGGTCGCACGCTGTTTCCGGGGACGGGGTTCCCCTCCGAGTCCGGTCGGGGCGACGGCGCGGGTCTCAAGGTGAACGTGCCCCTGCCCCCGGGCGCAGGCGACGAGGCGCTCCTGCCGCTGTTCCACCGCATCGTCCCCCGCCTCGTGCGGTCGTTCCGTCCCCAGGTGATCATCCTCCAGCATGGCGTTGACGGACATGTCGGAGATGTCCTCGCCCAGCTCCAGTACACGCCGGCCGCCTACGCGGAGATCGATCGGACCGTCCTCGCGCTCGCGCGCGAGATCTCCCACGGTCGGCTCGTGGTCACGGGAGGCGGTGGCTATCGCGCGAGTTCCGTGAGCCGGGTGCTCGCCCGTGCCGGTACGATCCTCGCGGGGGTCGATCCTCCGGACCCCGCGACGCGATTGCCCGCGCCTTGGCGGGAGGAGTTCCGCGAGCTGATCGGAGAGGTCGCGCCGACGACCTGGAGCGACTCCTTCGTCGTCCCCCGCTCACCGTGGCGGCGCGAGGACGAAGAGGGGCTCGTTGGCGAACTCGAGTCCCATCTTGGGCAGCGGTTCCCGTCGGGCGGCTAGAGTCGATCCCCCCAGGTCGGCCGGTCGAGCCAGTCCATATCGGTCGCCCGGATCCCCGCGATCACGTCGTCTTCGGAGAGCGTCCGGCCGTCCCGGCCGTGGAGCTTGGCGCGGACGGAGCCCCGGGCGACCACGACGGCCCCGAGGGTGGCGAGCTCGGACCTCGCCCATTCGGCGACGTCGCCGGTTCCGCCCTCCAGGGCATCCAGCTCGACCGCTGCGAGGAACTGGTCCCGATCCAGGACATATCGGAGGTACGCGTCGAGAAGCGTTCCCGATTCGGGACGGAGGGCCGGAGGTCGATCCGGCGGGGGAATTACGCCGAGAGTCTCCCCCCCGCCGGCCGGAGAAAGCTCCAGGACCGCCCATCCGCCCAGTTCGCGGGCTAGGGCGAGCGGGCCGGACCGCCCGTCGTAGAACAGGGGGAGCGACTCCCGGGCCTCCGAGATCTCGGGCGGATCCTCCACCGGAAAGTTTGCATCGCCCGGTCGCGGAAGGCGGTCCCGAAGCCTGCGCCGGACCTCGCCTTCTTCGATCCATCGTCCCTCGGATCGGAGCGTTCGTTCGATGCGCTTGCCTCGAACCTGGGCGGCAGCGAGCCGTCGCGCGACCAGAGGCCCAAGCCGTGTTCGCACGGAGGCGATCTCGTCTTCCAGCCCCTCGCACGGCACATCGGCCGCCCGATCGGCCGGACGCAGTGGATCGAGGTCGAGTCCTGGGCAGGAAAGCACGAGGGACGCCTGAAGCCGGTGTCCGACGTGGACGGTGACCGGGAATTCCCGGCACGGGTGGGGGCGGGCGCCATGAACCCGACATCGATGGTCTGCGAGGAATTGGCACGAGCCTCCATCGGGGTTGGAGGCGAGGAACTGGTCCGAACCCCGTCCGACAAATCGGACCTCCGGAGCGATCTGGAGAAGGCGGGTCCGCTCGGGGGGATCGACCCGAGCCTCGGCGAAACAGCAGAGACCACAGTCCGGTCGGCAGCGGAAGCGAAAGCCGCTGAGCAGCGCGACGTCGACATCAAGGTCGGGGGGACCGGCCCGAGTGCTCGAGGGCCCCACCGGCCGTTCCGTCACAGCCGTTGAGGACGGCAGAGCATCCTCTTCGCATCTTCCCCTCCGCCCTCTAGGCCGGGAACTGCCCGGCCCCGCCGTGAGCGGATCTAGTACTGCGTACGGTCGTACTTGTCCGGGTCTGCTCCCGGGCTATCGTAGATTTCGATTTGGTTGTCGTCTGGGTCGCGGATGTACGCGACGCGAAAGCTCGGGGTCGACATCATCGGTCCCTCGTAGTGTTTCATCTTCTCAGGAGAGATTCCGGAAGTCTTCAGCTGAGCGAGGAACTTCTCGAGGTCGTCGACCCGGAAGGCGAGGTGGTCGAGGCCCTCCCCCGCGACGTACGGAACGGCGTACGGGTTCCCCTTGGGATAGAAGTTGAGTTCGATCCGCTGGCCGGAGTGCGGGTCGACCAGGAGAAACGCCGTTTGGTCCTCGCTCCCCTGCTTCGGCAGCTCCGAGCCGGGAAGCGGTTGGAGGCCGAAGTGCCGCGTGTAGAACTCTGCCGAACGTCTCAGGTCGGTCACACGAACGCCGAAGTAGCTCAGGTACATGTCCACCGGGACCGCACATCCGTACTTAATCACAGGTCCGTCGAACGACGGGTACCCGACACACGGCCCGCCCGTCGACTCCGAGAGCGAGCGTGTCCCGCGGACGGCTCCCGGTCCCCCGAAGCGGAGGTCCCCCACCGTTCCGTACGTTCATAACTCTCGGGAGAATCGCCGCAGCATGGTATTGCGCGCGAAGGACATCATGGACACTTCGTTTCTCACCGTCGACGCAAATATCGACGCACTAGCGTGCGCCCAGACGATGGTCGAGCGGCGAAAGGGGTACGCGATCGTCACCCGGGGCGGTCCGACGACCGTCGCAGGGATTGTGACGGAGTGGGACTTTCTCCAGCGGATTGTCGCCCCCGGGGTCGATCCTGCGCGCACACCGGTGGGAGAGATCGCATCGACCGCCGTCCACTCGTGCACTCCCGAGACGCCGACCGACGAGGTCGTGACCAAGATGGCGACGCTTGGCGTCCGCCGGATGCTCGTCCAGACGGGGGACCAGGTGGTCGGTGTGATCACGGCGCGAAACGTCCTCGCGACGTTCCGCCAGTACATCGATCGGGTCTCTTCGGAGATCGCCGGGTTCCAGTCGAACCAAACGCCGCTGGGCTAGAATCGTTCGTACCGGACGGTGCGGACGGTGACCGACCCGATTCGACGGAACGCCCCCCGTTCCGGGACTGGCCCGAAGGGGACCTGCCCCGAGGGTGGGAGGTAGGCCAATGGTCCAGTACAAGTGGAGGGTTCTCTCGAACACCACGGTCGCGACTCTGATGTCGTCGATCGATTCGAACATCGTCCTGATCTCACTCCCGACGATCGGACGCGAACTCCCTCAGACCAATGCGACGCTCCTTCTCTGGATCCTCCTCGGGTACTCGCTCCTCACCGCGGTCGTCCTCTTGAACTTCGGCCGGCTTTCCGACATGTTCGGTCGCGTCCGGCTCTACGTCCTCGGATTCGCGGTCTTCACGGTCGGATCGCTCCTCTGTGGATTCTCCCAGACCGGCATCGAGCTCGTCACCTTCCGCCTAGTCCAAGCGGTCGGGGCCGGCTTCTTGTTCTCGAACTCCGCAGCGATCATCACGGACGCGTTCCCCCCGAACGAGCGCGGCCGGGCGCTCGGGATCAATCAGGTCTCGATCGTCGTCGGCGCGGTCTCGGGCCTTGTGCTCGGAGGGATCATCACGTCGACGATCGGCTGGCGGTGGATTTTCTTCGTGAACGTTCCAATCGGACTCGTGGCGACGATCCGCGCTCGTTCCGACCTCCGCGAGCTCGCGAAGCCCGAGTCCAAGCCTCGGGTCGACTGGCTCGGGAACGTCATCTTCGCGGGCGGACTCACGGTCCTCCTGCTCGGGGTAACCCTGGGCGCGCTCGGCCAAATCCCCGATCTTTGGGCGATTGCAGCGTGTGTGGTCGGGGTCGTGCTGCTCGGCATCTTCGTGGTCGTCGAATCCCGCGAACGTTCCCCCATGCTCGATTTACGTCTCTTCCGGGACCGCCAGTTCACATTCTCCGCACTCTCGATGCTGCTCAACGCGCTCGCGCGGGGGGCGTTCACGTTCATCCTCGTGTTCTATCTCCAGGGCCCGCCGCGCTTCCTCAGTGCGTTCACCGCTGGACTCTTTCTGATTCCGGTCTCCGCGTCGCTCGCCACGCTTGGGCCAATCAGCGGATGGCTTTCGGATCGCTACGGGCCCCGTCCTTTCGTGATCCTCGGCCTTCTCACGAGCGCGGCGGGGTTCCTGTGGCTCTCGACCATTGGACCGGACGAATCGTTCGTTCAGCTCACCCCACCGCTCATCCTCGTCGGGGCGGGGATGGGCCTATTTGCCTCCCCCAACCGGGCCCAGATGATGACGGCCGCTCCCCCCGCTCGACGGGGTGTCGCTTCCGGGGTCGGAACGACGTTGCTCAACACCGGCGTGACCATCAGCCTCGGAATCACGCTGATCGTCATGGCATCGGTCCTTCCCCGGTCCGCGATCTCCGCGATCTTCCTCGGGACGGTGCACCCCGGCCAGAGCTTCGGGGCTGCGGCCGGTTTCCTCAACTCGATCCACTTGATCTTTCTGGTCTCGGCCGGCCTGCTCGTCGTGGCGCTCATTCCGTGGCTGTGGCGGAGCAGCGCCCATCCCTCTCCCGTCGGGGGCCCGGTCGCTTCCGCCCCATCCTCTTCCGAGGACGGGGACTAGGGGGCTCTCTCGTGCCGACGTCGGAGTCGTCAGTGTTCGACCGCGAGGGGCTCGTGGGAGCCCATGATCTCGGTATCGGTCAGATCGCTCAGGAGCTTCACGAACGAGCGGGGTTCAATCGGTAGTCCCACGAAGTGCACGTTGGCCGGCCAATGCCCCCGAGCCTCCGCCGCGCGTCCGCCGACGACGACGAGCGGGAGGTCGCGAAGACCGCACGGGAATTGATCCGGAAAGTCGAGGAGGGACTCCGAGCGAGGCTTGTTGGATGCAAGGACGATCGCCTGGGGAGGTTCATGAGGCTCGCCATCGACCGGCGGGGTATCGGGGGTGATCTTCGGCTCGGACCGGACGCGGAAGCCGACCGTGTCGAGCAGCAGCTCCAAGGAGTCCGCTAAGCTCGGAGTCTCCCGGACCACGAGGACGAGAGGCCGATCCATCGAATGTGGTACCTCCACGAGCATAATCGAGACGCCGTGGAACCGGCTTGACAAACCTTGACAGAGGGGGGAGTTCAAGAGTCCGATTCCCCTGTGTTCCGGACGTCGCATGGCGGAACAGGATTGGTTCGACTCGACGTTCGGCCGGGGTCCCATGGGGGCTCTGTTGCTGAACCCCGACGGCACGATCCAGCAATCGAACGTCGCGTTTCGGGAGCTCCTCGGCATCACCTACGAGATCGCGGGGATGCCGTTATCGGAGATTCTGGGACGGGGCCAGGAGCGCATCGAATCGGCGAGGATCCGAGCCCTCACGCAGAAGCGGAAAGTCTCTCTCACGGACGTCGTCCTTGAGCCGGCGCGCCGGGACCGGCGCCGGACCGTCGAGATCGACCTCTATCCGCAGTCGAGCGACGAAGGACGGATCTCGGGGGTTCTCGCCGTCATCACGGACCGGACGGGGCCCGGACGGGATCTCGCCGATTCGGCTCGACTGTTCTATCAGGCGTTCCTTCATTCGACGAATGCGATGGAGCTCACCGACCGCGACGGGTTTCTCATCGATGTGAACCCCGCGTTCGAGCGGATTTACGGGTATTCGAAAGAAGAAGTGCTCGGGCACAAGCCGAACGTCGTGGCGAGCGGGAAAACCGACCGCTCGCTGTATACTCGGATGTGGAAGCAGCTCCTCGACCCGTCGGGCGGTTCCTGGTCGGGCGAGTTGATCAACCGAGACCGACAGGGGGTCGACCATCCGGTCCTCCTTACGATTACTGCGATCCGGGGGGCCGATGGAACGATCACGCACTTTCTCGGAGTTGCGGTCGACCTTACCGAGCGGCGGGCCTGGGAGCAAGGAGCGATGCATTCCGAACGACTCGCGTCGCTCGGGCAGTTGGCCGCCGGGGTCGCGCACGAGATCAACACGCCGCTCGCCAACATCATGCTCATCGCCGAGTCGATCCGTCGCCGGTCCACCGACGCCTGGACCCAGGGACGCGTGGATTCGATGCTCCAACAGACCGAATCCGCCGCGAAGATCGTGCGGGGACTGCTCGATTTTGCGCGCCGCCCGGAGGCCCGAATCGGGGAGGTGGAGCTCGGAGAGCTCGTGACCCAGGTGGTCGGGTTTCTCCGGGGCAAGCAAGCCGTGGATGTCGAGGTCGAGGTCGTTGTCCCTCGGGATTCGGTCGTGGTCCGGGCCGATCGCGAGCAGATCAATCAGGTCGTGACGAACCTCGTCAACAACGCCTACGACGCCGTCGACGGCCACGGGAAGCTCCGAGTCGAGGTCCGCGCGAACGCAGAGTGGGCGCACATCGTCGTCCACGACGATGGCCCCGGAATCCCGGCGGATGTCCAGGCGCACCTGTTCGAACCGTTCTATACCACGAAGCCCGAGGGAAAGGGGACCGGCCTGGGGCTCGCCATCTGCCATGGGATCGTGGAATCGCACGGCGGAACCATTGAGGTCGAATCGGAGCGGAGGCGAGGTACTACGTTCGACGTTGGCCTGCCTCGCGTCCCGTCTCCCGGACCTTCGGACACCGGCGCACCGGCGGGATAAGGATCGAACCGGCCGGGCCGCTTCCTCGGAGCTCGGTTTCCGTCCGGGCGTGAGGCTTATGTGAGCGGTCGGTGGTTCGGCCTCGTGCGCCTGATCGTCGTCGACGACGACCCCGTCTTCCGCAACGAGCTCGGCGAGCTCCTGTCCGACTGGGGCCACGCGGTCGAATCGGTGAGGTCCGGTCCCAAGGCGCTCGAGCTCCTCGCGTCGTCCGAGTTCGATGCCGTCTTCTCCGATGTGCGGATGCCCCGCATGAACGGCATCGAGCTTCTGCGGCTCGTCCGCGAGCGGTGGCCCCGAACGTACGTTGTGATGATCACGGGCTACGCCACGATCGAGACCGCGGTCGAGGCGATGAAGCTGGGCGCGTTCGACTACCTCCGTAAGCCGTTCCGATCGGAGAACGTCCAACGGATCCTCGACCTGATTCAGGAGGAACGGGCGTTCTCCTCCGGCGGGGCCCCCGAGCGCGATCCCGTTCGGGTCGCCGAGCGGTGGGCCAAGGAGCGACGAGAGGTCCTCCTGGTGGGCGCCTCCCCGAAACGTCCGATCGCCGGCATCACGGTCGTGGAGCTCCCGGTCTCCGGCAGCGCGGTCGGTCTCCAGGAGACGGTCTTCGGATTCATTCAGGGCCATGAGCGGCCGGCGGTGGTCATCGCGGGGATCGAGCGGCTGTTCGACGCGCATCGGGCAGGACAGATGGCCCAGGTCCTGGGAGAGTTGATCGAGCGGATCGAAGGGAAGGGCCCGGTCGCCGTTGGCTTCGACCCCGCCGTCTTACCGGACGCCACCGTGCTGGAGATCCGAGCTGCCCTCTCCGCGGCGCGAGTCCACGGTACGCTCGGTGCGCTCGCGAATCCCCTCCGACGGCACATCCTCCGCCGTCTCGACGCCGGCGCGACCTCGTTCACGGAGGTCATGCGCGCCGCCGGGATCGACGATTCGCCCAAGCTCTCCTTCCACCTCCGGACCCTTCAAGAGGACGGGCTCGTCAGCCACTCGGGGGACGCCTACCACCTCTCCCCGAACGGCAAGGAGGCGGTCCGGGTGTTGAAAGAAGTCGACCAGATCGGGTCGGCCGAGGATGATCGGGTGGTCCTCTTTCCCCTCGAGCCGACCGGTCCGCCTCCGTCCTCCAAGGCCGGTGGCAATTCTCGCCGAGCCTAGGGCCCGTACCGTGCGGTAGCACGGGGCGGAATCCCGTGCGCCACCCCCGCGCCCTTTATCTCCCGGAATACCACGGCGAGCCGATGACGCGCCAGCGCGTGGTAATCATGGGAGCGGCAGGTCGCGATTTCCACAATTTCAATCTGCTCTACCGGGGGAACGATGCCTACGAGGTCGTCGCATTCACCGCCGCGCAGATTCCGAACATCTCGGGCCGCGCCTACCCGTCCGTTCTCGCGGGCCCCGGCTATCCGAACGGGATCCCGATCGTTCCGGAGGCCGAGCTCTCGGACCTCGTCCGCCGGGAACAGGTCGACCTCGTGGTCCTCTCCTATTCCGATCTCCCGCACCTCGAGGTCATGCACAAGGCATCGATCGCTCTCGCCGCCGGGGCGACGTTCGTCCTCCCGGGTCCCCGTCAGACCGAGCTCACGTCGTCGCGCCCAGTGGTCAGCATTTGCGCAGTTCGGACCGGTGCGGGGAAGAGTCCACTGACGCGGTTCATCTCTCGGTACCTGCGATCCCACGACCGCAGGGTGGCGATCGTACGACATCCGATGCCGTACGGGGATCTCGTCCAGCAGGCCGTCCAGCGGTTCGCCACGATGGAGGACCTCGACCGGGCCCACTGCACGATCGAGGAGCGCGAGGAGTACGAACCCCACCTGCGAGAGGGGGCGATCGTCTTCGCCGGCGTCGACTACGAGCGGATCCTTCACGCGGCCGAGAAGGAATCGGATATCGTCATCTGGGACGGGGGGAACAACGACCTTCCGTTCTTCGCATCCAACCTCCATTTCGTGGTTGCCGATCCCCACCGCGCGGGCCACGAGCTGTCGTTCCACCCCGGGGAGGCGAACTTCCGGATGGCGGACGTGATCGTGATCTCCAAGACGGACTCCGCACCACCCGAGAACGTGCGCGAGGTCCAGGAAAGCGCGGCGCATGCGAACCCACAGGCCCGGGTGATCCTCTCCGCGCTCAAGGTGACCATCGCGAACCCCGCTCAGATTCGCGGGCGACGGGTCCTCGTCGTCGAGGACGGGCCGACCCTGACCCACGGTGGCATGGCGTTCGGTGCGGCGACGCTCGTGGCCCAGGCGAACGGTGCGATGATCGTCGATGCACGGAAGTCGGCGGTCGGGACCCTCGCGGAGGTGTACCGCAGTTATCCGCACCTTCACTCGATTCTACCGGCGATGGGGTATGGCGAAAGCCAGATCCACGAGCTGGAACAGACGATCCGCGGATCCGACGCCGAGCTCGTCCTCGATGGGAGTCCGGTCGATCTGAAGCGTCTCGTCCACGTTCCGCAGCCGATCCTGACTGTGAACTATGAGTTCGACGACCGGGGAGATCGAGTGGCGGCCGAGTTGGACGAGTTCCTGCGCCTCCACCCGAAGTAAGGTATTCCGGACTCCGTTCGACCAAGATCGACATCTCGGCGATGGAGAGGCGCTTTACGGAGTGCGGAGTTTGGACCGTTCAGAAGGATTTTGGATCTGTCCGAAATCGCAGGTATCATGGTGAACGCGGCTCCCCCCCGTGTCGACACCCTGGTCTCCGCGGTCGAGGCTCTTGGGACCATCCGGAGGAGGACATAGCAAAATGGACGCGCGGGTCGAAGTCTCGAAGCTCGTCAAGAGCTACGGGTCGCTCCGAGCGGTCGACGGTGTCGACTTTACGCTCCGCGCGGGCGAGGTCTTCTCGTTCCTCGGGCCGAACGGGGCCGGGAAGACGACGACCGTCGAGATCCTCGAAGGGCTTCGGCGTCGCACGTCGGGTGAGGTCCGGGTACTGGGTCTCGATCCGTGGACGGACGCCGAGCGGCTCAAGACGAGGATCGGGGTCATTCCCCAGGACTTTCATTTCTTCCCGAAGCTGACCCCCCGGGAGGCGATTCGGCTCTACGCGGGACTCTTCCGGAGCACGGTGGACCCCGAGGAACTCCTCGCTCGCGTCGAGCTGACCGACAAGGCCGACAGCTACTACGATACTCTTTCCGGAGGGCAGCACCAGAAGGTCGGGGTTGCGCTCGCGCTCGTCAACGATCCCGAGATCTGTTTCCTCGACGAGCCCACCACGGGGCTGGACCCTCGAGCCCGCCGGTCGATCTGGGACGTCATCCGACGTCTTCGGACGGAAGGACGCACGGTTTTCCTGACGACCCACTATCTCGAAGAGGCGCAGCAGCTCTCCGATCGGATCGCGATCATCAACTTTGGCAAGATTATCGCGACCGGGGCCCCGGACGAGATCATCACGAAGTACGGCCGACGCGCGCGAGTGCGGTTCACGGGGGATGCCGCTCTTGCGGATCGGCTTCGAGCGCTCGGGTTCGCCGCGGACCGGGTCAACGGCGGCGTCGAAGTCGAGACCGGCTCGAAGGGAGATGTCCTCCGCGTCCTCCAGGCGATCGAGGCGAGTGGTCTCCCTTGGCACTCGTTCACGACGATCAGCGACACCCTCGAAGACGTCTTCATTCGTCTGGTGGGCCGACTGGAGGACGGGGTACTTCCCGCATCGGAAAAACCGGAGGCGGTCCGATGAATCTGCGCCGGGTCTTCGTCTACTTCCCGGCGTTTGCGAAAGGCTATCTCCGCAACCCGCTCGGGCTCTTTTTTTCCCTGATTTTTCCGATCATCCTCGTCCTGATTTTCGGAGCGGTCTTTGCGAGCTCGGGAAGCTCTCAGGTTCCCCTCACGGTCCAGAACCTCGATCACGACTCGCCGCAGAGCCAGGAGTTCCTCGCGCTCCTGAACACCACGGGAGCGGTCTCTCTATCGTTCGTATCGCCGAGCGCGGGGAACCTCTCGAGTTATCTTTCGCACAACAGCCTGAGCGCCGGTCTCGTGGTCCCGGCGGGATTCGGCTACGACGTGAACCATAGCATCCCGGTCCATCTCCTCGTGTATACCAACCCGTCGGCCGGATCCTCCTCGGGGATCGTGGAAGGCGCGATTCAGGGAGCCGCCAACGGCATGAACCTGAAGCTCGCCGGGGGTTTCCCGGTCGTGACCCCGACCTTCCTCAACGTCGGTTCGACGATCTACTCCTACATCGACTATCTCGTGCCCGGACTGATCGGGTTCTCGATTCTGGTCAGCCCGATGTTCTCGATGGTCAACATCAGCTCGACGTGGAAGCGGGACAAGCTCTTCCGGCAGCTCTCGCTGACCCCTCTCAGCCGTGGCGAATGGCTGACCGCGACGCTTCTGTGGTACGTCATCCTCGCGACGATCTCCGCATTCCTCCTGGTCGCCGTGGGGAAGGCCGTGTTCGGCGCGCACGTGACGATCACATGGCTCGCCGCCCCATTCCTCATCGTCGGGCCAGTGTTCTTCGTAGCCCTCGGGCTGCTCGCCGGGTCGGTGTCGAGTACCCCGGAAAGTGCCGGCGTGATCGGAAACATCATCACCTTCCCGATGATGTTCCTGTCCGGGACCTTCTTCCCGGTCTCTCTGTTCCCCGCGTACCTCAAAACGGTCGCCCACGTGTTGCCGCTCTACTACGTCATCGACGGTCTCAACAACAGCATGGTGTTCAACAACCCCAGCGCGGTCCTCACCGACGTCGTGGTCGTCGGGGTGCTGGCGGTGGTGTTCAGCGTTCTGGCCGCTCGCGTGTTCAGCTGGCGGGAGAAATGAGGAAGAGGGACGGCCGGAGGCGACGGTTTCCCGGTGGATGGCAGATGGGTCTTCCTCGATCGAGTCCATCGCTCGAGTCCCCGAACCGTTGTCTGGACGGGGCTACCTCGAGATGCGCAGTGTGAACGAATCGGGTGGACGATGACTGCTCGTTCTGGAGACGCTCGGCCTCGGGGGAGTTCCTCGACCGCTTGGGCCCAGTGGCGTGCAGCATACGAGTCCCGGCGGTACTGGGAGTTGCCATGGTTTGATCCAGGACCTAGCCCACAGGTCCGGGAGGCCGTCCGGCGCGGATTCTGGTCGGCGGGGTCTGCCGTCCTGGACGTCGGGTGCGGGGCTGGGTCGAACGTGCTCTTCCTCGCCCGTAAGGGGTTCGAAGTGCACGGAATCGACCTTTCGCCCGGTGCGGTACGGGCAGCCAATGAACGAGCGACGAAGGCGCATCTGCCAGTCGACGTCCGGGAAGGGGATGGCCTGGCCATTCCGTTTTCGCGTGGGCGATTCTCGGGCGCGATGGACAACGGGTGCTTTCACACGATTCCGATAGGGCGTCGAGCAGACTACGCTCGCGAGGTAGCTCGGGTGGTCCGGCCCGGTGGTGGGTTCCTCTTGGCGTGGGTCGCCCGGGAATACGTGGATCCGCGTGGGCCTCCCCACCGCCCATCCGTCGAGGAGGTGGCTCGGTCACTCGAGCGGCACTTTCTGTTCACTCGAACCGAATTCCGGCCGGCGTCGGAGGCGAATGGACTGCCTGCATATGTCGCGTGGCTGGTCCGCCGAAAATCTCCCCAGCCCGCACCCCGGTAGCGGCCCTCGAGGTCCTCGGTCATCGAGCGGACCGACCCGCTCCAGATCTCCGGACCAGCCTGCCGGGGTACTCTAGGCCCCATCGGATTATCGAACCGTAGTCGGAGCCGAGACCCCTCATTCCCAGCCCCCCGTTCGAACGGAAGAAGAGGGCATATCTCGTCGGGGCGTCACCTGCCCGTGAAGCGGCGATCCGATCCAGTCCCCCAGCGCCTGCACCGAAAGATCGGGGCGGACCTTTTCAACTACACCTGGTCGCTCCTCGATAGAGGACGGCGGACTCGGGAAGAGAACGACGAAATGATCCATGCAGCCCATGCCTCTCGGTACCATTGGGGCCAGGCCGGCCGAGATCTGAATCGATCGATCGCCGAGTGGCAGATCTCCCGCGTCTACGCCGTCCTCGGTCGGGAGGAGCCATCCCGCTACCATGCCCACCGAGCGCTCGAGCTCGCTCGGCGGGGGAGGCTGGCCCCCTTCTACGAGGCGTACGCCTACGAAGCCCTTGCTCGAGCGACGGCCGTCGCCCGCAAACCGAAAGAGACGAAACGGTACCTTGAGAAGGCCCAGTTGATCGGCCGCAGAATCCGCAACCGGGACGATCGACGTATGCTGGACGAGGACCTCGCCTCAATCCATTGAATCCCGCTCCTGGCCCCAAGACTTTTCCCGGTGATACACTAGTTCAGGTCCGCGGGGCACCCGCCGGCGAGGCAGGGGCCCGGAACGTCGCTTCGCTCTCTACTTGTAGTAGCCCCGGCTAGGAAGGAAGGATGGTACCCGACTCGAAAGCCGCCCCCGGGGAACGTACAGGGGACCCGGCCGAGCCCGGCGATTTCCCGGCGCTGCGAGAGATCGAAAAGTTTCTCGCGAAGTCCGAGTACTCGAAGGCGGTCCTCGCCGCCTTCCCGCTCGTCATGGTCGATGTCCAGCGTGCCTTCGGCACGACGTTTCCCCCGCACTGGACCGGGCGGGACGTCCTCGCACACGGCCTGCGGCCGGATTCGGGCAACCTTCCCTCGCTCCTCTACTCACTCTACCGGCTCTACGAGCCCGTCCGGTTCGGGAGGGAGAGCGATTGGACCCCCGGAGATCTCCGGGGGATCGTGCAGCGCATCTATGCGGAGACCCCGGTCGGCAAACGCCGGGCACCGCGGTCCCCATGGTCGGTTGCATCGACCGTACCGGTTCCGGGCCGACCATCGCAGGAAACTCCTCCTCCCAGGGAGGGCACGTCCTGGTGACCGACCCGGCTGCCTGGCTAAGCGATGTCACCCCCACGATCACCTACGGCCTCGCTGTCGTCGTCATTTCGTTCTTCGTGATCCTGTGGCTCGTCGTTCGCGTGGGCCGGAACCCACCGATTCTGAAGACCGTCGGAGTGGACCGGAGCTGGATCAAGACTCCGCTCGACCGGGTGGATGAGGCGGTCCGTGCCGGGCGGTTCGAGCCTGCGATCCGGGAAGTCCAGGGGTTCTTGGAAGGCGAGCTCAGCTCACGGTACCACATCTCCTCGAGCCGACCCCCCCATTTCTGGAGCGCCCGCGGAGAGCTTCCGCCCGGCACCGCGGACCTCCTCCGCGTCGCCCGCCAGCTCGACTCCGCTCGGCACAATGCCCAGAGGGCAGAAGCGGCTGAGATGCCGGATTTCATCAAGAAGTGGCTGGGACCGAGTTGGTCTCAACGGAAACGGGAAGAGCTCGATCAAGCGCTCGTCGAGCTCGAGAGACTCCTGCCCCCGACGGAGGCGATTCGTGATCGGCCCTGAATTACCGTCCGATAACAGCGATCCTGCGTCCAACTCCCGCCCGACGAGTTCGGAGCAGCCGGCTCCCGACACGTCGGCCGGAACGTCTCCGGTCGTCCCTTCCCCGGCGGCCTCCATGCTGGAACGACTTCAGTCGGTCATCGGGGAGACGGTGATCGGCTACCCGGGGGCAATCGAGGCGCTCACCATCGCGCTGTCGTGCGACGGTCACGTACTACTCGAGGGCCTGCCGGGGCTCGCGAAGACCTACCTTGTCCGCGAGTTCGCGCGGGCGTTGGACCTGACGTACCGGCGGATCCAGTTTACTCCCGACATGCTGCCGCTCGACATCGTCGGGAACGTCATCCTGAACGCGAAGACGCAGCAGTTCGAGTTCCGTCCGGGGCCGGTCTTCTCGAATGTTCTGCTCGCGGACGAGATCAACCGGGCGCCGCCCAAGGTCCAGTCGGCGCTTCTCGAGGCGATGCAGGAGTTCCAAGTCACGGTCGACGGTCGAACCTACCCTATCCCACGGCCGTTCCTCGTGATCGCGACCCAGAACCCGCTCGACCAGGAGGGGACGTTCCCTCTTCCGGAGTCCCAACTCGACCGGTTCATGTTCCGCTACGTGCTCCAGTACCCTCCAAGGGACGTGGAGATCCGGATCCTCACGACCCAGGCCGCGGACCCCGGGCATGACGTGCCGGCTCACCTGCTCTCCCGAGAGCAGATCGGGGCTCTCCGCGCGAGCCACAAGGAGGTGTTCCTGCACCCTGACGTACTGGCCTACATGGCCGACATCGTTCGGGAAACACGGAAGGACCCCCGGATCCAAGTCGGAGCGTCACCCAGGGCCGGCGTCCACCTGATGCTCGCGTCCCGTGCGTTGGCGTTTCTGGACGGACGCCGCTACGTATTGCCGGATGACGTCCGAAGCGCGGTGTTCGCCGTCCTCAATCACCGGGTCGTCCTCCGTCCTGACGCGAAGCGGGGTCGGCCCCCCGGGAGTGGGCCGTCCAGTTCGGAAGCGCTCCTCCGAGAGGTCATCGATTCGGTCGTCGACCGGGTCCGCTCCCCTCGATAGATCGGTCCACACAGGAGGAACTCGATTGGCCGACTCGCCCGTGGTTCTGACCTACCGAGGGTGGGGATTGCTCGCGGGCAGCCTAGCCGCCCTCCTGGTGGGCTATCTGGCGCTCAACGTCATGCTCCTCCTGGTCGGCGTCCTTGCAGTGGCGCTGGTCGGTGTCGAAATCTTGGCGTTCGGTCTCGCGACTCGCGACTTCCAACCGGAGGACTTCCAGGTCCAGCGGTCGGAGAACACTTCGGTCATCGCGCTGGGTGCCGTAGGAACGATGGCTCTCCAGATCGCCAACCGCAGGCGTACCGGCTTCTACGCCGAGATCTACGACCGCCTGCCCGAAGGACTCGAGTCGATCGTCGGTTCACCGCGTCTCACGGCGTGGTGGAGCGCAGGGGACCCAAAATCGCTCGCCTACGCCTACCGTGGAACGCGTCGAGGGGCGGTCGAGATCGGTCCTCTCGACGTCCTTGCCCACGACACGTTCGGCATCGCCTACCGTGCCGCGGTGATTGAGGACCGTTGGCCCGTGCAGGTCCTCCCCCAGGTCGCACTTTGGACCACCGAGATCACTGAGCGACTGCGCAGCGAGACGGTCGGACGTCTCCTCGCGCGCCCCCAGGGATATGGCACCGAGTTCCGTTCCCTGCGAGAGTACCAGCCGAGCGACGACTTCCGGACGATTGTCTGGAAGCGCTCGAGGTTCGAACAGCTCCTCGTGAAGGAGTGGGAGCTTGAGAGCCGGATCGACGTCGCGGTGCTCCTGGACGTGACCCGGCCGATGGGAATGGGTCCCCCCGCACGCGAGGCGCTCGACCTCGCCGTGGATGCGGCGCTCTTGGTCGCCCGATACTCGTTCGGACAGGGCGATCGCGTGGCGGTACTGACCTTCACGGATGGACCGGTAGCATTTCTTCCACTCGGCCGATCGGTCGACCAGAGCTACGAGATTGAGCGCGTGATTGGCGCGGCCAAGATCGAACCCGGTATCTTTCAGCTCGAGGACGCGACCGAGTACCTCGCCCAGCACTTGAATCGACCGGCGGTCGTCTTCGCGTTCACCGCCCTCGATCCGGTTCCCGACTTCACCCGCGGAGGTTTGACGCGATTCCGTAAGGCGGGCCATCACATCCACACCTTCGTCCCCGACCCTCTCGAACTCTTCCCCCCGCTCAACGACCCTCTCGCCGAGCGGACCGAACGGTTCGTCGCGGGTCCCCAGGTGGCCCGCACCCAGCGTGCGGTGGCGACCGTGCGAGCTGCCGGGCTCCCGGTCACGATCCACGGGCGCGATGACCTCCTCCGCCACGTGACAGGCCGCTACGTTCGGGCGCGCCTGGGGGACCTGGCCGCATGAGACTCCAGCTCTCGCCCTTCGCGATTCTGGGTCTCCTGCCGTTCCTGTACGTCGCTGGGGTCGGTCTTTCTGATCTCTCTTCTTCGCAGGTTCCCGTGGCCGCACTCGCGTTCGTTCTCGGGTTCTTCTTGGTCCTCTACAATACCCTCGACCTGCCCCACGCCACGATCGTCTTCGCGATCGGCTCGCTGTTCTTCGCTCTCGAGGTAATCTTCGCGCTCGCCAACCCGACCGCGATCGGCTCCGCCGCGGGCGAGTTCGCTTGGGGAACACTCCTTGTCGGGCCGGTGTTCCTCTTCCTGAGCTTGGAACGGACCGAGGTGGGAGCGGGAGTCCGATTGTTCGGACTTCAGCTGTCCCTGGCGGTCTCCTTCCTGCTCCTCGCGGCGCCCGCGATCCGCGCGAGCTCGTCGCGTCCGGACGACGCGGCCGGCCTGCTGACCGCGACGTTCGCGGGGTTGGGCCAGCAGGTCACGGGGGTCGGTGCCATCATCGCTGGGCGGGCGGCCGTCTACCTGCCGCTCCGGGCGTCGAACGACCCTTGGTTTGTTGGCCTCGCATCGCTCGCGGTGCTCGCCACCTTGCTCTCGTTCCTCCGCCCGGTCACCGGAAGGGGCATCCAACTTCCCTCCCGGTCCCGAGTCGGCCGGGAACCGGATACCGACCCATCGGCGCGGGACCAGCTCTCCCCTCGATTCCGTGAGGTCCTTCGCTCGCGCTCAGTCGAGGCCGGCGCGCCGCCCGGACAGTACCCTGGGGTGCCGGGAGTGCTCGGGGCCGGGATCGCCACGGGGCTGTTCCTCGTCGCGCTGTTCGTCGACCCCGCGGCGGCCCTCCTCTTCACCTCGATCGCGATCGCAGGCCTGTTCGTGGTCGTCTTCCTTGTGCTCGGCTCACCACCCTGATCGGTTCGGTCGAAACGATCTCGAGCACCGAAGTGCGCTCGTTGTGAGGCACGAGGTGGAGCTTCCCGAAGCCCGGCGGTCATCCGCGGCCGGTGGCCTGTATCGTCATGGGGGGAGGAAGAGCGTCCGGATTCAACCTTCCTCGCGCCCCGGCCCGCCGATCGACTCTTCGTCGGCGCTGCCGGTCCTCCGAGTTTCGACGCGGAGAACGAGAAGGAACACGACCGCGCCCACTACCGCGAGGAAAAGAACGACAACGTAGGGGGCGGGCGTGAAGGCCCCGAGTAGTTCGCCGCCGGACGGGCCACTCGTGCTGGGAGAGAGCGGGGTCAGGTTGACCAGATACTCCGGGATCTCTTCGTAGGGGGCCAGAGCGACCGTCGTGTTGTTGATGTTGTAGCCCGGGTCGACCACCGACACGTTCGCGATGCCGAAATGGACGTTGGTGAAGTTGACCCAACCCTCTGCGTTCGTACGGTTCGGCCCTAGGCTGCCCATCGCCACGCTGGCGTTCGAGAGAGGGAGGCCGGTCGCGCGATCGTGGACCAAGACGCTCACGTTCGCTCCTGGAAGAAGCGTGAGGTTGACGATGAGCGATATGACGGCCCGGGAAGAGACCAGGAGTGGCGCGCTCGAATTGTACGGGAAGTATCCGTAGGCCCTGACGCTGATGAAATAGTACCCGGGCGGTACCGACAAGGGCGCCGGAAGCTTCAGGTTCGTGCCCCGGATGATGTGCGCCGCCACCGTCGTCCGGTTCGCCTGGCCCGTGGCCTCCGCCACCGCTCCTATGATCGGTTGGTGAGTGACCTTGTCCAGGACCGTCACGCTGATGTTTCCGAACGGTAGGCCGGAGAGCAAGAACCGATCAAGGAACGTGCCCGCGAACGGCAGCGTGACGTTGGAAGTGTTCGTCGCAAATCCGAACGCGCTAACGACGAGGACGACCGATCCACCGGGAAACGGCGAGGTTGTGTTCAACCACCCGGTGGGACGCGTCTGCCCGATCGGGAGACCGCTCTCGGTGACCTGAGCGTTCTGGACCGGCACCCGGGTAGCGTTCGCGAGGAGACCATCGACTTCGATCTCGAGCCGGGGATACGGAGTCATCTCGAGCGTGAGTTCCAGATTGGAGCCCGAAGGCAACGAGAAGTTCTGGGTCGCAGTGTAGTTCTCTAAGGACGTCGCCACGGCGGCCGCCAGGGGTGCGGGAGATTCCGTCGGTACCTGGGTGTAGTTGGCCCAACCCGAAGCATCCGTCGTCACGGGCGATTCATCCAGGAACTGGTGGTCCACGGTGAGGTTCACGACGACCCCGCCGAGCGAGACGGTCGTGCCGTATGCCAAGAGGTGGAAGCTGACGTCGGACGGCGCGACCGGCGAGAGGTCGAACTGGACGGAGGTGGAGGAGGCTGGAGAGAGCCAGAACGAACTTCCCGCGACCGCATAGCCCAAGCGCGAGACGTGCATGAGGATCTCGACCGGGTTGACTTGGGTCAGATTGAGGAATCCCGAAGCGTCCGTCGTCCCTTCGAAGGCGCTCCCGATGCTGACTCGCGCACCGCTCACGGCGGCGCCGTTCGAGGCGTTCTGCACCTCCACCGAGAGGTTCGCGGTGGGGGCCAATCTCCAAAGGGCGGGGGTGACCGCGGGAGTCCCGCTGCCGCCGGCGAGGAGGAGCGTTTCGTTGCCCGTTACGTTGAGCCAGGTGTAGGCGGGGACCGATCGTGCGGAGGGCGCAGTCGGGGTCGACTCGTTGATCCAACCGTTGGTCGCGGGAATGTACTCGAAGGTGTCATTGAACGTCTCCTGACCGTTCGTCCCCCCAAAGAGCACCGCGGCCTGGTCGACGGGATCCCAGCTCCATGCGCCGCTCGCCCTCGGGGACGGTACTGCCCCGCCCGCGGACGGGAGCTTGGTCCAAGTGACCGTGGCAGGATCGAGTGACCAGATGCTGGACGAACACGGGTAGCAACCTCCGTACAGTAGGAAGGTACCGTCCTGGGGTTCCCAGGCAAGACTCGCCCCTTCGAGCGGTGGGGGAACGCTTCCCTGCGAGTCGAGCTCGGTCCATACGTCGCTCGAAAGGTCGAACTCCCAGAGGTCGTTGTAGGTGACCGTACTTGTCGGTCCGAAATCCCGATTCCATCCCCCAAACAGGAGCGCGAACCCGGCCGTGGGATCGATCGCGAACGCCGCGTCCTCCCGAGCGGGCGGAGCGACGCCGGAAGTTACGTTCGTCCACGTCTTTTGCGTGAACGAATAGACCCAGGTCGAGTTGTCGGGCCTCAGATCCGTCACGTCAACAATCCCCCCGAAGAGGACGGCGGTCCGGCCTGAGTCGTTTGACGCGAAGGCAAAGTCGGCCCGAGCCGAAGGCGCCGTTGGGGGGGTTAAGGGGTTCCAAATGTTCGTCGCTTCGTTGTAGACCTCGGTGTTCGCAGAGAGAGAGGTCCCGTTCACTCCTCCAAACAGCACGGCTTCGTCGCCGATAGGATCCGACGCGAAGCCCCCTCCCGCAGCCGCGGTGGCAACCGGTCCCTCGAGCTGGCCCCATGCGAGATCCCGGGCCGGGTTAGGGTCCCCACCAGGGGTCGGATCGGACCGAACCGACGTAAACGATTGGGTGTCGGTTCCCGCCGGTGATACAGCGGCTGGACACTGAAGCCCAGTCCCCGATACTGATCGCGGCGCCGACAAGGAGGACTGACACGATTCACGAGGGCAGGCAGCGGAAATGCACGCGGCACTGCTGGCCGTCCCCACCCTGGAGGAGTGAGGAGGTAGATTCGTACTGGACTCGGCCAGCGGAACGACCGCGAGTACAAGAAGGACCAGGCAGCATGCCGCGATCCGAGCCGAGCGCGCCGAGGGATGTCTTCGCAGAACGGATGCCTGTGGAGGGGCTGCGACGATCACAGTTTCTGGCCATCTAGACGGTCACTCCGTTAACAGTTTCCGGGTCCCCGATCAGCCCCCGGGGACCCACCTTCGAGTGTTCTCATCACTTGGGGTGTTGCATATCGATCCATTCCACCGATCCGTATGCCGGAGGTCCCCAACTCCGGTTCGGCACGTCAACTGAATTTTACGAAGCAACATTTCGCCGCGTCGCACTGTGTCACGTCGAGCGCCATGACGAGAACGCAGCGGCAAATCCGGGTCCCGGGCGTCGGCGTCGACCAGGTGCGGGCATTCAGCCTCGCCTGGCTTGCGAACAACGGCTTGACCGTTATCGATGAGGCGGCCGATGGGAGCGAGAAACGCTACCCGGTCTGGGGGCAACACCTCCACATTCATCCCACGCAGGGAAGCCTCGTGGCCGTGAGCGGCAAGCTCTCCGGTGCCGTCGTCTTCGAGCTGCTCTTCTACCCCGCCGGGCCAGACTCGGTCCTCAACGTTTATGGATACGCCGCGGGGGCCGGGCCCCTCTTCCGCGGCAAGGAGTACGAGTTCACCCCCTCCGCGATGGCCGTGGCCGGAGCGCCGAGAAAGAGAGGCCACGACCTCCTCGAGCGGTTCGAGGCTGACTTGGCGCGCGCATCCGTTCCGGCGTACCCGCCATACGGCCAGCCACCCGGCCAGTCGCCTACGGCGTACTATGTGCCCGGCGGCCAACCGACGGCTCCGCAGCCGGCGACCCAGGCGCCGCCCACCCCCTATTACCCCTCGCCGGAGCTTCGATCCCCTCCTGCTCCAATGATCATCGCACCGGGCGGTGGATCACAACCGGCGGAGCACGCGCCGCAACCCCCGCCGGCTTCAGCGCCCCCGGTGGTTGAGTACCATGCCCTTCCCGGACAGCAGCCAACCCCGTCCGCCCTGCCTCCGCGATATCCATCCCAGGGACAGCCGGGCTGGTCGCCGCAGGTCCAACCGGTCTACCCGACCGCGACACAATCCGCTCCTTGGCCTCAGCCCACGACCCCGCAGCCGGTCCCTGCGGCCCCCGCCGCAGTCCCCGCTCCCATTCGAGCCCCCACCACTGGGGCGGGCCCGGCGGTTCCGCCGGCGCCGATGCCCGCGTTACCGACCTGTGCCGCGTGTGGCAAACCGGCGACCTTCATCCCCCAGTACGGCCGGTACTACTGCTACTCGTGCGCGCAGTACATCTGAAGGTTCGACTCGACGCAGGTCGAAGGACTCCACCAAGGCGTGACGATCGCGAAAAGAATCAGACACGTGGCCACGATGCGGAGGATGGGCGCGAAGAATCTCCTCCGGTGGAGTGTTCTCGGCGGGTACCCCGTAGATATTGCAGCCCCATGGGCTGAGCTCCCTCAAGATCCACGCGTTGGCCGAACCCCCTGGCTTCGAGGAGGGGTGCGGACCTAAACGTAGCGTTGACAGGAGGGGCAGTAGAATCGCCCGTACTGTGCCACAAACGTTGTGGGCGCTCCGCAGCCGACGCAATTGGGCGCCGGCGGCCCGGGGGGCGGCTGGGCCGGGGGCGGCGCTGGAGGAGCGACCTGAAATGTCGGGGGGGCGGGAGGTGGCGCCGGAGGCATGGAATACTGCGATGGCGCCGGTGGCCCCGGCGGCGTGCCGTAGCCAGGAGCGGTCGCGTAACCCGGGGACGGGGGATAAGTTTGGGGATAGAAGCCCGGAGCGGCGAGCGGACGCATCGGCGCTCTGGCACGAATGCCGATCATCAACAGCAGGGCACCCCAAACGATCAGGAAGACACTGATGCCAGTCCCGATCGGGTTCGCCGTGCAGGTGTACCCGGAGGGGCAGGTCGCTACCGAATACAGGACGGCTGTGATTATCACGATTCCGATGATCAACAGAACAACGCCCCAAATCACGTACCCACGTCGCATGCTAACCGGTAGGGGCTGGCGTCACAGGACAAGTTCGTCAAGCCGGATTGACGCGACGGGGAGTGCCCGCAGGTCTAATTTGCCAAAGGTTTGGACAAGGCTTAGGAGCCATTGCGAGATCCATCCAGCCTCTCGAGAAGGCCTGGCCCAGGCACATTTGAGATTCCACTAGGTCCTCTCGGAGTGCTCCGAGTGGATTCGGAGGCAGTTTGCGGCAAATCCCAACCACCTCGAAATCGCGGAGCGGATTCGCCCATGCCAGGCGAATTGTTTCTCGCCCATTACCCGGGAATTTTCCCGCAAGGTTCTACTTTTTGGAATCGTCAATTGAACTTCACGAAGTGCGAATGTTCTGTCTAGGTGGTCAAGTTCTGTCCTGTTTGAGTAACCGTGCCGCTCGGTTCGGCCCGCGGGTGGCCAAGAACCCCTGTGTGTGGGCTTTGGACGGCGTCGGTGGTCCAGAGTTCGTTCCGGTTCGCTGGAGACGAGTACGACCCACGCGCCCACGACGGCCGCGATCGAGGTCTGATGTTGGCCTTCCGATCCGCAGCCTCTCCCCTTCGCTCGGAAGCGGGCTCGGTCGAACTCACGGAACAGGCGCACTCGCAACGAAGGTAGGATATGTCGGCTCGAAGGGACGATCTCGGGTGGGCGATTTCAGCATCGGCATCTTCCAAGAAGCCGCACTCTGCTTGCACGTTGGTGGGCGTCATAGTACTGGTTACAATCACGTTGGTTGGAGGCTTGTGGCCAACGTCTGCCGCCCACGGGGGGGCAGCCATCCCCGCGCTGTCCACGCCCGTTTCCAGCGCATCCTCGGGCGGAACACGGTATTCCCCTTTCCTCGGACCGACGGGATCGCGGGATAAGGGGTTGCAATCGGATACCCCGGTGAACCCCAATGAGATCTATACGAACGAACCGGCCCCGATGGGCATTGCCGATTTCGGGGTATTCCCTGGAGTTTCGCCTTATGCTTACCTCACCCCCGAGTTCGTTGGCACGGTGAACATCAGCGGATTCCAGACCTGGAACGCTTCTCTGCACGGGTCTCATGGTCCGGGCCAGCCGGATGACTACGCGAGTCTCCAGCTGAATGCCGTGTTCATCTTCTCCGATGCTTCCGGGAACGCGTTCGTATTCTGGTCGCAGACCGTGGCCTACATCAACACGGAGTCGAATCAGATTACGGACTTCAGGCTCGACCTATTCAATGACTCGTCCTCGGGCGCAGCCGTCACGAAGAATGTCCTCTGCAGCGGACCGGCATGCGGGGATTCGAATTGCGGTTGGGGGTCGAACGGCGGGTTCGTCTGCGACCTCGTGGAGCTCTCGAATCACATCTCGTATGTCGGGCAGCCCATTGCATTGGAGCTCCTCGCTAGCGCCAACAGCAGCAACAGGCCGGAAGTCTCGTTTGCTATTGACGGGGATGTGTACGCCAACCTGACGTTCCCATGGGGGGACTCAACCCAGTTCACTCCGATGTTCGGGGTCAACGGAAGTGTGTATAATGCCGTAGGAACGTACTATGATGCAGAGCTCATCATCGGTGGCCCCGGGGGTGGTTCAAACACGATCGCCACCGCCGGCTCGATGACCATGCAACTCCAATACCTCAATAGCGGCACCCTTGAGAACGTCCCCCACGCCTACAACTTTGGTTCGGATACCGCGGAGGGTATCTCGGGGGTAACCGATTCGGGGAGCGGAACAGCGACCTTGACCGCGGGCGCGAACGGGACGCTGGGTCCATTAGTGGCTCCCTCACCCCCGTCGACCTCGTTCGATTGGCTGATTGTCATTGTCGTTGTAGTGATCGCGATCATTGGCGTTGTGGGCTTCGTAGAAGTGCGGCGGAGGAGGCGACACGTCTATCCGGCCTACCCAGTTCCGTACCCACCCCCGCCCCCAGGGGCTGCGTATTCAGCTCCACCGCCCGGAGCGGCGTACCCTCCACCTCCGCCCCCGCCCCCGGGGGCCGCGTATTCAGCTCCACCGCCCGGAGCGGCGTACCCTCCACCTCCGCCCCCGCCCCCGGGGGCCGCGTATTCAGCTCCACCGCCCGGAATGGCGTACCCTCCACCCCCACCCCCAGGGGTTCCGTATCCAGCCCCATCCGCGACTGGTTATCCTATCGCCAATCCGCCTCAACTTTCAGGTCAGGTCCCCGGGACTTCCGGCTCTGTTTCGCCCCAGCCCAGCGAGGTGACCGCAGGACCGACTCCAGCTGCAGGGGCTGCGCCCGTCGCGGCTCCCCCCCAACTGCGGCTCTGCAGATCGTGCAGTCGCCCGCTTGATCAGGGGGCCCTGTTCTGCGCCTTTTGCGGTGCTCCCACCTGACGCTTGCCAGGTCCAGTGAGATCGGCCACGGTCACTCTGGCCTCGCGGCATACCCGCGCGGGCTGTGCGTCGATCCCCCGGAATCTTACTTCGCGGCCCGGAGCCACACCCAGCCGCGACTAGCGCGACACCCTCTCTGAACCGTGCGAATAATACTCCATCGAACAGCTTGAGTTTAGGGATATGCTGGAAAAGGCTCCACGCCCCGTTGACGGCGCTTGGCCAGAGGGCTCGGCTCATCGGACGAAGAAAAGGATTGTCACTTCGATTCGCCCAACCAAGGACGGATTTCCGTCGGACTTGCGAGCCGGCACCGGCACTCAGTGAAGCAGTGGTAGTGCCGAATTTCCGAATCCAAATTGCGGGCTGACCGCGCGGAGGATACAGTGGTGCAGCGAACCCCTCCGGAGGACGGGCGCCGGCAGAGAAGCCCATTCTACCGTCATCGAAACCCGAAACTCTGCTTGCTTGGGAGAGATTCCCGAGAGAGTTGGCGGAGGACCCGGACGCAAGCCGATCGACCCGAGGCGAGCGTCTCTTGTACTTGAACGCGGCCCGCCGGCCACCTAGGGCACAGCTCGGGCAGTTTCCACTCGCACCGTACCGCCGCGCGATCGGGCCGACTGCTGAACGAGGAAATTAGCCCGGGCCCAGGAGAAGAGACTCGCTCTCAGAGTCGATGATTCTTAGAAGTGTCTGGACAACGCGAAGGGGTGTTTCGTCAACTAACGAATCCGCCGCCGTACTTCCGGATCCGCGAGGGCAGCCTCTCAGCGCGCACGGTCGCGGCAACTTGGCCAATGGAGCATCCGCCTGAAACGAGGCTCTTCCTATAGAATCGGATCCCATAGCTGTCGGTGTAGTTCGTAGCCCCGAGCGGATGCGCTTGCTGTTACAAGATAAAGTGGATACACCACGATTGGATTCGAAGTCCCGCCTTCGGCGGGTCATCTCATCCTACGTCGGACCTCTCGGAGAGTCGAGGAAGAGTATGCACTCGGGCGATCCTTCCAAATCATGACCACCCAGATTACCGAACCATCGACACGGTAGAAGACCCGGTATCCCCGGAGGTGAAATCGCCAGGCTCCCGGTACATCCGTGACCTCTTTGATC
>Ga0187781_10000069_pt1 | contig 64446 bp, 56 predicted proteins | sample 0715_SJ02_MP02_2_FD_132447 | JGI IMG/M metagenome (GOLD analysis project Ga0187781, IMG submission 132447) | Tropical peat soil microbial communities from peatlands in Department of Meta, Colombia - 0715_SJ02_MP02_20_MG | ecosystem: Environmental > Terrestrial > Soil > Wetlands > Peat | place...
GAAGATTCGCGTGTACGACAAAGGCGTACAAATTGCATCGGGCGAAGGAATCCGCGAACTTCTGGTGAGTTATCGAACGGGAGACATGTGGGCTCCTCAGGTAGAGCAGCTCGAAGCGCTCCACGTGGAGCTGAACTACTTCGCCGACTGCATCACGAACAGCAAAACTCCTTTCAACGACGGCCATGCCGGGTTGCGTGTCGTCCGAATGCTCGAGGCGGCGGAGACCTCCATTCGCAAGAGAGGGGAACTGGTCCGGCTGTGAACGAATTTTGCAGTATTGCACCGGATGTGAAGCTCGGCAAGGCAGTGAAGCTCGCCAAGTTTATCAATCTCTACGGCTGCCAAATCGGCGACGAAACAAAGATCGGCACGTTCGTTGAAATCCAAAAGAATGCAAGCGTCGGCCGCCGGTGCAAGATATCGAGCCACACCTTCGTGTGCGAAGGCGTAACCATCGAAGACAACGTGTTCATCGGCCATGGCGTCACATTCATCAACGACATCTACCCGCGAGCGACCACCCCGGAAGGCGAACTCCAGACCGAGAAAGACTGGCGCGTAGAAAAGACGGTTGTTAAACGGGGAGCGTCTATCGGTTCAGGCGCAACCATACTTTCAAACGTCACGATCGGCGAGGGCGCAATTGTCGGGGCGGGAAGCGTGGTTACAAGGGATGTGCCCCCGAACACAATCGTTGTTGGAAATCCCGCGAAGGTGCTGCGTCAGATTCCTCTGCAAGAAACCAGCGAATCTTTCAAGTGAGCCGGATTACTCCCTGGGCCGGATGCGTTTATCCCCAACTTATCGGGATCGTGTTTTGTACAACCGTGGAGCGTCATGGAAATCAAGATTGAGGCGCGGCATCTGAGAGATGTGGCCGTCCTCGCGCCCGAAATCTTTCGGGACGAACGTGGTTTTTTTATGGAAACTTTCCGCGAAGACAAATTCAAGGCGCACGGCCTGCCGACTCACTTTGTCCAGGACAATCACTCGGGCTCCGTGAAGGGGGTCGTTCGCGGCCTGCACTTCCAATGGGATCCCCCGATGGGGAAATTGATGCGGGTTACACTCGGGAGCGCGTTTCTGGTCGCTGTGGACATTCGCAAGGGTTCTCCAACTTTGGGAAAGTGGGTGGGTGTAGAAGCGACTGCTGAAAACCGTTTTCAGGTTTGGGCCCCCGCGGGCTTCGCCCGAGGTTTCTGCGTCCTCTCCGACGTGGCAGAAATTCAATACAAGTGCACGGGCGTCTATAACAATAAAGGCGAATCCGGAATTCTGTGGAACGACCCAGCCATCGGCGTGAAGTGGCCGGCGCCGGATCCTATATTGTCCGACAAAGATCGCAAAGCACAGACGCTTGCCCAGTGGTTGGAACGGGCGGAATCTTCGAATTTCACGTACTGACTGAAGCCTCAGAGAATTTAAGGAGGAAATGTGAAACTCCTCATCGCTGGCGGGGCGGGATATGTTGGTTCTGCGCTGATCCCTAAATTGCTCGACCGGGGATACAAAGTTGACGTAGTGGATTTGTTTTGGTTCGGGAACCACCTTCCCCGGCAGGTCGGGGTTCTGAACAAGGACATTTTTCACCTCACGGAAGAAGACCTTCAACCGTACGACCAGGTCGTGTTCCTCGCGGGCCTTTCCAACGACCCGATGGCGGAGTACTCCCCCAGCAAAAATTTTGTGTTTAATGCCGCGGCGCCCTCTTATCTCGCCTACACAGCGAAGAAGGCGAAAGTGAAGCGGTATGTGTACGCCAGTTCCTGCTCCGTCTACGGATATACGGAAAATGAGCTCTACGACGAGACACGGCCGGTGAGTTCCAGCTACCCCTATGGAATTTCGAAGCTTCAGGGCGAGCAGGCAGCGCTGCAATTGATCGACGAGAATTTTTCGGTGATCTCGCTGCGCAAGGGCACGATCTCCGGCTACAGCCCTCGGATGCGTTTCGATCTCATCATCAACACGATGTTCAAAAGCGCCATGAGAGATCGCACGATTACGATCAACAACCCGTCGATCTGGCGGCCGATTCTCAGCATCCAAGACGCGGCGACGGCTTATATTCGCGCCATCGAGGCGAATCACAAGATTTCAGGCGTCTTCAACGTCGCCTCCGGCAACTACACCGTAGGAGAAGTAGGCGATCTGGTGAAGGCGGCGATCGAAGAGCGATTGGGGATTTCGATTCACCTCGCCATCAAGCACATTCAGGACTTTCGAAATTACAAAGTGAGCATCGAGAAGGCCAAGAACGTCCTCAGCTTCCACCCCAGCGACGATCTGAAGTCCATCGTGATGAATTTGATAGAAAATATGGATAAGTTCCAGGATTGGGATAACCCGCTGTATTCCAACATTGCGGCGTTCAAGGCCATTGAAAGCGGAATTGAAATCCATGCCATGGCGAAAGTGCACTAACCGTGAAAATCGCTGTGATCGGCGCCAATGGCCAGCTCGGAAGCGACCTGGTCTCTGCTTTCCAGGACAACGGCGATGCCGTACAGGGCCTGACTCACGCCGACATCGAGATTGCTGATCTTCCCTCTGTGAAGAGGGTTCTTGAAGGAATCCAGCCGCAAGCGATCGTCAATACGGCTGCGATGCACCACGTGGAAAACTGTGAGCGCGAGCCGGAGAAGGCGTTTGCCGCCAACGCCCTCGGCGCACGAAATCTAGCTTTCGTGGCGCGCGATCTGGATGCAGTTTTGATGCACGTCAGCACGGATTACGTTTTCGATGGAGGCAAGGGCAGCCCTTACGTGGAAGAGGACGCTCCCCGGCCGCTGAATGCATATGGAATCACCAAATTGGCAGGCGAGCATTTTGTGCGTGCCACCGCGCCCAGGCACTTCGTCGTCCGCACTTCCGGTCTGTACGGGAAAAACCCATGCCGCGCCAAGGGCGGACTCAATTTCATCGAGGTGATGCTGAAATTGGCGAAGGAACGCGGCGAGGTTCGCGTGGTGGACAGCGAGGTCGTGTCGCCAACATCTACCGCTGAACTTGCGCAGCAGATGGTTCGGTTGAGTCAGTCGGATAGTTATGGGCTCTATCACGCCACAGCGGAGGGAAGTTGCTCCTGGTATGAATTTGCCCGCGAGATATTTGAGCTGACGGACACTCGCGTCCGCCTCAATGCAGCCGGACCCAACGAATTCCCAGCCAAGGTGCCGCGGCCGAAATATTCTGTTCTCGAAAACAAAGCTTTGAAGAGTCACGGACTGAACATCTTCAAGCCGTGGCAGGAAGGTCTCCAGAAATACCTGGGAAAGCGAATCAAGACTTCATCTCCTTCGGTACTGACCTAGCGAGACGTTTCTTAGAAATCTCCGTCAAGTGCGACTCGGTACCACGCCAGAAAAGAGGATTGCAAAATGTCAAACGAATGCAATATTCCGTTTCTCGATCTAGCCGGGCTTCACCAGGAACTCGAACAGGAGCTGATGCCCGTATTTCAGAAAGCGCTGAGAACGGCCAGCTTTATTGGCGGGCCGATGGTTGAAAAATTCGAAACCGACTTCGCACGGTTTTGTGACGCCGCTTATTGCATGGGGGTCTCGAGCGGCACCGATGCGGTGCGTTTCGCGTTGATGGCCGCCGGTGTTCAGCCGGGCGACATCGTCTTGACTGTCCCATTCACTTTCATTGCTACCACGGAGGCCATTACGCAGGCGGGCGCTCGCGCAGATTTTGTGGATGTGGATCCCCGCACTTACACGATGGATCCGGAAAAGCTTCGCCTGTACGTCGAGAGGAATTGCACGCTGGACCGCGAAACCGGCCAATTGATTCACAAGAGCTTCCATCGGCCAGTAACTGCGGTGATCCCGGTCCATTTGTACGGCCAGGTGGCCGATATGGATCCGATTCTAGAAATCGCCGCGCGCTGCCGGATGATTGTGATCGAAGATGCGTGCCAGGCGCATGGCGCGGAGTACTTTTCGAAAAAAGAAAACCAGTGGAGAAAAGCGGGCTCGATGGGCCAGGCGGCGGCTTTCAGCTTCTATCCGGGAAAGAACTTGGGCGCTTGTGGTGAGGCCGGAGCCGTCACCACGAACCATCACGGCCTCGCCCAGAAAGTACGCATGCTGCGCGACCACGGCCAATCGCGCAAGTATTACCACGAGCTGGAAGGATACAATGGCCGGCTCGACTCCCTACAAGCAGGTATCCTCCATGCCAAGCTCAACCATCTGCGAGATTGGAACCACAAGCGGCGCGAAGCTGCCGCGCAGTACAACCAACTACTGAAAGCGAGCCCGGCAAATTTGGGCCTACCAGTCGAGCCATCTTGGTCGCGCCACGTCTACCATCTCTACGTCGTGCGTACGCGAGAGCGAAACGAACTCCAGGAGCATTTGACGAAGGCCGGAATTGGCACCGGCATCCACTACCCCGTCCCGGTTCATCTCCAAGCGCCGTACCGCGCCATGGGATATAAGGAGGGAGACTTCCCGGTGACGGAAAGAGCGGCTCTGGAAGTTCTCTCCTTGCCGATGTTTCCAGGTCTCACAATCGAACAACAAAACCGGGTGGCGCAGGAAATCGCGCGATTTGGCGACGTCAGCGAGAGTGCCGTACCCGCCCAGCCAGAAGCGCGGGCTTGAAGGCAGGGGAAGCCGATCCAGAGTTGCTCAAAGGAACGATGATGGCCGCCAGATCGGCTCCGAAAAAAATATGGATCGACCTTGATAACTCGCCTCACGTTCCATTTTTTCTGCCGATCATCGAAGGGCTCAAAAAGCAGGGCTATGAGATTTGTCTGACGGCGCGAGATTCGTACCAGGTCTGCGAGCTGCTGCGATTGCATCAGCTCTCCTGCCGGGTGGTGGGCCGTCATTATGGGAAGAAGTGGATTCTGAAACTGATGGGCACGGCGCTCCGTGCGATGCAGCTGTTACCGCTGGCGATAAAGGAAAGGCCCGATCTCGCCGTCTCTCACACTTCACGCGCGCAATTCCTCGTCGCCTCGGCGCTAGGGATCCCCACAGTCGTGATGTTTGACTATGAATTTGTGAACGCCACGAGTGTCTTGCGCCCGAGCTGGGTCTTTGTCCCGGACGCAATTCCAGTAGAGCGGATCCATCAGAAACCCGGCCACCTGTTTCAATACCCGGGTTTGAAAGAGGATGTGTACGTGCCTCGCTTTCAGCCGAATGCGAATTTCAGAAGCCTCTTGGGAGTCGGCCCGGACGAACTGGTTGTCACGGTCCGACCGCCGGCTACGGAGGCCCATTATCACAATCCGGAGAGCGAACAGTTTCTCGTCGCGAGCTTAAAGTTCCTTTTGGACCACCCTCACACTCGAGTCGTGATGCTGCCGCGCAATCAGACGCAGGCGGCCGTTCTTTCCAACGATTGGGCGCGGGCGATTCAGGAGGGACGTATCATCATTCCTCCGCAAGCGATGGACGGACTGAATTTGATTTGGAACTCGGACTTGGTGATCAGCGGCGGGGGCACCATGAATCGGGAAGCCGCAGCTCTGGGAGTCCCGGTGTACAGCATTTTTCGCGGACGCCTCGGCGCAGTGGATCAGCGTCTTGCGAACACCGGCAGGCTTACCTTGATTGAAAAAGTCGAGGATATTCCCGCCAAGATTGCTCTCGAGCGCAGGACGCCGCCGTCGCGGAATTCAGAGAATCATGCAGGCGCTCTCACTTCGATCGTCGAAGCAATCGTTTCGATAGCCGAACATCAATGTCTGCCCCAACACCAATAGACGCGCGTTTGCGGGAGCAATTCATTGCCTCGCCGCGGAGCACAGCAGCGGTGTGTGATTTTCAACAATTGAATTCAATGGCCGCGCAAGGCCTGGTGGCGATGTTTGACAGCGACAAGCAGATGTTCTGCCACCGGCTGTTGGCTTCCAGACAGGGGCTCCTCCGCGAAGGGATATCACAGCGCTACACAATCATGACCCTCCTGGGTCTGCGTGAATTGGAAGCCGAGGGGGTAGGCTCACCCTTCAACATTCATGAGATCTACCAGTCCTTCGTGCGCGACACAAAGTGGATTCAGGGGATTGGCGACCTGGGACTGCTCATCTGGCTTGTCGCTATATTCGATCCTGACCGACTTGGCGAAATTCTTGAGAGCTTCGAGTATGAAACGGCCATCGATCGATTCCCCGACGCGCGAGAAGGACGGACGATGGAATTGTCGTGGTTCCTGTCGGGAGTAGCCCATGCCGCGCAAGCCAGCCCCAAGCTGGTCAGCAATTTGACGGACCCGTCTGTGGATACATACCACCGCATCGCGGAGAACCAGGGCGACTACGGATTGTTCGGCCATATGAGCGAGAAGAAATCACTCCGGGGAGTGCTGCGCGGGCGGATTGGAAGCTTCGCGGATCAGGTCTACCCCATCTACGGACTCTCGAAATTTGCGAAGGCATTCGATGTAGAGGATCCCCTTGGCCCCGCCCTCGAGTGTGCGACCGCCATTTCTGGGGCGCAAGGAAAGTCGGGGCAGTGGTGGTGGCTCTATGATGCGCGAAGCGGCCGGGTGTCCAGCCAGTACCCGGTCTATTCGGTCCACCAGCACGGAATGGCCCCCATGTGTTTGTTTGCTGTTGAGGAAGCGACTGGGCAATCGTTCCGGGATTCCATTTACCGAGGGCTCCGCTGGATTTTCGGCGAGAATGAACTTGGAGTAGAGATGAGAGATTGTGCACGGAACCTCATCTGGAGATGCATTCTTCCGGAGAACAGGCAAGCTAAATTTTGGGAGATGGCGCTGAATTTTATCAGGTCAGCAAATCACGATAAGGAACCGCGGGCTTTAGAGGTCCTTTACGAGCAGCGGCCCTATGAATTTGGCTGGCTGCTGTTCGCATTCGCGAAACACTCTCACAGAGGTTCTCAAGCCAGGCATGTTGAATAAGAGAGCCATTTAGAAGGATCTCCGGTTCGAACCAGGACGCTGAAAAACATGCATTCGAGTAGGACATTCAAGATTCTTACTGTGGTCGGCGCACGGCCTAATTTCATGAAGGCTGCTCCGATCATTGCCGCAATCCGCGAACATAATGAACGCACCAGCGCTTCGCCTCGCCCGGGCAGCGGCCCCGATTCTTGTGTCACCCTGCAGAGCGTACTCGTCCACACTGGCCAACACTATGACGAGGCGATGTCCGACCAATTTTTCGCCGATCTGAACATTCCAAAGCCGGACGTGCACCTGGGGGTAGGTTCCGGCTCTCATGCGTCTCAGACAGCCGAGATCATGAAGCGGTTCGAAGAGGTCTTGTTGCGAGAGATGCCCGACCTTCTGATAGTTGTTGGCGATGTAAATTCAACGCTTGCTTGTGCGTTGGTTGCATCCAAGATTTCATACGATGCCAGCGGCACAAGACCGTTGATCGCTCATGTCGAAGCCGGACTCCGGTCTTTTGACCGCGACATGCCTGAGGAAACGAACCGAATCCTTACGGATCATGTCGCCGACTTGCTTTTTGACCGAGGAGAGCGGGCTGCACAATTTGCGCCAAGAGGGAATCCCGAACGAGAAAGTCCACTTCGTCGGCAACACCATGATTGATTCTCTTATGGCATTTAGGGAGAAAGCCAACAGCTCTCCCATTCTTGGCAAGCTAGGGCTCCGCGATAGCAATTCGCGTCCGGCTGCTTCCAACGGCGTGATGCGCTATGCGCTGCTAACGCTCCATCGGCCATCCAACGTAGATCAACAAGCGAGTCTGCTGAAGGTTTTGAATGGCTTGGAGGAGCTGGCTAGTACATGCCCCATCATCTTTCCGGCCCATCCGAGGACGCAAAAAAGAATTGCCGAATTCGGCCTTGAACGCTTCTTCAGCGCTCGTAATGGCAGCCAGGGAACTAACGCGCCAGGTGCCGCCGTTGCAGACGGCCGCATCCATCTGGTCGATCCCCTCGGGTACTTGGATTTTCTCTGTTTAATGGAGCGGGCTTCGCTTGTTGTGACCGATTCCGGCGGCATCCAGGAAGAAACTACCTGTCTTGGAATCCCCTGTGTCACCATACGCGACAACACCGAACGCCCCATTACCGTTAAAGTCGGTACAAATATTCTTGCGGGCACAAGTGAAACAGGAATTCGGCAGGCCATACGAAAGCAGCTCGAATCGAAAGTTACAGGCCGCGTGCCCGAAAAATGGGACGGCAAAAGCGCACGACGAATTGTCGACGTGATTTGCCAAGTGACTCAGCGGAAAGTCGCACTCGAGAGTTTGCTGAAGTAGAGCCACACGAGCCGCGGAAGCGGCGAAACAAATGACGCGATACGTCATCATCACGCCGGTCAGGGACGAAGAGAAGCACATTGAAGCGACACTTGGGTGTTTGGTCCGCCAGACCGTGTTGCCGACAGAATGGATGATTGTTGATGATGGTTCTACCGACCAAACGGGTGCCATCTTGGATCGGTACGCCGCCCAATATCCGTGGATTCATGTCATTCATCGTCCGAACAGAGGTTTTCGTAAGTCGGGCGGCGGCGTCATGGAAGCTTTTCAAGATGGGTACACCGCTCTTCGGTGCCACGATTGGGAGTTCATCGTAAAGCTCGATGGAGATTTGAGCTTTGCCCCTGAATATTTCGAAAAATGCCTGGGCTACTTCCGGCGTGATCCGGAACTCGGGATCGGCGGCGGTGAAATTCATCACGAGATCTCGGGTGAGCTAAAACTCGAGGCAAACCCTAGCTTCCATGTGCGGGGAGCCACCAAGATATACAGAAGGGCCTGTTGGGTTGCCATCGGGGGGCTTTGGCCAGCACCGGGATGGGACACGATCGATGAAGTCAAGGCCAATATGCTGGGGTGGAAAACCTACACCTTCACGGATCTGCGCCTTCTCCATCATCGATTCACGGGCACCGAAGAGGGGTTGTTGCGCGACCGAGTAAAGCACGGAGTCGCCTGCTACGTTTCCGGCTACCATCCCCTCTTTGTTGCAGCGAGTTGCTTCCGTCGACTTGCTCAGAAGCCTTATGTGATTGGCTCCTTCGGAATGTTGTACGGATATTTGAAGGGTTATCTGAGCCGCCGGCCGCGCGTCGAGGATCGCGCGTACGTCGCATACATCCGAAGCCAGCAGATCAGACGTCTGTGCGGCATGCAGACAATCTGGAGATAGTTTCCAGACCGGAATTTCCAGACTCTACCTATGTGCGGAATCTGCGGAAAACTGATGTTTGAACCGGGTGCGACGGTGTCGCCTGCGCTCGTAAAAGCCATGGCGGACACGATCCATCATCGCGGGCCGGATGACGAGGGTTACTACGTTTCGGGGCCCGTTGGTTTGGGTTTTCGCCGGCTCTCAATCATCGACCTGAACAGCGGCCATCAACCGATCTCCAATGAAGACGGTTCGATCTGGATCGTCTTTAACGGCGAGATTTATAACTATCAAGAACTGCGACAGCTTCTCATAGCCAAGGGCCACGTTCTCCGAACACAGTCTGATACCGAAGTAATCGTCCATCTCTATGAGGAATTTGGACCCCAGTGTCTGGAAAAACTTCGCGGAATGTTCGGATTTGCGATCTGGGACCAAAATACCCGGACACTATTCCTGGCGAGAGATCGAGTTGGAATCAAACCCCTCTACTACCACCTGTCCGAGAAAACGCTGGTCTTTGGGTCCGAAATTAAGGCAATCCTCGCAGATCCTTCGGTCAAGCGAGAGATGGCTCCCGAGTTCATCGACAGGTTCTTGACCTTCCTCTATCTGCCCGGGGAAGAAACGCTCCTCAAAGGAATCCGAAAACTCGCTCCCGGCCATTATCTGCTGAGCCAAGGCGGCAAAACCGTCGTCAAGCAATATTGGGATCTTCACTTTGCCGGGGAACCGCAGAACCGCTCTGTCGAGAATGTCGAAGCGGAATTGGTGGAGCGGTTATCCGAGGCCGTCAAGCTCCACATGATCGCCGACGTGCCTGTAGGCGTCCTGCTGAGTGGCGGGGTGGACTCGACCGGTGTTCTCAGTTTTGCTGGACTCGAGACCGACAAGAAAATCAGCAGCTTTACAATCGGATTCTCAGGCGGCGAAGTCGCCGACGAAAGGCCCTATGCAAGGTTGGCAGCAGAAACATTCGGTAGCCAGCACTATGAGATGACGATTTCAGCGAAGGACTTTGCCGATTTTCTCCCGAAGTATGTATGGCATATGGAAGAGCCGGTATGCGAACCGCCTGCCATTGCCATGTTTTACGTTTCCAAGCTGGCGAAGGACTATGTCAAGGTCCTGCTTTCCGGCGAGGGAGGAGACGAAGCTTTTGCAGGCTACAGCAATTATCGTAACCTGGTTTGGCTGGAGCGCGTGAAGCGCGGGCTTTCCCCCTTCAACACGGCTGCCGCAAAAGGCCTGGCCTTTGCAGATTCGGTCTTCCATCTGCCGCGAGTGGCCAAATACATTCCTCTGATGAAAGACCATTTCCCGGATTATTACTACAGCCGAACCTCGAATCCGCATCGCACCACTGGAAACCGGCTGGGCACTGTATATTCTTCCGAATTTCTCCAGGCCATCAGTCGTGAGCGCTCGCTTGACCCCGTTCGTGCGCTCCAAGCGCATGTCCACGGACAGAATCCGCTTGACGCGATGCTGTATATTGATACGAAGACCTGGTTGCCCGACGATCTCCTGATCAAAGCCGATAAGATGACGATGGCCAACTCGATTGAGCTGCGAGTTCCTCTCTTGGATCACAAGATCCTGGAATTTGCGGCTTCCTTGCCGCCAAGCTTCAAGCTCAGAGGCGCGACCACGAAATTCATCCTGAAAAAGGCGCTGACGAAAAGGATCCCGAAAGAAATCCGCGACAGGAAGAAGACCGGTTTCCCGGTGCCCTACGAAACATGGCTTCGGAAAGACCTGCGAGATCTGGTCTGGGGAATCTTGACAGATCCGAGGACAATCAGCCGAGGTTATTTCCGTAAAGATGCCGTCGAGAATCTGCTCCGGGCAAACTCCAACGGCAGTGATTATTCGAAGGAAGTGTTTTCTCTTTTGAGCCTGGAGTTGTGGCATCGAACTTTTCTGGAGCGGGAGCAAGTTGTCCTTCAGTAGATTCCAGCAGCCTGCAATCAATCTGGCCGCCAAGGTCATTTGGCGCTTGCCGGGTTGTTTTGAGATTGCGCGCCTTCTGGGGCCGTCGTACACCTTGCGTTGCGTGGTTTTCCATAATATTTCGGACTCGGAGAGTCCTTTCACCACTGGAATGAACGTCAGCACGACTCCCAAGAAGTTCGAAGCAGCGCTCGAATTTCTCACTACCTACTACACTCCCGTGTGCTTGGACGATGTACTGGCGGCATCAGCCGGCCGGTCGCTTCCGCCGCGCGCAGCGCTCGTCACATTCGACGACGCCTACGCGTCGGTAGTCGAGATTGCAGCTCCCCTCTGCCGAAAATTTGGCGTACCGGCGGTTTTTTTCATGAATGCCGCGTTTCTTGATAACCAACGGCTGGCGCCAGACAACCTTGTGTGCTATGTAGCCAACACAAAAGGGTTCGAAGCGATAAACGACGCCGCTCGGTCGGTCCGCGGCAACGAGTGCCCTGAATTGCGTTCCCTGTCCGATATTTTTACACGATTCTTTCCTTTGTTAAGCATGTCGGAAAGAAAGGCTTTCCTCGAATCGCTTCGGCGATCGGGCGGAGTCAATGAGAGTGAGCTGGCGAGGGACGCGGGCCTCTACTTGACCACCGAGCAGCTTCGATCACTTGCGTCTTTTAATTTTGAAATTGGAAATCATTCGTATACCCATGTTCATTTCAGGTCTTTGTTGCAGGCGGAACTGCGCGAAGAAGTGGACCGAAATAAGGAAGAATTGGAGAATCGGACGGGGAGAAAAGTGCGGTCATTCAGCCAGCCATACGGTTCATCGAAGGACCTGACGCCGGAACTGGCCCATCATCTCCGAAACTCCGGACACGAAGCCGTTTTTCTGAGCGAGAGCGCGACCAACCGTCGAAGGGCAGACTCCTTTCACTTTGACAGAATCAACAGCCGAGTTGATAGTGTTCACAGTTACTTTCTTGAACTTGAGGTCCTCCCCCGGCTGCGAACGATAAGAAACCGGATGTTTCGCAACTGCGGAAGCCGCTCGGGAGGATCGGCGGTCCTCCATGAGACGCAAATTAAGAATTAAGAAAGCGAATTTCCTTCGCGAGAGCAACAGGAGGTAGTGGCGTGCCTCAGGATCGGAAAACAATGACCCGCGAGGAGTTTCTGCTGCAGATGGATGAAATTCTTGGCCTCGAGCCAGGAACCCTTCGAGGAGATGAAAAGTTGGAAGAATTGGAGAATTGGGATTCCACTACTCTGATCAGCTTAATTCTACTAGCGGACGCCAACAACTCTGTCCCGATTACTCCGGAGCAGGTTGCGGGTTGCTCCACCGTTACTGATCTCCTCCGCCTCGCGAAAGTGGGAGAGGCCGCCTCCCAAACATAGAGTGACTCGCACCAGGTGCTCCCCGCGGAACAAAGTTCCAGAGAACTGAATTCTGAGGCGATTTAATCAGGATCGCCGAATCGCAAGCCCTCCGGCCTGTAGTTAGCCTGTGAGGGAGGGTGTTGTGGCATCAAATATGAATACACTCCAACAAGATATCTTGAAGGCGGTAAGGTATCCGATCGATCCCGCGAATCTCGTCCGCCGGCGCCAAACTCTCAAAAAGGAACTCCTCAAACAGGCGAACCTACTCCAAACAAGAGTGGCAATTCTAGGTGGCTCAACAACCTCGGAAGTTAAGAACATGCTGGAAATTTTTCTTCTAGCGAACGGAATCCAGGCTACGTTCTACGAATCCGGATACAACCGTTACAGCGAGGATGTTCTCTTCGAGAATCCGGAACTTTCGAATTTCAAACCCGACATCGTTTTCATTCACACCTCCTGGCTCAATGTATCGGAATTTCCGGCAATCATGGAATCGGAGGAGGAAGTTCAGACCCGTGTCCGTCAAGAGGTGTCGCGGTTTGAATCCATGTGGAATAAAGTTCAGAAGGACCTTGGCGCACTCATTATCCAGAACAATTTTGATCTGCCGGCCCTCAGACCTCTCGGAAATCTTGAGGCTTGCGAATCTTTCGGCCGCGTAAACTTCCTGTTGAGGCTGAATGCCCAATTCGCAAGCTATGCGAAAAAAAATCCACGCTTCCTGATTAACGACATCCACTATCTTTCCGCGCAAATGGGCTTGGCCGAGTGGTTCAGCCCCACCTACTGGTACAACTTCCACATGGCTTTGAGCCCGGCAGGTACAGTCTCCCTGGCTCAAAACCTTGCCGGGATTATCAAATCGGTTTACGGAAAATCAAAGAAGTGCCTGGTCCTTGATTTGGACAACACTCTTTGGGGCGGAATCGTTGGCGATGACGGAGTGCAAAACCTGATTCTTGGACGGGATCACCCGGTCGGGGAAGCCTTCTTGGATTTCCAGCGATATGTGAAGAGTCTGCAAAAGCGAGGTGTAATCCTCGCGGTTTGTTCGAAAAACGATCCGGAAAATGCTAAAGACGGGTTCTCCCATCCGGATTGCATCTTGAAGGTTGAGGATTTCAGCGCATTCAAAGCGAACTGGAATCCGAAACCGGAGAACATTCGCGAGATCGCGGCTGAGCTGAACATCGGGCTCGACAGCATGGTGTTCGTTGACGATAACCCGGCCGAGAGAGTGCTCGTAGCCGATCAATTGCCCGAGGTGGCCGTCCCTGAATTGGGCTCGAACGTCTCGAGTTTTGCGACCACGCTTGAAAATGAGCGTTATTTTGAAATCGACAAAATCGTTCAGGATGATCTCAACCGCTCAAATTACTACAGCTCGAATGCGCAGCGTGACGCTCTCCAGTCACGCTTCCAAGATTATGGAGAATTCCTCGCTTCGCTCGAGATGACCGCGGAGATCGCGCCATTCTCCCCAGTCTATTTGGAACGGATCACGCAATTAATCAACAAAACCAACCAGTTCAATCTGACCACCCGGCGATATACGATCGCGGAAGTTGAGGCCGCTGCACAAGATCCGGCTTTTATCACTCTTTATGGGCGTCTGGCCGACAAGTTTGGTGACAATGGCCTGGTTTCCGTATTGATCGGGCACGAGGTTAATGGAATGGTTGAGCTGGACATCTGGTTGATGAGCTGTCGCGTGTTGAAACGCGAGATGGAACTGGCCATGTTTGACGCCCTTATCGAGCAATGTCAGGTCCGCGGCATTCGAAAAATCGTGGGAATCTATATTCCTTCCAAGAAAAATGGCATGGTCGCTAGCCATTATGCCGACCTTGGCTTCACTCGAGTAAGCGAATCCTCGCCTAGTCGCGAGGCCTGGCAGTTTGAGATGCCTCGGGACTACGTGACGAGAACTCGCCACATCCGCAGAACTGCGGCAAACCCTGCCGCAGTCGTGAACAGCTGAACCATTCGATACGCTTAGGCTGTCTGCATCCCTCCATGAGCGCGAGGGAGATCCCGAATTCATGAAGCCTCTCGGTTGGCAAATCGAAGTAGATCGTGCGACATCCGTAGAATGGTCGGAGATGCTCGATCTGTTCGATGACGCGAACATCTATCAATCGGCCGCGTATGGCGAAGTTCATTGGGGAGAAAAAAATCTCAGCCGCATCGTCCTCAAGCAGGATGGCGAAGTCCGGGGAATGGCACAGCTCAGAATTGTCCGTCCGATCCCCCTCAAGTTCGGCATGGCGTACCTGCGTTGGGGCCCGCTCTGGGAGCGCCGCGGTTTGCCTTTCGATTCTGAGGTTCCCGTGCTCCTGGCCCGGGCGATCGAGGATGAATACCTGACCAAAAGGAAGCTCTTCCTACGAATTCTGCCTAATGCCTTCGAGGGAACCTCGCGTGCGAAAATGATGCGGGAGGCGTTCTCCCGATTCACCGCCGAGCCTCTCAACGCGGAAAATACTTACCGGACGTTTGTTCTCGATCTCACAGCCTCGCTCGACGAACTGCGGAAGGGCCTCGACAAAAAATGGCGAAACCAGCTTACGCGCTCGGAGAAAAATCAGCTGGAAGTTGTTGTGGGAACAGGGGGCGACGATTACCAGACGTTTTGTAAAATTTATTACCAGATGCGGATGCGGAAATCATTTGAAACCACAGTGAGCGTCGAGGAATTTGGCAAGATCCAAGAAAATTTGCCGGAAGCGCAGCGTATGCGCATTTTGATCTGCAAAGATAAGGGCGTCCCGGTAGCGGGTTTAGTCGCCTCGGCAATGGGCGATTCCGCGATTTATTTGCTGGGAGCCACCAACGACGACGGGTTGACTTCAAAAGGCGCCTATCTCTTGCAGTGGACACTGATCCGTTGGCTCAAGGACCGCGGCGCAAAGTTGTACGACCTGGGAGGCATCGACCCCGATGGAAATCCCGGCGTGTATCATTTTAAGAGTGGATTTTCCGGCGCGGACATTTGTCAGATGAACCCGCTCGTGGCATCGGATAGCGCTCTTTCCTCTGGAATTGTCAAGGCCGGTTTGGCCGTGCAGCGGACACTTCGCGGCTCTTTGAACCCCTCGAATCTGGCCCGGTCGATCAAAGAGCTGGCGACAAGAAATTGATTTCAGCAGATGTCGTCCCCATCCAATTCCATAGATATCTCGGTTGTTGTCGTCGGCTGGAACGCCAAACACTACATGGAGCTGTGCTTGGAAAGTCTGGCCAAAGCCCCGCCCCGACGCAGCATGGAAGTGCTGGTGATCGACAACGCGTCCAGCGACGATTCAGTGGAAATGATCGAAACGAAATTTCCGTGGGTGAAGCTGATTAAGAGCAGCGAAAACCTTGGTTTTGCGAAGGGCAACAACATTGCGATCCGGCAGTGCCGAGGACGCTACATCGCGCTCGTAAATCCGGACGTGATCGTATTCCCCGGCTGCCTGGACGCGCTCGCAGATTTCTTGGATCAAAACCCAAAAGTCGGGAATGTCGGCCCGCGCGTTTTCAATCCCGACATGACCATGCAAAGCACCTGTCGGCGATTCCCCACGCTGTGGAATAACCTTTGTTCGACAACTCGCTTGGAAAGCGTTTTCAAAGGCTCGCGGTTCTTTGCTGGCGAGCACATGTTCTATTTTCCTCATGACCGTACCCTCGCCGTGGATGTGATCGTGGGTTGCTTCTCATTTATTCGTCGAGAGGCTTTTGACGAGGTCGGCTTGCTGGACGAAGACCTTTTCATGTATGGCGATGACGTGGATTGGTGCCGACGCGCGCGGAATGCGGGATGGGAGGTAGTGTTCTATCCCGGTGGGCAGGCGATTCACGATCGAGGGAAAATCACGGCACCATACCCGGTACGCTTTGCCATCGCGCAGCAGCGCTCGATCTTGCGCTACTGGAGGAAGCATCACAGCTTTATGGGAGTGCTGGGAATCCGCGCCATCATGCTATTTCATCACCTACTGCGGTACACGTTTTCACTTTTGTCGAGCTTCGTCCGACCCCAAAAGAGCACGCAAGCAGACATCAAGAAACAGGTTAGCGGTGCCTGCATGCGCGAGCTTCTCTTCGGGAGTGTTCCGCAGAAAGCTTGAAAACTCCCAACAGTTCTCGCCATGGGCATCAGCGATTCCATTTCACGTCTCAAAGATTATTATAGTCGCCACGGCCTGAGTTCGACTTTTCGCCGCGCTGGACTGGGTCTGAAGCACGCTCTCTTTGCGAACCGCATGGTCGTTTTCTATTGTGATTTGCGGGATCGCAATTCACGCGCCGTCGCCATCCCCGACTCCATAAGAATCGATCGCGTGAGGAGCGAGGCGGAACTCGTCCCGCAAGATCTGCGAGACATCACGAGCTTCTGGAATCCCAAGCAGGCCCACCGAAACATCGCGGAGCGATTTGACAGAGGAGCCTCGCTGTGGCTGGTCCGGTCCGGAGAAAATCTCGCCGGCTACGGCTGGACCTTGCAAGGGGGCACCATCGAACCTTATTACTTTCCGTTGGGACCGGGTGACGTACACCTTTTCGACTTCCACGTATTCGTGGGATACCGCGGTCGTGGAGTCAATCCAACTTTGGTCGCCTATATCCTTGGCAACCTGGAAAAGGATTGCAGCGGGCGGGCATTTATCGAAGCGGCCCAGTGGAATCAGGCGCAGTTGGCTTCTCTTAAGAAAACCCCCTTCAGGCGCCTGGGGATGGCCAGAACGATCAAAATTCTTGGCAATAAATATGTCAAGTGGCTTGCTATAAATGACAGCGATTTTGGGCAGGAAATTTCCGAAAGATCGCAAGAAAACACGGAGAATCACGAGAAGAAAGCGCGTGCCAGGGGAGTTGCATGAGCACACATGGCGCTCAAAGTCTCCGCCCTGCAGAAGAGCTGAAGCTCCATCATATCGGTTTCGTTGTGTCGTCCATCCAGGACTGCGCCGAGTCGTTCGCTCAGGGGCTCGGGGCCAGCTGGGACGGCAAGGTCACGTTCGATCCCATCCAAAAGGTCCGGGTGACGTTTTTCGAAGGACGCAGCAGCGCCGACCCGCTAATCGAACTGGTGGAACCCGGCCAGCCCGAATCGCCTGTCTCACGTTTTTTGAAGCACGGAGGCGGCCTGCATCACCTCTGCTACGAAGTAGAGGATTTGGAGTCGCACCTGAATTTCTGTAAGTCCTTCGGCACCATCATCTTACGGCCCCCGGCCCCGGCTGTGGCCTTCGATGGCCGCCGCATCGCCTGGGCCATGACAAAAAAGAAGCTCCTCTTGGAATTCCTGGAGGCCAGACCAACCGGAGCCCAGGAGAAGAAGCAAGCTGCAGGCTAGTTCGCCCCTGTACTAAATCTGCCCCCTGGGCCAGTGGTGGAGAGGGAAGCGGCAGCGTAAAGTGAGCGGTGGAAGTGATTTGCACAGGGGGACCTATCATCATGGCAAGGCTGCTTCGCACCGCAATGTTTTTCACACTTATATTGATGGCCAGACCGCTTTTCGCTGCTTCCGCGCCTGCTGGGGGGCAGTGCCCTGCGAGTTCACCGGTGGCGGGCAACAACACTTGTTTTTTCGTCGCGGCGAGCGGATCGGACTCGAACAGTGGGACAAGCGAAAGCTCCCCATGGGCACATGCACCGGGAATGCCTAACTGCGCAGGCAATTGTCTTGCCCTTCGAAATACCTTCGGGGGTTCGCAGGGCAACTTCGGCCAGCATGTTGTGGGCGTCGGATTCATTTTCCGCGGGGGCGACACTTGGCATTTTGGCGATCCGAGCCAGGTTCCTTACACAGGGGGTACCTATTATAACGGCTGGGGCGGCGGGGCGAATTGCAACTATGAGGGAAACACCTCAGGATGTTTCTATATCGGCGTTGATCAAACTTGGTTCAATTCTTCGGTCTGCGGGTCGTCTTGGTGCCGTCCGATATTTAATGGCGACAACCCTCCCTCGACTTCTGCTGTTGCAAGTTGTGCTTTTCAAACGGGCAGCCAGAATCAGATTATGGTGCTGACAAACGACACACAAAGCTGGGTGTATCTAGATGGGATCGAATTCACTGGCCTCTGTACCAACGACATCGCGAACGCTGGGAACTCTTCCTTTGACGTCTATGTCCTGAATAACGGGCCGGCGAACTCCTCCTATCAGCCCCCCATGATCTTTAAGCGCAACCTTTACTTCCATGGCTGGACGGTGACAACTAACGCGTACAACAACGCTACGTCACAGCCCTGCACGATCCTCGGCGGGGGCAACCAGGAAGCATTGACTCAGACCATCGTTGATGGCTCTGACTCGATACCGGCTGTATGTGCGGCTTCCACATTCCCAAATATTCAGCACTGGGCTGACAATATCTTCCGTTATACAACTCAGATCGTTGCCGGTACGTGCCACGATATCCACGACAATATCTTTGAGCATTTCTATGCCACGATTGGCGGCGCCGGACAGGGCTTGGGGCACGGAAACCTCCTTGAGTGCAACAACGACGGCAATACAGGCCCAGCGGAGGTGATGTACAACAACATCATTCGGCATCAGGATCCGAGTTTTGCAAATTCAGGCGAGGTTTTGATTTGGCGTTGTCCGAACTCGACGCCCGAATACTGGTTCAATAACCTCGTTTACGACGCCGGCGGCGCTTGGGATTACGCCGGGCCTCCGAACTACCCTGGTTGTCCCTTGACCGGTGGTCAGTTCATGTTCAACAACACGCTCGTAGGCACAAACCAGCCTTGCTTTGTCCCGTTGATAGCGGGCGGGGGGACGTACCTCACCGTTTTCAATGAGCATGTAATAGGTGCGTCTTACGATACAGGAACAACCCCCTGCATAGGTGGGCCGTCGAGTGCAACCAACATTCTGATGTCCAATTCCACGGCTACCTCGCAGGGATACACAACCGGGTCATCAGGAACCACCAATTCCAATACGTGCGCTAACGAAAATACAACGCCCTGCGCCCCTACCTCCAATACAAATTCCACCGTCACCACAAACGGGACGAACTTCGCGACCCCGTATTGCAGCGCGATGGCCGCGATGACAGGAGATACATCCATCTCCGTGGACGCCGCGAATGCATGCATGTTTGGGACGACGGACGCCTGCATGTATATCGCAAGCAGCCACACGATGAATTGCCCAGCCCAGCCCGCCGTGGCGCGGCCTGGGACCGTGGCCTGGAACGTGGGGTCGTATCAATTTGCAGGTGCACAGGGTGCGGCCCCCCAACCGCCGACCAATTTGCAAGCGTCAGTTCAATAGGAACCAGACTGGCGTCGTTTTCAAACCGAGGTACGATACGTTACCGGCGATTTCAGATTAGGACCTCCACAGGGGGGCGGCGAACCGGCCGCGTCCCTTGTGAATTTCGTGCGCTCAGGTAGGTTTGGTCTTACGCCCCTGCAGCAAACTGAATTCCCCTTTTCAAATCCGATTACAATCAGCTAGACCTATTCGAGTACGGCATTCTCCAAGGCAGGGATGCCGGCAAACGACTTAAACCATGGTACCTGACCATTTTCGATTTGGAGGCGGTGCCGCCGAATCGACGATTCTGCCCGTGTGGGCAGTGTTTCTGCTAATCGGGGTACTGTTTCTTTTAATACTTCCTCGCCAAAAGGCGATTGTTCCTTTCATTTTGGCCTTTTTCACAATCCCATTCGGACAGGTCGTGGTGCTGGGCGGCTTTCACTTTACAGCATTGCGGGTCCTCATTTTGGCCGGATTGGCAAAGCGACTCATTCCTCAAAGCTCGCCGTCGGAAGGAAAGTTCCCCGGGGGATTCAATGAAATAGACCGCGTGACAGTGTGGTGGCCTATCTGTGCCGTCACAATATTTTGCCTCACATTTATGGAGAAGCAGGCATTCATCAATGCCTTGGGAAACCTCTTGGACATGCTGGGTGGCTTCCTCGTCGTCAGATATTTGATTCCTGATCGGCAAGCCCTGAGACGCGCCGTGAAGACACTGGCTGTGATCTGCGTGATTCAGGGAATCCCCATGATTGGGGAGTACTTCACGAGCGTCAACGTATTCGGTTACTTGGGAGGGGTTTGGATCCATTCGGCGATTAGAGAGGGGAAAGTTCGCGCCGCCGGAACGTTGGGCGCCCTGACAGCCGGCCCGCTTGCCGGCATGCTGATTCCCCTCTTTCTCTGGCTGTGGACGGAGAAGAAGTCGCGGATGGCGGCGTGGGTGGGCCTTGTCGCCGCCACGAGCATGGTGATTACGTCGAATTCGAGTACGTCGTGGATGGCGATGATCGGAAGCTTGGTGGGCCTTGTCTTTTGGCGGCTTCGAAAGAAAATGCGTTTGGTACGCTGGGTGTTTCTATGTACGTTGGTAGCCTTGCATTTGTATATGAAGGCCCCTGTCTGGGCATTGATTGCCCGCATCGACCTGACCGGTTCCTCGTCGGGGTACCAGCGTTACGCCTTACTCGACATGACCATCAAGCATTTCAGCGACTGGTGGCTGATGGGCACTCCGGAATACGTTGAGTGGGGATGGGACAGCTATGACCTCTGCAACCAATTTGTTGCGGTCGCGCTGACGGGCGGTCTGCTTCCCTTGATTCTGTACATTTCGATCTTCAAGCGCGGCTTTGCGGCAATTGGCACGGCCCGGAAGCTTATCGAAGGCGACCGCAGGCAGGAATGGTTTCTTTGGTGCTTAGGGTCAACCCTGTTCGCCACAGTCGTGTCCTACTTTGGCATCAACTCCGGGGCGGTACTGATGATAGCTTTTTTCATCTTAGTGTCCGGTATCTGTGTCGCAGCCTGGGAGGCGAAGCAACCGGCAGAGCACGCGGTACAGGTTCCAGCCCAGGAAAGATTTCCCTCACGTCCCGCAACAGTTGGCGCGTATCTGCCTTTCCGCGAAGCAAAATAAAAGACAACGGGCTCCCATTCTACCTGACACAACCGACGAGCCCTGTGGCTCAGCGATCGAACCGGTAGGAATGACCAAACAAATGGAGATCAAAAAAGAATCATGAGCGACAAGAGTGCGCGCGTGCGTGCGTTATTCAGCTTTCCACTTCGACTGGGCGCGGATCGAATCTGCGGCATCGCCTGGCAGCAGGTAAATGGCTTGGCCGCGGCGGGGACCGATCTGAGCGTCTTCCCTGCTTCCGTTTCCCGCCCTGTTGCGCCCGGTGTGAGAGTTTCCCCCACATTGGAGTGGGGCAATTTCCGGGTGCCGTATAGGCTCGTGGGCACGTTTCGGGCTGCCGCTTGGCACGACCGGATTGTAGCGCGTCGGATTGAGAAAATGGCGGGGCAGATCGACATTATCCATACGTGGCCATTAGGAGCACTCGAGACCCTCAAGACAGCGGCGCGCCTGGGAATTCCGACCGTGCTGGAGCGCCCGAACGCGCACACCGGATTCGCCATGGAAATCGTGCAGAAGGAATGCGACCGGCTCGGTGTTACTCTGCCTCCCGATCATGAACACGCTTTCAATGCCAAGAAGCTTCAGAGAGAGGAAGAGGAATATCAGGTAGCCACGCGCCTGCTCTGCCCCTGCGATTTTGTGGTGCAAACTTTCCTCGACAGAGGTTTCTCCCGCGAAAAACTGGCACGGCATATTTACGGCTATGACGAGAAGGTCTACCACGCCGTCTCCCAGCAATCCGAATCCAAGCGTGGACTGACAATGTTGTTCGTCGGCGTGTGCGCTGTGCGCAAGGGTCTGCACTTTGCGCTTGAGGCGTGGTTAAAGTCGCCTGCTTCGAAAGACGGCACTTTCCTGATCGCAGGAGAGTTCCTGCCGGCGTATCAGGAAAAGCTGGCGGCGATGCTGGCGCACCCGAGCGTCAAGGTGCTGGGGCATCGGAACGACGTGCCGGAACTCATGCGTAAGAGCGACATCCTGGTGCTACCCAGCATTGAAGAGGGATTTGGTTTGGTGATAGCAGAGGCAATCGGCAGCGGATGCGTTCCACTCGCCTCAGAGGCTTGCACGGAGATCTGCAGCCATATGAAGACGGGGCTGATGCACCGTGTGGGAGACGTCGAAGCTCTGACGCACCACATCACGTTGCTGCACGAGGACCGCGCTCTGCTCGAGAGGCTCCGCTCCGCTTGTCTCAGAGCAGCCCCGGAGGTCACGTGGACGGCCGCCGGGCGGATGCTGCTCGAGGTCTACCGCGAGACGATTGCGGCTCACAGAGCGGCTGTACGCAACGAAAGCAGCCGAACTCCTCAGGAAGTCTCCGCAAAATCCTAGAGCGGAAGCTGCTGCAACCCGCTCATCCAGAATCACCATAAAAGACGGCTAATGACTACATCGATTCTGAATCCTGAGGAGCCACCGGCGATCGTGCAGCCGGGACGGAAGGGCGCACAATTGGAACAAGCAAGCGCTGAGCCCAGGGCGTTTTTCAATTCACCGTGGGTGCTGTTTCTTCTGACTATGATTGCGATCATTCCGTTCTGGACCGTGCGATACCCGGTGGTGACGGATTATCCGAATCATCTTGCCAGATGGTTTGTGCTGTTTCATATAAGGGACACCGCCTACCACTTTGCGCAGCTGTACGCGCCGGCGTGGGGCCCGCTTCCTTATGTATCGCCGGACGTTCTGGCTATGGCATTGCAATTTTTTCTTCCGATCGACATCGTCGGCAGACTTATTTTGAGTCTCTGCGTCGTTCTTCCCGCATATGCGACGTATTTTTTCTTGAAAGAGGCTTGTCCGGAGAACGTGGGGCTGGCGAGCTTCGGAATGTTCATGGCCTTGAATCCCAATCTTCAGTTGGGATCGATCAGCAACGAATTTAGCCTCGCGTTTTGCTTGCTGGTAGCTGGTTTGTGGGTGCGATACTGCCGGACTCCTAGAGTGATTACGGCCGTTGGCATCGCCGCCGGCATACTTCTGGTCTATCTCTCACACTTGAGCGGATTCATCATCGCGGGACTGGCGATGGGGGTGTACGCACTGTTTCAAAATCAGCGCTGGAAGAAGCTGGGAACCCTGGCGATGCTTTCGCTTCCGGCCCTGTTGATCTATCTCCGTGACCCGAACCATGGAGGCGGCGGAAACTCTTTCGAATATGGATCCGTTGCGGACAAGCTGAAAGATCTCTTGTTCCCTCTCCGACTCTACACCTCCAAACCCTTAGATCTCGTAGTTGTGGTCGGTCTCGCGTCCCTGGTTTTTCTCTTGTTGAAGAGCAGGCCGAAAGTCATACTGCAGCCAGATTGGCTCAGTGTGGGCGCGATTTGCCTGCTGATCTACTTCCTAGCGCCGGGCAATTACGGGTTAATCGGCTATATTGATACCCGCTTCGTCCCCTTCGCTTATCTGTTCGGATTAGCGGTGTTCCGATTCAATCGGCTCCCCCGCTCTGTGTTGATAGGCTTGACCCTCTTAGTACTGTTTCGCATCGCAACTTGGGAGCGACTCTTCATATCCCAGCAACACGAGCTCGCGGAAATGTCCGCCTCCTTTCAAGCGATTCCGAGAAATGCGAGGGTTTTGCCCCTCGCGCGATTGCCGAATACCGGCGTCATCGGAACTGCTACCATTCATCACTCGGCATATGGCGTAGTCGAGCGTGGATTTCTCGACCCGATGCTTTTCCACCACCCGGGGATCCAGCCGCTACGCCTCGTCGGGTCGCTTTACTGTCCCAACATTCGATGCGACATTGCCGGCGAGCCCACAGCAGATTGGCAGCAGGTGGCAAATTCCTACGACTACTTGTGGGTGAACAACGCCCCGGACATGAAGCCCTTCGCGTCTCGCATCGGGGACGCGGTTTTCTCCAACGACTACGTAACGGTTTATCGAGTCCGGCAAGGAAAGCTCTAATTCACCAGCGGATTGAGGATCATGAAAATAACCCTGGTTTCTCCAACTTATAACGAAGCCGAAAACGTGCCGCGTCTTGCTCGTGAAGTGAGCGCCGCGCTGCGTGGAATCGACTATGAACTGGTGATTGCAGACGACGATTCCCCCGATCGCACGTGGGCCGTTGCTCAAGAACTGGCCGCCCAGGATCCCCACATTCGGGTTTTACACCGGACCGCAAATCGCGGCCTCAGTCCGGCCGTGATCGAAGGATTCGTGTCGTCTTCGAGTGACTATGTCGGAGTCATTGACGCCGACTTGCAGCACGATCCGGCAATCCTCCCGAAGATGATTGCCGCATTGGATGCCGGTGCGGAGATTGCCGTGGGTAGCCGGTACGTAGAAGGCGGAGGAACGGGAACGTGGAACGGCTTCCGGAGGTTTCAGTCCTGGGTTGCTACTAAATTAGCTCGCACCTTTATTGGTGTAGAGCTTACCGATCCGATGGCTGGATATTTCATTTTGCGGCGAGAAGACTTCAATCGGGTTGTTGAGCAACTTGATTCGAGGGGTTTCAAAATTTTGCTGGAGATCGTCGCGAGAGTGGCGCCTTCGAAGCTCGAAGAGGTTCCGTATACATTTCGTTCGCGCGTGGCCGGCCAGTCAAAGCTTTCCTCCAAGGTTGTCCTTCAATACCTGGAACAACTCTGGAAGCTGTCTTCGGTAAGCCGCTACATGTCCGTTCGTTTCATCAAGTTCGCAATCGTTGGCGCGTCGGGAACTATCGTCAATCTGTGCGCCTTTTTGGCTCTTGCCGCACTATGCGGAATACGGGATTGGCGGATTTCCGGAATGGCAACACTTCTCGCGAACCTGACAAACTACCTCTCCAATAATGCATGGACGTTTGTGGATCGCGCGCACGGCGGTTGGTCTCTAATTCGAGGATATATTTCCTATCTTGGGCTTTCTTTAGTCGGGATGCTTGCTTCGATCCTCACTTTCGCGGGCCTTGCGCGCGCTTATCAGGCTTATCTGCACCAACCTCAAGCATCCCAAGAATCCTATATACTTGCCCTTGGGTTCCAACTCGTCGCCATCCTCGTCGGAACTGTTTTCAATTACGAACTGAACAGCCGATTTACGTGGGGCACAAAGGGCAAGAGAGCGCAGAAGCCTCCTGCGCACAAGAGTCTTTCAACGAAGGATGCTGCTACAACGAACAGCGCCGCGCCGCGGGTAAGTTCGCCAGAATATCTCCCTTAAACCAGTTGAGACAATTGTCCCAAACACTGCAAAGCTGACGAATCGAGAGGCTATACTTCGTGAATCCTAGGGTTTCCGTCATTATCCCGACATATGAAAGAGCGGGGAAAGTCGAGACCGCGATTGAAAGTGTCCTGGGCCAGACGGTTTCCGACCTCGAAGTTATTGTGGTGGATGACGGATCAACCGACGGCACGGGGCGGATCCTTCAGGAAAAGTTCGGTGATCGGATCCGTTACTTCACCCAAGCCAACCAAGGCGTCAGTGTGGCGCGCAACCAGGGAATCGGGCAGGCACGGGGTGAATGGATCGCTTTTTTGGACTCGGATGATTACTGGGAGAAGGACAAGCTTGAATGGCAGTTTAAGGCGCTCGAACGATTTAGCCATGAATGCTATGCGTGCTACACCGACACAAGACTATTCAACTACCCAGAAACTCGCACGTTGTTCCAGATGGCTGAGGCGAGCTATCGGCATGAAACGGAGATGGGAATCAACGTGGAGGCGCTCCGGCTACTGGTGCGGCCCGGAGGCGCAGGCATGGTCGTTCACCTTTCCTCTCTGCTTGCGCGCGCTGATGTCCTACGAAAGACGAGAGGTTTCGATCCGCGACTTCGCTACAGCGAAGACAGTGAATTCATGTTTCGCTTGGCCATGCTCACCGGTTTCTGCTACGTCAACCGCCCACTTGTCTGGTTCGACCGATCGCCCGCAGAAATTCGCCATGTCGGCATAAGTGCGGAGTGGAACCGAATGGACTTCTTTCTCCAGGGAAGCCAGCTCAGGCTTGAGGGACTTTTGCGCTTGAGCGACCAGCTGCCCTCAAATATTCGCAAATTGATTCGAGAGCAACTGCGAGGGATCCACAGCGGATGGGCCAATTGGTATTTGGAGACCGGACAGATTGGCAAGGCACGACAAGCCGCTTCCCGAGCGGTCCGCATGGACCCGACATTCAACGTCGCAGTGAAATGGCTGCTGACCTGGGTGAGTCCGCAGCTTGCGCTCCAAACAGTGCGCCAGCACCAGGAAAGAACGAAGGAATCGTCTGGAATCGTCTGAAGGAAGTTATGGTCACTCCATCTTCGTCAGGGTCGGTTCCTGTGATGGCCGGCAACGTCGCTGCTGACACGAGTGACGGTCCGGAGCTGTGTCCTGTTTGTGGCCAACCGGGTGCGAAGGATTGGCTGCAAGCCCCCGATCGGTTTCACGGACGCCAACAGATATACACACTTGTTCGCTGTCCAGCATGTTCGCTCGTTTGGCTCCGCCATCCACCGAATCCCATCGAAATGCACCATCATTACACAGATGCATATCACAAGCTGATCTCTGCGGCGGGGGAGGATTCCCAAAGTCGCTGGGGATTCCGCAAGGAGGCAATCGCGCAATTCAAGCAATCGGGAGCGCTCTTGGACTTAGGCTGCAGCTCCGGATCGTTCTTGGAATTCATGCGCAGTGAATCCTGGAGGCTTTACGGAATCGAGATGTCCCCTGATTGCGCGACAAAAGCGGAGGCGAAAAGTGGGGCCCAGGTATTTGTGGGGAATATTCTTGACGCACCATTTCCCAGCGAATCGTTCGACGTGATCACGTGTTTTGACGTACTCGAACATCTCCACGAGCCCCGGCGGGTGATGGCGAAGGTGGCAGAGTGGCTTAAACCGGGCGGGATCTTTTATGTTCTTGTTCCTAACGTCGATTCGGCCGAGGGGCGTGTGTTTGGAAGCTACTGGCATGGCCTGGAGCTGCCTCGGCACCTGTTCCACTACTCGCCAGCATCGCTCAAGTTCCTTGCCGAATCGGTGGGACTCCGGGAGGTGTCGCTCCAAACGCGGCGGAATCCGGCCGTGGGGACCAGCCTACGCTATGTGTGGGATGACGTTTTCCGCGCGGCGGGTATTCGACGAACCCCGATAGCGTACCGACGGGAAGCACGCCTCCCTTGGAGGGCAGCACGCAAAGTTGTTCGCATGACCGCACTGCGGTTACTTCTGGCCTTGGCCCCTCTGGTAGGTGGCGGCGAATCCATTCATGCGGCTTTCGCAAAGGGCGCTCGGTAGCCGCGGGCTACGATGTAAGGCATTTGAACGGCGGGCGCGTCTTGAAGTCCGACTGCGCCGGGATAAATTGCTTCCGGCGTCCCAAAATCTTCCTTTGAAGTGAAACACCAAGTGACAACAGTCGTTCCATCTTTGCCCGGGCTGGAGCAGATCGATGGGCAAGCTCCATCCGCGCGAAAAGTGCGAGGCACAGATCGGCACTCAACTTTCTCGACAGTCATACTGCCCATCGTTCTTTTGGTCGCGTACCTCTCCCAATGTGTCTGGTTCATCCGATCGCAATCGTTCACCTTCGATGAACCGACCGACATCTTAGCGGGACTTGAACTATGGCGGACGGGGCAATACAGCGGTGGACAAGCCATGAACGATCACCCTCCGCTCGCGCGGCTGTTATGCACTCTTCCGGCATTAAATTCCAGATACCAAGTTGGTGAAAAGTTCGCGCCCAATATCGAATCCTTGGCCTGGCATAATTCAGATTTCGACTCTTTCCGTCTCTTCTTGCCCAGCCCCGAAGCAATAGCTTGGCGAACTCGTTTGGTGGACGCGATCTTGGGTGCCGTTCTGGGTTTGCTGCTCTGGGCGGCTGCTCGTTCGCTATATTCGACTCACGCAGCCAATTTCGTTCTTGCGCTCTTCGCTTTTTCGCCTTCACTAATCGCCCATTTCTCTTTGGGAGCCACGAATGACGGCGTAATGGCATTGATGTTTTTTGCCACGGTTCTCCAGCTCTATCGCTGGCAGAGAAATCCAACTTGGTTTCAAACGGCACTGCTGGGAGTCTTGTTGGGCGGATTGCTTCTTGCGAAAGGATCTGCGGTCCCGTTCTTCGGCTTGGAGATCCTTCTGATGCTAGTCCTCAAACACGACACCGTTTCGATTCGACCTTCCGAATGGAACTGGAGACCAGCGCTGCTTGCGTTGCTCATTTCGTTTTTGGTTATTTGGGGAGCGTATCGGTTCCATGTTTCAAAGGTCACGCTCGCAACGAGCGACATACAAGTCCGCGTCGCGATTCCTGGACGGCCAGATCCGATCGTCCGGCAATCTACGCGCCTTCACCAAGTTACCTTGCCGGTTCCGGCTCTTGAATTTCTGCAGGGCGTCGTCTATCAAGTAAGGCACGCAGAAGGAGGTCATTACGGATTTCTACTAGGCCATCGGTACATTGGGGGGGAAAAACTGTTCTTTCCGACAGTGATTCTCTTTAAATGGCCCACAATCGTCCTTTTGCTTTTCGTGGCAGCCACGGGACTAGTGTTCCTGCGCCGTCCTCCATTTTCCTGGGGTATCGCTCTATGGGCTGCTTTCCCAGTTCTGTATTTCCTGCTCGCAATCTTCGCCAAGCTCAATCTCGGGGAACGTCTTATTTTGGCCGTTTACCCATTTGCTTTGCTCCTTTGCGGAAGCCTTTGGCAGTTCACAAGAGACCGGCGGGCCGTGCTGGTTCTCCTCCTCTGCGCGCTAACCGTTCACGTGGTGGATGTGATGCGCTATGCGCCGGACAATCTCTCCTACTTCAATCTCTTCGTCCGCCCGGCGAATAGCTATAAAATTCTGAGCGATAGCAATGTCGATTGGGGCGAAGGCCTGATCGCACTGCGCGACTATCAGCAGGCTCATCCGCGCGTTCCGATTCACCTGGCCTACTTCGGCAGCGTTGCCCCGGCGGTGTACGGCGTGCAGGCCGCACCACTGATGCCCCACGAGCACGTTTCGGGAACAGTCATTGTCAGCGCGACTTTTCTCACTGGGCAAACCCTCCCCGACCCCAATAGCTATCATTGGGTGCTGCAATATCCGGTCAAAACGATCCTGAATCACAGCTTGTATGTTTTTGAGGTGCCCGATCAAACACATGCGCCGTGAGCGAATGCGGCGTTTTGGGGCATGTGTCGGCAGTGAAGCGTAAACGGATAACCGGAAATCAACATGCGAGAAGGCAAGAAAAACCTGTAAGTCCATTTTAGGAAGTCTAACGCAAAGCGGCTTCAGACTACGGTATCGAAAGGATAGACGTGAAGGCTCAATGAGCGATCATCCACTTATCTCGGTCATCATCCCAACATATAATCGAACTCAGCAGACGATCGCAGCCATCGAGAGCGTTCTCGCGCAGACGTATCCAAACTTCGAGATCATAGTTGTGGATGATGGTTCCACGGACGGCTCAGGCGAGGTGATTCAACGATTCGTCAGCCAGAGTACAAATGGCAATCATCAAATATTTATCTTGGGCCAGCCGAATCAGGGTGCAAGCGTTGCCCGAAACACTGGAATCGCAAGAGCGCGGGGGGAATATATTGCATTTCTGGATTCAGATGACATTTGGCTTCCGGAAAAACTCGAATGGCAGATGCGAGCGCTCGATCAATTTAAGAATGAGTGTGGCGCCTGCGTCACGGACGCTCGCTTGGTGAATCAGTTGGGTATGGACATTGACAGTAGTTTTCGATTGCATGGAAAGCATTTTGACCAAACGATTGGAATCGATCGCGATGCTGTAAAGTCGATTGCTAGGTCGTTTTGTGGCGTTTGGCTGTCAACCCTGCTCGTGCGAGCCGACTTGGTCCGGCAAATCGGTGGGTTCAGTACGGATATTTCCTTCGTGGAAGATCGCGATATTCATTTTCGCTTGTCGCTCGTCACTTCGATAGCCTATGTAAATAAGCCACTCGTCCTGACCGACCGAACGCCTTCTCCCCCTGGTTCGACGTGCCGGCCTTGGGACAATCACGAATTGCAATTTCGGCAGCAGCAACACATGCTCGAGAAGTGGCTTGGAATCGCTTTCTCATTGCCACCGGACGTGCGCAGTACAATAAAGCGAGCTTTAGGGGCCCTTTATTCGCATGAAGCGAACTGGCATTTGGAAAATGCGCGATACCCCGAGGCACGCGCGGCCGTCTCCAAGGCTGTGAAGAATAAAGTCACTGTCGGGACGGCGGCCAAGTGGGCATTGACATGGCTCGTACCGGCCTTTGCAAGAAGAATGACACCCAAAACAAGACTGATTGGGGCCGACGGTCACTCATCCTGAATTTCTTCTGCTTAAAATGACTGCTGCTTAGATGTGTGTGGTGCCCCCCATATTCGTCGGTAGTGCACCGAGGCCAGACTGTTCCGACCGACAAACTGCCTAGCGCTTCGACAATTTGAATGGATCTAGCCAAAATTTACGGCCATAGCAAAATGACACTTGACCGACTTCTGCGCGGTGGTTCCCTCAGAGCCAAAGCGACCCGCGGCGCCGCATTCCTGGGTGGTGGGAATGTCGCTGAGCAGGCTACTCGATTTGCTCGCAATATGCTGCTTACGCGGCTGCTGGCGCCAAGTGCGTTTGGGGCAATGGCAATCGTCATGTCCTCTGCAGCCATCGTGGGGGCTTTGACCGAAGTGGGACTCAGGGCGGCGGTTGTCCAAAACCCCAGGGGAGGGGAGAAGGCGTATTTCGACGCTGGATGGTGGATGGGGTTGGGGCGCTCCCTCGGGATGTACATCATCATATTCGCCATGGCTCCCTTGGTAGCTCATTTCTACGGAAACGGAGAACTATCTGCCTTGCTTCGAGTGACGCTTCTTGGCAGCCTTTTCGACGGTGCGATGAGCCCTCGTTCGATCCTTCTGCAGAAGGAGATGAAATTCGGGCGTTGGATGGCAATCAGCAACGGAGGCGCCGTCTGCGGAGTCGTTCTGACGGTAATTCTTAGCTTTGTCCTTCGAGATGTTTGGGCGCTGGCCATTGGGTATTGCAGCGAAAACATCTTCCGTTGTCTTTTGTCCTACATTTTATGCCCAGGCTTGCCGTCTCTCGCATTCGACCGCCTTGCTGCGCGGGAACTTTTTAAGTATTCAAGGGCGGCATTTGGGCTTTCGTTCTTAAATCTAATTTTCGCGCGCACAGACATCTTTGTATTGGGAAAGCTATATTCGCCTACTACATTGGGGTTATACGCTATGGCTGTAGCTCTAGTTCAGACTCCCTCAAGTTTCCTCACAACTATGTTGGGGCAAACGCTTTTTCCCGCATTTGCACACATCCAGGATAATCAGGATCGTGTGAACCGAATCCTGATTGAGGTGACTTCCTGGCTCATTCTGCTGGGGCTGCCATGCGTTGCCGTCATCTTTCTATGCGGGCACTCTTTACTTTCGGTGGCTTATGGAGCTCGATATATGACAGGGGCTGCGCCACTGGCAGTCGCCGCGGTCGTGGTGTTCTTGAATGTGGTGAACGTCGCAATCACGTGTGCGTTTTCGGGGATAGGTCGGCCGGAGCTGCATCGCCGCGCAGTCGCCGCCTCCGCGATCGTGATGATGGTCGTGATCTATCCTTCCTGCAGGTTGTTCGGAGTTGTGGGAGGCCAAATCGCAGCCTTGGTCGCGATAAGTGTTAGCTACCTCCTCCAAGTCACCCGAATGTGCGGGCTCACGGGACTGAATCTGCTTCGATACGGAAGAGCCTTTGTGCCGGCGATACTTGTATCCGGCGGGCTTCTTACCGTCGGGTTCGGCGCTCGCTACCTCGGTTTGGCGACCAGGCCTGTCCCCAACATCGCACTAGGGGCGGGTGCATGTGTTATCGCCTATGCTCTGTGTGTGCCTGCCATGCTAAGGATGAGGCAGGACCGTGAAGGGGGCTTGTAGGTATTAGAATTTCTGCCTTCCAGGAGTGAACCCAGATTCTGAAGTGATGCCGACGGTGGCTTTTGTCCTGATGTTTTACGCCCCTTCCACAATTCCAAATAGAAAACCCACTCGGTCATGATTTACAAATTGGATCCGTTAGGCGATGCGAGATGGCAAGTTCTTGTGGATCGCCATCCGAATGCCTCAGTGTTTCACTCAACCGGGTGGCTCGAGGCTGTTCGCCGGACGTATGGATACAAGCCCGTTGTATTCACTACTTCTTCGCCGACGCATGACCTGACAAATGGGATGCTGTTCTGCCGTATTCGGAGCTGGCTGACAGGGCGGCGGATGGTTTCACTTCCATTTTCGGATTATTGCGAACCGTTGTGCGATCCGGATGAATTCGAAGCCCTGATTCACTATCTTCAGACGTCGTTGGATCACCAGGATTGGAAGTTTCTGGAAATTCGTTTAATCGATGGTCGCCTGTCCACTGGGTCAAGAAAAGCCGGATTTCGAGTCAAAGATAAGCACCTGCTGCATCGGGTGAGCCTGCTGCCCTCTACGACTACTTTATTTGAAAGTTTCCACAAGGACTCCATTCAGCGCCGAGTGCGTCGCGCCGAGTGCGCAGGTGTTGCCGAGCGCGTAGGCAGATCGGAGCCAATACTAAAGGATTTTTATTCGCTGTGCCTGATGACCCGACAACGCCAAAATCTTCCGCCACAGCCGTACAAATGGTTCCAGAATTTGGTTCAGTCCATGGGCGAATCTCTTCAGATCCGGATTGCTTACAAAGACGAGACTCCGATCGCTTCGATTTTAACCCTGCGATTCCGGGACACCGTTTACTACAAGTATGGATGCTCTAACGCCCGGTTCAACAATCTTGGCGCCACGCCCTTCCTCCTCTGGCGAGCAATCAGCGACGCAAAAATCAACGGCGCAACGCAGTTTGATCTTGGGCGGACGGAATTGAACAATGCCGGCCTCATCGCATTCAAGAACAAGTGGGTACCAGAGATTCAAACGTTAACGTACTGGAAATTCCCAGGCACTCTCACTGATGGGATTGAACTAGATTGGAAATTAAGAGTGATGAAAGGCGTATTTTCATTGATGCCGAGCCGCTTGCTGACAGCAACAGGCAGATTCCTGTATCCCCATATCGGGTGATTCAGGTCCAGCTTTCCGTACAAACTACAGAACTAAATTGAGCTCTTATTAACCACTACTGGCTACCTTATGTGGATGTTGTAATCCACTTCGAACGGGAGTTTCTGAAGGGTCGCGAGCAAGTACGCGTTAAAGCCCGCAACTAGCGCCGTAATCGAATCGAGGCAAATCCCCTGTTAGGAGCTGAAAAGGTGCACCATCCCAATCACGGCCTGGACTGTTATTGCGAAGACCCGCTGGCATTTTTCCCCCGTGTATTGAAGAAGCTGTACAGCTTCTGGATCAGCGGCACTTATCCCTTCGCATCCAAGGGAAAGAATCTGGATTTCCATTACTCGAGTCACTTGGACCGAAGACGCGCCGGCCGAATCAGGTTGGGCAATTCCGTATCCCTTAGAAATGGCGCCTGGCTCAACCCCGCCAGCGACGATGCGAAAGGAGAACCGCTGATCGTCATCGAGGATAATTGTGCGATTGGTGACCACACAATCATCTCGGCCAAAAATGGCGTCCACATCGAGCGCGACACTCTTGTCGCTCAATGGGCCCTGATCGTGGATCACAACCATGCGTATGAGGACGTAACGACACCCATTCGTGAGCAGGGAATTACGGAGGGCGGCAGAATCCGAATCGGCCAAGGGTGCTGGATCGCGCGCGGGGCCGCAATTCTGTGTCCCAAAGGGAATCTGACCATTGGCCGGAATTGCGTGATCGCGGCGAATTCCGTTGTCACCCGCAGCATTCCGGATTACTCGCTCGTCGCCGGGTTGCCCGCGCGAATCATAAGGCAGTACGATCCGAACACGAAGACTTGGCGGATGGGGCGCTTTCGGGCGTAATCAAATGGAACTATTACATTACGGGTCGGAATTCACCCTGAGACAGCGGTTGCAGGCATCTTTTTCGAATTTTCGGAATGCATCCGCATGATATCCGGCGGAGACGGCCTCTTCTCTCTGCGCCAGAAGACGTTCTTAATCACCGGGGGAACTCGGGGCATCGGACTGGCCATATCGCTCCGCTTTGCGAGGTCGGGCGCTACGGTCATCGCAAATTACCTTCGCGATGAAAAGTCTGCGAAGCAATTAGAGTCAGTCGCTGCCGAGGAACGATTGGCCATTGCGCTGTGTCGCGCGGATTTAACGAGCGACAAGGGGCTTGAAGAGGTTGGCCGGGTAGTACAGGAAAAAGCCCCACAGCTTTCCGGGTTGGTCCATTGCGCGGCTACGGGAATCCACCGTCCGATTGAGGAGCTCACGGAGCGCCACTTCGATTGGACGATTAACCTAAACGCGCGCGCCTTTTTCCGGCTCGTCAAATCTTTGGCGGCGCGTTTTTCTAAGGGATCGAGCATTGTGGCGGTCAGTTCCTGGGGAGCACTGCGTGCCCTGCCGCACTATACCTTGGTTGGCGCCTCCAAGGGAGGGCTCGAGGCACTGGCGCGACACTTCGCCGCCGAACTTGCGCCCCGAGGGATCCGGGTCAACATTTTGACGGCTGGCGCGGTGCTGACCGATGCCTGGAAAGCGATGCCCGATAGCGAGGCCCGCATTGCCGAAACCATCCGGCGAACGCCTGCTGGCCGGCTGGTCACTGCTGATGAAGTGGCATACGGGGCGCAATTCCTGTGTTCGGATGCGGCCGCCGGTGTCATCGGCCATACACTTGTCGTTGATGGAGGCGCAGGAATCGTTGGCTAAGCTTTAGACGTGAAAGGTTTTGGCCCCAAGTAGCTTGCTTGAACGGGGCCAAAGTTTCTCTAGCGCGTTTTGGCAGGAACCCGGTACCATATCACCCGCCAGCCTGATGTTTGTATGTCCAACCAGGACGACTGTTCGGGAGCGGGCCATTTAACTGAGGCAGGAAAGGGAGCAAATGACTGATACGAATTACATCTTGAACAAAGTCCAGGAGGCCTTCAAAGCCACCTTTGATATCGACCCGAAGTCGGTGACTCTGGAGACCAAGGCGGAAGACGTGTCTGGCTGGGATTCTGTTGGGCATTTGTCTCTCGCGGCTAACCTGGAAGAGGCCTTTGGGATCAGCCTGGATGTGGACGATTTGATGGAAATGGAAAGTGTCAGCCAGATTGTCCGCATCATCGACGCGAAACTCTCCACGAAAGTCTGAAGTGACTCCTATACTCGATTCCAATTTTGTGGCGCGATTGATCAAGCGCCTCGGCCCAGGTTCGCACCTAATCGATGCAGCCACAGGGCGCACCATATCCGCCGGGGATTTACCGTGGCTGATTGCGGCGTACGGCGCGTCTATGCGGTCTGCTGGTTTGACCCAAGGCGATCGAGTGCTCATCGGTTGCACGCTTTCTCTTCCCAGCGCTCTGGTTTATTTGGGAGCGATCTATGCGGGTCTTGTGGCGGTGCCCGTGGATGAGCGCGCCGCGAGAGAGTCAGGAGCGATGCTGATCGAGGCGACAGGCGCCAAAGCGGTGTGGACCGAGACAGGTGTTCGAGGGAAATGGACCCAGGAGCGGTCCGTTCTCTGCCTACAGGGCGAGCTGGCCAATGAGACCTCCCAGATTGATCGGCCCGCGACGTGCGCAGCCTCGGACCTCGCCGCTTTGATGGCCACCTCCGGTTCTACGGGTGTTCCCCGTTTCATCATGGTCACCCACGGGAACCTGATTGCGAATACCGAGGCAATCATCCGGAGCCAGGGATTGGGCGCCGATGAAAGGGCGATGGTCATTCTTCCGGTCAGCTATTGTTTTGGTGCGAGCGTGATGCACACTCATCTTTATCAGGGCGGCGGCGTGGTTTTCGACCGCCGCTTTATGTTCCCCGACAAGGTTCTTGAGGCTATGGGTCAATTCGGTTGTACCACTTTCGCTGGCGTGCCGACTGTTTACAACGTGCTCCTTCGACGATCGAATATTCGCCGCATCCGGATTGACAGTTTGAGGCGCTTTCTCCAAGCCGGAGGAGGCTTGGCTCCGCAAAGAGTCCGAGAAATGCGCGAGGCCTTTCCGCAGGTGAGGTTTTACGTGATGTACGGGCAAACTGAAGCAACTGCACGGATTTCGTGTATGGAACCCGAACGTTGGGATGAGAAGCCAGGAAGTGTAGGCCGCCCGCTGGACAACCTGGTCGTCTCGATCGTGGATGAACACGGAAATCCGCTGCCGGCTGGACAAATCGGCGAATTGATCGTAAAGGGGCCTTCGATCTGCTCCGGGTATCTGAACAATCCGGAAGAAACGCGGCGCGTCTTCCAAAACGGATGGCTGCGGACCGGCGATTTGGCTCGCATGGATGAGGAAGGCTATCTTTGGATCGAGGGACGCAAGGGAGCATTTCTGAAAATGCGCGGAGTGCGCGTCAGCTTTCCGGAGGTGGAAGCAAAAGTCGCAGCCATTCCCGGCGTATACGAATGTGTTGCTCGCGCGACGCGTCACCCTGAAGCAGGAGAAGCCCTGGTGTTGTACGTCGTGCCCGATCCCGGAGTGGCAATCGGACTGGAAGAAGTTCGCCGCCAGCTTCCTCCCCACTGGACGATCGACTCAGTTCATTTCGTGGCTGAATTACCCAAGACTTCTTCCGGAAAAATAGCTGCCTCATCATTTCCCACATAGAAGACAGACCTACGTGCAGCCGTTTGAAGAAAAAATAGATCGGCTTCTCTCGATGCCTCCCTACGGTCAGCCTCCTGAGGAGAGGCAGGCGGGCCTTCTGGACATCCTGAAGGACGAGCTCGACTACGCGTGCCAGCGGCATGCGGGTTACAAGAATTATGTTGAACACTGGCCAATCGACTTACGATCCGCTGCTCGGGTTGCTGACCTCCCTTATCTCCCCGTGGGAATTCTGAAAGCGAATCCTCCTTTGTCCTTTGTGGATCGCGAGGAGATAAAGAGGACTTTGACGTCGAGCGCAACGACATCTCAAATGCCGAGCCGGGTCGTGCTGGATGCGCCGACAGCTCGGCGCATGACGAAGGGAACCGCCACAATTGTTCGAGATTTTATCGGTCCGTCCCGAAGGCCCTACTTGGTTGTGGACACGCCGAGCATTCGCGGAGACGGGGGCGATATGGGAGCCCGGGGGGCGGCGATTCAAGGGTTGCAGCCGTTCGCGAGCGAAACTACCCATTGCTTGGCGGTGAGCGAGCAAGGCGAGTTGTTACTGGACCGGGCCAAGTTGAATGAATTCGCCGAACGCCACAAGGATGCGGAGTTGCTGGTGTACGGATTCACTTTTATTCTCTGGAACCATTTGGTGAAACCACTGACGGCCGAAGGCATCTGTCTGGATTTGCCGAAGGCTCGGATCCTGCATAGCGGCGGCTGGAAGCGTTTGCAGGATCAAGCCGTTGAAAAATCTGTCTTCAATGAACAGTTGGCTCGGGTTTTCGGGTGTTCACCGGACCGCATCACAGATTTCTATGGCATGGTGGAGACCGTGGGAGTCATATATCCCGATTGCACCGCTGGGAATAAACACGGACCCGTGTTTGGCGACGTGATTGTGCGAAATCCGCTCACCCTCGAGCCGGTCGCGCCGGGTGAGCACGGGATTGTTCAGGTTTGCAGTATTTTGCCGACGAGCTTCCCAGGCCACTTGCTTCTCACGGAGGATATGGCCCAAGTCCTCGATTACGATGGTTGCCCTTGTGGGAGGCGCGGAATCAGTTTCCGATTTGCGGGACGTGTTCCCAAGGCCGAGCTGCGGGGCTGCGGGAATCTCGAGATTAAACGATCGCCGGTGAATTGAATGTGGACGACCTCCATGGCCGAGCTGACTCAAGCTGTTCAATCTCCTGCGGAGATTTCTGCGGCCGCCGCCAGACTGCGTCAGGTGGTTTCGAACGAGGAGATTTCACCGGACGAAGTGATGACCATTTTTGAATCTTGGGCCAAAAATCTGGACGCGCGCGAACTCGACGACTTGCCCGGGATTCCTTTCCTTCGGATGTGGCTCAGACGGGGGACCCTGGAACCGATCATTGCCCGCGAGCTCGGGACCAATGCGTTGCACGGCGGCTGGACGGAATATGGCCGTGCCAAGTGCAGGGCGTTCCCCTTGGGTGTTGTGGGTCACTGGCCTGCTGGCAACGTGGAAATCCAGCCGATCTTGTCCATGACTTGCGGGCTTCTCGGTGGAAACGCAGCCTTAGTGCGCATTCCGAGCGGGCTTGTCGATCTCACGCGCATTTTGATGAAGAAGTTGGTGGAATGCGACCCGGGCGGAAGATTGACCCGGCGGATATTCATGGCTGCGTTCGAGCATGGCCGGCAAGACCTTCAGGAAGCGATGGCTCAGGTTGTGGACGGAGCGATGATTTGGGGCGGAGAGGAGGCCGTTTTGCAGATTCGCGCCTTGCCTTTCCCGCACTGGGCAAGGATCGTAGTTTTCGGGCCGAGGATATCCGTCGCAGCAATGGATGCCGGAGCATGGGGCAATCCCGACGAGCAAAAGGCTTGGTGCCTGCGTATGGCGCGCGACGTTTGGCAATTTGACCAGCAAGCATGTTCTTCACCCCAAGTGTTATTCCTCGAAAGGGGAGCGGGGCTTTCAACGGCCCAATTTCTCTCGAATTTGAAGCGAGCTTTTGAATCCGAGAACCAAGCCCATCCGCGGCGAACGATCCCAGCCGCACTGACTTCAACGATCTGCCAGGCCCGCGCCTCTTGGCTGCTGAATGATGCCGACAATGAAGCCATCTTTCCGTCGGCTCCGGAATGGACAATTCTTGTCGGCTCGGGATCTGACATCCCCAAACCTGTGCAAGGCAAGACGTTGACAGTGCTGGAAGTGGACGATTTGTTTGAGGCCGTCTCCAAGTGGGACGGGAACGTGCAGACATTGGGTTTGGGCATGGCGAACGCGGAAAAAGAAAAGGAAGTCGCTTTGCTAGCTGGAAGAAAAGGTGTCGACCGGATCGTCAAGCTGGGACGCATGCATGTTTTCGTTCCGCCGTGGGACGGAGTTGACCTGATCCGGCCCATGGTCCGGATGGTACGTCACGTCAGCTCGACAGATTAAATGCAGAATTAAAGGGAACCCCCATGATTACGGAAACAAATGCATTTTTAAAAGGATTGGAATCCAAGGCCAAGACATTTGTCCCCGCCGCACGGGCCACAATCGAGGCCAATTCGGAGCTTTGTTCTTGGCTCCTCGATCCGCTCGCCCGCTGGACGCAAGCAGCCTATGGCGACCGCGCATTCGAGGATGCTGCGAAAGGCTACGCCAAGTATTGCCTGGGGGTATGGAAGTCCCAGCAACAGTATGAGAAAGCCGGACGGTACACGCCCGAGTCCATGCCCTAGCTCGTCTCGGAAGTTTACGAAGACGAAGGATACATGGTTCCGTACATGTGGGCTGCGATTTTGATCTATCCGTTCTGGCCCTCGATGGTCAGCCACATCGCAATGTACCGGGACGATTTTGTGAAATGCCTGCCGCCCAAAGCGAACCTTCTCGAGCTGGCATCTGGGCATGGAGTCATGGGCCTTCTGGCAGCCGAGACAAGACCTGACATCCAGGTGAAAGGGTTTGATATCAGCCCGCCGGCAGTGGCGGTGTCAAATAAGCTGCTCGGAGTTTCTGGACACAGCAATCATGTCTCTTTCGAAGTTAAAAACGCCCTCAAATTGGACCTTGCAGGAGCTCCGGGAACGTATCAGGGAATCATTTCCGCGATGCTGGCCGAACACTTGGAGGATCCGCGTCCTCTTTTTCAAGTGATTGCTCATCACCTGGCCGATGACGGGCTTGTCTTTTTCAGCACGGCACTGGAGTCGGCCCAGCGGGATCACACTTATGAATTCCATCGTGAAAGTGACCCGATCAAGATGGCCGAAGAGGTCGGCCTTCGGGTCACCAAGTTGATCTCGGACGCGGGCAACCCGGTTCCCGGCGGCCGCTTCCTCCCTCGCGCCCTGGCCATGATTCTGCGCAAACGCTGAGATGGCCTTGGAAAATTCAATTTGCAGAGACAATTATGAGCAGCGATCGAATTGACGTTTCAAGTGAAGCCGTCATCAGCATGAACTTTGAAGAGGTAAAACAGCACCTGAAACAGCGCTTCCCGATGCTCATGGTGGATCGCGTTCTGGAGCTAGAACCCGGGAAGCGCATCAAGACTCTCAAAAACGTGGCAGGGAATGAAATTCAATTTCTGGGGCACTTTTCCGATTATGCGATTATGCCCGGGACTCTCATGATCGAGGCGATTGGCCAGAGCGCCTCCCTTCTTTTTAGCCACACCACAGGGAAAGGCATGGACCAAAAAGAGTTCATGGCGCTTGCAGCCGTAAACGAGATGCGTTTTCTAGTGCCGGTGCTGCCGGGCGACACCATAACGATGGAAGTAAACGTGTTGAAGATGACCCCGGAGGCCGCCTTGGTGGAAGGAGTCGCCCGCGTGGGAGAAACAGTAGTAACCCGAGGCAAGTTGAGTTTTGCGCGGAAGATTGTGTGAATAGGAGGGACCGGGCGAGTCAGGTCTCGACAATAGGCTCATTGCGGAAAATGACCTGAGCGTGAACGAGCCAGGTGCGAGGAAGACATTGGGCAAATAGTGGCAAGAAACTTCCCAAATTTGGCGAAACGATGCGGCTCCCTTCAAGATGTAAAGACTACCGGGCATCCTCCCTGTCTAAATGCCGTCATATCAGTAAGATACGCACCGACAGGATTGGACCAGTCCGGCACCGATCACATGCCTTGGTAGCCGGAGTGCACACATTTTCACGACGCCTGCCAGTTGTCTTAATGGCGGTAGCTTGCCAAGCTTCCCGGGCCTTCAGAACAAAGCTCATCGCTTTCATTGCCTATCTAGACGCTTCAGAAATTAACGCATGACTTCATCGATGTTGAAGGCGCCGAGCGAACCGCATCTTTGTGACGGAACGGTGGGATCAGATCGCTCATTGGGACAAGATTCGAATGCGCGCCCTTCACCTCGTTTGTCACTCAGGGGAATGGGTTCTTTTATTGTTGACGTAGGGACCCAATCCGCGGGCTTTTTGGCTACGCTGCGGAATTCAAGGATTCTTCGACGATGGCAGGGTTTCTACCTAAATCAAATTCGCCGGGTTTGGAATCATCTCCCCGATTCCGTACGCCACCGGTCCCTGGGCCGTGCATGTGGAAGGCATCTGCATGCCTTGGTTCGTCTGCGCGCCGAGAGGAAACAATACTTTGCCACTTTTTTCCTTCGGAACCGGCCGGAACTGGAATTAATGCGGTGTCTTGCGGAGAAGAGAGCACACGGGTCTTCGTTAACAATTGCGGTATTGGCTTGTAGCAAGGGTGCTGAGGTTTATTCGGTCGCGTGGACAATCCGCTCTGCCCGCCCGGATCTACAACTCCGCATCCAGGCGGTTGACATTTCGCAGGAAATTCTTGGTTTCGCCGAAAGAGGAGTCTATTCGCTTGCCAGAGACACTGATTCCAGTCCATCGAGCAACCAAAGCCTCACAGATTTGGGCGGTGTGGTTTGGAACACCGATCGGGACCAAAACGCCTGGATCTTTGAGCGTATGACTAAGGAAGAAATGAACGAAATGTTTGAGCTGGACGGCGATCAAGCGAGGGTCAAGCCCTGGCTCAAGGAGGGAATCACTTGGCAGTGTGGCGATGCCAGTGATCTGCGCCTCATCGACCCTCTAGGCCCTCAGGACATCGTGGTGGCAAACCGATTTCTCTGCCATATGAAGCCTGAGCCTGCAGAAAAGTGCCTCCGTAACATCGCACGATTCGTCAAACCCGGCGGCCACCTATTCGTCTCCGGAGTCGACCTGAACGTACGGACAAAGGTCGCGCGGGAATTGCGCTTGAAGCCAGTCACGGATCTGATGAGGGAGATTCACGACGGTGATCCGTCTATCAGAAGTGGGTGGCCTTTGGAATATTGGGGGTTGGAATCATTCGACGATGACCGGCCTGACCGTTGGATTCGTTACGCTTCAGTCTTTCAGATCGGCGACGCGCTCTGACCGGTTAGTTATCCTCGTCCGGAAAGGAGCAATGGCATGAAAGGTGTAATCCTCGCAGGTGGCACCGGCAGCCGACTGAATCCTCTCACCCGAGTCACAAACAAACACCTGTTGCCGATTTATGACAAGCCGATGGTGCACTATCCCATCCAGACGCTGGTGAATGTAGGCATACATGAGATCCTGCTTGTGACGGGCGGCAAGAATGCTGGCGATTTTCTTCGGCTGTTGGGCAATGGGCGCGATTTCGGGCTCAAACATATCAATTATACGTATCAGGAAGGGGAGGGCGGGATCGCGCAAGCATTGAGCCTGGCCGAGTATTTTGCCGCAGGGGAAGCAATCTGCGTGATCCTCGGAGACAATATCATCGAGAAAAATATTTGCCATGCCGTGGAAGAGTTCAGCGCCCACCCCGAAGGTGCAAAGATTCTTCTGAAGGAAGTACCGGACGCCCACCGGTTTGGGGTGGCGGAAATTCGTGGCGCTCAGGTGGTGGGAATTGAAGAAAAACCAAAGTTTCCAAAGTCCAGTTATGCGGTAGTCGGAATCTATCTTTACGACGCAACAGTCTTCGAAAAAATCCGCCGTTTGAAACCCTCCGGCCGAGGGGAGCTCGAAATCACTGACGTGAATAACTTCTATATCGAAGAAGGTAAACTTACATATGACATTTTAGACGGCTGGTGGACCGACGCCGGCACATTTGATTCTTTGTTGCGCGCAAACAACCTCGTGGCTGAGACTGGCGCAAACAGGCTGCCCAGCTATGCGAATGCGAAAGCAGTTTTAACCAGGGCACAATAGAGTGAAGCTCTTCATCACTGGTGGTGCTGGATTTATCGGTTCGCATTTTATTCGTCTGGTATTGTCGCTCGGCGTAGGCCATCGCGTCATTTGCTACGACAAACTTACTTACGCCGGAAACTTGGCGAACCTCGATTCGGTCGCGGATGATCCGAATTACCGCTTTGTGCGGGGCGACATTTGCAACGCCTCGGCCGTCGAGGACGCCATGCGCGGGTGTGACGCTGTTGTTCATTTTGCCGCGGAATCGCACGTGGATCGCAGCATATACGAACCTTCCTGTGCCATTCAGACGAATGTGACCGGTACATTTAACCTGCTGCAGCTAGCAAGGAAGTTACACGTCGAGCGGTTCGTTCACATCTCGACCGATGAAGTCTATGGAGACATGGCCGCGGAAGAGTTTGCGAGTGAAGACTCACCGCTGTGCCCGAGCAGTCCGTATTCGGCTTCCAAGGCAGCGGCTGATCTTCTCGTGCTCTCCTACGTCCGCACGTATAATTTTCCGGCGCTCATCACACGATCCTCGAACAATTACGGGCCCTGTCAGTTCCCGGAAAAGTTTCTTCCGCTCATGATCACGAATGCCCTTGACGACAAGCCATTACCGGTCTACGGCGACGGCAGGCAGCAACGGGACTGGTTGCATGTGGAGGACAACTGCCGCGGTGTGCTGGCCGTGCTCCAGAACGGCCGCGTGGGCGAGGTATACAACATCGGTGGGCAACACATCGAAGAAAACGTGGCCATCGCGCGCCGCGTGCTCCAGTTAACAAATAAATCCGGTTCCCTCCTCACGTACGTGAAAGATCGGCCGGGCCACGATCGCCGTTACGCGCTTCGATGTGAGAAGATTGATCGAGAACTCGCGTGGACGCCTAGAATTCCGTTTGACGATGGGCTCCGGCAAAACATTGATTGGTATGCCGCGAATCGAGCTTGGCTGCAACTCATTCGCGACGGCGAGTATCTTCGCTATTACGACAAATACTACACTCGCCGGGACTCCAACCTTCGTGCCATAGAACGCGCTGAAGCCGAGAGTTCCAATTGACGCGTACGGTTTCTTCCGACTTTTCAACCCGATGTTCAGAGCTGCGAAGCCAACAATTTTACTGACCGGCAAAAGCGGACAAGTAGGCCGTCAATTACTGCACCTGCTGCCCCAGCTGGGTGAGGTACATGCATATGACCGCCGACAGATGGATTTGTCGAAACCCGATGAAATTCGCTCGGCAATCCGCAGCGTTCGGCCTACGTTAATTGTGAATGCGGCAGCCTATACTGCTGTGGATTTAGCGGAATCCCAGGAAGCCGAAGCGCGCTCCGTGAATGCCGAGGCCCCCGCAGTGATGGCCAAAGAGGCCAAAAACATCGGGGCTACGTTAGTCCATTATTCGACTGATTACATATTTAATGGTATGAAAGGAGTTCCTTACGAAGAAAGCGACGAGCCATGTCCGCAAAATGCGTACGGGCGGACCAAGCTTGAAGGCGAGCAGGCGATTCAAGAGTCAGGCGTCGCGCACCTCATCTTTCGCACGGCCTGGGTCTACGGATTCGAAGGGAGAAATTTCCTGCTCACGATCTTACGGCTCGCCACACAGAATCAAAAGCTAAGAGTCGTCTGCGATCAGATCGGCGCGCCAACCTTTTGCGGCGAAATCGCCAATGCCACAACAAGGATTTTGTTTCAACTGCTTCGGGAAAGCGAGGGCCTTGCTCGTTTAGCAGACGTCAGCGGCATCTATCATATGACTGCCGCAGGAGAGGCGAGTTGGCACGCATTTGCGGAAGCGATCCTTGAAGAAACCGCGAACTCCAGGCCATCAGCACCGTGGTTTGCGGCCGCCACCAACAATTTGCCGCTGATCGCCGACCAAGTAATCCCCATCCCTTCGGCATCTTACCCAACACCTGCACGACGGCCCGCGTATTCGGTTCTTTCAAACAGCCGTCTGGCTCGGGCATTCTCTGTAGAACTGCCTGGTTGGCGAACACAGCTTCATTCCGTATTTGTTAGCTAGCGAGTAGAATGACAAAGCTCTTAAATCCGGAACATTCGTCAGTAGCAGCGCATGACGCAAGCGAACCTGCCGCCGAATCAAATGGTGCGGATAAGACCCCGTATCAACTATGGCTCGTGTTGACTCTAATTGTGCTAGCGAGCTTTGCCGTACGGATCGCTGCATTATTGCACTGGGGTACGGGCGCCATCGAATCGGAGGGCGCAGAGTATACAAGAATTGCCCAGAACCTCCGTAACGGCGTTGGATACGTTGGAATCGTCAGTCCCGGTCCTCAAGTCGTCTTTCCACCCCTTTTTCCGCTGCTGATCGCGGCAGCCTCTTTTCTGATCCACAACTTTGAATGGGCCGGGCGAATGGTCTCGCTTGTTCTAGGAGGCCTTCTTCCCTTGCCGGTATTTGGTATGGCATCACGCATATTTAACCGGCGCGTGGGCCTCATTGCCGCGGCGTTGGTCGTACTGCATCCTGTTTTAGTCAATTTGTCCTTCGCTGTCTTGTCAGAAGCGCCGTACACAACGCTGTTTCTGGTAGCCGCCTACGCCGTCGTTCGCGCATTGGATCACCCTTCAACGAGGTCCTGGTCCCTGGTGGGCGCGGCATTCGGCCTTGCCTATCTCACTCGACAAGAGGCTACTGCTGCGTTAGCGATTTCTGTGCTCTTTGGATTCTTGGTCGCTAAAGCGGGCAGTGCCGTCAAGTGCAAGCGAGCTGCAGCCGCGCTCGCAATGTTTTTCGTACTGGCTTTGCCTGAAGTCATGTTTATCTACAGGGCGACCGGTAAGGTGCTTTTGGAGGGGAAAAGCACGCAATTTTTCGCTCTTGGCGAACGCATCTTGGTAGCAGAAAAGAGTTCCGAGTTGCCGTCACCTAACGGGGAGCTCGACGCGCCTTCCTCTGCGCCTGATGTAGCGTCCTGGGAACCTTGGCAAGCAAAATGGGCGTTCTATGCTATCGACGCCAACCTAAACATGACTGGGGTGGCTATGCGTCCCCAAGCTCAGGTAGTTCGCGAAACGCACATCGCCCCTAAGCAACTCCTTGGGTTCCTCGCCAAAGGCATACGTTTGGCTATACCAAACTTATTGGAATCGTTCTCACAGAAATGGTTTGGGGCACCATTGTTGCCGGCGCTGGCTCTGCTGGGCGCTTTCGGCCGGCCCTGGCGAGGACCCCGGGCTTCGACCCGGCTCTTCGTGTTGTTGGTTTCGGTCGCGCCCGTGATAGCGACCTTTTCTGCGTTTTGGACTCAGACCAGATACTACTTCGTTCTCGTCCCGTTTTTGTTGATCTGGGCCGCAAATGGTCTTTATGAGATCGGTCTGTGGGCCCAAGAATCTAGTGCCGCCGCGGGATGGAGGATCGTGGCAAGCCCCGCAGTGTCTCAGGTCGTCATCCCGGCACTGATAGGATTGCTCGTAGTCGTCACGCCTCTCAAGGCAATCAGAAGCCCACAATTCATCTTTGCGGAGGGTTCACCCTCCAACCAAGTCAAAAAAGAGTTGGGCTTGTGGATCGGACACCAGCAAAAAGGTCCGGTCCGCCTCATCGACCTGGGCATACCCGTGGCCTTTCACGCGAACGCGCTTTGGGTGAAATTCCCTTACTGCAGCGCCGACGTGGCGCTTCGTTTCCTCGATGCCTCAAATGTGGATTACGTCGTGCTGCGCCGAGGGAGTACCTTTACAAAGTATTACGAGAGCTGGATAGCACAAGGCATTCCTGATTCTCGAGCGGAGCTCCTGCACATTTCTCCGAGCGTCGACGCTCAATACGTGGTATACCGCTGGCATCCGGCGAGTTAACGTGTCCCTGCTGCAGTAGCTCCGAGACCATCCTCGCACATAGGTTCGGCTAATAGCCCGGAGGCGGAATATGATTAACAACAAACGGATCGTGGTGGTAATGCCCGCCTATAATGCGGCTAAGACCCTCGAGCAGACCGTGCGTGAAGTGCCTGAGGCCGTGGATCTGGTTCTTGTTGTCGATGACCACAGCGGTGACGAAACCGTACGCGTTGCGCAGAATCTCGGCTTGAAGGTGTTTGCGCATGACAAAAACTACGGCTACGGTCGTAACCAACAGACTTGCTACCGTGAAGCTTTGCTGGCCGGAGCGGAAATCGTAGTCATGGTTCACCCCGATTATCAGTACACGCCGTTGCTGGTCACCGCCATGGCCAGCATGATTGCCTATGGCGTTTATGATGTGGTCCTGGGCTCCAGGATCATCGGGGGTGGCGCGTTGAAGGGGAAAATGCCCCTTTACAAGTACGTGGCGAACAGAATCCTCACGGCCTTCCAGAACGTTTTAACCGGCGCAAAATTATCCGAATACCATACGGGCTTCCGCGCCTTCTCCAGAGAAGTGCTATTGAAACTGCCGCTTCTGGAGAACTCCGACGATTTCGTGTTTGACAATCAGATGCTGACTCAGTGCATGCATTTCAGTTTCCGCATCGGGGAGGTATCGTGCCCCACCAAATACTTTGAAGAGGCGTCGTCGATCAACTTCCGCAGAAGCGTGAAATACGGACTGGGTGTTCTTTGGAATACGCTATGCTTCGCTCTGCAACGCTTTAACGTAATGCACTTCCGTGCGTACGACCCCAAGGGAAGAAAACTCGACTGGGATTACTACGGGCTGGCGAGCTTCGCCGACCCGGGACACACTGGCCAAGATGATCTGCAGTCCTCTGGCGAAGAGCGCCTTCGATTGGGCGACGCTTCATCAAGATAGACCAGCATCTATGTATGTCCTGACATACAAGAACAACCCAACTGGGGTATTGCGTTATGCGAATCGGGCCTTCGCGACACTGGAGCGTGTCTCTAGCCACAAGACCGCGATGTGTCTGCTCGTGATGGCTTTGACGATGGGGACCCGGATCGCGCTGCTTCCTAGGATTCCTATTCCACAGCCGTACGTGACTGATGAATTTAGTTATCTACTCGGGGCAGAGACGTTCGCATCGGGCCGCCTGACCAACCCGCCGCACCTCATGTGGGAGCACTTCGAAACATTTCAAGAGCTCATGCAGCCGACCTATATGAGTAAGTACCCCCCCGGTCAGGCGCTGTTTTTGGCGATGGGATGGAAGCTGTTCGGGCATCCCTGGTATGGGGTCCTGGTTAGCTACGGACTCTTCAGCGCTTGCTTGTGCTGGATGCTTCAACAGTGGGTACCACCCGTTTACGCCGTTCTGGGTAGCGCAATCACATTTGCAAAGGTCTCAATTCTCGGGTACTGGATGAACTCCTATTGGGGAGGTGCCGTTGCGGCCATTGGTGGCTGTCTACTGTTGGGGGCGCTTCCACGACTAGCACAGAGGAAGGTGAAATCGAGGGACGTTGTTCCCGCGGCAATTGGGATTGTGTTACTCAGTAACACACGACCGTATGAGGGGCTCGTCATGATTGCCGCTGCTATTTTGGCGCTCCTGTTTTGGAGGAAGCGACGGAAACAAAGTTTAGCCGAACTGGTTTCGGTTCGGTGCCTGCTTCCTTTACTCCTCGTTTGCGGAACGGGCGCGCTGCTGGACGGCTACTACGATTACCGAGTCACTGGGAATGCGTTCCTTATGCCTTACAAAGTTTACATGCAGCAATATCAAGTGGCCTCGCCGTGGATTGTTCTTCCGGCGAGCCCGGCTCCAGCCTACCGCCACCTCGCTATTGAGAATACGTGGCACGAACAGAACGTAGAATTTCAAAAAATCAGATCGAATCCACTCCTCAACATGAAGGCCTTACTTGTCATTCTGGGCTTCTACTGCTCTTGGCTCTACGTGTTCCCCGTGGCTCTCGGAACCTTACTGTCCCGCAGCGATCGGTTTTTGATAGCGGCGGCTATTTGCATTTGCGTCTGGTGCGGGCTCTTCATTGAGAGTCCACAAGCCCCACATTACGTTGCGGGGAGCGTAGGGTTGTTACCAGTTTTGGCAGTGTACGGCCTCAGGTGGCTGAGGGTGATTGGCGAAAGTTTTGGTCCCGTTCTCGTGCTAACACTCGCGGCCCTTTTGTGCCTGCAAGGAAGGGCTTCAGACCGTGGGCAATCCTGGGAGGTCAAGCGCCACGTTGTGTCCCCGCGGATGACCGCTACGGAAGAGGCGATGAAACAGGGCGGTCGACATTTGATTCTGGTTCGATACTCCCCCGACCATGTCGACAAAAGCGACGAATGCATTTACAACAGTGCGGACATTGATGCTTCGCAGATTGTTTGGGCTCGCGATATGGGCGAGGCGAAAAATCGCGAGTTGATTGACTACTACCAGGGGAACCGCAAAGTATGGCTCTACCAGCCGGAGATGGACCCAATCACGCTGGTTCCCTATGAATCCCTGAGCCGGTGACGCCCTCCAGCGGGCACATCTGCCGTACGGCCTCCACCAAGCACCCAACGTACTACTACCGGACCCACAGCTTGTGGTCAGACCAGCTTGCGAGATGCGATTCTCGCATTGGGCAGATCATTGTAAACTTCAGATGCCTAACTTTCAGAAACCTATCAAAGAATTCAACCCGCAGCCGGGTCTGACTTTTGTGCCGTTGTGGCGGCCCAGCGATATATGTGCGACTCTGATCGCACCTCCGCATGGGTCAGTGAGTGATCGAGGGGGCCGAGGGCCGGAATGAAGCCGAGTCGTGTGGGAGATGCAATTTGGAAATGAGCGAAACCCTCATCGACCCAACAAGAAGCCGTGAGCTCCCGCCGCCTGTCACCGGCGTTTGGGAGGCTCCCCTTGCTCCCTTTCTTGAAAGGCATTCCGTCTTTTTATGCCTGTGCTTCGTTGTGATTGCGTGTACCCGCATCATCTCGAGCTACAGTGCGCTGAGTCTTACCGTTGACGAACCGTGGAGCCTAGCTAGCGGTATGGGATATCTGGCGCGGCACTCTTATCAAATCGAACCGGTGCACCCTCCACTTTCGCGAATGATGGTGGCATTAGGGCCCTATCTCATAGGCGCCAAGCCAAGTGGGGCTACCTACCCGGGACTCGAGGGAATCAATATAATAGCTCAATCGAAAAATCCGAATCGCACGATCTTCCTGATGCGATTGGGGACTCTTCCGTTTTTTATTCTCGCTTGCTTCGTGGTCTACCGTTGGGGGCTGATTTTCGGGAGGCCGCTTGCCGTCATGGCTCTCGCGCTCTTTACACTGTTACCCGGGGTCCTAGCAGATGCAGGGCTCGCCACGACTGACAGTGCCCTAGGTGCCACAGTCGGCGCAGCTTTTCTAGCCGCCATCCTGTGGTCAGAACGCCCATCATTTTTTAATGCTGCAATCATGGGACTGGCTTTAGCCACGGCATGCCTCTCAAAATTTTCCGCCCTAGGTTACATACCCGCCGCTAGTTTTTTCGTACTCGCGTCCTACGTCGCCGTTCGCGGACGTCGCTTCGGTGCTCTACGTGAATGGGCCAGGCAACGCGCGACGACCTTCCTTTTTGCCATGATTATCATGGCAGTGGTAATTTGGGCCGTCTATCTTTTCTCACTCGGGAGATTCCAAACACATGGTATTGACATTCGCTTGCCTGCCCCCGAGTTTTTCGAAGGCATCCGCGGGACCTTGCATCACGCACGCATCGGGCATCCAGCTTTTTTTCTGGGCCAATTCCGATGGAAAGGGTGGTGGTATTACTTCCCACTTGTATTGATCCTGAAGCTGCCCATCGCCCTTTTGATCTTGTCAGCCACAGGACTGTGGGTATGCGTGAGGAGACGTGCTAACTCTTCGTATTTGATGCCGCTCGCCTTCAGCGCAGGAATTCTGCTACCGGCCATGGCAGGACGTATCGATATTGGGATCCGCCATATCGAACCAATTTACATCGGACTGTCGCTAGTCGCAGCGCTGGGACTTAAACATATGATTCAATGGGCCCGCACCGGGCTGAATTCAGCTTTGACCGCTGGCGTCCTAATGGGGTGGATCGTGATGTCAGTCGCAGCGAAGCATCCCGACTATCTGGCCTACTTCAACGCATTCGCCGGCGGGGCTCCTGAAAAACTTGTAGTGGACTCAAATTACGACTGGGGACAGGATCTGGTTCTCTTGGCCGCGCGTCTACATGGCCTCGGCATCCATGAATTCTCCATGGCCTCTGTCGACGGTGTTTCGGGCACCGCCATTGGCGTGCATGAACTTCCGCATTATGAATACCTCCAGGCATGGTATGGCCTACCTGCGATTAAAGATTTGAATGTTTGCAGTCCTTCGCCAGGGTGGAATGTACTCAGCCCAACCGTAATGAAATCCTGGAGTCGTTGGCCCGGTATCAGATGGAGCCGCCCGGACGGTACGACGCCTTGGTTTGAACAAATCGCTCCAACGGAGCGCGTGGGCCCACTCCTCCTGTATAACGTTCCTGCCAATTCGAAGCTAAATTGTAAACAATAGCGTTGTTCGCGGATGGCTCCGTGTGAAAGAAGCATGAAATGAACACGCAATTTTTATGGATGGCATCACTACTGTGGCCTATGCCAGCCGCAGGAATATCGGCCGCTCGTCGAGCAGTCGGAGACGCTCATGATCGTGGATACCGCTCTCCGGGAGCGTGAGGCAACGCGCCATCCGATCCGGGTAGGCATGGTTGGGGCCGGTGCATCGGGTCGCGCTATTGCCTTACAGCTTGGAACACCGGTACCCGGGATTCGGCTCGCCGCGATTGCCAATCGGACGCCAGAACATGCGGAAAGGGCATTCCGAGAGGCCGCGGTTACGGCGTGGCGTCGAGCAACAAGTGCTCGGGAGGCAGAAACAACGATTACTCACGGGCTTCCGGTGTTGACTGATGATCCTTCTGTCCTGACTTCCTGTGATGCCATCGATCTGATAATCGAGGTTACAGGGACCATCGAAAGTGCAGCGCGTGTAGCTCTCGACGCCTTTGATCACGGCAAGCATGTGGTCCTCGTGAATGCGGAACTCGATTCGTGCCTCGGTCCGATTCTGAAAGTGAAGGCAGACCAGGCTGGAGTTGTCCTTACGCACACGGACGGAGATGAACCAGGGGTGGCCATGACACTCCTCCGCTATCTCCGATCAGTGGGGCTTCGCCCGGTGGCCGCCGGCAACCTGAAGGGCATGGTCGACTATTACCGGACCCCCGAGACCCAAAGGGCATTTGCGAAGAAGCGTGGCCTGGATGCCAAGAAGGTCACTTCTTTTGCGGATGCCACAAAGCTTTCCATGGAGGCGACCGTCTTGGCCAACGCGACTGGCTTCCAGGTTGGCCGCCGTGGGATGTATGGCCCCACGTGCAAGGAAGTTCGGGAGATGGGCAACCTGCTGCCCGCTGACCAGATGCTTACCACTGGGCTCGTGGATTACGCCCTCGGAGCGGCGCCTTATACAGGTGCGTTCGTCATTGTCCACGAAGACTCCTCGCTCAAAAAAGCCCAGTTGGCCTATTACAAGCTCGGTGACGGTCCCTTTTACGTTTTCTATACTCCATTTCACTTGCCTCACGTTCAGATTGCCTCGACCATCGGCCGTGCGGTAATGAACCACGATGCGACGGTGGCTCCCATCGGCGGTCCCGTTTGCGAGGTGGTCACCGTTGCCAAACGTGATCTCAACGCCGGCGAGCGCCTCGACGGAATCGGCGGCTTCTGCGCCTACGGGCTCATCGAGAACGTGGCTGCGGCTCGCGCCATGGCTGCCGTGCCCATTGGACTCTCCGAAGGTTGCGTGCTCACGCGCAACATTCCAAAGGACGAGGTGATCTGCCTGCAGGACGTGCTCTTACCGGGCGACCGGCTAGGCGACACCCTATGGCGCGAGCAGGCGACGCGCTGGGCGCTTCCCTTGCCTGCATCCTTGCAATCCGCGCCTCAGGTGGTTCGCTGAAGCGTTGGCGGCCGGAAGATACGGAAGACATGCCTGACTCACTTGCAGCGCAGCGGGTTTTAATCACCGGAGCCAACGGCTTTATCGGCTCGCATTTGTGCGCTCGCTTGCGCCGCGAAGGCGCGGAGGTACATGCCGTCTACCGGTCGCGGCCTCCCGAAGGTGCAGACCATCTGCGTTGGTGGCAAGCCGACGTTTCCAATTTGGCTGAGGTTAGGAAACTGTTTCGCGAGATCAAGCCGGAGCTGGTCTTTCACCTGGCGAGCCACGTTAAGGGCGCGCCCGATCTCGAACATGTGCTGCCCACGTTTCAGTGCAATTTGCAGAGCACTGTCAACCTGCTCGTTCTGGGAATGGAATCCGGCTGCCGCCGCATCGTTCTCACCGGCTCTCTGGCGGAGCCTGAGCCGGGCAACGGGGAGTCTTTTCCAGCGGCTCCGTACGCCGCCGCCAAATGGGCCAGCAGCGGATATGCTCGCATGTTTCACGCACTTTATCAGACGCCCGTGGTCATCGCCCGTGTTTTCATGGTCTACGGGCCGGCCCAAAAGGACCTGACCAAACTGATTCCTTACGTCACGCTCAGCTCGCTCCAAGGCAAGAGACCCAAGATCACCAGCGGGCAGCGCTTGGTGGACTGGATCTATGTGTCGGACGTGGTGGACGGATTCTTGTCGCTGGCGCAAACCCCGGGTTTGGAGGGCGCGACATTAGACCTCGGCTCCGGGTCCCTAGTTTCCATCCGCGAGATTGTGGAACAGGTCACCCGACTCACCGCCACCGGCGTTGACGCGGATTTCGGCGCCCTACCCAATCGACCGCTCGAACCTACGCGGATGGCCAGGGTCGCGGAAACCACTGAAAAGACCGGGTGGAGGCCTCTAACCGGCTTGAACGAGGGTTTGCAACGGACCGTAGACTGGTACCTTCGGCATGGGAATAAGGTTATCTAGGTTTATCGGTCTAAACGCCGCAGACTAAAATTTACAACGGGAAGGATCCATGGAGAAAATCGCTATTCTGGGCTCAGGAATGGCGGGGTTGGGCGCTGCCCATCGGCTGCATGAAGAGGGCGTTCCCACGGTCGTTTACGACAAAAACGCCTACTATGGCGGCCACACCGCTTCGTTCCAGCATGCAGGCGGGTTCATCTTCGATGAAGGCCCCCACGTGTCGTTTACCAAGCATGAGCGCCTGCAAAATCTTTTTGCGGACAGCGTGGACCAGAAATACGAGGTGATTCGCTCCCGCCCCAATAACTACTGGAAGGGTTCGTGGATCAAGCATCCCGCTATCTGCAATCTCTACGGGCTGCCCAACGACCTGGTGGTTAATGTTCTTCGCGATTTCATCCAATCTTTGAATGAGCAGCAGAATCCCATTACCAATTACGCCGATTGGTTGATCGCCAGCTACGGCAAGACCTTCGCCGAAACCTTCCCCATGGAATACGGCTGGAAGTACCACACCACCACGGCCGACAACATGAGCACCGATTGGCTCGGCCCTCGGCTTTACAGGCCGAAGCTCGAGGAAGTGCTGCTGGGAGCGATTTCGCCCGAGACTCCTGACGTGCACTACGTTACGTTTGTCCGTTATCCGTCGCATAACGGCTTTGTTTCTTATCTGAGTCTGCTTCCGAAGATCACCCAACTGGAGCTGGGTCACGAAGTAGTGCAGGTGAATCCCCAAAAGCAGGAGCTGCACTTCGCCAATGGCGCCATGGCCGGTTACGACGCGCTAGTCTCCTCTATGCCTTTGCCGGAATTGATTCCCATGATCGTGGGAGTACCGCCGGATGTGCTGTCGGCGGCCAAAAAACTGGCCTGCACCAGCTGCCTTATGATCAACGTCGGCGTCAATCGCGCGGACCTCTCCGAGGGCCAGTGGACTTATTACTACGACCGCGACGTCTGCTTCACCCGGCTCAGTTTCCCGCACATGTTCTCGCCTCATGTCGTTCCTCCCGGCTGCGGCAGCATTCAGGCGGAGATCTATTATTCGCAGAAGTATCGTCCTCTCGAGGGAGCTCCCGCGGATTATGTTGCGCCAGTTCTCGCCGATCTCAAGCGCACTGGTGTTCTCCGCGAGGAAGACGAAATCCTGCACACCAACATCCACGTCAGCCGCTACGCCCAGGTCATTTTCGACTTGGAACGCGCCGACGCTTTGGCCACCGTGCACGGATATCTGGACGACATCGGCATTGCCTACTGCGGCCGCTACGGAGACTGGCTCTACATCTGGACCGACGAAGCCTTCATCAGCGGAGAAAACGCCGCCCAGAAAGCTCTGGAACGCGTGGCGACCAGGAAGAGCGCTTAGGATTGGAAATTCCACGGATGGACCATAGTTCCACTGCGGCTATTTGTCGCTTCTGTAGGAGTCCGTTGCGACACACTTTTGTGAACCTGGGCATGTCGCCTCTGTGCGAAAGCTATTTGCAGGCGGAGGAACTGAACCAGATGGAGGCGTTCTACCCGCTCCACGTGTTCGTGTGCGACAAATGTTTCCTCGTTCAGCTCGAGGAATACGTCAGCCCGGAGCGCATCTTCAGCGAATACGCCTACTTTTCCTCGTACTCAAATAGCTGGCTCGATCATTGCCGCCGCTACACGGACCAGATGATCGAGAGATTCGGGCTGGGCGCACGGCATCTGGTGGTCGAGCTCGCTAGCAACGACGGATACCTTCTGCAATTCTTCGTCCAGAAGAAAGTCCCCGTGCTGGGCGTTGAGCCCGCCGCCAACGTCGCCAAACTGGCCGTCGAGCGGGGCGTCCCCACGCTGGTGCAGTTCTTCGGCACGCGGTTAGCGGAGGAGATGGTCCGTGGCGGCCAGCAGGCGGACCTATTGCTGGGCAACAATGTACTGGCGCAGGTGCCCGATCTTTGCGACTTCGTCGCCGGCATGAAAATTCTGCTCAAGCCGCAGGGCGTACTCACCCTCGAGTTCCCGCACCTGCTGCGGTTGATGGAAGGTCGTCAGTTTGACACGATCTACCACGAACATTTCTCGTACTTTTCTTTCCTTGCCGCCGAACCGATTTTCGAAGCGCACGGCTTGGTGCTCTTCGACGTCGAAGAGTTGCCCACGCATGGCGGCTCACTGCGCATCTATGGCCGTCACAAGGAGGACGCCTCCAAACCCGTCTCCTCCCGCATTACGCAGCTGAAGGCGCGCGAACAAGCCGCAGGACTTCTGGAACTCGGCACCTACCGTTCGTTTGCGGAGAGCGTTCGGCAGGCCAAGCGCGACCTTTTGCGCTGCTTGATTGAAGCCAAACAGCAGCGCAAGTCCATCGTCGGCTATGGTGCGCCCGGGAAAGGCAATACCCTGCTGAACTACTGCGGAATCGGCACCGATTTCCTCGATTACTCCGTCGATCGTAATCCTTACAAGCAAGGAAAGTTTACCCCGGGGACGCACATACCAATCTATTCTCCCGAGAGGATCTGCGAAACACGCCCGGATTATCTGCTGATCTTGCCTTGGAATCTAAAGGACGAAATTATGCAGCAGATGGGACACATACGAGAATGGGGAGGAAAATTCATCGTCCCGATTCCGGAGGCAACGATCTGTGCGTGACCGTGACACGATTGGCCGTAACTCGGCCACGGAAGGAAGGTGCTAAATGAAAGTGGTTCTTTTCTGCGGCGGCTTAGGACTGAGGATCAAGGAAGCCGGCGAGACCATTCCCAAGCCGATGGTCTCCGTGGGTGATAGGCCGATATTGTGGCACGTGATGAAATACTATGCGCACTTTGGCCACAAAGACTTCATCCTCTGTCTAGGCTACCGCGCGGAAATAATTAAGAATTATTTTGTAAACTATGAAGAATTTCTTTCCAACGACTTCGTACTCTCAAACGGCGGCAAGGAGTTGAAGGTATTCAACTCCGACATTCATGACTGGACGATTACATTTGTTGATACCGGCACCAAGGCGAATATCGGCCAGAGATTGAAGGCCGCTGAAAAGTATCTGGGCAAAGACGAGGTTTTTCTGGCCAACTACAGCGATAATCTTACTGATTTCCACCTTCCTAACCTCATCGACCGCTTTCATGAACAAGACAAGACCGCGGCATTTCTGTGCGTCCGACCTAGTCTGAGCTGCCATTATGTTTCAATGGCTGATGATGGATTGGTCCAGGAAATCACGACGATGGATCAGTCCGACATCCGGATCAATGGCGGATATTTTGTTTTCAAGCGGTCCATTTTCGATTACATCAAGGATGGTGAGGAGCTCGTGCAGGAGCCCTTCCGCAGACTTATCGAAAAACGACACTTGTTGGGATATCCGCACGATGGCTTCTGGAAAAGTATGGACACATTTAAGGAAAAGCAAGAGCTAGATGAGTTGCACGCGAAGGGCGTAGCGCCGTGGCAATTGTGGAGTCGCCAGAACAACGGAGATATCTCCGACAACGGCCGCATTAGAGCGCCAAAGCACGAAACCACGAAAGTGTGACTTCTTCTCCCGCTTAATCGCTAATCTCGTTCGGGGCTTAAAGCATGAAAATATTAGTGACAGGCCACAGGGGCTACATCGGCGCTGTGATGATCCCAATGCTACTGCAAGAAGGTCACGCCGTCTGGGGACTGGACTGCGATTGGTTCGAGCATTCTACGTTTGGCGGGCCGCCGATCGAGATTCCGAGCAAGAAAAAAGATCTTCGTGACGTAGAGCCCTCAGATTTGGAAGGATTTGATGCGGTCATACACTTAGCGGCACTGTCCAATGATCCGCTAGGAGATTTGAATCCAGGGTTGACGTATGAGATCAACCATATTGCCTCGGTGCGTTTGGCGAAGCTGGCCAAAGACAGCGGCGTGAAACGCTTCTTGTTCTCATCTTCCTGCAGCACCTACGGCGCTGGCGGGGGAGATGCACTCTTGACCGAAGAGGCCGAACTGCGGCCCGTCACTCCTTACGGTATTTCCAAGGTGTTGGTAGAACGGGACCTGTTGAAGCTAGCGGACTCAAGTTTTAGTCCCATCTTTCTGCGCAATGCGACCGCATATGGAGTATCTCCGCGACTGCGCTTTGATCTGGTGCTCAACAACCTGGTGGCCTGGGCTTATGCGACGGGCCGTATCTATATCAAGAGCGACGGCACGCCTTGGCGTCCAATCGTACATATTGAAGACATCAGCCGTGCCTTTATTGCCGCGTTAGCCGCCCCCGCGAGCTTGATTAGCGGCGAGGCTTTCAATATTGGTTCCACGGAAGAGAATTATCAAATCCGGGACTTAGCCCAAATTGTGAGTGAGGTTGTTCCCGCATGCCACATTGAGTACGCGAAAGACGGCGGTCCCGATACGCGTTGTTATCGGGTGGACTTCAGCAAGGTTGCTCAGGTGCTGCCTGGGTTTCATCCACGGTGGAACGCCCGAGCGGGCGCGACGGAATTGTACGAGGCTATCCAGCGAGTCGGTTTGCGGCTGGAAGATTTTGAAGGGCCTCGCTATAAACGCATCTCCCATATTCAACAGCTTATCAGCACGGGATCTTTGGACTCGACGCTGCGCTGGTGCGTTTCAGCAGGGAATTGACGGAGACTCTTGAATTGGCGGTGGGAACTTGGCGGCATTTCCCGGTTTGTCAGCCATGGAAAATCTCCAGAATTCGCGAAAGCAAAATTCGTTTAGCGCCATGGTCCGAAAGATCGGTCTTCTGAATCACATGGGTGCCGGAAATCTCGGGGACGACGCGACCCAGGATGCCGTCATGCAAAATGTCAGGAGGCGCTGGCCGGACGCTGAAATAGTCATTTTTTCCATGAATCCCGCCGATACGTCATCCAGGCACGGCGTACCCTCTTATCCAATTCGAATCGAATTTGGGTATCTCGCCGATCGCAAGGCGAGCGTCCGACCCGCAGCCGAGGGGAAGGTCAAGAGCCTCCTACGAAAGTGTCGCCCAGTATTTCAGCTCCTTCACGGCATTAAACGCGCCGCGATTAGAGTCCGCCGCACCCTCCTCGACGAACCTCTGTTTCTGATTAGATCGATTCTCATCTTGAGGTCATTGGATTTACTCATCATCAGCGGCGGCGGTCAGTTGCTCGATTCTTGGGGCGGACCTTGGAAGTTTCCTTACACTATTTTCAAATGGACTTTGCTGGCCAAGTTGTCTGGAAAAAAATGCTACTTTCTGAACGTCGGCGCCGGCCCGCTAACCGATCCTCTCGCGAAATGGTTTGTGCGCACCGCCCTGGCTCTGGCGGATTACGTTTCCTTTCGCGATCGCGACTCCATGGCGCTTGCGCAGCAGATTGGATTCGCCGGCGAAAGCTGCGTGACCGCCGACTGCGTGTACGCTCTCGAATTTTCTCCGCCGCCGGCATCCTCCGTCTCCGCCGCCGCGCAGGAAGGCCCGCTGGTCGGTCTTTCACCCATGGCTTATTGCGACCCTCGCGTCTATTGGCAAAAGGACCAGGCTGTCTATGAACGCGTTCTCAACAACGTGGCGCGATTCGGGGAGTGGCTGGGTGAAAATCATTGCCGTTTGGCTCTTTTCAGCACGGACATTTGGTTCGATCTGCGAACGATCCACGAGGTGGATGCATTGCTTGGAAGCACCAACGGCCACCCGGCGCCGCGGAAAGTCAAATGCGACGTCAAAGGCGTGGACGAGCTGTTGTGCACCATGTTGCCTATGGATTACGTCGTCGCCTGCCGCTTTCATGGCGTGGTATTCGCGCACCTTCTGAATAAGCCGGTCATCGCCTTGTCGCACCACCCCAAAGTATCTACGCTGATGAGTGAGTTGGGATTGCAAAAATATTGCGTGGACATCAGGAAGTGTGACCTTAACCTCCTGCAGGAGACCTTTCTGTCCCTGCAGGCCAACCAGGAGGACATCAGGGCTCGGATGGCCGAAAAGGCCGCAATTTACAGGAGAGATTTATGGGCCCAGTTCGATCGGTTATTCCCTCAAAGAGCGAGCATATGAGTCTGCACGATCAGCCCTTGGTTAGTATCGTAACGCCGGTTTACAACGGCGAGCCGTACTTGACGGAATGTATTGAGAGCGTGTTAGCACAAACCTATTCCCATTGGGATTATACGATCGTCAACAACCGCAGCACAGATGGGACGCTCAGCATCGCCGAAAAGTACGCGAGCAAAGACGCGCGGATTCGCATAATCACAAACGATAAGTTCCTAAGCATAATAGATAACGCGAACAAAGCGGTCGGCTCGATCTCTCCAGAAAGCAAGTACTGCAAGAACGTATCCGCCGACGACTGGCTATATCCAGAGTGCATCGCGCGAATGGTTCACGTAGCCGAGGAAAATCCGTCGGTTGGAGTCGTAGGCTCATACCAGCTCAGCGGCGGTGGCGATAAATGGTATCTCAGGACATATGGGCTTCCATATTCGTCTATAGTTGTCTCGGGGAGGAAGATTGCTCGGGCGCACTTATTAGACACGCTGGATGTTCTTGGAGATCCGACTTCAAGCCTTTATCGGGCGGATTTGGTCAGACGTACGGACTCGTTCTACCCGAACCAGAGAGCGGAGGCGGACGTTAGCGCGATTTACGAGTGCCTTAAGTGCTCCGATTTCGGCTTTGTCCATCAGGTGCTCTCGTATGAGAGAATTCACCCCGGCCAGATAACGAACACCTCCAATAGCCTCGACGCCAAATTAACAAGCAAGCTCGGCGATTTGCGCGCCTATGGTCCGTTCTTTTTGAGCTCCGACGAATTCGAGAAGCGCACGAATGAGTTGATGGATAAGTATTACGATGCCCTGGCGTTCAGTGCGATTCACTTCAGAGAAAAGACCTACTGGGCTTACCAACGAAGAAGGTTGAGCGAGATCGGGCGTCCCCTTAGCAATATCAGACTGGCCAGGGCCGTGTCCGCCAGAGTTTTGGACCTGTTGCTGAATCCAAAAGAGACCTCTCAAAAGGTCCTGAGACGGCTAACTTCCAATTAGGACCGTGTTGGCATGAACGAATGCTCCGCACCAACTGTCGGTGTGGTTTTTCGACGGAAGGGTACTGGAACACCACCACCAGCCGAAAGAGGTCCGGCACAAGGGGAAGGAACTCGCAAGTGTCTGAACCAACTCAACGAATCTCCCGCAATCGCGCCGCTATGAGCATGGCCCATCAATGCTTTCTTTAAAGCTGCCTTTAGATGCGGGATCGCCCCTCAAAATCCTTTGTTTGGGGGCGCATTCGGACGACATCGAAATCGGCTGCGGCGGGACAATCCTGCGTCTCGCTGGTCAGTATCCGAACGCTGTCTTCCACTGGGCGGTATTCAGTGCCGCGGGAACGCGTGCCGCCGAGGCCCAGCGCTCCGCCGAACTGTTTGCCGGAACGACGGCGCTCAGGGGGCCGTTGCTAAAAGCGTTTCAGGATGGCTTCATGCCTTTTTTCGGCAGTGAGGTGAAGGCGACCTTTGAGGAATTGAAGGCCACGTCCCCGGACCTTATTTTCACTCACCACCGCCACGACGCGCACCAAGACCATCGCTTGCTGGCGGACCTGACCTGGAATACGTTTCGGGATCATTTGATATTTGAGTACGAAATCCCGAAATACGACGGCGATCTCGGACAACCGAATCTTTTTGTGCCGCTCGAATCCGCGTTGTGCGAGAAGAAGGTTCGTTACATCCTGGAAGTGTTTCAGTCCCAGCAGGACAAGCGCTGGTTTCGGCAGGATACATTTTTCTCGCTCATGCGATTGCGGGGCATGGAATGCAACGCTCCGAGCGGTTACGCAGAGGCGTTCCATATTCGGAAAGTAGCCATTGGCTCCAAATGAGTTCTAGTTTGAATCCAATTCGGAAGATCTGCGTGGGCATTCTCGCGCGGATGGGCTTCGGCTCTCAAGTTGAGACGAAGATTCTCGCTGAGCGCTTGGGTTATCCTGCGGATGCCAAGCTGGTGATTCTCCACGCGGACGACGTTGGCATGGCCCATTCGGTCAACATGGCGAGCTTCGCCGCGCTCGATCAAAAGGCCATCAGTTCCGCGAGCGTCATGGTTCCCTGCCCCTGGTTTACGGAGGCAGCCGAGTATGCCAAAGCCCACCCCGATGCGGACTTGGGGGTGCACCTTACCCTGACCAGCGAGTGGAAAACGTGCCGCTGGGGGCCGGTGGCGCCTGAGGACGAGGTGCCGAGCTTGCTCGATCCGGAGGGCTATTTCTACCCCGATGTCCATTCCGCCGCAACCCACATCAAGCCGAAAGAAGCGGAGCGTGAAATCCGCGCTCAGATCGAGCTAGCGATGAAGATGGGCATCCGCCCAACCCACCTCGACATGCACATGATGACGCTGGCCGCAACGCCGCAGCTCTACGCTACCCTAGTGAACGTAGGCCACGACCTTCACCTGCCCTTTCTGGCTCTGCGCGAGAACGGCCTGCGCCGGATGATGATGCTTTGCGACAAGGACATCGTCTTCGACTCATGGGTGTGGCTCGATTCGAACGTGCCGCCCAACGAGTGGACGCAGTCCTACATCAAGGCGCTTGATCTGCTTAAGCCTGGTCTTCATTACCTCATCGTTCACCTCGGCCACGATGACGCAGAACTCGAAACCGTCATGATGGACCAGCAGTCGTTTGGCGTGGCTTGGCGGCAGCGCGACTTCAACGCAGTCACCAGCCCGGAGTTCAAGCACGCCCTAGAGCGCAATCACATCATTCTGGTGGGGTGGAAGGATCTCGCGAATCTGGTTGCTGAATTCGAGAGAGACCTCTCCAAGTTCCCGAGACGACTAGCTTTCAAATAGGACCATGTTGGTGTGAACGAATGTTCCGCACCAACTCGAGCGGGGTACTGCTAGCAGAGAACGATGAAAGCCACGGTCATTGTTTGCACGTATAATCGCTGCGATACGTTGGCGAAAACTCTCGAAAGTCTTGCTGCCTCGACGATTCCCGATTCGGCCGAATGGGAAATCGCGGTGGTCGACAACAACTCATCGGATCGCACGCGCCAGGTTGTCGAGGATTTCTCTCGGCGGTTTCCTGGGCGCTTCCGCTACACCTTCGAGCCACGCCAGGGGAAATCGTTTGCGCTGAATAGGGGAATTCGCGAGACACAGGCAGAAGTGTTGGCCTTCACGGATGATGATGTGATTGCCGAAACGGGATGGCTCTGGAATCTGACGAAAAACCTTTTTTCCGGTGAATGGCAGGGGGCCGGTGGAAAGATTCTCCCCCTAAATACCGCCCCGATCCCGGACTGGATTCCGCGTGACACTTACGGTGTTTTGTGGGGGAGTTTTGATCTGGGCGACGAATCCTGCGACATCAGCCTCGCTCCTTACGGTGCCAACATGGCATTCCGTCGCGACGTTTTCGAGCATGGGCTGTTCCGCACAGACATTGGCCCCGGCGTGGAGGGTGCTCGGTCTACGAATTGTGAAGACCAAAACATTGGCGAGGGGGTTTTACGGCGCGGAGGTAAATTGCGGTATGAGGCGGAGGCAATTGTCCGCCATCCATTTGACACCCAAAGAATCAACAGGAAGTACATCTTGAATAGGTTCTTTCAGATGGGACGGTACATAGCGCTCGAAACGGAGAGCAAGCCCGCCTTACATGGTATCCCTCGCCGCTATTTCACCATTGTTAAGCTACTCGGCTTCGAGTGTCCTAAGAGGCTCTACCGTTGGCTTTCGACTTTTGAGCCGGCCCGGCGATTCAGTTCGCGTCTCCTGCTATCATCTTCTCTCGGGCAAGCATACGAACTTGCCTTTGGTGACAGGGAGCCCACCAGCGACTCCGCGCCGCCCGTACTTCGCCATTCTTAGCAGCAACGCCCGAGCTGGAAATGTTCTTAATCGAAAATTGTATGCGAAACGGCTCGCCACGCATTCTTTACATTACGCGAATCTGGCCCCGCGAGTGTGGCGCTCATGTGAGGTCTCTCAACATTCTTCGTGCGCTTCAACAGCTTGGATCCGTTGAAGTCATCGGCCTTGAAGGCGTTGGGTCCGGTTCAGCCGCGAATTCCGATGTTGAGTTTACGCACACTTTTCGATTTGAATTGCGATCCAATCGAGGGTTGAGTGAAAAGATCAAATGGTCCGTAAATCCCGAGCTTCAATTTCCGAACGGCTTTGCCGTCGAAGACGAGGCGGTCCGCCGAATTCTCCCCCGTCTCGCCTCGTTCGATTTGGTTTGGTTTTCAACGATCCACGCTGCCGATATGTTTCCCGTTACTTCCTGGCCGAACTCGGTCTTGGATATCGATGACCTTCAGAGTTCTCATGCGCGCACCGAAGTCGCTCACAAGACCCACGCGAACGCAGAAGGACTTCAAGATCCTCCTCGTAGAGGACTACAAACCGATGCGTGACAGCCTCAAGCAGTTGATCGAGTCGAACAGCTCCGCGGAGGTCCTC